>RHMF01001509.1_pt1 | contig 10630 bp, 6 predicted proteins | sample 5365151 | NCBI WGS metagenome assembly RHMF01 (sample SAMN10266501, study PRJNA497801) | feces metagenome | isolation source: feces | host: Bos taurus | place: China: Prairie of Fairy Mountain | collected 2017-08-14 | reverse complement strand
TTGTTGCAAAATCGGTTTGACCCCACCAGCCAATGCCAGAGAACGACTCAGGAGTATAACCTGCCGAAGCATACTTCCACCAACCGTGAGCTGCCATATCGCAGATAAGTCCCAGATCTGTACGGAAGCCCCACTCTTTGGTAGCAACCATATCAGTCTTGTCCTTAGCGCCAGTCAGGAAGCCCATCCAAGGATCGAATACGTTGGTTACGGTAACCTGAACGGGAGTCGAGTTAACGATCTTACCATTCGAAATAGCCGAATACCATACATCATATACACCATTTGCCTCCACAACGACAATCTTATCGTCGGTCAAATAGTTCTTGTTACCCACGTGCCAAGTACCACCGATCTCGGGGCGCTTGTTCTTCAAGTGGATATACTGGTCACCCTCGATTGCAGTCTCACTATTAGGATAGGGCTGCGATACTTCGAGTGCCTTGTCCAACTCAGCTACCGTGATCGGGTCGCCTGCGTTGGTCACGTACTTGTCGCGCAATTCCTGATCCTCGATGGGAGTACAAGCCCAACCAAGCAGAGCAACTGCACACAATACAAATCCGAATTTTATTGTTCGTTTCATAATAGTTTTCGTTTTAACAGTTCGACTTGTTACATTTTCTCCCAGTCAACGTACATTGCAGTCGACTCCCAACCGGGATTCTGCTCCAATACACCATTCGACAGGTCGATCTCAGTCTGAGGAATAGGCCAGTAACCCTGAGTTGCCTGCAAACGAGCCTTGTAGTCAAACTTAACCATCGGAACAACAACTGCTGCATTGATCAGCTCGAAATTAGTCTGCTTGTTCAGAGCATTACCTGCATCCTCAAGCGACGGACCCGACCAGCGGAGCATATCCCACCAACGGATCGACTCGAATGCCAACTCAAAGCGACGCTCGTTCTTGATTGCGTCAAGCGAGTAAGCCACAGGTGCCAAACCCGAACGTGCGCGAACGCGGTTCAGACCAGTTGCATCTGCCTTCAACTCCGACTGCATCAACAGAACGTCAGCGAAACGGATGTGGATCAGGTCAGCAATCTGAATCAACTGCTGCGAAGTCTGAGTCGAGATACCGGGATATGCCTGCAAACCGAATGCATATACACCACCCTTCTCAGCGTTGTAGCTATTGATGTTGATATACTTCTTCTGGAAGTAACCGGTCTGCTCGTAGTAACGATACGATACAGTGTAGTCGGGCTCGTTCTCGTCGAGCTTGCGCTCCAACAACATCTTCGAAGGATCGTTGGGATCGTAAGCGTTGTACGACCATACCGAACCTACCAGACGCGGGTCAGTGTCGTAACCTTCCATGTACTCCTGAGTCGAAGCCCAATCCTGCCAATCCTTAACGAATGCGGGCGAAACGGGACCTGCACCCCAACCAGTACCGAAGGGATAGCTCTGAGCCTTATCGTAGTTGTCAGCCGAAGGCGAGCAGAACTGTGCGTGGGTGTTCGACCACCAAGTGTAAGTCCAGTTCGACTTCAAGTTGTGCTTGTTAGCAAACACGGTCTCGATCGAGCTATTACCTACCCAATTCAACTCGTTGTTAACAACGTAGTTGTAACGCAGATCCTGATCGTTGTCGTTGGTGTAGCTGTTCGAGTAAGCCCACAGATTACGCTGGTCAGCAACCAGGTCGTGACCCGAGTTCATAACGCAATCATCGATCCAATCGATAACCTCAGCCTTAGTTACACCGGGGATAGTCTCCTGAGCATAACGACCGGTATAGAACAACCATACGCGTGCCATCAAAGCCTCAGCTGCATACTTAGTAGCGTGGCCGGCCATAGGCGAACCGTAGGTGTAGATTTCGTCGGGCATCAAGTTGATAGCCTCACGCAAATCGGCTGCAATCTGAGTGTAAACCTCCTCAACCGAAGCACGAGGAATGTTGGTGTTCTCAGTAGTGGTACGCAGGGGCACGGGACCGAACATCTGTACCAACTCATAGTAAGCCATTGCACGCAGGAAGTAAGCCTCGCCAAAGTGACGATCGCGCGACTCCTGAGTCCACTCGGTTACCTTATCCATAGTAGCCAATGCCTGATTTGCACGGTTGATCAGAGTGTAGCAACGCTCCCAAAGACCCGACAGACCATTCAGGTTGTCCTTGTACATCAAGAAGTTGGTTGCGCAGTTACCCGAGTACGACAGGTTACCACCCAGACACTCGTCACCAGCCAGCTGTGCGAAGTAGAACATCGACGAAGTCTCAGGCGACTCGAAGAGCAGGTGGGCATAGATACCCGTCAAAACTTCATCGGCCTCCTCCTCAGTCAGAGGGAAGTTCTCGCTGGTCTTCTCGGTCAAGATACGAGTATTCAAGAAATCCTCGCAACCAACCATCAGCAATGCGGCCGATAAGATAAGAAATATCTTTTTCATAATATTCAGTCGATTTTAAGCTTAGTTAAACTTAATGTTCAAGCCGACCATATAGGTGCGTGCGCTCGGATAGTAACCGAGGTCGATACCCGATGCCCAGCCATAGTCGTCACCGTAACCGATCTCAGGATCCATACCCGAGTAATTGGTGAAGGTGAACAAGTTCTGTGCAGTAACGTAAACGCGCAACTGACCGAACGGCATCTTCGGGAAGAACTTCTTGAAGTCGCAACCCAAGGTTACGTTCTTAATCTTCAAGTAGTCACCATCCTCCATATAGAGAGTCGAGATACGGTTCCAGTTGGTATTCGAAGCACTCGACAGACGCGGGAACTCATACGAAGTACCCTCACCATTCCAACGGTTGTAGATGTCGGTGGTGTAGTTGTTCAGAGGCGACGACGAGAAGTCACGATAGCACTTCAAGATCTGGTGGCCAAATGCACCGTAGGTAGTAACACCCAGGTCAAGACCCTTCCAACCGAGGTTGAACGACAGACCCATAGTGAAGTCGGGATTCGGATTACCGATCTTGGTACGGTCACCAGCATCGATAGTACCGTTGCCGTCAACATCACGCCAGATAACATCACCCGGAGCGGTCTTTGCACCATTCAGCAACGCACCCTTATACTCGTCGATCTGCTTCTGGTTCTGGAAGATACCGTCGCTAATGTAACCGTAGAAGAAACCGATAGGCTCACCAACAGCTGCGCGGAAGCACTCGTCCGAACCCTCCCAGAATACGCTGCTGGGACCGTGGATAATACCCTCCGAGTTCTCGATCGAGGTTACCTTATTGTTGTTATATGCGAGGTTGAAATCAACGCCATAGTAGAAGTCGTTGTTCACATTGTCATTCCAATGCAGACCCAACTCAACACCGGTATTGCGAACTGCACCACCATTGATCGAAGGAGCATTTGCACCCCACGACATCAATACGGGAGCGGTTACCAACCAGTCCTTAGTTACCTTGCGGTACCAATCCAACTCAACCTTGAAGCGGCTGTCGAAGAATGCAGCGTCCATACCGATGTTCAACTGCTCCGAAGTCTCCCACTTCAAATCATAGTTCAGCACCTTGTATGCATACGAACCGGTCGAAACAGCGTCCATAACGTCACCGAACGAGTAACCACCATAACCCTGATTCGAGGTAATGGTTGCGATGTGCTGGTTGCCCGATACGTTGCAGTTACCGTTCTGACCCCACGATGCGCGGAGCTTCAACATATCTACATTCTCATTATCCTTCAAGAAAGGCTCGTTCGAGATAACCCAACCTGCCGATACCGACGGGAAGAAACCCCAACGGTTGCCCGGTGCGAATACCGACGAACCATCACCACGCATAATCACAGTCAGCATATACTTCTCAGCGTAGTCGTAGTTGATACGACCGAAGAACGATGCGATAGCGCCCTCGCTTGCGGGAGTACCGGTAGGCTTGCTGGTTACGGGGTTACGAGTAGCGTTCGACAGATAAGCGTGCTCCAAGTCGCCGAAGCTCAGCTCGTGGTTGGTAGCCGACATCGACTCACCATAACCCCAACGCTCAACCGACTGACCCAGCATTACGTCGAATGCGTGATCCTGACATACCTTAAACTTATAGCCAATAGTGTTGTCCCAGCTCCAACGGTTGGTCAGCGACATCGACTGAGTCACCGAGTTAATCTCACCACCGTCAGTCTCAGTCAGCTTATCGTGAATCGGCGAGAACGAGCGATAGCTCGAGCCACTCATCATATAACCAACCTGAGTACGCCAAGTCAAGTTCTTGATAGGCTGCAAAATTGCATAGAATCTAGTCTGCAAATAGTGCGACTTGCTACGGTTCTGGTTAACCGACCAATCCAGGTCAGCCAACGGGTTGCGGTTCGAACCGTTCGAGATATCCCAGTTGTAGCCATCAGCCTTCTGGTCATCGAAGTCGTAGTACTCACCGGTAGGACCGTAAACGTGCATCAACGGGCTCTTTACGATTGCGGTGTGGAGGTGATTCCAATAGATACCGCTGGTCGAGAACGAACCCTTCTGGAACGAATAACGATAGTTCAAAGTCTCACCCACCTTCAACAGATCCAGATCACCACGCTTCAAAACAACGTGATCCGAGTTGATACGCAGGTTATATCGAGTCAGCGAAGGCATTGCACCCGGAACACCCAAAGTTGCCTGCTGCTGGTTCCAACCCAAACCAATCGAATAGGTCGAACGATCGGTACCGCCCGAGATATTGATAGTGTGGCTCTGGATAGGAGCGTCGCTGTTCTGCATCTCTTTGAGCCAGTTGGTACCCTTCCAACTGCCATTGCGGATTGCAGCCAGGTCCTTAGCAGGAATGTAAGTCTCCCAATTCCAAGGAGTCAGACCGTCCATTACGCGAGCTTCGTCCATAATGTCCATATACTCCTGAGCAGACAGAATTGTCGGGATCTTATAAAGGTTCTGCACACCATAGTAACCATCGTATGCTACCTCGCCTGTACCCGCCTTACCTTTCTTTGTTGTAATCAGAATAACACCATTGGCAGCGCGCGCACCATAGATAGCTGCCGATGCTGCGTCTTTCAGAACGTCGATCGACTCGATATCCGACGCATTCAGTGACGAGAGACTACCATTGGGCACACCGTCCACAACATACAACGGCGCGTAGGTACCGGTAGTACCCATACCACGAATATTCACTTTAAAACCTTGATCGAGGAAACCACCGTTCGAGGTAATGTTCACACCAGGGGTTTTGCTCTGCAAAGCGCCCAGGGGATTGACGGTGTTCATCTTCGCGATGTCTTCACCTTTGACCTGTACAGTTGCACCGGTGAAGAGCTTTTTCTTCTGAACACCGTAACCTACAACTACGACATCTTCAATAACATCGCTGTCTTCTACCATCACCACGCGGATATTACCTGCGCCGGTAACAGTCACGTCCTTAGGGATATAGCCAATGTAGGTAAACTCCAACACTGCACCAACAGGAACGTTCAAGGTAAAAGCACCATTAGCGTCCGCAGCAGCTGCGTTGGTTGTACCCTTTTCGATTACGTGTACGCCTGGCAGAGGATTGTCATTACCATCCACGACTGTACCGTTAATCGCTACTTTCTGACCGAAAGCACATAAACTCAGCCCTAAAAACAAAATAGTAAGCAATTTTTTCATAAGACCATTTGTTTTTAATAATTAGTAGTTAAAATTTGTTGTGTGTGCGCCTTTACAACAAAAAAGGCTTGCGGGTAAAACCGTTTTGTCATAAAGTCGAGTGTAAAATTAAATGTTTTTTCAGCATTTTCAAAGTTTTGCGAGCATTTTTTTTACATTTTTCGCATATATTTCCTAAAAAACGCCTAAAACCACTAAACAACATCAGGGAGCACTCCTCGCGGAATGCTCCCTGATATAGCATTTTATACCTATATCTATTATTATAGCATTTCGAGCCGACCTATTCTCGCCGCTTCACTCTCGAAGTTCGGAGTGAAGACTCCGCGACCCAGATTGGCCTCAATCTCCGAGCGCGACCAGAAACGACCTCCGTCCAGCTCCTCCGACGGCTTGACCTCGCCATCGTAGCGACAGACATAGACATTGATCAGCTCGCACTCACACGCCGAACGGAACTCGTAGCTACACACGTGTTGCGGCTCAAACTCGCACATACCAAGCTCCTCGCGAGCCTCACGCCACAATGCCTGCTCGCACTCTTCGCCCCAATCGACGTGACCTCCGACGGCCGTATCCCAGCGATCGGGCTGAATCTGCTTCCACGCGGGGCGGTGTTGCAGATAGAGTTCGCCACGGCCATTGATCACGTGCAGATGCACCACGGGGTGGCGCAACATCGACCCGCTGTGGCACTCGGCACGCGTTGCCGACCCCACAACTCGCCCTTCGGCATCGACAATGGGCAGTCGCTCGGCTCCGTTATCGTGTTTTAGAACTTCCATTTTTTGAGGAACTTATAGATTCCGTCCGACCACAACTCGCGCGGGCTTGCACCCTCAGCCTCGACGTAAGCCACTCGCTGATAGACAATTTCGCGACTCGTGCGATCGAAAACCACCATACGCAGACGCACCTGAGCCGTCGTGCCGTTGATCTCCTCGCCCAGGATCAGCGCTCCATAGCCGTTACCTTCGGGGTAGGCTGCCACGATCTCGGCCACCTTCTCGGGTGCAAGAGCCTCAGCCACCTCGACCGTTGCAAGCTGGGCATAGGGAATTGCCACATTACGCTCGCGAGCCGTAACCAGCTGCATTCGCTCGACCATCACCTTCAACGCCTTAGCTACATTGAATCGATTCGGCTCGTTCATAAAAGCCTGATTTGCCTGTCCGAACGCACGAATCATATCCGTCGGGCGATACTCCGCACCGACAACCTTTGCCGCCGTGAAATCGACACCATAGAAGGTTACCGCGCGCACCTCTTTCATTGTAGTTTGCGCCGCCACTGTGCCCGCCAGAAGCACCGACGCAAGAATCATCAACAACTTTTTCATCTCTTTCTGTCTATTTTGCTCGCAAAAGTAATCATTCTCAATCAATAAAACGTAACGGCCACCGCAGAAATTGTGCAGTGGCCGTTATTTTCAAATGCGCAACGCGCGACGTTTACTCCTCATAGAGCAGGTAGGGACGACGCTGCTCCTTGAACTTGGCAACATCATCAGCCCACATAGCCTTGATCTCGTCTGCCGTAGCACCCTTCTTGATCATCTTGCGAACGTAGTCGCGACCAATCAGCAACTCGAAGAACGAACGGAAGAAGTGATCGTCGAGGTTCAGGTTCTGATATGCGTCGATCACATATTCGAGGTTCAGACCCTTCTCCCAGATCTCCTCATTGGGAATCTGCGACAGATCGACACCATAGCACTTGCGATCGAGCTGCGGGGGGAACTTCGCGCCATCGACACTGCGAGGAGTGAACGAGAAGTCGTAACCCAGCATATTGGGGTGACCATAAACCAAGAAGGGCTTGTCGGTACCACGACCCAAACTTACGGGAGTAGCCTCGAAGTAGCAGGTCGAGGGATAGAGATAGATAGCCTTCATATCGCGCAGGTTGGGCGACGGAGCGATCGGCAACTCGTACTTGGTCTGGTGGGTGTAGTTCTTGCAACGAACAACGGTCAGCTCGCACTTGCGACCATCGGTCAGCCAGCCCTCGCCGTTAGCCATCATTGCGATCTCGCCCAAAGTCATACCGTGTACAACCGGAATCGGAGCCCAGCCCACACCCGACTTGTAGCGTTTCATATCGAGGATCGGGCCATCAACGTAGAAACCGTTGGGATTGGGGCGATCCAGCACGATCATATGCTTACCCTCCTCAGCGCAAGCCTCCATCAGTCGGAGCATCGTCACGTAGTAGGTGTAGAAACGCAGACCCACGTCCTGAATATCGATAATCAAGATATCGAACGAAGCCATATCCTCATCGCTCGGACGAGCCTTCTTGCCGTCGTAGAGCGAGCGAATGGGAATACCCGTGCGCTCATCAACCGAGCTCGACACGTGCTCACCTGCGTCAGCCGAGCCACGGAAACCGTGCTCAGGCGCGAAGATACCGGTGATCGTGAAGCCCTTATCGTGCATAATATCAACAATATGGCGATTACCCACAACGCCCGTATGGTTCGACATTACGGCCACGCGCTTATCCTTGATCAGCGGGTAGTACTCGTCGGTCTGCTCAGCACCGACCTTCACGCGCTTGCCGGCAAAAAGCATCGTCGGCAACATCAATGCCGCCACGAAAATAAGTGTAAATCTCAAATGTTTCATAAAAGTATGATTGGTTATTAGTTTCCGTATTTGGTTACAAATATGCGAAAAAAAAGTTAAATCGACAACTTCCCATAATTTTTTTATTATTTTTGTATGTTAATCGTCATTTTTAGAGCCGATAACAACACCGCTAATAACATTAAAAAACGATAAACTCTTATGAAAAAACTTTTATTAACGCTGACTCTCGCGCTCGCTTTCGCAACGGCACAGAGCCAGAACGACCAGATCCCCACCTTCTGTCCCGACAAAGAGTCGATCGAAATCGCATTCTTTGCCGACATTCACGTCAACAAAGGCAACGCTATGGAGCGTGCAATGCGCGAGGCGGTCGAGGAGGTCAATTCACTCCCCTACGACTTCGTGGTCATCGCCGGCGACCTCTGCAACATGGGTAGCGACGCCGAGTTGGAACTGGTGCACGAGATCGTTTCGAAGTTCAACAAACCGCTGATGGTTACCGCCGGCAACCACGAAACAACGTGGTCTGAGAGCGCATTTATGACCTACGGTCGCCTGTTCCACGAGCAGGGTCGTGTGGCTATGCGTGCAGGCAACTACCTCTTCGTTGGTTATCAGGTTGGTCCCTATATGAAGATGGCCGAGGGTACGATCCGCCCCGAGGATATCCTCTGGATCGAGCAGACGATGCGCAACGCTCGCCCCACCGACAAGATCATCAGCGTATGTCACTACCCCCTGATCAACGACATCTCGAACCGCAAGGAGATCACCGACCTGCTGCGTAAATACGACACCAAGATGACCCTCTGCGGCCACTACCACCAGCTCAAACTCTCGAACTACGACTCGATTCCCGGCGTGATGGGTCGCGCTTTGCAGATGGGTAGCGGCAAGAAGACCACCTACGGTTACAACGTGTTGCGTCTGGCTAACGACTCGCTCTATATGTATGAGAAGGTGCTGGGTCAGGAGCCCGTTGAGCGTTTCCGCGCAAAGCAGGGCTACTCAGAGGAGTTGGGTAAGCTGCCCGTTCAGCCCTATATGCCCGAGCCCGACTTCGAGAAGGTGGGCGCAAAGCTGATCAAGGCCGACACCGCATCGATCTTCACGGGCGTGGCTGTCAATGGCGACATGCTCTACTACGGCAACTCGGTTGGCTGGCTGCACGCAATGAATGCCAAGACGGGCAAGGTGAAGTGGAGCAAGCGCTTCGCAAACTCGATCTACTCGACCCCGATCTACTCGGACGGCGTGGTGGTTGTCGGTGGTGCCGACTGCACCGTACGCGCATTCAAGGCCGGCAACGGTCGTGAGCTGTGGTCGTTGCAGACCGAGACTCCCGTGATTGGCGACGGTATTGTCGAGAATGGCGTCTTCTACTCGGGTATCGGTAGCGGTCGTTTTGCGGCTATCGAGTTGCGCACGGGCAAGATTCTGTGGGAGGCTTCGTTTGGTGACGGTCAGGCGCAGGGTCGCCCCACAATCGTTGGCAACAAGATTCTGTTCGGCGCTTGGGACTGCTACCTCTACTGCCTCGATAAAACAACGGGCAAGGAACTCTGGAAGTGGTACAATGGCGGCCACAACAAACTCTTCTCGCCCGGTCACGTCGTTCCGCGCGTAGCCAATGGCAAGGTCTATATCGTTGCTCCCGACCGCTACGCTACGGTGATCGACCTCGAAACAGGTCGTCAGATCTGGCGCAAAACGGGTTATCGTGTTCGCGAATCGACGGGTATCTCGGCTGACGGTCAGATGTTCCTCGGCAAGACGATGGACGGTCAGTTGGTTGCTGTTGAGAGTGGCGCTACGACCTACATCGAGCGTTGGGTTTCGGACGCAGGCTGGGGCTACGACCACAATCCCTGCCCGATCACCGTTTCGCAGGGCGTGATCTATATGGCCAACAAGCAGGGCGAGATTGCAGCCTTCGAGGAGAAGGGTGGCAAGTTGATCTGGCGCGCTAAGTTTGGCGACTCGGCAACCAACAAGATCGTTGCTGACGACGAGGGCAACGTCTATATCACGCTGATTGAGGGACGTATCTACAAGATTAAGTAGGCAACCGCGATTGACGTTTTTCACACGACACCCCGAATCGAATGATTCGGGGTGTTTTGTTTATCAACATTTGAGAAACTTTTCGACAATACTCATTTAACTACTAATTATCAGCTGTTTGCGTCATTCCTGCCATTCCTCACACTTTGAGTATCAACATTTCATTATACACTTATTAACAAAGTTATCAACAATTTTGTTGATAATTTTATATGAATAGGCACTCCTTTTTCAACAAATTTCATCATTGGCGGGTGGAGGGGGGGGGCTCGGCCGAAGGCCGACCCGACAATGATGACACGCTTTGATAAAGCGTGCTATTTTGCAGTTTTTGGTGCTTGCTAACAAAATCAGCGGGCGCAAAGCCAATTCTGAATTTTGAATCTTGAATTTTGAAT
>RHMF01001516.1_pt1 | contig 10635 bp, 13 predicted proteins | sample 5365151 | NCBI WGS metagenome assembly RHMF01 (sample SAMN10266501, study PRJNA497801) | feces metagenome | isolation source: feces | host: Bos taurus | place: China: Prairie of Fairy Mountain | collected 2017-08-14 | reverse complement strand
AAATAAGAAGACTAATCAACCAAGGCAAGTCAGATAGAGCCAGGGCAAGAGCTTTGCAGCTTAAAGTCAGAGTAGATAACCAAAAACGGACTATCAGCTCTGAGGATTATAATTGGCTTTTAGATTTCTTAAATAACGGAGGGAAATAAAATGGATGGTTTTCCAATAGATATATACCAAAGAGATGTAGAGCGCAGAAGAAGCTTGGAGAAGAAAAAGTTTCCTAAAGGTTCAAGCAAAGCTGTAGATATGTCTTTGTACGCAGTGATAGATGGCGTAGGTGCAGAAGGTCTAGCCCACGCTTATCACGAAGCGAAAGAAGACATTGACACACTGAAAGAAAGAGGAGAAAGGGGAAGGGCAGAAGTTAGAAGAAACCAGTATATGCAGGAGTTCTTCTTGCCAGCAGTAGAGATTGTTGTAAATTCTACATCTCCGGATGAAGTCCTTAACTCGAAACGAGCCTTAGATATGCTAGACAAATATACCCTCTTGGAAGGCGCAGGAAAGGGCTATACGGCTACTTACATACGCCAAGCCTATGGTAATCAACTTGGACAGCAGGAAGGTCGTAGCGACGCTTCTGTGAGGTCCGACGTGATGCGCATAAACTCCATGCTAGATAATGGCCAAATTAGAACAGCAGTTAGCATTGCTAGCAAACTAAAAGATAAAATTGATAGTGGGGAAGCAATGGCTGATGATGTAGATTATGAGCTAATCGGTAGAGTTGTCTCATTTTATAAATGATGTTAAAATATTTATAACAAGTAAAAGGAGGCGAAAACTATGGATACAATTAAAGCAGCAAATAAGATAGTAAAAGAGGGACTTTTGCTCCTTCCGGACGATGCAAAAGGAGATTTTAAGGCAGCCGCCAATAAGGACCTTTTTGTTAACGAGGCCATTGGTACTGCGGCGACCGCTATGGGCGACAGCGAGGAAAAGAAGGCTATGCTCGAAGCAGTAGCTGTTCGTGAAGCGAACCAAATGGCAGCTACCCTTTGGAGGCTTGAACTGATTACAACAGAGATAGAAAAAGAATTTAGAGCATTACCACTCCTAGTAGATGTGGTCGCTAAATACAATGTCTTTGTTGATGAGCGGAAAGCTAGAGAAGACGAACTTTCCGAAAAGTTCCGAGCTTTCTCTGAGGAGAAGAGAGACATTGATATTTTTATGGGCATCATAAATGGAATTGCCCCAGAAGTTGCTGAGCAGAAATATGAAGACTTTAGGAACGCTCAACAGCAAGCCATGGCAGGGGGCAGATAATGACCATAAAGCGTGATGCTCGTGGGACATTGCGTGATTATGCGCGAGAGTATTCTCGTTTTCAAAGCTCTAAAAAAGCGAAGCGTGACCGGGCCTCTAGGAATAAGGCCCGTCGTCAGGCTGAGAGAGAGGGGAGGGTGCATAGAGGCGATGGAAAGGAAGTAGACCATGTGGATAGCAACCCAAGGCATAATGAGTCAAGTAATCTTCGTGTGGTGTCCAGAAGAACAAACAGAGCTAAGAAAGAAAATTCTCGCAGGAGAGGTTCTAGGCGTAACCGGAGCAGCTGGGGATTATGAATGATTACTTATATGAATATGACGACCCGTATAAGCTATTAGCACACCATATCGTATCATCGTCTAGGCCAGCCGATGTAATAAGATGTCTGACTGATAACTCGTATCTGAAGTCTTTAATAATAAAGGAAGTAAGGCTGCAAGACTTTTGCGGTCATTTTCTTGACTGCATTATAGAGAACATCCTAGACGATAAAGATAGAATGGAATACATGCACAAGTTAGACGAGCTTGCGGCGTATTATTATTCTAAATTGGACAAAGGAAGATTGAGAGATGAACTCCTGATTGTCTTGAATAACTCTGGGATTGAGATCTAGTCGACTGCTGGTAGGGTTTCATCAGCCAAAACATAGGACAGGCCAGTCCTTAATTTTTTGGTGTTATGAACCCCCACAGAAGAGTCGTCATCAAAATTAACAAAGCTATTGCTTTTAATAAATGTATCATAGAATTCGCCTCCCCCACCGAAACATTCGGGGAGCAGTTTCTGTTCTACTCCTTCTTTATCAAAGTAAACAAAGTGGTCTGATGCATACGTGCAGTGAGCCTCTGGGAATATATAACCGATGTCTCCGCCAAAACTAATTATAACCGGATGGCTTATAACGGTCTCGCAGTTTATCCCGTCTAGTTGGTCGAACACAATAGGCGCCCAGCCACCCTTAACCATCGTCGAGAGGAAACCTCTGAATTGGTCTATGCTTGAATGACGATGCACTTGGTCATGTTCGTCTGGATATAGCATTTCCATTATTGTACTCCTATTATTATGTTTATATCTCCGCCATATTCCCTAGCCCAGTCGCTGTATTTTTGTAACATATACGAGTCGCCGTTTAAATCTCTAAAATAGTATTTTGCTATCTTTTCTATAGCAGCAGTATTATCCGGGTCATGTTCTATTAGAGCTATCAGTTCTACTCTGGTGATAGTTTGTTCATGCTTTGTGTTAGCTTGCTCCATCTCTTGTTGAAAACCGCTAATTTGGGATGTCACTGCAGTTGCGAATTGGTGCGAGACCCAAGAACAAACCCCAGTAACGGCTCCTAGTATAACAATTACAGCGCTAATTGTTTTTGCCCATTTTTGTATTTTGCCGTCTGTCTTGTCGTATAAAGACTTCTTAGCCACTTTTAGAAACTCCCATTAATATTTAGGGTATAATCATCTAACGGAATAAAAAGTTTTTGCCCAGTGATAGATGAATCTGTCACAGGTTGGCCATTATCGCCTAGGTAATATTGCTGTAAAGGAATGTACTGGTGTCCAGCTGGGATAGTCAAAAACCCAGTTGTCTGAATCAGAATTTTACCATTCGTATAATTACCTATCATCATGAACTGAGCATTATGTGTGTTGTTTGCTAATTTCATAATGTTCCCGCCTGGTTGTACGTCATAGTAACCAGCTAATACTTGGTTCTCTGGAATTTCAAGAGCAGGATTGTTTGATGTCATAGCAATAACATTGGCGAGGTTGCCGGTTGGCATCACTCTTGCGCCAGGCACTCTCACTGGGGTGTAAATTGTGTTGCCATCTGTTGGTGATTCCACCGCTCTGATACCTAAAAAGTAATCAGGAGTAGTCGCTAAATCGTCAATATCCAAATCGGCGATATGCGTGATGGTATAAGGTTTATTACATTCTTTCATTTTTTTCCTTTCTATCGGGCCAATTTGGATTGGCTTCTTTCATTTTCGCTATATTGCGTTTCTTATTCGCTTCAGTCCGTGCAAACTGTGCGGTGTACTTCTTTTTTCTTGCGTCGTGATTACTTGATTTATGTGTTCCCATATTGCTCCTATCCGAAAATCTCGTCTCCGTAAGCATTGCTTGCCAATGCATGGCTATAAAGGCCATGATTCTTATCAAGGGTAGTCACTGTGCCACTACCTTCATTTATCACCACATTCGGGTCAGAGTAGTCGTTAATGTTACCAAATACGACACGGACATTATCTGGTGCTCCAGCTGGAGGAGTAAGCTTCTCTTCCAGAATAGATACGCGGTTTTTCAAATTGTTGATAGCGGCATTGATGTTCGTAATTGCCGTGTTGATATTCCCGATAGTAGTTTTCAAATCGTATGGTTCAAACAGCCCGGTCTGATTATTGTACATGTATACTATTCCGTCACTAGGCGGTGTCTCTTGGCTCACGTCCTTGAGGTATCGCATGGAAATAATACGGGACAGGTCGTCTCCGTGGATACAGATGTTGTCGCCACACTTCTCTTCTGGTTCGTACACTAGACAGTTGGGGTTGTCGTCTGGCGATAGATAAAGCGTTGTACATGTTTCAGCTGCTTTTACTATAGATGTTAAGTCTAAACAGTCTCCTCCCCATGGGGTATGCAGACAAAGTCCAGCTGGGTTGTCTGGATCTAGTTCAAAATCCGTATAGGCATTTATGCACAACGGGTCTATCTTATTACAGTCTTCTATCCTATTGAAGTCATCTATGGTGCTCATTACGGGTTCTCCTTTACAATTACCAATTCCCCTGTATTCGGGTCGACATAGGTTCTCCAAACTTTTCCATTAGAGTCGGTTGGGGCAGTGGCTACTACTGTTGGTTTAACCCATTTAGCCTTGTTTTGTGCGGCCCAAGCGAGATATGAAAAAGTGGTCGTGTCTGTAGGCGGCATTAGGCTTTTCATTTTACCATCAGAATCAGAGCCTAAGATGTAATCTAAAGAGGTGCCGCCGACTTCTACTGGGTTGCTAGATACCCATCCATCGCCGATTCCTTCGCATCCTTCTCCGCAGTCGCCATTTTTACGATAGTTTAATATTCCATTATCTGTGATTGTGTCAGCATCAACGTCACCTAAGTCGCCCAAATGGATTATACTACCGAGTTCTTTAGCAGAGATAGTCTGGTCGCTGCACTCGCCGTGATAGTTCAACGTCCGGTTGACAGCATCTATATTGAGAGTGGTGCAAGTTTCGCCTGCTTTTACGACTGGTTCGAAGTCGTACCAGACAGATTTCCCATTGACATTGAATCTTAACATCGTTGGGTCGTCCGGCATAGCCTCTACTGAGAAAACAGGCTCAGCGCATCCGCAGGGTTCGTTGCATTTGTTGCATTTATTACATTCCATACCATCATTATACCTAGTCTAGCGTTGAAAAAAGAAAAAATGATACAGAATGGGTTATACTAGAATTATGAAAATGAAAGTATCTGACCTTGCCGAGAAGTTACGCCTGCATATTGGCGATAACACAGATGACTTGCCAGAGGATTTTATCATCAATGCGTATAATTATACTATCAATGCGCTCCCAATGGTTCCTCGTCTGGAAAAACTATTCTCGAAGCACAAACAATTCAATCTAGATGCTGAGCATCATTATAAGTGGAGTCTAAGCGAAGCCACTGGTTTTAGACGCATCTCCGATATCCCAATGCTAGATTTTTACACATCAACTGGTGGCGAGCCATGCAAACTCTGCATCTGTCACAGACCAGTCGGAGATTTTTATGAAAATAATGGTTTAGTAAGCCTGAAGAAACCAGGGACTCCATGTGAATACACTATAGAAGTAGAAGGAGACAACGTCTGGCTAGTTTTAGATAGGCCTTCGGACGTCCCAATTATCGTAGACTATATTGCATATGGGTTCCCGAAGCCAGTCAATAGCATGGAGGACGAAATTGAACTATCCGCTATCGCTGAACCTCTTGTGGTAGACGTAATGAAAACTCTGTACCTAATGGAAGCTTCAGACTATGCCTTTGCCGCTGATGTCCGTGCTTATCTTGATAACAAGAAATATATCGAAGCGATTCAGATGCTCCATAGGAGATGGGGTAATGAAGCTCCTAGAATTCTTGGGGAGGTATAAAAACTATGGCTCTAAGGTATCAGAATAACCCGCACCCAAATGGGAGAGTGCCAGCCTACTATGCTGGTAACAAACAATATCCAGGCTCATACGCTCCGACCGATGTGCCTGGCAGAACTTCTAGGCGTATTCATGATGGGTTCGACTTGACTCGCAACTATGGTCTAGACACCACCTCAGATGACATCAACTCATCTCCATACTCTTCCCCCTACTATATAAATGGTCGTTATTTAGCCGATAACCTAGTGTTTCAGCGAGGTAACTCATCGTCTGTTCAGGGTATTAAAATGCTCCTCTTCCCAGAGAAGTACAAAAGATTAGAAGACTTTACTGATTTAGATATACAGACAAATCTTGAACTATGGCAGGGGAAACAGATAAAATTTGAACTTCCGTATAATGGCAAGTTAGTTGGAAACACCATTACTCTCAGGAACACCGGTGGATGTAGAGGGATACTTTCAATTTACTTTTCCACAAAAAAAGACGGCGTTCCAATATACGAGACTGCTATTGACCTATGTACCGTGTCGCAAGACATCTTTGAACATCGAGAGCTTTATTCTATCACGACTATTCCTGCCATTGCTAACCCTAGAAAGAAGATCTATGTACGTATGGAAATCTGGGACGATATGGAGCGATGCGACAAAAAGCGGAACGCGAACCCGTTCAATACTGGGCGAAAAATTGAAATTGCTGCTACTGGTATGGGTACCCATGAAGCATGCACTTATCGGTTGCAGGAGAAGAATGAGCCGGTGAGAGAAGAATATAAATATAAGTATTACCCATCACAACCTCTCATCGGCCTCATTTACTCGGACTGGGAAAGCGTGCCAGTTGATAGGTTAGATAATATGAAAACTGGTGCTACTGTATCCCTACGTGGGTACAGATACGATATTATGTGCGCCAAGAAGAACGGAGAAGCAGAGGTCATCATCTACGACAAAGAGATGAACAAGATAGTTGAGGGGACTAATATCAAGGTAGACGGGCGTGTCGAACAGTTAAATATTGCGCAGGTCACGGACACTGACAGGGTGACTTGGGTATATTATGTCGATGGGTATTCTCCCCTACAACGGTTTAAGATTGGAGAATGGGTGTCGCAGGCGTTCCCGACTGGCTCTGCCGATAATGTCACTGCCGAAATCGATGCTGAGACTTGGTATAATTCACCATTAGGCAGCACTAGCGGAACTTATATTTTTGAATACCACAATGGCCACTGGGAATACAATGAGACCGAGGTTTCGCTTGCAACCTACGGGATTTCCCTCGTAGGGGGTGGGCCGAGCGAAGGTTCTACTATTACTGTTCTATATACAGTGGCTGCTGGTGGAGCGAAGAACATCGAAAGCATTCAATTCGTAGATGCTAGACCGGTTGTCGCTGCGAAGTTGATAATGTTCCATAATAACCGATTGTTCTTAGCTGGATTCAGGAATGACCCAAATCTTGTGCAGGTTTCCTCTATCGAGGCAGAAGGGCCAGACTTTACGAGCTTTCCTTATAGGTTCTATACCCCTAACCGAAGCCCATATGATACATCTCTTAACCCAATTACTGCTCTAACTGAATATGCGTCTGACCAGATTATGATTTCGATGAAGAATGGTTTTTCTATCTATTCCACCTACTCGTCTTCAAAATCTTCTGGGCTTGAGGATTATATGCCATCTCAGGTGTCTACATTCATGGACTCATCTGGCGTCCAGAGCCAAGGCGATATCGTAAACTACAAGGGCGTTATTTACTCATACGACGAGAAAGAGGGCCTGAGAAGGTTTACTGGTGCCCTGTGGAATGATGTACCAGCGGCACAGCCAGTGAGTAGCCACTTTGACCGAGTAGATATGACAAGGCCACGAAAGCTGTGGGGCTTTTCAAATAAGTTATACTACCATTATTATGATAAAGTTGATGGCAAATCCAAGTGTCTTATCTGGGACCAACAGATGAACTACCAAGAGTACCCAATGTTTATGGATCAAGATACATCATTCTGCGATGTCCGTTCAGACGAATCAGAGGACTTAATAGGTATCCACTCTGATTATCCTGCGATTATGCTGCATTACGCCGAGGATACCTGGAGGAGGTTTGACACTCCGATTACGTTTGAGCGCTGGACGAAGTACCTTTCGCTCCCAGGTAATGCTGCTGACATCATTGTCAACAGGGTGCATGTAAAGGTATTAGCTAACGCTACGAGATGGTGGTGGATTGGTATCACCGGTGATAGGCAGGTATTTACACAAGAGCGAGGACGGGACATTGTCTACCGTGAACCGGTCTGGCGCAACAAGATCATAGAAGAACCGCCTGAGACCGCTTTCCCAGTCCAAGATATTTATGGGGAAGATGCCACCTACCGCCTCTCGATTATGGACTTGAGACTTGAAAGAGAATCTGTCCAAATAAAAGTGAAGGCGAAGACCTTTAGAAACCAGGCTAGCTTAATGTCAGTGCTGGTTGAATGTACTCCGAAGCAATATTTGTAATAAGAAAAAACTCTCCAGCTAAGTTCGAGGTTTATGCCAAAAATGCTAGAGAGTTTTTTTGAATATTTGGGTGTGTTCTATGTGCTGCCCAGTACCTTGCCCAGGCCTATACATATTATACCATAGTATTTGGATTTGCAAGTTGAGACCCCAATTCGCTAGTCTGCCCCTCTAACCCTAACGCCATCGCTCCGTCTTGTTCTGGCATTTCTAGCAAATCTAAAGACGACGTTTCTTCCTCCATCATCGGGGGTTCTTCATTGCCCAGCTGCTTGATAGCTGTGTCTATTTCATCTGGAGAGTAATTTTGCATAGCTGCGTCCACTTCATATGGCAATGGGTCGGCTTGGTACATCTGTTGGTTCTGTTGCAAAGCCATAGCGTCGTTCTTAGCTTGTTGTTGTGCAAGCGCCAATTCTTGTTGGCTTGGACCAGCGTCCTTAATGAATGTGGCAGCTAATTTGCGCGGCATTGAACCGTACATGGCCTGTTCCATAAGGTAGGCTTGTCCTTCCTTGCTTAGTGAGCCAGTGCTAGACAACGTCCCTAATAGCGCCATCGCATTGGCGGCAATCTGTTTTTCCTGGATTTGCTTAGCTAGCTTCGGCTTGACATCAATAACTGCTGTGAGAGCCATTTGTTGGATGGTAAGTGCTCGATACTCACCCTGGTTAATTACTGGGAACTCCATTCTGCTGGAATAGGCGACCCTATTGGCTATACATTGTCGTGCAATATCTGCAAACAGCGCCATTAGGGCACTTTGGTGAACCATTAAGCCCTGTGCCACTGCGAAGGTAGCCATGCCGGACTCGGCTGCAGATGCACGGTCACCCATTGCCTGTAACGCATCAAACTGGTCGTATGCATGGAGAACTTGTTGGATTTGGTTCTCTAAATGGGCAATTTCAGAATCAATCGGGTCGTAATTGTAGTTAAACTGGAGAGAGGTTACATCACCTTGCAGGTCGTCGAAGATGCCGCCCATAATGTTGAGCATTCCTACCAAACTCTCGGCGTCTGCACCGTTGGTGTCGATGCGGAGGATAGAGAGAATCTTGCTTACATGCTCCCTTCTTGCTCTCCAGCCGCAGAGTTCGTCATGGCTGTCGAGTAGTGGAAATACTGGAGCCCACGGATGTGGTGCGGTGTCCATGTTGTTGGTCTTCTCAAACTGGAACTTCAGAGGACATTCCAGACAGAAGTCATCAATCCTAGCTTGCTCCATTCCAGTTCGTGGGTCAATCCATTTGAACTGAATCTTGCGTTTGAAGGCTTTCTTATTAGCAGAGATAACATAGCGCCTATTGATTATCTTATACTCTATATGTCTGTCGAGGTCATACATGACTGTAAGTTCTACGTCGTCACCATTATAACCACTATTCGTCCTCTTCTCTGGGTCAGTAGCAAAGCTACGATACCAACCAAGGTTATAGCAAGTTCTGAGGTCATGGTCATATTCGATAAAATCTGTCAGACCTGGAGCGAGGTTGGGCGATGTAGCTAATCTATTCAACGTGTCTACATAGATGTCCAAACCGTTTAGCGAGCGAATCTTCCTGTTGGAATATTTAGCGCTTTTATCTAGTAGAATTTTTTTGTCTTTACCTTCCCCTTCTTCTCTTATTGGAGAACCATCTGGGGCTTTAATGTTGAGATTGACTTCGTCTTCGTCCTCTTCAATCATGTTTTTGAGCTTTTTCCAGCTAATCATAGTTGAGTAGCCACGAAAACGCTCTGCGCCAGTAGAAGAGTATTTAGTGTCGAACCAGGTGTTCTTAGGGTGAATGCGCAGGACAATGTTCTTGTCCCTGTGTGGTGAGTATTTAATAATAGCTGCAGCCATCCCATACCACATGATATCGTCTGAAAATACCGGAGCCAACAACTGTAGGTTGTTCTCGATATAGTCTTGTTGACACTTTGCAGACAATAAGTCTTCCGTGTCGTCATCGATAATCATATAAGGGTCATTAATCTGGTAGTTGTATGAATCCACCCCACCAGACATTTGTGCCGCGATATTGTCTACAGCTTTTTTAAGCGCAAAGGAACGACCAGTGGGGACTTTCTCGCAGCGGTCTTTATATTTGCTTCGGAGAATAGGGTCTGCTTTCTCCAGGTTTGATTTTAGTTCTTCTTGATAAGTGTTCCGACAAGGCTTACCCTCTTGTGCAAGAGCGGACCTCCAAATCCATCTTTGATAAGCCCATCTTGCCGGGGTACTCTCCCAAATCCATTGTAGGGGGTAGCTAAAATCGGCATCGAAGTCTACATAACTTAAATTATCCATATCACCATTATACTTGGTTATACCCAATAATCATAATTTTTCTATTTTGCCACCATTCCCTTGTATACTAATGGACTACCTTCTATTATTGGCCTGTTCTTTCCTAGACGCCCATCTGCAGTTGTCTAGTGAATAAGGGCCATCGGGGTTAATCCTGTCTAACGAAAGACCCTTTGGCCTTTTGTCCATATCATTAAGGAAATTCTCAAAACCTTTGCCAGGCTCTACCCACCTATCGCAGATTTTTATGCCTCTGCCGCCATAGTCTTTATACTGGGCATGGCTTTTACTCATACATCTAGTTCTCATATTACGATAAGAATTGTATTCTCTCGGGTACTTTCTAGATAAACCACCGCTTGTTGTCAGGGAGTCACAATAGTTTTTTGTAATATA
>RHMF01001515.1_pt1 | contig 10637 bp, 6 predicted proteins | sample 5365151 | NCBI WGS metagenome assembly RHMF01 (sample SAMN10266501, study PRJNA497801) | feces metagenome | isolation source: feces | host: Bos taurus | place: China: Prairie of Fairy Mountain | collected 2017-08-14 | reverse complement strand
TTTTTCATAATCAACCTTTTTAAATTTATGTTATTATTTTGATTTTTATTCGCTTATGGTAATGTTTCCCAAGAGGTAACGCTTGTGGCCGTCGTCCCCGTCGTAAGGCAGGGCAATTTCCGGTGTGCCGTCAATGGAACCGACAGAGAAATAGATCTCAAACTCGCCTGTGGGGCATACGCGGCCAAAGTTGCCTTTGGGATTGACGAAGCGTTGTGCCACGCAGAATTTCTTTTCCTGCTTCATGGCTGCTGCCTTGCCGGGTTTGTCCACGGAAAGGTCTTTGACATTGAACGTGTCATCCACAAGGACTGCCACAATTCCACCCTTCTTATTCTTTATGGTGAAGCAGGGATGACCGCCCCTGTAGCAAGGAGCCACGCCTTCGTTGCGCCACATGGACTGGATGGTGAACGGCTCGTTGCGACGTATGGTCTTGGGCCATTGTGCCGATGCCAGTTGTATGCGGTATCCCATGCGGCGGTTGATTCGCTCAATGATGTCTCGGTTCTCTTCAAGCACCAGACGGGGCCAGCAATGAATGCTCATGTATGACGCATGGTAGTCTTCCACAGCCTGTAATAGTAATTCCTTGTCCCACGCACCGCGGAGGATAGAGCCTTGATAATGTTCATGCTCTAGCACCACCGGCATGCTGGGCCAGAACTGTTGTGCCATCTCTGCATGATACCAATGGCGTGGACGGGGTTGCACAAGAATGCTGCAGTCCCACAATGAAATGCCCTTCTTGAAGGCATAGTCGGTAATGGGCGCGTTGGCAACGCGGTTGTCATGTCCGGCATAGTCATCTGAAAGAATCAGTTGTGTGTGTTTGAAGTGCTTGCGGTAAATGTCGATGATTTTCTTCTTGGTCTTGTCTCCCCACTTCTTTCCGTGGATGGGGGTGCTGATTTCAGTATGTCCTTCTCCCCACATGCCGAAATGACCGATGGCGATATAGGCCATGCGCGGATTGCCGTCGTAACGTGCGGCCAAGTGCTTTACAAAGTGGTCTACAGCTTTCTGGTATACGGGATCGTCATATTCCACTTCCTTGTAACCTTCCACCTCGTAGTATTTTGCTCCCTCATCGAAGACCCATTGCGGAGTGCCCTGTTGGGTCCAGTTTTCGGTGGCGGAGATACAGAGTGCCACTTGCTTGCCTTTTTCTATCCAGCGTTGGGCGGGAGAGTCGATGATTTCCCAGTTGAAAACACCTTTCTCTGTCTCAATGAAACTCCAGGGCAGACGCAGGAAAACCACACCGATGCCGGGAAACTCGTCTACGGTGTCCTCTGGGTCGAGCTGAGACCCGTAATTGTCCAGCACGTTTGAGTAGTAGTAGAGCTGCCACCCCATGAAAGGATTGACCAGCGCTTTCCCGTTATCCACTGGAGATGCCTGTTGCATTTGGGCGTTGGCTGTCCCTATGTGCATCACAATAAATAAGGTTGCCAACAGTGAAAGGAGTTTTTGCATTCTCATATATCTGTATATTTTATTGTTTTGCCTGTTTGAGTTTCTCGGCAATGCTTTGTGCCGCCACATAACCCATTGTCCAAGCCGCCTGCAGATTGAAGCCGCCGGTAACGGCGTCCGTATCGGTCACCTCACCGGCGAAATAAAGGCCGGGATAGCGTTTGGCTTCCAATGTGGAGGAATCAAGCTCATCCAAAGCGATGCCGCCACAGGTTACGAACTCATCTTTGAAACGGTTCTTGCCGGTGATATTGTAGCAGTCATTTGTCAGTGTGTTGATAAGTTTGTGCAAGGCTTTCCCCTGCAAGTCGCTCCAGCGCAGGCCTTCCTGCAGTCCGGTTCGCTGCAAAAGATGTGTCCAAAGCCTTGCTTGCAGGCCGAAAGGATGGATGCCGGAAAGTTGTTTCTGCTTGTGTGTGGCAGCCGTTTCTTCCAAAATTTCCTTTACTTGGTCGTGCGGAAGTTCTCCTGTCCAGCGGATGCTGAGCGTTCCTTTATAACCCTTTTCGGCAAGATGGCGGGCGGCATAAGAGGAGAGACGGAGTATGGCCGGACCGCTCACGCCCCAGTGTGTGATGAGTAGCGGGCCTTTTGCCTGGAATTTTGTGCCGGGCAGAGTGACAACCGCATCCTCTACGACCAATCCCATTCTTTCTGTTAGCGTACTGGCATCCAGGGCAAGCGAGAAAAGGCTGGGCACAGGCAAGTTGGTTTGTAGTGATATGCCTGTAATCGGACTTTCACTTGCGGCTTTCGGCCATCCGCCTGTGGCAACAAGCACCTTGTCTGCCTTATACGAGTTGTCCGCAGTCCGGACGATGAAGCCGCTTTCACATGGCTCTATAGCCTGCACCCTACATCGGGTATATAGTTTGACACCCAGTCGGTTAATCCGTTCAGTCAGAGTGTGGACAATCTCCATGGCCTGCTGTGAACGGGGAAATACGCATTCGTCTGGTTGTGTGACCAGTTTGACTCCTTCGTTTTGGAACCATTCATACACATCTTTGTGGGAGAAGCGGTGGAAGAGCCTTTTCATAAGTCTGTGGCCGCGCGGATAAACCTGTTCCAGACTTTTTACTTGTTTAAAGGAATTGGTCAGGTTACAGCGGCCACCTCCTGTGATGGCCACTTTGGCAAGCGGTCGTATGCCACGTTCCAACAACGTGACTTCTGCCCAAGGGCATTCCCGCTTCAAGGCAATGGCGGCAAAGCATCCGGCCGCCCCGGCTCCTACAATGACGATATGCATGTAAGCTTGTGTGTATCAATAGAGCACCTTGCGGCCTTGCTTGATGATGATTCCATCCTTCGGTTGTGTGACAGGACGTCCCATCAGGTCGTAATATGTATTCTGCTTGTTCGCGTCTGTCTTGACGGCACTGATGCCCGTTGCCGTTCTTCCGTCAATCGTCAGTGAAATCTGCTTGATCTGGCTTGCGCCGGTGTCATGTTGTCCTGTGTACATATACCAACGTTGGGGTAGGATTGTCTGGGCAGAATTGTTGCTAAGCATATTGCCTTCCCACACATAATCGGTGGGCAGGGTGGCGTATGGAGCATACACTCCCTGCAGATTGAATTTCACTTGTGTGTTGGCACACCAAGTGGGAGTTGGGTCAATACTGCTCATCAGACGGCTGCGGTGCAGTGTAAGCCCGATTTCTTCTGCCATGTCTGAACGCACCAGATAAGGAGTGTTGGGAAGGATGGAGTCCGTCTCGTTCAATGTGACGGCATCCAACTCCAGACGGTCCATTATGCCGTCTGCATTGTCATCATAATGGTGTATGCCACGTATTTTGGCCATGTGGACAGTGCTGCCCCATTCGCCGACGGTAGAGGGGAAAGGTACGAACAATGGTTCCCATGCCTCTGTTTGCTCAAAAGTGCGGTTGTATTTTACCTGACTGCAGTAAACATCGTTATCCTGCACATATTCTTCTCCGTCAGAGATAATGCGCAAGTCCTTGGGGGTGTTGCTGTATGTGCTGTCAGTGTAAGCATATACCCACGGATGTCCCTTGCATACAACAGGGTGCTCGTCTGCCACTTGCGTGGTGTCAAGATTCTGGAACCAGTTGTCCACAGTCCCGTTCTCGTTCAGACGGTATGCCAGTTCACCGCTGTTAATGACGGAGATTTTTATAGCTTCCACACCTTTCTGGCGGGGAGTGATGGTGTTGCGCTGATAGCAATTGACAAGACGGATTTTGCTGCCGCTGCGCACAAACGAACTTTTACCGTCATTGCCGCCTACTCGGGCTGTATTGTAGCAGTTCTCAATGGTGGCATTGTTGCCCGCCCAACCGGAAATGGCTCCGTTTTCAAGATTTCCGCTAATGACACCAGTGTTGTAGCAATCCTTAATGATAAAGGTGGCATGTGAACCGTTGCTGCATCCAATGATACCGCCACCGTTCTGCTGGGTTGCATATATTGTACCTTCGTTGCCGCAGTTGGTAATGGTGACAAAACCACCGACACTGCTTCCGCCGGCAATGCCGCCCACATAACTTCCACCTCGTATGTTACAAGTATTGTCCAAGGTGATGCCGGTAATGTATGCCCCGTCGCCAATGGCGCCGAAAAGACCTTGGTATGGCTTGGTGTTTCTGATGTACAGGTTGCTGATGACATGTCCGTTGCCAATGACTCTTCCCTTGAAAGGAGCGGCCGTACTTCCGATTGGAGTCCAGTTTCCCTTTGCCTGGCCACAGACTTCGCTCATGTCAATGTCATTCATGATGATGGCGCATCCGTTGATGCCCTTTTCCACCTGTTCCCTGTAGGCGACAAGATCTTGTGCATTGTAAATGTAGCTCACGGGCACATCAACCTTAATGGTGGGAGTGCCGTCTTTCGGATTGGTGGAGGGGTAGTGCCATTCACCGTTTTCCATGTCTCGGTAGATGGGGTAGACCTTATAGGTGCCGTTGGGCACGGTCTGACAGCGGAAATCAAATGCGGTGAGACCATAGTTGTGGTCCAGCTCCGCACATCGGCCGGGCACGATGTATGAGCCAGTTTCGTTCTCAAACTTGAAGGCGTACATCACCCATATTTTTTTCTTGGATCGGTTTGCCATGAAACCATCGAAAAGGATGGGCTGGCTATAATCAGTAATGGTGTTGACGGACAGTTTATAGTCTGACAGTCCCATCACAGTGGGCGCTTCGTTGCCTTGGTCAGGCTGGATGCCGACAATGGCGCACAGTCCGTCTCGGTAACCACCCACAGCATCGGTGCCGGCAAGCATGAAGTAGCCGTCCATGCTGCCGCCCCAACCCCAGTTCCAGTGGAAATAACCTTCACCGTCATATCCGTCGCAGATGAAGGCATGGCCGTTTCCGGCTGCATAGATGGGACGTCCTGTGGTAAGCTCGTCATAAAGCAGGGTGGCAAAGTTCTCATCTGTATAGTCTCCCAAATGATAGATGCGCATGTTCTTGTCATACCCGAAGTGGGTTGTCAACGCATAGATGGGAGTGTCTACTCCGGCTCCGGAACCGCCGGGACTATAGCCCATGTTGCAGGCTACGCCCACATGACGCATCAGCAATGCCACAGCATCTCCTTCTTCGTCAGTATAGCCGTTGTTGTAGTCATATAACATCTTGTCCCACTGATACTCTACGTCAAAGTTGGCAGAGGGGTTGGCGGTGTACTTGACACCGTCAATTTCGCATGAAGTGCTGTAAGTGTGTGAGCCGGTTCCGCGTACGGGCCATTCGTAATGGCGCATAATCTGGGAAATGGCGGTTGCCACACAACCGGTTACGGTGGGGTCTTTCAGCACCTTGTAGTCTGTGCAAAGACGGTTATAAGGTTCGCCCTGGTTCCAGCGGGCCTGTACAATGGTGGGGATGTATGCTCTTCCTTCAATGCTGGCCTTGGACATCTTGCGGTTCATCCGTGTGGCGGAAACAATCTGTTGGGTGTAGCGGTCAAGGAAATAAGCCAGGTTGGTTGGCATCTTGGAGGGGTCGAAGTCTCCGTTGTCCACATAGCCAAGGACGGCTGGCGCACAGTCGTCTGCGCCCAGAATCATGAATCCCTGCTTGTCTCCTTTGTTCACCACATAAAAACAGTTGGTTGCGCCCACACTGCTGGTGTAGGCAAGTTTCAGGTTTGCGGCCGAAAACTTTCTGGCTTTTGCGGGATGGTTCTGGCTGACTCTTGCCAAAGCCTCTTCCAGATTCAACTGCCGTGCTTCGGCATGAAAACTTAGAACGCTAAGGAGTATTATGCTCCAAATGGCTGTATATATTCTTCTCATCGTTTCTGTCGGGTTTATATATTATATAATAATGTATATGTCTCGTCCGTAAAACAACTTGTTTGGTACTTATTTGCAGAGGTATTTCTTGCCGTTCTTTACAAAGATGCCTTTTTGCGGTTTGTCCACGGTCTTGCCGTCAAGGCCATACCATGCACCGGTTGCCTTTGTTTCCGAGGGGATGCTCTGGATGCCGGTTACATCATTGGCATAAACTTTCAGTTTCAGAGCGGGGACTTGGGCGGTTATGTAGGGTGATTTCGCTTCGGCAGAGAGGAACCAGCGCATGGGCTTGATTGTAGTCTCTGTTTCAGTGGGTATCACGCTTTCTCCTTCAAGGATGGCGTATGTATTTGGCGCTATCTTGGTGGATTGGTAGTTGCCTTTCAGATAGAATGTCATTTCGGTGTTGGCGCACCAGACGGGTTTAGTGTTGGGGTTGAACACGGTGGCCTTGCTGGTTTCGATGGTATATGTGCCGGCTTCTTTGGCCATAATGATGTAAGGCGTATTTTGCTTGACCGTTTCGCCCTCCTTCAGCACCACGAACTCTATTTCGTTCTGCTGATCCGCATTGCCAGACAGTCGTATGTCATACAGTTTGGCAATGGTCATTCCGTTCCAGTCTTCTGTCTTGCTGTCAAAGGGGACGAACAAGGGTTCCCAAACGCCTCCTTCAGCAAACTCACGGGTATAAGAAATGCTGTCCAAAACACATTCCTTGTCCAGCGAAAGTTGGGTTTCTCCATCCTTCAGCTCCAGCGCGCTGACGGTGTCCCCTTCGTTAACGTACAAATCGCCCGTAACGTGAGCAACGGCTTTGTGGCCGAAGGTGGGAAGGTCGTCTTCTCCCAGATTTTGAGTGAAGGTTGCGCCCAACAGATAGCAAAGCTTTCCGCTTTTCTTGTCGGCCTGTTTCAACGATTTGTTTCCTTGCTTTTTGGTTATACCTATGGCAACATCATAACAATTGCTGATGGTCGTTTTGTCATCACCGCTGCGGCACAGGTTCTTGCCGTTGTCCATGCCCGATACCTTGCCAGAATTGTAGCAGTTTTCCAGAATGCTGCCCGGGGCGCTTCCCATCCATCCGCTGATGGCCGCACTCTCCTTGCCGCCTTGGATGATACCGGTGTTATAGCAGTTGATGATACGCACTGTGGTGTGTCCGTCATAGTTGCAACCCAATATTCCGGCTGCGTTTTCGGCACGGCATGTCACTCTGGCGTTGTTTCCGCAGTTTACAATCTTGATGAAAGAACCGGCGTTGCCACGGCAGGCTCCAACCAGACCGGCACATGCCTTGTCGCCCTGTATGCGACCCGATTCAATGACCAGGTTCTCAATGACACATCCTCCGCCAATGGTGCCGAAGAATCCTTGTTGGGGCTGAGATGTGTTGTAAATGAAAATGTTGCTGATGGAGTGGGTTCCGCCATCAAAATGACCCATGTAAGGCGATTCGTTGGTGCCGATGGGTGTGTGGGGAATGTTGTTCAGATCAAGGTCGCAGGCGAGGATGGCATTGGCGGTGTTCTCTCCATTGTTGACCTTTGTGGCAAAAGCCTTTAAATCCTCAACACTCTTGATGTGGTATGTACCATCAATCAATTCTTGGGCAAATGCATGTTGACAAAACAACATCATAGCCCATACGAAAACAGACATGGGAAACCTCTTTTTCATACGGAAACAGTAAAATAACGTTATTTTCATGCCAAAGGTAGCCAAAAACCCGCTATTCCACAAATATTCCGTGGGTAAATCCCCACTACAATAGGGAAATCCTATTCCCAAATGGGAGAAATCCTTACCTCACCTCCGTGTTTGTCCGTATCTTTGCACCAGAAAGAAGAAGTTTTTTGACATACGGTACCATTCCGACAGAAATTTAGCCTTGACTATGAAATGTTGTGTGTAATGTACATTTTTTGCGGAATCCCCCACCGGTCTCTGGAGGGGGATTTTTTAATTTTGCAGGTTCTATATAGGAACACTCTACTTTATGTAAGGCAGTGGGTCATTTCCCTTTCTCTTTTGTATGACTATTTACCGACAGGAATGGAATGCCAGTTGTGCCGTGTCTTTGTGAAGATACGGATAATGGTGAATTGTGGTTTGACCAATCCTTTTAACGCAGGGAAATCCTTTCCTGGTAGGTTTTCCACTTTGTAGATAAAATCCTTGTCTATCTTGTAGGAGTTCACATTATTCGTGATGAAAAACTTGTTTATCATATAAATCACGTTTTTGTCCTTAACTTGACCGCAATATCGGTTTTTAATTTCATCTAACGACAGAAGTTCTTTTTTAGTTTTGGAAGTATAGTTGATAAAACCTAATATCGGATTCTCGCCAATCTTGTATTTATCAGGCTGTGTCTCCCAATCTGTTGTAACTTGTATTCCCAGACCTTTTATGGTAAAAGGATATGAAAGACTCTTTTGCTCGCTATCCTTTCTGTCAAAACAAACAGCGCCTTGCGGACCGAGATATTCATTTTCATACATATAGCACCATAGGCCATTCTTGGGGTTGTTGAACTCTATGTCAGTGAGAAATTCCAACTGGTGGTTGAGTTCCTTCTTGTGATGAAAATAAATAGAATCTGTTTCCCTGATGCTCGCATTATGAGGGTGCCAGTTGTGGTGGGTCTTCGTGAAGATGCGTATGATGGTAAATGGCTTTTGTATAATGTTTTTCAGCGGATGAATGTCTTCCGAGTGTAGGGCTTCCACTTTATATATGAACTTCTTGTCTATTTTATACCGCTCAATGTTTTTTGTAATGAAGAACTTATTTACCATATACAAAAGAGGACGGTTGTCAAGTTTGGCGCAGAAAGAACTCTGCACTTCATTTAAGGGAATAATCTCATCGGAAACATATCTTTTGTATCTGTCTGAAATGATAATTTCACTAATTTTTTCACTTTTTTTATTGAATTTTATGTCAGATAGGGATTCATTCTGATGATTCAGATCTCCAACATTCTTCTCTATATGGGGACATGGGAAATCTTCATTAATTTGAAACATGGTTTGCGCATGAGTGCAGGGTGTAAGCAGACCCATGACACAGATGGAGAGGAGTGTTTTTGTCTTCATGTGTTTTTGATTTATATGTTTAACTATTCGTGTCTGATAAGAATATTTGGCCCTTTTATCAACCCATAATTTATTGGACAGTTGTTGTGACCCTTAGAGGGTCTTGACTGTTGTCAATAGCTGCATTGTAAGACATAAAAACAAGTTTGGCGGACACCAATATTTCTGGATGTCGTCCCCAAACTGGGTCATGGCCTTCCGCTTTGCCGCAGTCCTGTCGCTGCGGCAGATGGAATGCCAATGTGGTGTTAATAAGGCTTTACAAAGCGGTTTGTACTGAATGTCCATTCACCGTTCTTCAGCGTGGCTTCCACGTAGAAGCCGGGAAGGGCTTGGTTGTCCAATGTCCAAAACCGTGGGAAGTAGTTTGCCGGCAAGGAGCGTATGATGTGCCGCAGAGTCTCCAGTTCGGCAATGGCATCCTTTTCGTCAGAAAGAAGCACAACGTCTGATGTCAAATCCTGGTTCTGATAGATGAGCAGGTCAAATTTCTTCTCCGTCGGAAGAATCTCCTTTGCTTCTGCCTTATACCTTTCTGTGATTTCGTGGCTGAAAGTCCGCATGAGCGCTTGAAGACAGGCTGTTGAAGTCTCGCAGAATGTCATGGTGTTTTCTGCCAACAGACTTCTGTGGCTAAAACAGCGGGACAGAAGACGACCGTGCATGAATTTGCCTTTGTCGAGAGGTAAATCAACAAAGTAAAGAGCCGTTACATAGCCGAACATATTCAATGGGTCAGAGAGTCCATAGAACGTGCCGCTGAGTGCTGGCGCATGATAAGCGAGTCTGTCCTTTTTGTGATAGTTGTCCTTTATGCTTTGGGGAATCTCATCGCGGGTCATGCCGGCAATGCTGTCCAGATAGAAATACTTGTGGTGCTGTGTCCAAGTTCTTCGTCTCTTGCTTTTGGGCACTTTAACTCCATTGTATTTCCTTCCAATGCGTTTCTCTTCAATCACTATTGACCAGAAGTGCCTTCTGTCTGGATATTCTTTTGTGCGCAGGTTCAGCAAGTCAATGTAGCTTGTGCGGGATTTGTCAGTTCTTGGATTGGAGTATCCTCTTTTGGGATGGTATATGCAATTTACCACTTCGTCCGCCGAATCAATGGGTACGGTGTCGCCTTTCATGTACTGGCGGTAGCGCTCCTTCATCATTTCAATGCTGACATTGTTTTGGGCAATAACGTCCTGCGTCAGACACAAGGTGCCGACGATGAGCAGGAGTCTCAGAATGGATTTCACTTTACACATAATGGAACAGGTTTTTCGTTAGTATAATGTCATGTAGTCCTTGACCAACCAACCGCATTTGTTTACGGTTACATGATAGTATCGGCCAGTCATGACACGGAAGTCGGCCGTGTAAAACGGATTATAGGCGTTGTGTCTAAGGTTTTCCACAAACCTCTTCATTGAAATGAATGCCTTTTCCGTCTCTTTGTCTGGCTGTTCCGGAAGCAGGAGCTTTAGTGTATATTCCTTTTCCAGATTTGACGATTCCGGAGTTTGATAGAGCAGAACGGAGAAACTGCGCTCAGGCGTAGCCTCTGATGTGAAGTTGGTGTAAAAGGTAAGACACTTGCCCAACAGCGCCGCACCGCTATGCACTTTGCTTTGCCAGTCGCCGTCCAATGTGTTGCAGAACGATGCGTATGAGAAGAAGTCGGCATGGCAACGTACTGTGCTGCTCCCTCCCACCATGCGCGACGAAGAATTGTAGCTCACCACCGAGATGCGGGGCGAAACTATGAAGCCCATATAGTGTTGCGG
>RHMF01001514.1_pt1 | contig 10638 bp, 17 predicted proteins | sample 5365151 | NCBI WGS metagenome assembly RHMF01 (sample SAMN10266501, study PRJNA497801) | feces metagenome | isolation source: feces | host: Bos taurus | place: China: Prairie of Fairy Mountain | collected 2017-08-14 | reverse complement strand
TACCCCAGCGCCAGCTCTGCAACCTTGCCTTTAGCTCTCAGCGCGTACTCAGGGTTCCCCTTCTTGATCTTTTCCAGCGGTACCTTGAACATCTGCGACGCTGACGCTTCGTAGATCTTGCCGTGTGTGTTGAAAACGTCCAGTCTCCACTGCTCTCCGGCGAGCCATGAGATAACTCTCGCTTCGATGGCTGAGAAGTCCGCATCGATGAGCACATTGCCCGGTGTAGCTATCAGCGCCGTCCGTATCAGCTGGGACAGTGTATCCAGCGGGCTTCCGTATACTGCTTTCAACGCATCCTTCTGCCGGTGTCTCACCAGTGATCTGGCAAGCTCTATCGGGTTCGTGTATGTCCTTGGCAGGTTCTGCACCTGAAGCAGTCTTCCTGCCCATCTGCCCGTCCTGTTGGCGCCATAAAACTGCAGTAATCCCCGCACCCTGCCATCTGGACAGACGCAGGCTTCTATCGCGTCATACTTCTTAGTAGACGTCTTCCCGAGCGCCTGCCGGATCTCCAGCGCGCGTCTTGCGGTCGCTGAGACTCCGTCCATGGCAAGGATCTGTGCTACTGTTGTCTTGGTCAGGTCTTCCATATAAGCAACGCCAAATAGCTTCTCATTGAGCCACCCCAGCATCTGCTGTACTGAGTTCGGGTTCTCAAGTCCTGTCAGCTCATACGCTTCCGCCATAAGCTCTCCGTGTACCTGAGCTCCGATGTCCAGTGCTCCCTGCACGAACGGCATGTCCACGTTCACCCCGCGGATGTTGATCTTCAGGTCGGTCTCCCACTGCTTCTGCACCTCTTCAGGCACAGGGAATGCGGACAGCCGACGCTCGATCTCCATCTCTGTCACCACGTCCTGTTTGCAATAATCTTTAAACAGGTTCCACTTATCAGGATCATGGTGTGGCAGGTTACGGGTTCTCCCGCCATTGGTCTTAGTAGGCTTGCAGGGCACGCAGAAATAACGTATGAGCGCCTTACCCACAGCCATTTTCTGCTTATCCTGAGGCAGTCCTATAGCCTTGCCTGTTGCGTCCAGTCCTGCCGTATACCCGCAGTAAAGTCCATGGAGCATGGTGTCTCTCCACTGGCTCCGTACCATCGGGCCGAAAACTTTGGACAAACAGATAAACTCGAACGGCGCGTTATACGCGTGCTTCGTGTAGCCGTCATCCGTCAGAGCCGCGATCAGCCACTCCGGTACCTCTTCGCCCTGCGCCATGTCGATGATCTCGACCGGTGCCCCATCCACTGAATAAGCGAAAAGCAAGATCTCAAAGTCATCGCTTGCCACGTACTTGTGCGCGCCTGTGTCTGCTATCGGTATAGAAGAGTAGGTCTCAAGATCGCAATGTAGCGTGTGCGTCATACCAGTTCGCATGATTTGTGCCTCCTCAACTTTATGCTCGATATCGTGCTGTCGCTAACTCCATATATCTGCCCTATTTGGTGCTGTGTGAAACAGCCGTCCGCTAATAATTCAAGAATTTCTTTAATATCAGACAGACTGAGTTTTCGCCATCTTTTCCCGATTCTATAAACGTCTAAAATATTGTTTGTTCGCGAGTCGTAACGTAAATTGCTGACTTCGTTATTTTCCGGATTCCCATCATTGTGACAAACGTCCATGGCTTCGGGTCTCGGGCCGAGAAATGTCATCGCTACGGCTGTGTGCACGGGAACACTTCCGGCTTCTCGACCTAAAACGACAGATAAATGACCGTCTGCGCTTCTACCGGGCTTTAAAATCCGCCCACGAACGAGGCGCTTAGCCTCAATTCCGTGCGGAGTAACCCTTACCGGCCGATCCAAGCTCCGGATCCTGCCGAGTGTGCTTGCCTGATATTTTCCTTCAAGCCCCGGTATGTCTTTCCACAATTCGTTTATAGCCATGCCGGTACCTCGCCATGTTCAAAGCGTGCCTGTTTAGCCACGTCCCATGCGCTTAAATCATTGTCGTCCATGACGCATCGTTTGAAATGATGGTCACCATCATACGCGCCACAGCACTGACACTTATAAAAACCCTCGTAACCTAAAAACCAATATTTACCGCACGCGTCGCATTGCATTAAAACGCTACAGCCTTCTGAAGCAAGGCTAAAACTCATTTGCCCAGTTTCATCGTCTTCCCATAGATCGCAAGTCCTGAACCGTCCTCCGTCGTATCCAATCGTTACAGAATATCCGGCCGCTATAAGTGCCCGTACCTTCTGCATATCGGTATCAGACATAACACCTTTAACTTCAAAAAACTGATTACTGTCTGGTAAATAAAAATCAGGCAAATACCGTGTTCCATCATCAAACTCAATTCCTTCCGGTTCGTATTCCCACTTTATTCCCAATGAATCAAAAAACACCGCCCAACGGGCTTCCAATCTGCTACGGAAACGATAGCCTTTATATATAGTTTCAATAGGTTTGATATCCATAATTCGCCTCCATTCTTTATCATTGTTTGTCATAAGAGGATGACCGGGTATGCCGGGGCAGCATCGTCATCCTCGTGATCCCCTTACGGTTCAGGCTGTTCCGGGTGCCGTCAATTATTTGCCCAGTGTGTGTTTTGTTAACGCGGTTCCGGCTCCGCGGTTATCAGGAGTGTAAGTAATAAGATCTCAACCCAATCTCAACCCAATCTCAACCCAATCTCAACCCAATCTCAACCCAATTACATCGGTAATCCGGTGATCGGATTGATCCGCGCCTCCTGCTGTGTAGCAAAGTCTGCAAAGTCGCTTGCAGCAGATGCTCCGCCTGACAGCGGTTCTCCGTCTCTGGTCTTCATGACATTGCCGAGACCACAGCCGACGCCCTTATTGCCGTTGGTATTAAAAGCAAAGAAGTTGATCGTCACTCTGGCGTACATTCCGCTGTATACGTCCTGCGGTGCCAGTTCTGTGTTGATGTCGCTGATATGCACTACCTGCGGTTTACGCTTGCTGGACGCTGTGATCACCCAGCACCCCTTGCACTCTGCTCCGAACGGTGTGCCGTCTGTCCTGTATCCGTCGCCGTCATAGATCAGCGCGTTTTTCAGCGCCGGACGTGCACCCTTCCACTCAGCATTGACCGCTGACTCATACGCCGCCTTGATAGACGCATCGATGTTCTGCTTAGTTGCTGTGTCCGTCTTCGGGATCAGCATGGTTACTGAGTACTTAGGTTCAGCATTTAGATTGCTTGGGTTATTGTATGGGCTGTTCAGGTGTGCGTATGACAGCCTGACTTCCCCTGTTAAAACTTTAGTTGGAATATTCTGATACATTATTTGATCTCCTTTACATCAATACATATTGTTCTTTAAGTTCATTCAATAACGGTATCCGCTTCTCGAAACGCTCGTACCGTGCTTTCGCCGCCTTGACTTTATCGAGCAGTCTCTTGTTCTTCGTCCTGATCTTGTCTCTTTCCAGTTTGTCCCTGCCGTTATCCGGCAGACGGTATTCACGCTGATATTTAAGGCTCGCTTCATCCCATTCCTGCTTCAGCTTCTCTTCTATCTCCGGGATGTATGAGAAGAATTCACGGAAGGATTCATCATTCTCTACCTCGGATATCATGTCCTTGCAGAATTTCTTGACGTTCTTTACAGGCATATATTCCAATGCGTCCGGTATATTGAGCGAAATACGGCAGTCACCTTTTTTGAACAGAATGGATTTTTGTATCATTCTGCTACCCCCGCAAAATCCGCTACCGCCGGGCTGTATGGTTCTCTCTTATCCGCCTCCGTCACCAGTGTAGGTTTGCCCAGAGGCTTCTGAACAAGATCCCCACAGAGCTCATCGAACGATGATCTGCCCAGTAGTTTCTCAAGTTCTGCGAGTGATTTAGGCTTCCGGTCGTACAGCATTGCCTCGTCCACGCCTGATTCCCTGATACGGTTCAGAGCTTCCTCAGCGTCGGTAAATGCCCTGTTTGATCTGCCTGCTACCACTTTATAGCCTTCAATGTGCGAGCCGTTCAGGATGGCTTTAAGCGCGTAATCCTGCAGGTCGTTGTACCATGCCACGATATCTGCGCCTTTGGTCAGCAGGGCTGATATCTCGTCGTCCCTGAGAACATTCTCAGCCACTAATCTCTCAGCGGGTGACATGTTCCCTTCGATCGGGATCCCGATAAAATCCTCTGAGGCAAGCGCGTTTTCAGTTCTCGCGCGACATACCTCTCTGCCCTTACAGAATTTGCACCATGCTCCGGCATGGAATTCCGCGCCGTCTCCGGTGAATGCGGACAGTGCCAGCGGTTTGATGCTCTCGCCCCATGCCTTGAGCTCTTCGATTGTCAGCACTTCCTCCGACACGTACTCCGTGATCCTTGGCTGTACGATCGCCATGGATACGGTGGTCAGCCCGCCGAATAAAGCGCCGTATTTTTTCAGTGCTCCGAGCGCGTACAGTCTCATCTGTGAATTGTTTTCCGCTGAGACTTCCACGCCCTTGCCGTGCTTGTAGTCTGTAATGTGAAGACGGTTGTCTCCTATCATGATGCAGTCGCAGGTTCCGAATCCTTCCGGTACGATGTCAGAGAAATCAACTCTCTGCTCCGTCGTCACGAACGGTTTAACCTTGTACGCCAGTGACTTCTCCCACAGATAGTCTGCGTAGAATCTGGCGGTCTTAAGCATCTCATCTGAATACAGCTCCTGCTTCTGCAGGTTCCTTACCTTAGCGTTATATGAGCGCTTCGTAATAAGGGAAAAGTTGTACTGCGCTCCCAGTTCTGCGAAGCTGTGCGCCAGTGTTCCTTCCTCTGCGTACTTGCTCGTTGTGCCCGGAAACTGCGCTTCGTACAGTGCCGATGCTGTACAGTTCAGCCAGCGATGGCTTCCTGACGCGGTCAGGAATGCATGATCTGCCATTCTCCCACCACCTTACAGCTTGGCGCCGAGCGCCTTGAGATCTTCCGCGAATGCACTGTACTGATCAACCTGAAGCTGGTTCACTGCCTGCACGCCGTACTTCTTATTAAGCAGGTTGATCACTTCGTCCATCTTCCCGCTCTCCACGAGCCCTGCTCCTGCTGTGCACAGGTCGTTCAGTGTGACCGGCTTGGCTGTTGTTGTTACCTTTGGCTCTTCAACGGGTGCCGGTGCAGGCGCGGGTGCTGGCATCGGGATAGTCTCCTCGACGGGTGTAACTGGCTTCCCCACCTTCTCTGGTTCCGGTGCTGCCGGTGCCGGTTCCTCAACCTTTGCGGGCTCCTCTGCTTTTACGATCACGTCCTCCGGTATCGTCGGTTTAATGACCATCCCTACCTTGCTCACCTCTATCGCCGTTTTTGCGGCTGACGCGGATTTGATCGCTGACGCGAGTTCCTTGATCGCTTCAGACAGATCCGGTGTGCTGATTACAAGATTCATTTCTGCCATTGTTTGTCCTCCTTAGATTCTTTGACATCATTCGCGTAAAATTGCTCGGCGGCTTTCAGCACGGCATCGCACAGAACACGAAGAGGTGCTTCGGGGATCTCGTCCAGATTAAAACTGCTCATCACGATCCTCCTGTACTGCGTACTCTTCCTCAATTCTCTGGACTATCCGGTCAAGGGCGGCGTAGATCACGTCCTTTGTCCTCTCCTTGCTCATATCGGACATAAACTCTTTACGTCCGTTCAGAAGCGTAGAGATGTACGCCGGTGCGTAATTACACTCCTCTGCCAGCATGGCTGAAGTAATGCGGTATTTGTGCATTCTCGCAACCACGTCAACAGTCCAGTCTTCGTTCAGTCTGTCTGCCATTCATTAACCTCCTTTTTTGTGATTAGTAAGTAATTGGCAGTTGAATAATTTTAACCAAGGTGGTATACTTGCTCTACATCTTTAAAGCTTTCGCGTTCTCTTTTACGACTCTGGCGGGAGTCAACAAAAGGGCTGGTTTAATTTTGCTTAGTTAACTTTATTTTACTGCCACGCTCATGGTAGCAAACTTTATTAAACCTGTCAACACGAAAGTTAAAAAAATTTTCAGGAGGCGATATTTTTGAATTTCTATGACAGGTATGTACAGACATGTGAGGAAAAGGGCGTTACCCCGTGCTCCGCGAGCACAGCTGACGCGCTTAACATCACAAAAGCCACGATCTCTCAGTGGGGCAGGAACAACAGTGTGCCCAACGGAGTTACACTGGCTAAGATCGCTGACATGCTCGACGTCTCGGCTGACTATCTCCTGCTCAGGACAGACGATCCCGAATTCAAGCCGGATCCTAACGTGACTGCGCTGGGGCGGAGGCTGGTGAGCCTGATCACCCGTCTGGATGACAGAGACAGGCAAAAGCTGGAAAGCGTAGTAGAGGGCATGCTAATGAGCGAGAAATATGAGGAAACAAAATGACTAATGCAGTTGTATACGCGAGATACTCGTCACACAATCAGACCGAGCAGTCGATCGAAGGGCAGCTGGCAGCTGCGAAAGCATATGCCGACGCCAAGGGCTACACGATAGTGCAGGAGTACTGCGACCGGGCGGTAAGCGGAAGGACAGACAACAGGGAAGCATTCCAGCGGATGCTGGCTGACTGCGCCAAGCACCAGTTCGAGGTGATCATCGTGTGGAAGGTCGACCGTTTCGGGCGCAACCGGCAGGAGACAGCGTTCCACAAGCACCACTGCAAGCGCCACGGTGTCAGGGTGGAGTACGTCGCCGAGACACTGCCGGATGGACCGGAAGGCATCATCCTCGAGTCAGTGCTGGAAGGGCTGGCGGAGTACTACAGCGTCCAGCTGTCCCAGAACGTCAGGCGCGGGATGCTGGAGAGCGCCAAGAAGCGCCAGGTCCTCTGCGGGTGCCTGCCGTTCGGCTACCGGATCGGGGAGGACAGGAAGTACGAGCTGGATCCGAAGACCGCTCCGTTCGCCAGAGAAGTGTTTGAGAAGTATCTTCAGGGCGAATCCCTGAATGAGATCACCTTATGGCTCAATGATATGGGCCTACGGACGCCCAAGGGAAACAAGTTCGGGAAAAACTATGTGCACCGGATGCTCACGAACGAGCGGTATGCCGGTGTGTATATCTTCAAGGATATCATCCGCGATGAGGGCGGTATGCCTGCCATCGTTGACAGAGGGACATTTGATATGATACAGACAAGCCTGAAAAACAGAAAAAAGCCCGCAGGATCCTACGGGTTGAATGAGTATATGCTAAGTGGGAAGTTGTACTGCGGGAAATGCGGTGCACAGATGGTCGGAGAGAGCGGGATCGGCAGGAACGATACAAAGTACACGTATTACACCTGCCTGAAACGCAAAAAAGATCACGCCTGCGATAAAAAGAACGTAAGCGCGGAATGGTTGGAAAAAACTGTGCTGGATGAGATCATCCCGTTTATTCTGGATGACGACGTGATAGAGTTCATAGCCATGAAGACATACGAGTTCTATCTGGAAGACCGGAAGAAGTTCGAGCAGGACTCCAGTGTAGCAGGGCAGATCGCAGATGTTGAGCGCAGCATAAAGAATCTGACTAAAGCTATCGCCGCCGGTGTGCTGAGCGATGAGATCATTAACCAGATCAACGAGCTCGAGGAACGCAAGACTGCCCTGCTCGCCATAGAGGCTGAGCGACAGCTGGAAGCAAGCTTCACGCTCACAGAAGCCCAAATTCGGGTCTTTTTAAAACAGTTCAAGGAATTGGACTACTCTGACAGAAAATGCCAGCAGAAGCTAATTGACGTCTTTGTGAATGCGATCTATCTTTACGACGATCACATAAAAGTGATTTTCAATTATAACGAAGGGTCAGTCAGCATCCCGCTGAAGGATCTGACTGATGTTTCGGACGCGTCCCAAGGAGCGGGGCTAATGAGACGCTATCCGAACCGAATCTTCCTGACAGCTCAAGGCAGGATTGGTCTGATCATAAAAATAAAAGACTGCAGAGCTTAGCGCTTCTGCAGTCTTTTTTCCTGCCTGTAGTAGTGGATCGCCACCCCCAGCAGGACTCCGAGTGCCACTGATTTGATGAGGATGTTCAGGAATATTGTTTCGGCTTCGGTGACCAGTGACAACACCACCGCGCCTGTTACTATCGTTTCAACACATATCTTTATGATCGCCATGCTTACCCTCCCTCTATGCCCGTACAAAGTCCGTTATCGGCATTTTAGATTTTATGTATTTGATTCCGTCTACCCGCTCTACAGGTCTGTAGATGTAGACGCTGTCTTCTGATTTTTTCCACACATAGAAGATCTGCCCCTGCATGATGTCTTCCTGCCCGATGTACTTCACCAGTGTGCCCTTCTGGATCTTCGCCATCGCCCGCCTCCTTACATGCCCAGCGACGCTCTCAGCTGTCGCATGATCTCGCAGTTCCATCCTGCCTTGTACCCGCCGGTGGATTTAAAGTCTTTGTGCCTCCAGTCATCGTTGTAGAATTTCATAACCCTGCCGAAGCCCTTCAGGTCTCCGTGCTCCTCTAAATACAGCCTCCTTGACATCTCTATCAACAGGTGCCTTGCTCTCTTCCTTGACATTGCCATTGTCCCGCCCTCCTTATTTCACTCTGTGCACCAGTACTCTGAAGTGGTAGCACTGGATGTTGTATCCGCCTGCGCCGATGGTGTGTACATGGGCTGTGCCCTTCTCGCCGATTATGTATCCGTCCAGCTCGCCTTTGGCGCCAACCTTCAGCCCTGTTGCGTCTGTGATGGTTCCGGTGATCTCATTGGTACGCTCGATGATGTTGTCGTACTTCCTGTCTGCCTCGATCCTCAGATCCTTATCGAGTTTCTCTGTATCGAGTCTCAGGGTTGTGCCGTGTCCGGTGCAGTACCGCTCCATGTATGCCCACTCTGTGTGGAAGCCTCTTTTATACTCGCGGAATTCTCTTTCGACTTCCTTGCGATTCTTCTGTCTCCATCCGCCATTGTTGAACCAGTTGCAGTACTCTGCTTCAGCTTCGTAATACTCTGTCAGTGCCACTTCATACTGCTCGAATGTTATGCTGTAGTACTCACGCATGTGTGTTTTCCACTGCTCCAGAAAGTCTATGAGCGCTTTAACATTCCTGCTCTCAGCTTTCTCTGTCTCCTTCACCAGCATCTCCTTATATTCAGCCAGCGCTTTCTTAGCCTGCTCAAGATCTCTTTCTGTGTACTTCAGGTCTCTCTCGTTGTAGTAGTACGGATTGACTTCCCAGTTAGTTGCCTCTGCTTTATGGATCCTCTCAAGCTTCTTGGTCAGCTTGTCGATCTCTTTTTCTTTACCTGCGATACGCTTGTTGATTGTCTCGATTGTCATTGCTTTGTCCTCCTCATCTGAGTTAATAATTTTTAACTATCCTCTTTATAGCACATTATATTTAACTCGTCAATAGGAAAGTTTAAGTTTTTTAACTATTTTATTGTGTCTTGTTTTGAGGACAGGTCAGGCAGTATAATCCGGCGCATAGGAATCGCTACTGATATCGACCAAGAGCTGGGAAGGGTGGAATACTATGGAAGTGAACGACAGAATTAGAATGATAGCAGACCTCGCGACTGTGGCGCAGTGTGCTGCGGAGACGGGCGAGCTGGATCCCAGCACATATGCCAGCGTGTTCGAGCTGATCGCGGAAGCTCTGCACGATATAGCGCAATAAAAAAAAAGAGGGGCGTCAGCCCCTCATTTTTAATATCCGTAGTCGAAGTACTTCTCAGCCCGACCGAGCAGGAAGAGGTTACCGTACCTCCCATTCACATCCTCCCGCCAGTCCCCGGTCTCTGTCAGCGCCACCTTCCGTGTAGCGCCATACTGGTTGCTCTTGTACGAATACTCCTGCAGTGGGCTGGCGCCATTCTTGTCCAGCCGTCTCGCATCAAGCTCCCGAACGATAATATGATGATCATCCATGATGTTGATGACCTCGTAAGGGATCCGGTCAGCCAGAAAAATCTCCGTCGCCCCCATCCCGACCTGTGGTTGTTGTCCTGCCATCATTCCTCCCGACGTAACTTCGTAACCTCATTTTCCTATACACGTATACGCGTTAGGCGCGTTAGGCGTATCAGGCGTAATACGTACCCCTCTATATATTCTATTATTATTATTTCTATAGAATAGAATGTTACAAAGTTACATATATAAAAAAACCTCTCAGCCACGCGGTGTAACCATGTAACTTTGTGAAGTTACATCAAAGTTACAAAGTTACGCTTTTTGTAACTTCGCGGAGAAGGTTACAGCTTCTCCATCCACTCCGCGTCTGTCCATCCCAACCCTCCAAGCAGGTAGGGATGCTTCTGACTTTTGTTGATCCGCTGGATGACGCCGGTGCCGATCAGCGGTCTGATCTTCCGGTCTGCGTCAGGATGCCGGTATACATACTGCACTGAAACGGTGTCGCCTTCCGCAAGTTCTGCCGGTGCCTCCGCTACCGGTGTCTCTTCCACTGCCTCTTCTGGGTCTATAATCATTTCTTCTTCATTAATTATAATCTCCTCTTCCGGTATTTTCTTTGGTCTGCCCATAGCGCCTCCTTCCTATGCGAACCACTGGTTGATCTTCTTCTGTGCCTCGTCGTACAGCGTGTCGTCGCCATACTTCTCGAGCACCCACTGACGTCTCTTGGTAGCGCCGTCTCCGCCCTCGCCAGCGATCAGCCTCATGGCGAGATCCAGAACGTACTCTTCTCTGTTGCGCTGAG
>RHMF01001513.1_pt1 | contig 10640 bp, 1 predicted proteins | sample 5365151 | NCBI WGS metagenome assembly RHMF01 (sample SAMN10266501, study PRJNA497801) | feces metagenome | isolation source: feces | host: Bos taurus | place: China: Prairie of Fairy Mountain | collected 2017-08-14 | reverse complement strand
TATTTTCATGCGCATACAGTGCAATATCATATTCGCTCATATTCTTCTTTATGCCCTTGAGGAAAGGTCTTATTGCCTTTTCAATCTTTTTGCTGCGTTTTTCTGCTGTCGGTTTATCAAACAGGTATTTGAATTCTATTGCCGCTTTTCCGCCAATATTAAGAACACTACGGTAATAAGGAGTTATCCATTCAATCTGAGGATTATCGTCATGAACCATACGGAAAATATCATCTGCACGTTGTTTGGAAATTCCGGCTAACGGCCCCGAATTGGGTTCGAATGCCAGCATCGCCTCATACATCTGATCGTATGCCGCTTTTTCTGTCGAATTCAATCTGTTATAGTTGAATCTGATAATCTTCTTGGGATCCTTTTCGGTGATTTCCGATTCGGAAACATCATTACCTTCACCGGTTTCATTGCCTTCGCCGGTTTCGTTTCCTTCGCCGGTTTCGTTGCCTTCGCCGGTTTCATTGCCTTCACCGGTTTCGTTGCCTTCACCGGTTTCATTGCCTTCACCGGTTTCGTTGCCTTCACCGGTTTCATTGCCTTCACCGGTTTCATTGCCTTCGCCGGTTTCATTGCCTTCACCGGTTTCATTGCCTTCGCCGGTTTCGTCACCTTCGTCTGTATCACCGCCAAGATCATTACCGTCACCGGAATAATTAAGCAGGAATTCAAAGCTATCGGTTGTTCCCGCTGCCGCAAGAGCAGCCTTAAGTATACCTAAGCCCTCATTGTTTTTGTAAATCCTATTGAGAATATCAGCCTCAACACTGTATTTCAAATCAGTAAGAGTCTGAATTTCAACGTAGTCACTCTGACCGTCATAAGCAGGCTCACCCTTTGTTACAAGGTTTTCATCCCGCCACAGTTCTGTCACAAATCTTGAAACAGCACCAATTACAGCAGATTTCGAAAGACCGTACTCGACGAATATTTCGCCACTCAAATGGTTGCAATACGCAACAGGAATTCTGTCACATTCTACATTTTTATATCTGAGCTTGATGTCTTCAGTAGAAGCAAAATCGACAACTATATTTTTGGGTATTGAGTCTGCAACAGAGGTGTTCTTTTTAATGGAATCAAGAACATTTCTGAATATTTCGTCAAGTTCTTCAAATGTGTCAACGCTTGTTTCCTTACACTGCTCGCAGATAAGTCTTCCATCAGAGAGTATTTCTCCCTTACCTTCAGCAACATCCCTATGACAGAAGAAGCATCCGCCTTCTTCCTTATTATAGTATCTCGCCTCGGATGCCACATAATCTCTGTGGTACTGTCTGAGCACTGCATCAAGTTTTACAAAATCGAAAATCTCAGGGCAGGTTTCATAGCCGAAATTAAGGTAATTATAATCCTTGCCCAAAGGAGACAGTTTCCAAACGAGAAAATCAGAAACGGTACCGAGAATATTCTCAAGCATTATAAGTGTACCCTTTTCAACAAGAGTATCCACCGCTCTGTTACCACCGTTTATATCCTCAATAAGTGCAAATCTTACTCTGCCTTCAGTCTTATAATTATCTTCTTTTTCTTCTATCCACTGCGTAATTCTCGGATATATATCCCTGATTGCCGTATTTCCTTCAAAGAACTGTTCCTCATCCACATCATCAAAGAGAGGACAAATCGAAATGCACTTATAGTTATTGGGGAATACGGTCTTCATTATCTCCTGCATTATTACTGCAAAAAGATATGTGATTTTGGGATCGCTCTGCTGCTTTATATCAAATTCAAGCACGAGCATCTTTGTGTTTATGCTTCTCTTAAGGCTTTCATACAGTTTTTTATTACTGATGATATTTTCATATTTCGAGAACACAGGCTTTGTAAGGTCGATACTCTGGCAGGTTTTATCAATATGATAATAACCAACGGTATCTACTTCAACATCCGCATTATATAAGGTGTACTTAAGTCTTGTAACCTCTGCGCTCTCTGCCTTATAAAGTCTTTCCTCCGACTCGCCCTCAAGTTCCTGTGCATTTAATACACGGTAGTGTCTTGTCTGAACATAATCCAGAGGTACATTTACACTGGCACCGGTATCGTCAATTTCGATAATACCGTTTTCAACATCTATACCGTGAATGGTATAAGGCTTATTATTCCACACCATTACCTGACCGGGGATAAAATGCTGACAGATTTCGTCGGCAAAAACGGGAAGGTTTTCAACTATTGAACCGTCCTGATAGCTGAGTTTTACCGTTTTTGTATGTTTGAGAAGTCTCGAATACAGTTTTTCGGGTTCGTCAATATAAATATAATTTCTGACATTGAATTCGGAGTCGTGTTCATGTCTTAACACAAATCTGGGTTTGGATACTATCTTTTCACCAAACGCTATTTCATAGCACTTATCAACACAATCATCCAGATTCAGAGCATCCTTACAGTCACATCCGCATTCATTTCCGTAAAGTGCCTCTGCATCAGCAAGGACCTTCTTTACTCTTTCTGTAAAATGATCCAGTTCAATACCGTTAACTGCGTCACAAAGCAGATTGATAATAGAAATTCTGGTTTTATCTGCGTGTTCGCAAACCGTTTCTCTGGTTATTTCAAGTCTCTTTACGTGTTCCTCTGCCTTTTCAGCAAAAAACTCTCTCAAAAGATATGGCTTACTGACAACATGCAGAACCGCATCCTGCTTGCCCGAATATCTGGAATAGTTATAGAGGGCATTTGGAAGGTTATACTTATCATCCGCAACTATTACATAACCGACAGGATTATCCGAAAGGTCGCTATGGTTTATAAGAAGACCGGGAATTTCATCCTTCTGATTTGTATATACTTCATTTTCAGTAACAAGGCTGATTTTATCTACGCCGAATTTCTTTGCATCCTTAGCAATCTGGAACTCAAGTCCTACCTGATTTGCTGCATTGTCAACATATACCTCGGATGAATTTCCTGTTTTCCACAAGAAAACATTTGCCTTCGTTTCGGTACCGTAGGTATGGAAATACTCTACTCCCGAATCGGCAATATTAAAGAACTGGATAACACTGTCCTCTAACGTATTTACGCAGTTATCGGTAAAAAACGTATATCTTATACGCATCTTCACGGCAAGTGAGGATCTACCGTCACATGATCTTCCGCAATCAAATTTTGTGGTTGCCTTTTCGAGCTTTTTAGCCATTATAAGGCAATAGTAATTATTTGCAGAAAGAATTTTATCAACATCCAGAACAAACACATCGGTAAGCTCATCAAAGAAATCTACGCCGTCAACAAACAGCTTTTTATCCATGAACTCTTCCGGTGTAAGAATAAGCACATCGGGCTTTTCTCCGCCGTGGAGGCTTTCAAATGTACAGATCCTCCAGAGAAGCTGGCGGGTTCTGGTTATACGCTTGAAACCTACTTCCAGGTATTCCTTTGCCTTTTTGGATTCCTTTTCATCCTTACAGATAAAGAGTATCCTCTTACCAAAGGAAAGCGTCATGAAAAGATAGTGCATTATATACTCGCCGACAGCCGAATAAATCGACGAATCCACAAGCACATGCTTATCATCCATCATTTTTTCAAGTGCCGACATATAGTCAAGGTTTATGGCTCTCTTGCCGGAGCGCATTGCCTTGGCAAGATTCTGTATAGCCTTGCTCTTTTCGTCAATGGTATATTTCTTGCTGCCCGTCATTTCCGCAACATCAAAATTCTTTATGCGGTAAAGGGCGGCATATTTATCAAGTATATCAAGTCTTGATTTTTCAAGATCTGCTTTCTTTGTAACTCTTATTCCGTCAACAAACGACAAGAACAAAGGATCTGCACTGTCGGGCTGCTTATACTCACCGTCGAGGAACCAGTATGTTTCAAAAAGCATGATTATGGAAAGTATCGGGAACATATATGTGTTCTCGGCAATCCATTGCATCACATCATAAAATCCGGGAAGATTTTCAACCTCAAAGAAAACCGGAACAAGCATTCCAATACAGATAATCAGATAAAGACCGCAAACAAAAAACAGGAAGTTTCTAAGAATTCTGGACCATCTGTATGCACCGATTTTGACAAATTCGAAGCCTTCATCCTCATCATAGAAAAATCCAACAAAACTAAACCAGATTTTTGTCAGCATTTCCTTGATTGTCAGCGGTTCTGCGTCATCCTCGTCATTACTTGATTTTTTCTTTTTACTATCGGCATCCTGTATCTTCTTTCTATAGTCTGCAGAAACAATATTATTCTTCTTTTTTGAAAGATTTCCGAAAACAAGAACCGATTTACGTCTGAGATTTCTCAGGCGTTTTTCACTCTTATCTCTATTATCGGTTTTAGAGTTTTTACTTGTTTTTTTAGCTTTATTGCCGGATGTACCATTTCCGCCGTCATTGAAGAAATAATGATCAATTATTTTTTTCAGACCTTTCTTCAATTCAAGGAAGGCAAAGCAAAGCACAAGATTGGTGATAAGAATTCCAAATACCTCAACGGTATAAACAAATTTATCATCCATTTTATTCTCCAACCAAAGCATAAAACGAAGGTTGAAGAACCAATCAATAACATCCTTTACAAACGGTGCTACGCAAAGCAAAAGACAGCTTACAATCACCGTTTCTATCACAAAGGATATATTTCTCCATCTTTTTTCTTTTTCGTATTTTACCGAAGCCAGCGAGAAACTGAACTTTTCGGGAAAGAACGGCAGACACATCGTCAACACGATTATCGCCATTACAATTATTTTAGGCACTGCAAACTGCATATTTTATTCGTTCTCTCCTTCCCCGTCATTTTCGTCATCTGTTTCAGTTATATTTTCATCTTCATTTGAAAGAAAACTGTATATGCGCTTATTATTCTCACTGTAAAACGTTTCTTCACCGCATATACAAAGCTTCTTAAGCGCTTTTTCGCTGATTTCCGCATCAATATCAACACTGTACTTTAGCTTTGTCATGAAGTTTTCCACGTACTGAATCAGCATTTCAAGTTTAAGCTTATGACTGTTCATCATATTGCCCTTTCTTGCATTTTCGCGCTGTCTTCTGTCAATTTCCTGCCAGAAAAGGAAGTGATTTTCAGCTTTTACCACCGTCTTTGTATAGAAACGGTGAAGAGCCATGATACTTTCTTTTCTGTCTCTTTCGCTTTCTTCCTTAAGCTCTGCAAGTTCTTTATACAGAGCTTTCTTTTTAGAAGCAAGCTTTGTCATATAGATAGCTGTAGCAACAAGGTACAGTGCAATAAACAGCACAAGATACCCTGCATACATGCCCTTATGTACAATTGTTTCGGTTGTCGAGTAATGCTGAACGTAAATAAACGGAAGCACCACCGCAGAAACAGAAAGAATTGCACCGATTGTTGATACCCAATATGTTCTGCATTTTCTCATAACGTCAGAATACTTTATGAGAAGGTTTTCTGTATCAAGCAATACATCATTATTTCCCAGCAATTTATGCTCTGTTTCTGTTATTTCATTTATAATTTCACTATATTCATTTTCACGGTCATCTGCATGCAAAGCCAATTCAACGTTGTTCTCTTCAACAACCACATCCGCGGTTTTGACATCGTCAGTTATATCCTCGCTAATTATACCGTCAACGATTTCCTTGAATTTATTTACGGTCTGGCGGTCACGCCATTTCCACAAATATGTAAGACAGTTTTTGACAAGTCTGTTATTCTGGCTCTGTATCAGGGCGTCATCATAATTCCCGAATATTTCCCCTACGGTTTTATAAAATAATTTATCAATACCAAAAAGGAATCTATGCTCTGCTACGGTATTATCCTCGCTCGCACCGCTTCTGTCATTCATTATGATGTCTGCTATTTCTTTAGATTCTTTTCCCCAGAAGTTATCTTCACCGACTGAGTCAGTTTCCAGTTCACTTCTCCTTTTGAAAATCATGTCTTTTAATTTCAGCATTTTGCCTATCGGCTCTTTATTTACTGTTATTTTCTTTTCCGACAGGACATATCTGTACTTTTTCAATGCCTTTGCAAGCATCTTTGCAATTTCTTTGTTTTCATATGTTCTGAATCCGGGCACTATCAATTCATTCTGAACGCAGTTGAATACGTTTGCAAAAACATTGAAATATCCTTCGAGTTTGCTTTGTTCGTTTTCGTGATTTACAACGCAGGAAACTGCAAACATTTTACAATCAATTCCTCTTGTATCAGGAACTTCAATTTCTGCTATATAATCCCACTTACCCGCCTTCTTTTCAATGGCATTGATAATGGATACAACCAGCTCTTTAATTACGCCATCTATTTTATATCCATTATAGTAAGACGAAAGTTCTGTTTCAAACACCTCGAAAAAATCAACCGTCAAATCACTGCTTGCAGAAATTCTCATTTTCGCATCAAGATTTTCAGACATTTCATTCTTATCCCATGAGAATATTTCCATGATCATTTCTTCATCATTTTCATATTCCACTATATAATCATTGTAACCTATTGTCTGACTGACATCATTGCCGGATTTGTCGGATTTGGCTTTTTTCGATTCATTCAGCTCATTCTGAAGAAGCTGTTTCTGCCTTTCTTCCTCTTCCAACTGTGCATTTTTATAGAATTCCGAGGCATCTACACCGCTGCGTTTTTTTGCAGCATCCATAAAATATACTAAAACACCCATGGGTGCTACTTCATATTTATTATGAAGTTTACTTACCAGAGTTTTGCTTATATATCTTGACATCAACGCCTTATATACAGGCAAATAATCTTTATTCTGGCTATGTGGAAAATCGCACAGATCGACAAGGACTATAAGATTATAGTCCCTGTCGACGGTAAATGTTTCGTTTATCAGGCTTTGCTTTACCTTTCCGGCAAATTCAGAAAGTTCAGCAAGCGCTACATCAAACCACAAAAAATTATTCGGGTCAAAGGGAACCTTGAACAAAACGTCAAGCCCCGTATTCTTTGCTTCAACCGAAGTATTAATTACAATTGTTTTCATTCTGTCAAACTCCCCTTGACTATTAAATAACTTTTTATGTTCAACGGTTATCAGATTTCTTCAAAAAGAAACTTTTCTATCTGTTCGGTTACCCAGATGAACTTTTTATCTTCTGTTATCTTCTTATTCTTGAACTTACTGCGAAGCTTGGACTTTTCAATAAATTCGATTTCTTCCTCGACATCTGTATTATCAACGCCGAAGGCATTAACCTGCTTATCTTCTTTAAGTTCTCCCTTTGCCTTCGTTTCAGCTTCCAAGAATGCCTTTTCTGCTGCTTCATCTACAAAACCTGTAGACTTATACTTGTCGGGATTGAAAACAAACTTGCCATAATCTTCTACAAACTTAGAAGCGATATGGTCACAAGTTTCACAGTATCTTATATAACCGGGACTGCCCTGAATCTTACCGTTTACCTGATCCAAATTACAATTTGCTTTCGCATACTTTTTGATTGTTTCACAAAGCATATCAATGAGGAGTTCGCCGTAATCCTTATCTACTTCCACTTCCTCACTGACATGAAGCTTCCAAGCAAGATCTAAAATGCTGTAGAATACATTATCTTCAACTTTCTTAGTTTGTCCGTTTCCATCTTCGGATATATTCTTATTTCTGAGAGCCTTTTTCTTAAGCTGATTAAGTATTCTTGCATACTTTGTAATAGCACCGTGATAACCGGATGCTGATTCATAGAATTCTTCAAGACTCTTGATTTCCTTTTCGATTTCTGCATCAAATGTAGCTGCGTAAAGATCAATAATACCTTCCTGATCTGCAAGCCAGTCAACAAGTCTGTTGATCTTATCAACAGGAATCGACTCGCCCTTATGATAAATAATCATGTCATCGCACTTAGGATTGAGGAATGTGTCGCCGAATACATACTTTTTCTTGGTTCCTACATATGTATAGCCTATCTTACCGTGGCTGAACGCAAAGAGAAGAGCCTTGGCAAGTACAAATCTGCTCTGCATTTCCTTTTCAACGTTGATGTAAGGCATTACACCGCGCTTATGCCAACGCTTATCAAGGTGAGGTGTAAGAGAATATTTCTTAAAGCGTTCCATTTCGGCAATACGCTGTGAATAATACTTGAAGTAGTCACCGCCCTTATTTTCATTGAATGCACAAATCTGGTAGGGCTGGAGGCAATGAATTGTTGAGTAGCAGAGAATGGTGTACTTATCAATCTTTTCACTGGGAATATAAGTAAGTTTTACGCTCTGCCTTTCTGTATCTGCAGGAAGCTTATCTTCAAACTGCATATAGAAGTCATTAACCGATTCGTTTTTGCCGATAAGAGTTACAATGCTATCCTCAATATCGGGATTCTGTGTGAGGAATCTGTAAGATGTTGTGGTTTTGACAGGCTCAACCTTCTGGTTATCCCCAGACTTTTCAAGACCTTCATACAAATCAACAGAATCGTATCTGAGCATGGGGGCAGCTTTTGCAGAAAGACTGTTAAGCTTTGTTCCGATAAATGCTACTATACGGTTACGAGCTTCAGTATTTGATGCAAAGGTCTTTTCATCTTCGGCAAGGCCGGGGTTATGTATTGCATATTCACGAAGCATTGCATCGAAAACGTTCATATCGAGAACGCCGCCGATTTCTTTGATTTTCTTTGCATCTGCAGAAACAACATCAAGGACTCTTTCAAAGAACTTTTCAATTCCCTGTTCCTTCTTGCCGCTATTTGCAGACATCTTTGCGCCGGTAGAAATGTTTTCGCGCATTACGTTAAAGAACGCCATGCTGATTGCGCTTGCTGTCTTACCTGTATCGGTATCAATATTTCTGCCGACTGTATCATAGAGTGCCTTCTTTACCTTGGAGTCAGCACATACGTAAACAGAATCCTTGTTATCATCATGCATTAATTCGAGAGAGGTTGTTGAAGAGCCCGCCTTTCTCATGAAGATTTCGATATTATCAAAGAAGAATTCATATTCTTTAATAAGAGCATCTATCTTCTTATCTACTCTGTATAATGCAAAATAGAGCATTGCGCTTGCAAAGAGACCGTCTGCTTCAACAATCTTATCCGCAAGGCCTTTGAAGTATTTATCAACAAGCTTCTTTGTTCTCGACTTACGGCCAACGAATGACTTATAGATTGCATCAAGCATTTCATAGTTGCTCTTCTTGGTTTCTCCATCCTTGATATCTCTCTTATCAAGAAGGCCCTTCTGTGCCTTTGCAATAAGGCTGTTGATATATTCAAGAAATTCTTCCGAATCATCAACGGCAGGAGAATTGTCGGGCAGAAGTGAACCCAGCTTATTCTTGATTGCACTGCTGAACTTATAAAGAAGATATCTCGCTGCAACAGGGTGAACCCAAGAATTGTCTCTTCCGTCACAGAGAAGGTTTCTTATGATACCAATTTCACTGTCATCATTGAACTGCCAAAGATCTGCGGAATCACTGAAGATTTCGCTTGCAAATCCCGAGGCACTTTCAATTGCAAATTCAAGACATGTTTTACAGTATGTTTCAAGTTTGCTGTCAAGGTCCTTTACCGTGGAGAAAACATCAGAGCTCTTGGAGCTGAGTGTTGCTTCTTTAATGTCAGTAAGTGCCTTGTTCTTATTACCTTCTATGTTATTGAAGCTATTGTTCTTCTTAACGGCAAGGATTCTTTCATCCGTTGCTATTCTCTGTTTTGCTGCCGCGTCTAAAATCTCAATATATGTATCAGCCGCAGTTATCTTTTTCTCAGCATCTGTTGCATTAGCCGAAAGATCGCCTCTCTTAACCATGTAGCTTAAGAAAGTAAATTCGTTTTCAGATATGCCGTCCTTTGCTGTGAGCTTTTCAAAAGTTCTTACATAGAAAGCTGCTCTTTCGCCGGGTTTGGGCGTATACTTACGCATCTTCTTTTCGCGTGCTTCAGCATCTTTTCTTGCACACTCATTTGCCCATTCAAGATCGATTCTTGTCCAGATATTTGAGAAGCTTTCGTTGATTGTTCTTGAAGCAAAATATCTGATGATATCATCAAAGGGATACTTGATTTCGCCTGCACCCGCACTCGCATAAATGGCAGTGGGAGCAACAATCGTAGCATCCATTTCGTTGGATTCTGCAGACATAATCTTACCGGGAATATCGGTATAGAGTCTTGCATATGCAATTTCTGCCATTGCCTTATAGTAGTTATTTATTCCGCCATGTACTCTCTTGAGGTGATTGATCTTGTCAATGAAGTACATTATATCGTACGGCTTTTCGGTATATCTGCCTTCGGAATCCTTACTGAAGAGATTGCCTTCGCAATTTGTGCTGATTTCCATGTTGATATCATACTTGCCGCCAAAGGGTGTATTTGTCTGTGCACCTGCAATAAGATTCATGGCATTGAGTTCTCTTACTACGGCGTATGCATTTGCATATATAGCAGGTATATCCTTGGAAGGAACAACATTCTTATAAATATCAGGACAAGCAAAAATACCGTAAACCTTTGCTTCGATACCGTACTTTCTGAAAAATTCCTTCACGTAAAGAGCAACCTGGATAAATGTACCGGAACCTGTACCGCCGGCAATGGAAGATGCAATAAGAACGTGAGGAGGTGATTCCACACCGCCGTCGGAATATCCGGCATTTCTCGACGTTTCAAGAGCCTTTGCAAGAGCATTCGTTTCATTCTTGAGGAAGG
>RHMF01009371.1_pt1 | contig 10641 bp, 6 predicted proteins | sample 5365151 | NCBI WGS metagenome assembly RHMF01 (sample SAMN10266501, study PRJNA497801) | feces metagenome | isolation source: feces | host: Bos taurus | place: China: Prairie of Fairy Mountain | collected 2017-08-14 | reverse complement strand
ATCCACTATCTTAGCATCGGCAATGGTAGTCTTCAGTATGTTTATCTTGTCAGCCAGGTGTGCCTGAGCCTCCTTGGCTGCATCATACTCTGAGTTCTCCGACAGGTCTCCCTTGTCGCGCGCCTCTGCTATTGCGGCGCTTGCCTTAGGCATCTCTATTGCCTCCAGGCGATGTAGTTCCGCTACGAGGTTCTCGTAGCCTTCTTTTGACATGTAAGCCATATACTTTATACTTTATACTTTATACTTTATTCTTTATACTATATTTTTTCACTAAAACTTTTGCTTTCCTTCTCCCTTCCCCTTAGGGAGGGGCTGGGGGTAGGCTCAAAAAACAAGAACCCCGACTATTTACCCCTTCTGGGCGCATTGTCGGAATCCTGAGCTACATAAGCTAACACAGGAAACCAGCCTTCTCAACTGATTTCCTGTGTGCAAAGTTACGAATATTCTTTTAATCTACAAAAAAATAACCGAAAAATTTTATTCAAAGCTTACTTCAAGAGAATTCGGGTCTTCACTACTGTCACCTCCAATATGCATGTCAGCATTATTAGTGGTATCAGTGACATCACTACCATTCAGCAAGGATGTCTCAAACTTTATCTTCACCACCTTAGTATGTGGCATTATATATTTCTTTTTCATCTTTCCTTTATTATTTTATTACTTTCACTCCGTTACTAATGTAAACACCATTGCTCGCAGGCTCACCGTTCAACTTCCTTCCGTCAAGGGTGTAATAACTGTGAACTGTGGACTGTGAACTGTGAACTGCTTCCACGCCTGTTGGAGTGCCCTCATACTCAAATGCTATGCTCTGTATGTCCTGAGCAGTGCCGAGGTCAACATGGAAGTAAGCCCTGTGGCTCTTCATCGTCACAGCTGAGTTAGGGTTGTTGGTGCTGCCTAAGTAGCGAGTCTCCTTATCGTTGGCAGTGAATGTCACAGGATAATAGCTGCCTATGAACTCTACCCTTTCGTCCTTACTCTTCACTGGCTCTACAGCCTTGGCATCGATGGTTACACCTATGAACGTTGGATTTTCTAAGTTATCTGCAAAACCATCCCACTTTATTATATAAGGTACGCCAGCCTTCAGCTCGTCAGTCGGCTCCTTGAAGTACAGATACAGGGTGCCTGTCGTTGGGTCGAAGCCTGTCTCCTTGCCGCCACTGTAGGTATTCTCCACATCCAGCTCTCTGGCTGTTGCACCGCCGAATGCTGTGTCCTCTATCTTCAGGTCGAATGGCAGCACTACGGTGTTCCAGTAGCCTGTACGGGCGAAGGTGCGACCTTCAAAGGACACATTCACATCCTTTATACCGTCAAACTTCTCTATTTCATAGCTGTTATCATCGCCATTCATCAGTATCAGCTCCTTCTTGGTGAAGTAGCCTGTGGTAGGGTTAGCATACACAGCATGCTTTGGATTTGATGGGTCATATTCCACAGCACCCACCAGCTCTGGACAGTTGTCAAACATGTTCTGTGAGGCGTTTTCGTCATCCAAAATCCATGTTTTGCCACAGAATATGGTCTCCAGCTCCACGCAGTTTCTGAACATTGCCGATGTGTTGGTCAGACTGCTTGTGTCAAAACCGTCAATATCCAGTCTTGTCAGCTTCTCACAGCTGAAGAATGCCGAGTTCATCGTAGTCACCTTGCTGGTGTTCAGGTTTTCTATGCCCTCTACCTCTTCCAGGAACTTGTAGTTCATAAACCAGCGGTTCAGGCTGTTAGGTGTTACATCCTTGAATCCCTCCTTGAACACCACCTTCTCTGCCTTCGATGCTGTGTTTGACCATCCTGGGGTGCTCCAGCCCACGCTTGTCACGTTGCCGCCAGTCCACATGGCTGTTATCGTCTGTCCGTCATATTTACCATTAATTGATATTGGCGTCTCGGTAGCATCGAAATACAGTGTGTTGTTGCTAAAACACCATATAGCGTAAGCCACCAGTCCCGTAGCCTCTACTTTCACATTCTTGCCTGGCATAGTGAATGCATAAGGGTCGCCCGTGGTGCCAGCACCTGTGGTTGATATTGCATTGTCATCCTCATCCTTGAATGTCACGGTTACCTCCGACGAAATCCTGACACTTGCACCGCTTTTTGCAAATATCCTCATGTCGCCTTCCAGTTCGCCGTCGTCCCATTCGTCCAGCACCTCTACCATTATGCCGTTTTCAGCATTGTCACCAGCAAAGTATAAGCGTGAACCCTCGTATGTCCACTGAGTTTTCTTCCCCTGCAGGGTCAGATACTTATCCTCATTGTCTATCTCGTAAGCCCTGTTGCCCTGCTCTTCGCCCAATGCCTGCACATAGTAACAGTTCACTATACTGCCATCTGATGTTGGCCTCAGTGTATAACTGTTCGTACTACTCATGGTCACCTTGGCAGGCACAAAGAGGTTGTTCACCAAATATGCCGAAGCACCATCCGTTATCTTGCCTACAAATCCGCCCACTGCTGTGGTCTTTGAGCCTGTCAGTTTGCCGCTGAACACACTACCATAGATTTGCACCACTTGGTTCTCTCCGTTTATCTCACCTACCATGCCGCCATGACCGCCTTCGCCGTCCACCGTACTGTTCAGCTCGGCAAAGCTCTGGCAAGCATTCAGTGTGAAGGTCTTCATCGCCTTGCCCACTATTGTGCCAGCATACTTCTTTGAGGTCTTCACCTTACCCATCACCACAAGGTTGGCGATATAGGTCGCATCGCTGCTGTTGTGTGTCACATATCTGAATGGTGCAGCATAGTCCTTGTCGGTGTCTATATCCACCTCTATCGCATTGCCGCCACCGTCAAAGAATCCTGCGAAGCCGTAGTCCTCAGTACCCACCATTATCGAGTCGGTCCTGATGCTTCTGCCTAACTTGTAATACAGGTAGTTAGTCTCTGCCCTTCCTGCTTCCACAAAGCTGGCGAGAGCCAGCCAGTGGGTAGTGTTGTTCAGCATCTTAGGGTCACTCTCTGTACCTGCGCCAGTCACCTTGCCGTCAGTCGTGGTAAAATAACCGTTTATAGGGTTGGCAACGAGTGCATCCACGCGTCCATAGTAGTCTACAGCTCTGTGCAGTTATAGAACATATCATTCGAATTAGCCGCAGTCATCTTCCATGTCTGGTTAGTGGTGATGGTCTCCAGCTTTTCGCAATTATAGAACATCTGCGTTGCTCTGGTCACATTGCTCATGTCCCATGTGCTCAGGTCGAGCGACTCTAACTTCTGACAGTTAGCAAATGTACCCTGTACACTTGTCACCTCGCTGGTGTTCAGGTTCTGTATGCCCTCTATCTCGGTAAGCTTCGTAAAGTTATTAAACCAATAAACAAGGTGCTTTGGCTTTACAGAAGCAAAACCATCTGTTATCACCACTTTCGTGGCAAGGGTTGCACCTGCTCCTGCTGGAGCAGTCCAAGGTGCTGGATCAACTGGTATTTTACCTATTACATAATCACCCCTCCATACTAATGTCACAGTCTGTCCGTCGTATGTGTCACCTGCATTCACATCGCTCTCTGGTGTGTCGAAATAGAATGTTTTGTTGCCAACACCATATAGCGTGAGGAGTGGCAGTAGTGGTGAAGTAGCCAGTCTTAGGGTTAGCCATGCTGCCGCCAGTCTTCGAGTTGCTGTATGACACAGCACCCTGCACTGAAACACAGCCTAAGAACATATTGTTCGATGTCTCCACATTCCATGTCTGACTGCAGTATATGCTTTTCAGGTTAATACAGCCTGAAAACATACTGTTTGTGTTTGTCAGCTTGCCAGTGTCAAAAGTGTTGATGTTTATCGCTGTCAGGCTCGCACATCCAGCGAAGGCACTGTTCATCGTGGTCACCTCGCTGGTGTTCAGGTTCTCTATGCCCTCAATGGTGCTGAGCATAAGATTGCTGCTGAACCATTGGTACATACTCTTCGGCTTCACACTCTTGAAGCCCTCGGTAAATGCCACCTCCTTCAGTTTCGTCATTTCCCCTTCAGTCCCAGGCTTCCATTTTGGTGTGCTTGTGCCAGTGTTCAGCACATCATTGCCGCTCCACACCTCGTTGATGGTGTAGCTATTATCTTTATAGTTATATGTGTCGCCCTTGGCATATTGCATCTCGCAAGCTTCAAACACCAGCGTCTTGCTGTCGTTTATCAGCAGTGCATATACCTTTTTGGTTATCTCTATCGTCACGCCGTAGTCACCAGTGTTCGACATTGTGATGTAGTATGGGTTATCCATATTACCCTCACCGTGAACAGTGATGGTCTGTGGATTGTATTCTGTTGTGGTCTTTGCTGTCACTGCGTAGTCACTGGTGAAATAGAAGTTGTCATTAGGCTTCACATATATCACCACATCAGCATCCACATCATAAGGCCGACCGCCTTCCTTCTCTTCTATTTCCGTTATCTCCTGCGCTATGACGCCGCTGTCCACCACCATCAAGCCAGTGTTATATACAGGCTTATCGCCAGTCACCACTGGCGCTACCAGTCCCGACTCATCAGTCACCTTCTTTGCCTGGATGGCATCATTGAACTGGTGAGAGCTGTAACAGGAATTAAAAGTGCCATGAGGTGTCAGTGGACACACCATCGCACTTCCGCTTTCGAAGTCGTTGTAGCTGCCATATTCAAAGCAGTCCTCAATCGTCAGGTGGTTTGAAGTAAACTGACCCACCATGGCACCAGCCGCCTGTCCTTGATTAGGAGAGACAGTCTTGATAGTACCGCCGAAGGAACAGCCCTTTATCGTCAGGTATGAGTGGTTTGCATGACCCACTATACCGCCAGCTCTGTAGCCGTTAACGATAGTCACCGTAGCCTTCACGCTACAGTTCTCTATCAGACAGCCCTGGTCGGCATTCGCTTCGCCCACTACGGCAGCAGCGTACGCTCCGCCCTTTATCGTACCGCCTACATACAGGTTCTTGATAGTGGCATTACCCACATGAGCGAAGATACCAGTATATTTGTTCTCGCCATTGTCTATGTTAGCATAAATCACGTGCACATCGCCGTCATATATGCCCTCAAACCTACGGTACATGCTGCCAATCATCTTGGTCACCGTGAAGTCCGCCGTCTGTCTGAAGTGCATATTCCTTGCGGTGCGACTTTCTGTCAGGTAGTCCGCCAGCAGGTTCCAGTGGTCTGCACTTGCTATCAGGAAAGGCTTCTCCACCGTACCGTTACCCTCTATCTCAGGTGTAGTAGTGAAATATCCAGAGAATGTGCAAGCCATGTCGCCGTCCGATCTGCCGCTGTCGTAGCTCACGCTTGGCGTCTTCAGGTTGGTGCATGCCCAGAACATAGACTCGCCGTTCACATTAGTCATGTCCCATGACTTGTTACAGTATATTGTTTCCAGATTGTCGCATCCGTAGAACATCGACCTTGCATTCGTGAGGCTGCTCACGTCAAAGTGTGTCAGGTCTATTGATGTCAGCTTACTACATACATGGAAGGCACTCTTCATCGTAGTCACCTGTGAGGTATTCAGATACTCTATGCCCTCAATCTCCTCCAGCTCGTCACAACCCCAGAACCATGAGTCCATGCTCTTCGGTCTCTGCGATTCGAAGGAATTGATAAACTTCACCTTCTTTATCTCATCACGATACTTATACGCCCATCTCGGTGTGTAATCATCGCCAGAGTTCAGCACATCATCGCCGCTCCACACCTCCGTCACGAGATGACCGTCATAATCGCTTCCAGCCTCCACCTGCTCCTGATAGGTAAAATACAGTGTGGCTGCATCACGGCAGTATATTGCCTGCGCCACATTGCCTGAGCCACATTCACCATGGCTATCAAGGCTGCCACGAGGAACATCATCCTCTTCCACATACTTACTTGTTGCTTCATACTTTATACTTTACACTTTATACCTTATACTTTTTCCTTTAAAAGTGCAAAGTTACAACTTTTAAGAAAAACAGAACAATTCTTTCTTCTTTTCTTCCTGCGATTTATTATTTATTAACTTATTTCAAGGCGCAAAACAGAAATTATAGTTTTTAACCTCCTACCTCCCTATGCTCAGCCCAGTATCCATGCGGGATAAGAGCGATTTAGGGAGGTTAGCTATAGTCCGGACCATGCAGACGGAACCTTATGCCGTGCTTGATGTGACAGGCTATAAGGATAGCACACACTATGAGGACATAGACGAGGATGACCTGGGCAAAGGAGATGTGAACACCGCTGACGGAGGAACCTGGGAGCGAGGCGATACAGTGTATGGCACCATTCATAAAGCCTACTACATTCTTCAAAATATATGACAGGGCATGGGTGACTACAGACAGAAAGGCGATATAGGGTTGCAAGGCGGCCGAGAGCAACAGAAGGAATGCACAGAAAAGTAGCAGGGCGATGCATGGTGAAGCGATAAGATTGGTCAAAAGACCATAGCATGACACCCTGCCAAAATAATGGGCTATGAGGGGAAAGGTGCCAAGACTGGCAGCAAAGGAAACGACGAAGATGCCATAGACATAGGACAATACTGGCACTCTAACCCATCTCATCATAGGAGGAGTAAGAAGAAATATTCCTACCATAGCCATAAATGACATCTGAAAACCAACGTCGAAGAGCCACTGAGGATTGAAAACAAGAAGTATGAAGGCTGTGAGTATCAGCACATCAATGCTATGTGACTTTCGAGCAAAGAATCGACAAAGACAATAACATGTAAACATGACTGCCGCACGAAGCAGGGAAGGATAGATGCCTACCAGCATTACATACATCCAAAGCAAGAATATTTGAACTAAAGCACTACCTTTTGGGAAAATATTAGTGGGCAGAATAAGCGATAAAATCGCAAAAATCATACTAAGATGCAAACCTGAGAGGGCAAAGAGATGGGAGGCTCCGCTTACTCTATAAGATTCCTTTAATTGAGAACTAACGGCATTACGTTCGCCAAGAGTGACGGCAGCTACTATTCCATATTCATCAGCTGAAAGACCTGCATCGGAATACACCTTCAATAAATTCTCTCGCTCTTCAGCCATGCGTTCCTCCAGACTATCTATAGCAGAGAAGGAAAAGGTGGACTGAAAGCCCCTATCAGCACTGTTGCTGATAAGCACCACTCCGAGTGCGAATGAGGACAGCAGCAAAAGAATCGTTGAAATGGTACCTTTTCGATGAAAAAGCAAACTCGCAAGCAATAAGGCAAACAAAAGAATAATAGCAATCCTGGTATTTAATAAAGGTATGAGAGATAATGCCCCAACGAATAATCCTGCCATCATAAAAAGCAGAACGAACAAAAGGGGCTTATCGGGCAACTTATATCTCATTGTGTTATTCACTGATACTTTGCGCTACTACATATCCCATACTCCATGCGGCTTGAAGGTTAAAACCGCCTGTGACACCATCGACATCAAGGACTTCGCCTGCGAAATATAAGCCTGGGTGATTTTTGCTTTCAAGGGTTTTGGAGGAGATATTACTGAGCGACACTCCACCACAGGTAACAAACTCTTCTTTGAAGGCTCCCTTACCTATTATGGGATAATGGTCGGCTGTGAGGACAGATAAGAGGCGATTGAAGAGTGTTTTATTAAGTGCTTCACAACGTTGGGTGAGGGGTACAGAGGCTCTGTTGAGCAACTCCTGCCAATGACGCTGAGTTAAGTGGTTGAGCCATGCATTGCCAATGGTTTTGTGCGCATTCATCGATAAAAGTGTAAGCAGACTTGTGCGAACCTCTTCTTCACTTTGCTCTCCACACCAGTTGACAACGAGCACTGCCTGATAACCACTCTCTGCTAGATGACGAGCAGCATAGGAACTCAGTCTGAGAATGGCTGGACCACTCATACCCCAATGAGTCAACAGCAATGGTCCTGATGCCCTGAACTTAGTGCCTGCAAGACTACAGCTGACATTATTGACCACTATTCCCATCAGACTCTTGTTAACAGTAGGGATATTGAAGGTGAAGAGCGATGGAATGGGTGGTTTTATATCTAAATGATATGGCAAAAGGAATTCTGGCGTTCCATGTCGGGGAAAGCTACCTGTTGTCACAACAATCCTATCGAACCCTTCAAGACTTTGGGGAGTAACGACGGCACTTAGGTGTAAATGTACCCCACTCCGTTCCATAAGCCTCAGCAGAGTATGGACTATCTCCATAGCATTCTGAGACTGAGGGAAGACACATTGGTCTGCCTGAATAGTAAGTTTAACGCCCGCTTGCTCAAACCAACGCATAGCATCATGCTGACTGAACATGCCAAGCATGCGACGCATGAGTTTATCGCCTCGCGGATAGACTTGCTGCAAGTCAGAAACCTCAGCAAAGGTATTGGTGAGGTTGCACCTTCCCCCGCCTGTTACGGCAACCTTAGCAAGAGCCTTAGTGCCTCGCTCAAATACGTGCACCTCAGCATGTGGCATGCGCCTTACTATGTTAATGGCGCAGAAGCAACCTGCTGCTCCTGCGCCAATTATTGCAATTTTCAAGTGTTTACACTTACTTAGTTACGATACTCAAAGACGTTCTGACGGCTGAGCTGGCGACGATCCATATCCTCGCGAGAACCGACTACTATCTTATCAAACTCACGCTGACCAGTACCAGCAGGTATGAGGTGACCGCAGATAACGTTCTCCTTCATGCCCTGCAGAGTATCTACCTTGCGACGGATAGCTGCCTCATTGAGCACCTTAGTGGTCTCCTGGAACGAAGCGGCTGACATGAAGCTCTTGGTATGGAGTGCAGCACGGGTGATACCCTGAAGAATCTGGGTAGAGGTGGCTGGCACTGCATCGCGAACCTCTACAGTCTTGAGGTCACGGCGCTTGAGCTGTGAATTCTCGTCACGCAGTTTGCGTACTGTTACTATCTGACCCTTATGGAGGTTCTCAGAATCGCCAGCATCAACAACGACTTTCTTACCCCAAATGCGATCGTTCTCCTCAGCGAAGTCGAGTTTATCGACAATGTCGCTCTCAAGGAAGCTGGTGTCGCCTGGATCGTTAATCTGTACCTTACGCATCATCTGACGAACGATAATCTCAAAGTGCTTATCATTAATCTTCACACCCTGCAGACGATAAACGTCCTGTACCTCATTAACGATATATTCCTGAACGGCTGTAAGACCCTTAATCTGGAGAATATCGTTAGGAGTAATGACACCTGCAGAAAGCGGTGTGCCTGCACGCACAGCATCGTGCTCCTGAACGAGCAACTGCTTAGAGAGTGGTACGAGGTACTTACGCTGTTCGCCAGTCTTAGAGGTAATGGTAATCTCGCGGTTGCCACGCTTGAGTGATCCCATAGTCACCTCACCATCAATCTCAGATACTACGGCAGGGTTAGATGGGTTACGTGCCTCGAAGAGCTCGGTAACACGTGGCAGACCACCAGTGATATCGCCTGCACGACCTACGGTACGAGGAATCTTGACAAGTGTAGCACCTGTTGAGATTTCAGCACCATCTTCTACCACTACGTGACCATCGACAGGGAGGTTGTAGGTTGCTACTACATTGCCCTTTTCGTCAAGGATGTCACATGAAGGTATCATAGAACGATCCTTAGACTCGATGATGATATGCTCAGTCATGCCCGTAGAGTCATCGGTCTCAGCCTTATAGGTAGAACCCTCAACGAAATCGTTAAGACGAATCTTACCAGCAAACTCTGATACGATGACAGCATTGAATGGGTCCCACTTAGCTATCATGTCGCCACGCTTTACCTCGTCACCATTCTTAAAGAAGAGTGAAGAACCATAAGGCAATGGTACAGTAGAGAGAACGATGCCTGTATTAGGATCAACAAAGCGAACCTCGGCAAGACGGCTGACTACCATCTCACACTCACGCTTGTCGCCCTCGCTATCATCAACGAATGGTACAGTACGAAGTTCGTCGAACTCAATCTTAGCCTTCTCACTCTTGCAGGTGATGCTAGCATTAGCTGCTGCGCCACCAGCTATACCACCAGCGTGGAAAGTACGCAGGGTAAGCTGAGTTCCTGGCTCACCAATAGCCTGAGCTGCGATGACACCAACAGCCTCACCCTTCTGAACCATACGCTGGGTAGCAAGGTTACGGCCATAACACTTCATACATACGCCCTGACGTGACTCACAGGTGAGAACTGAACGTATTTCGACAGACTCAATGCCTGCCTCTTCGATAGCCTTAGCACGAGCCTCGGTAATCTCCTCACCAGCAGGACAGATAACCTGGTTGTTGTGAGGATTGACAATATCATGTACGCTCACACGACCAAGGATACGATCGTAGAGGCTTGAAATAACATCATCGCCATTCTTAAGAGCGGTACATACGAGGCCACGCAATGTGCCACAGTCCTCCTCAGTGATGATAACATCGTGAGAAACGTCAACAAGACGACGAGTGAGGTAACCTGCATCGGCAGTCTTCATAGCTGTATCAGCAAGACCCTTACGAGCACCGTGAGATGCAATGAAGTACTCAAGCACTGACATACCCTCCTTGAAGTTAGAAAGGATAGGGTTCTCAATAGTAGGACGCTCATCAGCACCAGCCTTCTGTGGCTTAGACATCAAACCACGGATACCTGAGAGCTGCTTGATCTGGTCCTTAGAACCACGGGCACCTGAATCG
>RHMF01001511.1_pt1 | contig 10647 bp, 7 predicted proteins | sample 5365151 | NCBI WGS metagenome assembly RHMF01 (sample SAMN10266501, study PRJNA497801) | feces metagenome | isolation source: feces | host: Bos taurus | place: China: Prairie of Fairy Mountain | collected 2017-08-14 | reverse complement strand
GCAAAAATGCAAAATTAAACGTATTTAATTGATATATAATGCGATGTAGTGTCAGTCCATTTGCAAAACCTTTGCATTTTCTTTGCAAAAAGGCGAAATTGGTGGTTTTAGGCGGTGATATAGTGGCGTTTGCTTTGTCATTTTGCGATTTTCTTTCTTGTTTAGACGCGAAACATCATGCTGATACTGCTATCGTGCTGACAATACAGTTAGGAATGAGCATTGAACGCAATTAAAATCTGTGGACATCTGGCGCATCTGCGTAATTTTTGTGCTATTGATGCGCTCATAACGCATTGCCATGAATAAAATATTTTTACACCCTACCAAGCGCATGGCGTGGAAAAAATTACGGCATGGCGTGGAAAGAAGATTTTCTTCGCCATGCAAAAAAACGAATGGCAAGGCGGTGGAAATCGGGAGGCAAATAAATTATTACAGATAAGCAATTATAAGGAACAGTTATCTTCTCATCCAAATGAAGTTGTATCCTGTTCGCAGTACCACAAATGTACCATGTATAGTGGTACTGGAGTACCATCGCTTTGGTACTGGAGTGTTATAGGCTTGACACTGCAGTATCAACGCGATGGTATTGTAGCGGCAAAAAGTATAGTGGAGAAAGGCAACGCGGTGCAATGAGAAAGTCATGCCGTTGCGATGTGAAAGGGACTGCGGTGCGCTGGCCACCGCAACAGCATGCACGGAAAAAGAGAAAAGAGGAACATATCTGACTGAAATACCAAATAAAAACGTATCTTTGCACATTATTATATATTTTGTGGCAGAAAAATACATTAAAAACATCTAAAAAATATGATTTATGAGTAAGACGAAAGATTCATTACCCGAAAACGCCTTCCGACCGCTGAACGAAGGCGAAGAGTATGTACCCTTGATGGAATCGGGTACTAACCCCAAGGAAGTTACTGTATGGAGCGTGGTGTGGGGACTGGTTATGGCAGTTATCTTCAGTGCCGCAGCCGCTTATCTGGGACTGAAGGTGGGACAGGTTTTTGAGGCCGCCATCCCCATCACCATCATTGCCGTGGGCCTGAGCAGCGCCACGAAGCGCAAGGGAGCGCTGGGAGAGAACGTGATGATACAGAGCATTGGCGCTTGCAGCGGTGTGGTTGTGGCCGGCGCCATTTTCACTCTGCCCGCGCTGTACATCCTCCAGGCCAAGTATCCCGAAATGACGGTCAACTTCATGGAAGTGTTCATTGCCAGCCTGTTGGGAGGTATTCTGGGCATATTGTTCCTGATTCCCTTCCGCAAGTATTTTGTAAAGGAAATGCACGGCAAATACCCCTTCCCCGAGGCTACTGCCTCAACACAGATTCTCGTGAGCGGAGAAAAGGGCGGCGGACAGGCCAAACCCTTGCTTATTGCCGGTCTGCTGGGCGGACTTTATGACTTTGCCGTGTCCACCTTCGGTCTGTGGAACGAGGCCTTTACAAGCAGAGCGGTTTTGTGGGGAGACACCGTGGCAGAGAAAGCCAAACTGGTGTTCAAGATGAATACCGGAGCCGCTGTGCTGGGTATGGGCTACATCGTTGGTTTCAAGTATGCGCTCATCATCTGCATGGGTTCGGCCGCCGTTTGGTGGATTATTGTCCCCGGCATTGCCCTGATATGGCCCGAACTGCAGATTGCGGACAACCTGACCGCGGCCGCAGCATCGCCCGAAGAGATTTTCAAGTATGCCAAGAGCATCGGTATCGGCGGCATTGCAATGGCAGGTATCATCGGCATCATCAAGAGCTGGAAGATTATTGTCAGTGCGGTAAGCCTTGCCGGAAGCGAGCTTAAAGGCAAGAGCCAGGAGAGCGGAAAGGATGAGGTGCGCACCCAGAAAGACCTGTCCATGAAGTTCATCTCTTCCGGTATCGTAATGGCGCTGGCCGCCACCTTCCTGTTCTTCCATTGGGACGTAATGGGCGGTGTGATGCGCTTCAGTCTGGTGGCACTGCTTGTTGTGGCCGTCATCACCTTCCTCTTCACCACGGTTGCCGCCAACGCCATTGCCATTGTGGGCAGCAATCCGGTTAGCGGAATGACACTGATGACCCTGATTGTGGCCAGCATGATTATGGTGGCTGTGGGACTGAACGGCACAAGCGGAATGGTGGCCGCACTGATTATGGGCGGTGTGGTTTGTACGGCACTGAGCATGGCAGGCGGATTCGTTACGGACCTGAAGATTGGCTATTGGCTGGGAAGCACGCCCCGCAAGCAGGAGACATGGAAATTCCTGGGCACACTGGTGAGTGCAGCCACCGTGGCCGGCGTAATCATGATTCTGAACAAGACCTACGGATTCACCAGCGGAGCTTTGGCCGCTCCCCAGGCCAACGCCATGGCAGCCGTCATAGAGCCTATGATGAGCGGAAGCGGCGCGCCCTGGCTGCTCTATGGAATCGGCGCAGCCATCGCCATTGTATTGAACTTCTGCGGCATCAGCGCATTGGCTTTTGCCCTGGGTATGTTCATTCCCCTGGAACTCAACCTTCCCCTGCTCGTGGGCGGTGCCATAAACTGGTATGTCAACACCCGCAGCAAGGATGCCGCGCTGAACTCACTTCGCACGGAAAGAGGCACACTCATTGCCAGCGGATTCATTGCCGGAGGCGCGCTGATGGGTGTGGTGAGTGCCGCGCTGAACTATCTTGAATTCAGCTTCGACTACTCGGCTTGGTGGCAAAACCCAATGAGCGAATTGCTCAGCCTGGGCATGTATTGTATGCTCATTATATACATGATAAAGGCCTCAATGCTTAAAAAATAAGCGTTTATGGAAAAAACTTTAGGTATAATCTTTTTATTTTCAGCGAAAAGTAGTACCTTTGCGCCGCCGTTACGAGTTGACGGCATATTTCAAACCTATAATAAAGTTTAATTAATTTATGGCAACAAGAATTAGATTGCAGCGTCACGGCCGTAAAAGCTATGCTTTCTACAGCATCGTAATCGCTGATGTAAGAGCTCCACGTGATGGTAAATTTACAGAAAAGATTGGTACCTACAACCCCAACACCAATCCTGCCACTGTAGATTTGAAATTCGACCGTGCCCTTTACTGGGTAGAGTGTGGCGCACAGCCCTCTGACACGGTTCGTAACATTCTATCTAGAGAGGGTGTGTACATGATGAAGCATCTTCGTGGAGGTGTGAAGAAGGGCGCTTTTGATGAAGCAACCGCCGAGGCTAAGTTCTCAGCATGGAAGGCTGACAAGCAGAAGGGTCTGGATGCATTCAAGGTAAAGAACGCTGCAGAGAAGAAGGCTGCTGACGAGGCACGTCTGGCTGCAGAGAAGAAGACCAACGAAGAGATCGCTAAGAAGGTAGCAGAGAAGAAGGCTGCTGAGGCTGCCGCAAAGGCAGAAGCAGAAGCTGCTGCAAACGCAGAGGCTACTGAGGGTGAAACAGAAACACCTGCAGAGGCTTAAATCAATCACAAACCATATTTCAATTAGACTTTTTCCAAACAACAGCAATAAGATGGCTTCACCGTGAGGTGAGGCCATTTTTTATGGCAAAAAACATGGAACGTATCAACATTTTTTTGTAACTTTGCCTGCCGAATCATCAATGAATGTAAAATAAAAGAAAACATTAGATATGCTTACACTAAAAGTCATTACGGAAGAAAAAGAACGCGTAATAAAAGGACTGGAAAAAAAGAATTTCCCCAATGCCGCCAATGCCATTGAGGAAGTGATTGAGACCGACAAGAAGCGCAGAGAGGCACAGACAGAACTGGACAAGAACCTGTCCGAAGCCAAGAAGATGGCCGCCCAGATTGGCGCGCTGATGAAGCAGGGACAGAAGGAAGAGGCCGAGCAGATTAAGGCACAAGTGGCAGCCCTGAAAGAGACCAACAAAGAGTTGGAAGACAAGAAGACCGAGGCAGAAAAAGAAATGGTGCGCCTGTTGTGTGCCATACCCAACATACCCTACGACCTTGTTCCCGAAGGAAAAGGCGCCGAAGAGAATCTGGTTGTAAAGAGCAATCTTTGCGAGTGCAAGGAAGGAGACACGGTGGGCAACTGGACCGTTGTTCCCGAGAAAGCGGAAGACAAGCTCCCCCACTGGGAACTGGCCAAGAAATATAACCTGATTGACTTTGACCTGGGCGTGAAGATCAGCGGAGCCGGTTTCCCCGTTTACCGCGGCAAGGGTGCCCAGCTGCAGAGAGCGCTCATCAACTTCTTCCTGGACGAGGCACGCAAGGCTGGCTACGAAGAGATTATGCCTCCCACAGTGGTTAACGCCGACAGCGGATACGGCACAGGCCAGTTGCCCGACAAGGAAGGACAGATGTACCACTGCAATCTGGACGACCTTTATCTGATTCCCACCGCCGAGGTTCCCGTAACAAACATCTATCGCGATGTTATCGTGGACGAAAAGGAACTCCCCATCAAGAATTGCGCTTACACCCAATGTTTCCGCCGCGAAGCCGGCTCTTACGGTAAGGATGTGCGCGGACTGAACCGTCTGCACGAGTTCTCAAAGGTGGAGATTGTGCGCATTGACAAGCCCGAGCACAGCAAGGAATCGCACAAGGAAATGCTGGAACATGTGGAGGGCCTCTTGCAGAAGCTGGAACTCCCCTACCGCATTCTCCGTCTTTGCGGTGGCGACATGAGCTTTACCGCCGCTCTGTGCTACGACTTTGAAGTGTACAGCGAAGCACAGGAAAGATGGCTCGAGGTAAGTTCGGTAAGCAACTTCGACACCTACCAGGCCAACCGCCTGAAGTGCCGTTACCGCACAGGCGAGAAGAAGACCGAGCTTTGCCACACCCTCAACGGTTCGGCGCTGGCATTGCCCCGCATCGTTGCCGCCCTTTTGGAAAATAACCAAACCCCCGAAGGCATCCGCATTCCCAAGGCGCTGGTTCCCTATTGTGGATTTGAAATGATTGACTAAGGACAAAGGATAAGAATCATTGACATTCTGGCGAAGAATCTGAAGACATTTATCTAAATGTTACAGATTCTTCGCTTTTGTTATATTTGTTATAATGGTACATTATAAGCACGTTTTCCGGTTAGAATCTGCAAAATACACATCTTAAATGAGGAATTATGGGCACAATGCCCGTTGAAATAAAAAATATAACGTATCTTTGCATATCAAACACATTGAATATAAAAACAAACAAGATAAGACAAAAGAGCAATGAATAAAATCATTAGCAAAGAACAGTTTTCTGAAAAAGTTTTCAAACTGGAGATTGAAGCGCCGCTGATTGCAAAATCGCGCCGTGCAGGACATTTCGTAATTGTGAGAGTGGACGAGAAGGGCGAACGCATGCCCCTCACCATTGCAGGTTCGGATATTGAGAAGGGAACCATCACCCTGGTTGTGCAGACCGTTGGATTGTCTTCAACCAAATTGTGTAACCTGAACGTTGGCGACAGCATTCTTGATTTGGTGGGTCCTCTGGGACAGGCCACCCATATTCAGAACTACGGAACCGTGGTTTGTGCCGGAGGCGGTGTGGGCGTTGCCCCCATGCTCCCCATTATCCAGGCGCTCAAGGCTGCCGGAAACCGTGTCATCTCCGTATTGGCCGGCCGCAGCAAGGATCTTATTATCCTGGAAGACGAGGTGAGAGCCTCTTCAGACGAAGTCATCATCATGACCGATGACGGTTCTTATGGCAACAAGGGACTGGTAACAGAAGGAATCGAAAGCGTCATCAAGCGCGAGAAGGTGGACAAGTGTTTCGCCATCGGCCCCGCCATCATGATGAAATTCTGCTGCCTGCTCACCAAGAAATATGAAATCCCCACCGACGTTTCGCTGAACACCATCATGGTGGACGGAACCGGAATGTGCGGCGCCTGCCGTATCACCGTAGGCGGAAAGACCAAGTTCGTTTGCGTGGACGGACCCGAATTTGACGGCCATCAGGTAGACTTTGACGAGATGTTCAAGCGCATGGGCTCGTTCAAGGACGTGGAACGCGAGGAGATGAGCCACCTTGAAGAGCATGTCTGCAAGGTTGAGCCCCAGATCAAGGAAGCCGAGGCAGCCATGGCAAAGACAGCAAAGAGCGCACAGGCACCGATGGAAGAACTGCTCGACCGCAAGGCCCCCTGGCGCGAGGAACTGCGCAAGAGCATGAAGGCCAAGGAACGCACCGCCATTGAGCGCTGCCCCATGAACGAGCTCGACCCCGTTTACCGTGCCACCACCAGAACCGAAGAAGTGAACACTGGATACACCAAGGAGCAGGCCATGACCGAGGCCAAGCGCTGTCTCGACTGCGCCAACCCCACCTGTATGCAGGGTTGCCCCGTAAGCATCAACATCCCCTCGTTCATCAAGAACGTGGAACGTGGCGAGTTCCTTGAGGCAGCCCGCGTCTTGAAGCACACCTCTGCCCTGCCCGCTGTCTGTGGCCGCGTTTGTCCGCAGGAAAAGCAGTGCGAGAGCCAATGTATACATCTCAAGATGAACGAGCCAGCCGTTGCCATCGGCAACCTGGAGCGCTTTGTGGCAGACTACGAGCGCGAAAGCGGAAACATCGCACTTCCCGAAATCGCACCCGCCAATGGCATGAAGGTGGCTGTAGTGGGTTCTGGACCTGCCGGACTGAGCTTTGCCGGCGACATGGTCAAGATGGGATATGACGTAACCGTATTCGAGGCTCTCCACGAAATCGGCGGTGTGCTCAAGTACGGTATTCCCGAATTCCGTCTGCCCAATAAGATTGTAGACGTGGAAATCCACAACCTGGAAAAGATGGGCGTACGCTTTGTCAAGGACTGCATTGTGGGCAAGACCATCAGCGTGGAAGAGCTCCAGGCACAAGGCTTCAAGGGCATCTTCGTGGCATCAGGAGCCGGACTGCCCAACTTCATGAACATCCCCGGCGAGAACAGCGTAAACATCATGTCCTCAAACGAATATCTCACCCGAGTTAATCTGATGGACGCATCCAACCCCGAAACAGACACCCCAATCAACCCCGCCAAGAGCGTAATGGTTGTGGGCGGCGGAAACACCGCTATGGACTCTTGCCGCACAGCCAAGCGTCTGGGTGCGGAAAAGGTGTTCATCGTCTATCGCCGCAGCGAGGCCGAAATGCCCGCACGCCTTGAAGAGGTGAAGCACGCCAAGGAAGAGGGCATAGAGTTCCTCACCCTGCACAACCCCCTCGAATACATTGCCGACGAACAGGGCAAGGTAAAGCAGGTGGTGTTGCAGAAGATGGAGCTTGGCGAGCCCGACGCATCCGGCCGCAGAAGCCCCGTTGCCATTCCCGGCGCCACCGTAACGCTGGACATCGACATGGCAGTGGTGGCCGTTGGCGTAAGCCCCAACCCCATTGTGCCCACCTCAATTGAAGGGCTGGAACTGGGACGCAAGAACACCATCGTTGTCAACGAAGGCATGCAGACCAACATCCCCACCATCTTTGCCGGAGGTGATATCGTAAGAGGCGGCGCAACCGTAATCCTCGCCATGGGCGACGGCAGAAGAGCCGCAAGTGCAATGAACGAATATCTCAACAGCTAAAGATCATGAACATTCTTTATACCATACTCCTGCTCATAGCCAGCAACGTATTCATGACGCTGGCTTGGTATGGTCATCTCAAGTTATCCGATATGGGGGTCAGTTCTCACTGGCCCTTAATCGGAGTTATCGCATTTTCCTGGGTTGTCGCATTTCTGGAATACTGCTGCCAGGTACCGGCCAACAGAATCGGATTTGTGGGCAACGGAGGACCCTTCACACTGATGCAGCTCAAGATCATACAGGAAGTCATCTCTCTGCTCGTCTTCTGCATCATCGCAAACCTGCTCTTCCAGGGCCAGCAGCTCCAATGGAACCACCTTGCCGCAATGGTGTGCCTGGTCATGGCCGTATTCTTCATCTTTAAATAAATTGAAGTCATGAAAAAATATTTTCTCATCCTCACACTTATATCAATCCTTCCCAGCTGTCACATCCATGCCCAGAAAAAGAAGAAGAAGGATGCTCCCACCATCGAGGAGATTATGGACAGCATGGCCGTATATAATTTTGAGGCAGCAATAGAAATGCTGGAAGAGGATATTGCCCTAAAGACAAAACGCAAGAAACCCACCGAGGAACAGGAAAACCTGCTCACCCTTGCCCACCGCAACCTGGGAAAGCTGATGGCCACGGAACGCATCACCATCATTGACAGCATCATCGTTGACAAGCAGAACGTGCTCAGCCACATCCATCTGAGCAACGAGAGCGGAAACCTGCAAACCATGCGCCAGCTGCTCAACAAGCCCGACACAATGGACTGCATGATGTTCCGCAACCAGCTGGACAACCAGGCCATTTTTGCACAACAGGACGCCAACGGCAAACTCACCCTCTACAAGAGCGAGCTGATTGGCAAGGAATGGACCAAGCCCACCCCCCTCAAGGGCATTGCCGACGAGGACACCGAGGCCAGCTACAACTACCCCTTCATGCTCACTGACGGCGCCACACTCTATTATGCCGCCACCGATGAGGAAGGACTGGGCGGGTATGACATCTACATGACCAGATACGACGCCGAAGAACAGGAATTCCTGGCACCGGAAAACATCGGCATGCCGTTCAACTCCACAGCCAATGACTACCTCTTTACCATAGACGAATTCTACAACCTGGGATGGTTTGCCACAGACCGCAACATGCCCCAGGGAAAAGTCTGCGTCTACACCTTCATACCCAACGACACCAGACAAATCTACAACGAGGCCGAAATAGGTATGGAAGCGCTCAGGAGGTATGCAGCCATAGCATCCATCCGCGACACTTGGACAGACAAGGCCAGGGTGGACGCCGCGCAGCAAAGCCTCAAGTCACTGCAAATGACACAAAAGAGCGGCAGTGCCGACAACCTCTTCGAGTTTGTGCTCAATGACAGGAAGACCTGCCATGCAGAAAGCGACTTCAAAAACGCCGAAGCCCGCAAATTGGTGAAGACATGGATTGAACGCAAAAAGGAACTGGAGAACACCAGAAGCCAGCTGGACAACCTCCGAGACAAATATGCCATCGCCGCCGATGCGCAGAAACAACAGTTCGCGGCGCAAATCAGACTCATGGAAGCCTCTTTTGAAAAACTGCTCTCAGAAGTGAGTCAGACCGAGAAAGCCATCCGAAAAGCAGAATCAGGCCAATAACACACCATAAATGACACAATCAAGCACCATTACAGCAATAGCCACAGCCCCCGGAGGCGCAATAGGCATAATCAGGGTAAGCGGACCAGACGCCATAGGCATCTGCGACAAGATATTTCATTCCGTAAGCGAAAAGAAGCTTACCCAAGCCATGGGCCACACATTGCATTATGGCAAAATCATAGCCCAGAAGCAAGACCAGCGGGAAGAACTCATTGACGAAGTGCTGGTATCCGTCTTCCGCGCCCCCCGCAGCTATACCGGCGAAGACGCGGTAGAAATCAGCTGCCACGGAAGCAGATACGTCATGCAGCGCATTGTGCAGGCCCTCATAGATGCAGGCGCCACCCAGGCTGCCCCCGGAGAATTCACACAACGCGCCTTTGTAAACGGAAAGATGGACCTCTCACAGGCCGAAGCCGTGGCCGACCTCATTGCCGCCAATTCAGCCGCAACCCACCAGATGGCCATAAACCAGCTGCGCGGAGGCTTCAGCAAAGAACTCTCCACACTAAGGGACAACCTCCTGAAACTCACCACCCTGCTCGAACTGGAACTCGATTTCAGCGAAGAAGACGTAGAGTTTGCCAATCGCGAAGAACTCTACACACTCGCCAAGACCATTGAAAGCAGAATAAGCTACCTCACAGACTCCTTCCAGACCGGAAACGCCATCAAGAACGGAGTCCCCGTAGCCATAATCGGAGCGCCCAACGTGGGCAAGAGCACCCTTCTCAACGCACTGCTGCACGAGGAAAAAGCCATTGTCAGCGACATACAGGGCACCACGCGCGATGTCATCGAAGACATCATACAAATCCAGGGCATCACGTTCAGATTCGCCGACACGGCCGGAATCAGAAAGACAAAGGACACCATTGAACAAATGGGCATAGAACGCTCCCTCAAAGCCCTTGACCACGCCAACATCGTGCTGCTTATTTCCGAAACCGGAATAGAATTTCCCAATGTGCGCATCCCCGAGGACAAACACGTCATCCGCGTCATCAACAAGAGCGACCTCACCCACCCCGCCAGCAGCTTTGTCTACAACAAGGTGTCAAACGGTGGATATATCCACATTTCGGCCCTCACCGGAGCCGGAATCCCCCTTTTGGAACAAGAACTGGTCAAAGCCGCGGCAATACCGGAAATCAACGACAACGACCCCATTGTAACCAATCTCCGCCATTACGAAGCGCTGAAAAAAGCCCAAGACTCAATTGAAAGAGTGCTCCAGAGCCTGCAAGACCAGATTTCTGGCGACCTCATAGCGCAGGATCTTCGCCTCTGCCTCTTCCATCTGGCAGAAATCACTGGAGGAGAAATCACAACCGACGAAGTGCTTGGCAACATCTTTAAAAACTTCTGCATCGGCAAATGATTTGTAGTAAACAACTGTAACTATTTAGAGTCAACTATAAGGAAGTCGCTGAATTTCAGCGGCTTTTTTGTTACCCATATTCCAGAT
>RHMF01001510.1_pt1 | contig 10655 bp, 6 predicted proteins | sample 5365151 | NCBI WGS metagenome assembly RHMF01 (sample SAMN10266501, study PRJNA497801) | feces metagenome | isolation source: feces | host: Bos taurus | place: China: Prairie of Fairy Mountain | collected 2017-08-14 | reverse complement strand
GCTTTCCTCTGGTGGGAGCTGCATGTAATTGCCATACATGAGACGAAGCATGTGGTCATAATTGCAAGGCACGGGGAAATCGAAGCCTTCGAAGGATAGGGTGGACAATGGGAATATGTCCTTCTCATAGCGAGGATTGTGGTATGGTATACCCATTCCGCTGGTAATAGTTTTGGTGAATGATAGGGCACAAAGTAGGCGTAGGATAGGGAAGATGAAAAGACGATTGAGATGGAAGATATGCATGACCTTCTTTATCGCCTTTTGGTCGTCAGTGCTGGTGCGCCATACTTTATACATATGTCCCACGGTCTTTTCCGTCACCTTGTGCAAACCGATTGGTTGATGCTCCAGAGGGAAGATGTCAATATATATGCCTTTCTCCTTCCATAAGCGGTCATAGTTGTTGCCCTCAGCCATGATTGAGCGTCTGTCACGAATCTTGGCATAATAGAAGAAATACGTGGGGTCAGTTTCATGGTTTTGCAGAGCCATGGTTTCGGGCAATTCATTGGGGAGAACCTTCATCAGACGATTATAATCCTTGCGCATCATCTCTATGTCCAGGTCATCATCCCAGGGTATGAATCCACCATGTCTGGCAGCCCCTATCAGTGTGCCACTGCTCAACCAATATGGTATGTCGTACTTCTTGCAGATACGGTCTATTTCCTTCAGAATGTCAAGCATACGCAATTGCTGACGACGCAAAAGTGACCCCTCGGGATTGAATTTCTCTCTCAACTCGTTTTGTTTCTCAGTAGATATCATACCATTATCTTATTTTAGGCCACAAATTTAGGTATAAAACGAGGAATGACAAAATAAATTTTAGTAATTTTGTGCTGCCTTACATACAGAAATTATATTTATGGAAGAGATAAGTACCATTCCCCAGCCACCCAAGGAGAGAATGCAATGGCTTGATGCCATGCGAGGATTTACCATGATATTGGTGGTAGCATTTCATGTAGCACAAATGGGTTTTGACCAATCGGTAAAGCAATCCTCTTCGATGTCTTTCTTGATGCTATTCCGTATGCCTTTGTTCTTTTTTGTGAGTGGTTTTCTGGCCTACAAGGCTTCTATTAAATGGGATTCAGAGACGCTATTCACGCTTCTTGGCAAGAAGATAAGAGTGCAGTTGCTTCCCACGATAGTTTTCCTCTTATTCTCGTGCGTAGCCCTTTATCCCAGGTTTTGGCCAGCCTTGGAGAATTGTCTTTCCTCTGCCACCAAAGGCGGATATTGGTTTACCTTGGTATTGCTATATATGTTTGTGCTGTACTATCTCTTCTGCTATATGGAGTCGTGGTTGAAGAAACTGAAATGCCCATCGTGGTTACCCATCGTGGTGCTTTTTGTGCTTTCACTGGCGTTGTACGAGACATGCTATTTGCCCAAACTCTGTTGGTGGGCAGATGGGCGCAGAGGTAAGATTCCCAGTCAGATATTGAACTACACATCACTTATTCAGTTCATGAAGTACTTCCCCTTCTTTGTTTTTGGCAACATTGTCAGGAGGTATTGGCAGAAGGCTCAGCGATTGATGGATTCCCAATGGTTCTTTCCCACGCTGGTGGTGCTGGTAGTCTTCTGCACCATGGATATCCTCAAGTGGCACACCCTTCGTATGGCATGGGCAAACATACCATCCACTCTCTCCAAGTTCATTCTCCTGACGATGGTGTTCATGTATTTCCGCCATTATGCTCAGTATTTCACTCAGTCAACCATCATCGGTAGCAGTTTGCAATACATAGGGCGTCGCACATTGGATATCTATCTCATTCACTTCCTCTTTCTGCCCAATCTCCCAGCCGTGGGAACATTCTTCACCAGCAACAAGCACAATTTTGTTATAGACTCCAGTCTTTCCATCCTCATCGGCTTGCTAGTGATAGCTTTCTGCATCATCACCAGCAATCTCTTGCGCATAAGCCCATTCTTCCGCAAATATCTCTTTGGCAAGGGATAAAAAGCTAGTTTATATCATTTTAAAGACATTTTTTAAAGAATTAATGACGTGCGTATAAAAAATGACCTTAAAATTTAAAGGTACGACGTTGATTCTATAAATTTCGGAAAATTCTTTAAAGAATTGACTACGTGAGTATAAAAAATGACCTCAAAATTTAAAGGCACGTTGTTGATTCTATAAATCAGGAAATAAAATCTTCTCCTCACAAACAGCGCCAACTTACCATATTTTCAGGTAGGTTGGCGCCAGTTGTTGTCTTGTGATTTGTTTCCTAAATCTTACTCATTCCCCATTGGTATACCATATCTATCTTCGGAGTGGGAATTCCCTTCTCCTTTGCCAATTGCCAGATGAAGTGTAGACCATACGGGAAGTCCTCAGTAAAGTATCTGCTGTCAAAGTCGGGTGTCCAACCTTGAGCAGTTTGCTTCATGGGAGAAGTAATACCCTTGAATCCCTGTATGGATGAGAGTTTCTGAGCTAATGAGCGTGCATCATGGCTCTCGTAGTATTCCAGTATTCTAGGCAAATAATTGGGTTTTACGGGCAATACTTCCAATAGACGGAAGAATTCCTCATCCATGTCTATTAGTAGTTGTGCTGCTTCCTCTGTCCATTCCTCGTAGAAGAGTATCATGCGTGGGAAAGTACGTCCTTCATTGCTAGCACCAAACATAGTGTACAGGCGCGATGTGTGGAGCAAGGGATTGCTGTTGGTGAGTGTAGCTTCGTAGTAATTATTCAGCAGGGAGACAGGTGTGTTGAATAATTTCTCGATGAGTAGGCGGAAGTCTTCCTTCTCGACAGTACGCTCAACGGCTATGTTCAGGTTGCTCTTGTAGCCAAGAAGATTGGCACTCTGACCATATTCTCGTGTGCGACATATGAAGGGGACACGCTGAAAGCCCCATAGCGGTACATCTTCATTCAGTATTTCCATTGCATTGAAGAAGAAGCCCGTGGAGGAGAAAACAGAGCCAACGAAAGTAGTTGATTTTACGTAAGGTTTGATAAGTTGCAATTGTTGCTTAATGGCAAAGCCAGGCAAGCAAAGCAATATAATGTTGGCTTGTGGTATGACATCCTCGGGATTGCTGCTGATGGTGTGGATATGTCCGTGGATAATTGTTTGTTCGGGTGTATGCACCTCAATGTCGTTCTTCCATAGTTGGGGACGTTGTGTTAGCATACTGACACGCACATCGGCATTAGCACCCAGGTAACCAGCAATCACATGTCCCAGCGAACCACCTCCGCAGATACAGAAATTAATCATCGTTTCTTGTATAAGGATTTTGGAATTTATTTGTTTGCGATACCTTCTTCCAAGTGTCGAAGACCCTCTATCAACTTAGCATTGTCCTTGTGGTCGCGCACGGCTATACGCATGTATTGCTTGCCATCGAAGCCGCCCTTGCCAGAGCAATCGCGCATGAGGATATTGTGCTCCTTGAGCATACGAAGTACAAGGGTATTTGCGGTAAAGGGAGGCAATACCTCCACGAGGAAGTAATTGGCTTGTGAGGGAATTACACGAAGGAAACTGATGGTGCGAAGCTGGCTTTCAAAGTTGTCACGCTCCTGGATAAATCTGTCGCACGCCTTCTTGTAGTCCTTCTCGTACTTGGTGTATATCTGCATGAAGAACTCGCAGAAGGAGTTGAGGTTCCAGATGCTCACCATCTTCTTTATTCTTGAGATAATATCCACGTCTGCCGAGCAGAGTATACCTAGTCGAATGCCAGGCACACCATAGCTCTTGCTGATGGATTTCATCACCAGCATAGAAGGGTATTGCTCCAGGATATTGTCGTGAAGCAGAGTGTTTTCTTCCCAACCGACGCTGAAATCCACGAAACTCTCGTCCACAATCAAGCGTATGCCTTGCTCCTTACACCATTGTGCCAGGGTGAGCACGTCTTGCATGGGGATGAAGTTGCCGGAAGGATTGTCGGGATTGATGAGCAAAAGATTATCGGCATGGTTCTTGCCAAAGAAATCCATCAGGTCCTGAGCAGAGTATCTGAATTCGTTGTTCTGTGGAATGAAGGTGACGAGCGAATCCTTGTCTCTACGATTAGGATATTCTTCAAAGGTGGGACGCACCACACCCATTGTGCCGGGAAGCAGTTCCATCAGTGCCTTAATCAATTCGGCTGCACCATTGCCAGGTACGATGTAATCTTCCTTCACTCCCCAGCACTTGCTGGCAAGTAGTGTGTTCACCTTCATGCCCGAGGGGTATTCGGCAATGAGGGTGCGGAAGTTGGCCTGCATCTCATCAATAATCTTAGATGAGCGGAAGTATGGATTAACCAGATAGCAGAAGTCAAGCATCTGAGGGAAGCGCCAATAGCCACCAAAGCGTCCATAATACTTGCGCATGATGTCCTTCTCCTCGGCAAAGAGAGCCTCAGCTATGTCCAGGTCCTGCTTGTCGTCTATCTCATACCATTTTTCATTGGTGATGGGCAGGGCCTTGAGGTCTTTGCTATTCAGGAAGGTGATGATGCGAAGCACGTTCTCGTAGTACTCGTTATTGCCCACCGCCTTGGAGTACGCCTCCAGGAAGGGGATATACTTCGTCCGGCTAAATTCCTTGGAGAACTTGTATATATTGATGGTCTTGTAATATTTGTCCACCTCGTCGTACTGGAATGCAGCCTTAGGTACAAAGTTCACGATATTCTGTTCGTCATCAATCTGCACCATTGTACCATCCATCCATGTCTCGTATTTAGCCACCAGAGCCAGGTTGGGATATGGATTTTCTATGATAAGAGAGAACAATTGGTCATCGAAAATCAAATCACTCTCGATGAGCAATGTGTCATCCTCTTGCATCTGCTCTTTGGCAAGGGCAAGGGAGTATATGTTGTTTGTCTTGTCATAGATGGGATTGTTGACAAACTCAATGGGAGTGCCATTGAATGAAGTGCCCACGTGGTCCATCAGTTTTTGTCCCTCGTAACCCACCACGATAACAATGCGATTGAGTTTTTGCTTGGATAATTGTCCCAATACTCGGTCGATGAGTCGCACACCATTGACCTCTACCATGCACTTGGTGTTTTCCTTTGTAAACTCGCCCAAGCGCTTGCCCATACCGGCTGCTAATATTATTGCTTGCATTATCTTTGGATTATTCTACAGTGTTTTGTTCAGATTTAGGTGTATTGTTGCTTGCATCTATGCGAGGCAAACTAATCTCTCCGCTACCATAGCAGATGGTTTTCTGGCGGTCATAAATACAACCAAATTGTCCAGGAGCAATACCCTGAATGGGTAGTTCAGAACGTACCAGATAACCTTCGCCATCGCACTCTATCGTACCATCCATGAAATGGTCTACGTGGCGTACCTTGAAAGAGATTTCCATCGGAGCATCCCCCTCCTTGATGGGCAGGGGTTCGGTGATAGCGTGAAAGTCTGCCAGGCGGAATACCTTGCCATACTGCAACTGTGTGTCCCATCCGTGAGCAACGAAGACCACATTCTTTCTGACATTCTTTTTAACCACAAACCATGGCCCTCCGCTCAAGCCTAAGCCCTTGCGCTGACCGATGGTGTGAAACCAGAAACCTTTGTGAGTGCCCACGATGCGGTTTGTTTCAATGTCAATGACCTTGCCCTCTTGCTCGCCAAGGAATTTGCGCAGAAAATCATTATAGTTTATCTTTCCCAGGAAACAGATACCCTGACTGTCCTTGCGCTTTGCCTGAGGCAGATGAGCCTCCTGTGCTATGCGGCGCACATCCTCCTTCATCAAATCGCCCAGGGGGAGTATCATACGAGATATCTCCACACCTGATAGTTGGGCAAGAAAGTCAGTTTGGTCCTTCACCGGGTCTCGTGCCACACCTAGCCACACCTTGCCGTCACGTTCTATGATGCGTCCGTAATGACCGGTGGCAATCTTGTCGTACTTGTATCCCACTTTCTCTTCAAAGGCACCAAACTTGATGAGCCTGTTGCACATTACATCAGGGTTGGGTGTAAGGCCAGCCTTTACGCGCTCTATGGCATAACCCACCACGCGCTCCCAATACTCCTTCTGCAGGTCAATGACTTCCAGTTTCAAACCATATTTGCGAGCCGTAGCCATAGACAGCTCTATGTCCTCTTCGGCCGTGCACGACGAGTCCTCGCCCTCCATACCTATCTTGATGTAATACAGGTCGGGCTTATATCCCTGTTCCACCAATAGATGAGTGACTACAGCGCTATCCACGCCGCCACTAATCAATACAGCTACCTTTTCCTTCACTTGGCTATGAAATGTTTGCCATACAATCTGCCTGTCAGGTCGAGAAGCAGAGTATCAGCGGTAAAACGTGTACGTAGGCTCTCAAAATCCTTCTTTTCCTCGGGTGTCCATGCAGCTTCAGCTACAGCCAGGAAGCGAGGGAAAGCAAGATAGTTGAAGTACTGTATGTCGGATACATGCTCTGTCCAGAAGGTAGCTTGCACGCCGATGTAGTGCTTCTTGATTGCAGGGTCGGTAACCTTGTCGGGTACGGGCTTGTAGGCATATACCGCAGGCAATTGGTCGCTCTTGCGTCCGGTACCAGCTGCTACGGGTTCGCCCTCTCCGTCATGTTGCTTGCGATTGATGTAATAGCAACCAGGACCCCATTCTGTGATAACTGCATCCAAACCCATTGATGCGGCAATAGCAGCACCCTGTTGACAAGGATTCCAGCAGAAGATAGTTGCACCAGTGCTCTTGATGATATCCAGGTCGGCACCACCAGCTGTTATGCTCTCGTTCCATAGTATCATCTTGCGGCCACGAGCTTTGATGTGGTCGTTCATCTGCTTGATGAAGTAACTTTGCAAGGGGCGGAATCTGTGCTTCTCCAGGTTCTTCACCTTACCCTCCTTGATCAGGTTGGTCAGATGCTCTTGACATTGTGCGTTGCTCTCCCAGGCGTTGGTGGGGCATTCATCGCCACCGATGTGTACATATTGTCCGGGGAAGACATCCATCACCTCGGTTAGTACATCACGTGCAAACTGAACAGCCTTGGGGTCGCCCACGTTCAGTACGTCAGTCCACACACCTCCCTGATATGTCTGTACCTTGTGCTCGCCCTCGGGGTTGCAACTGAATTCGGGATATGCCGCCAGCGCAGCCATGATATGTCCGGGCATGTCTATTTCGGGAATTACCTCGATGTGCAGGTTGCGTGCATATTCCACTATCTCCTTGCAATCCTCGTGAGTATAGAAATAAGGACCATAAGGTTTGCCCAACCAATAGTGTTCTCCCTTTACCATATCGGTCATACGGCAATCGCTAGCCACAGAACCGATGGTGGTCAGTTTGGGGTACTTCTTCACCTCGAAGCGCCATCCCTGGTCTTCGGTCAGATGCCAGTGGAAATAATTCATCTTGTAGATAGCCATAGCATCGAGAATCTGCTTTATCTCGTCCACGGTGAAGAAATGACGACCGCAATCCAGCATGAAACCTCTATACCAGAAACGAGGTTCGTCTTCTATCTCCACGCAAGGCACTTCGGGGCGCTTGGTGGTCTTGTACCAAGGCAATATCTTCTGAGCATCCTTTATGCTGAGGCCAGCCATTACGTTGGCAGGCATTATCTTTTTGATGCTTTGAAAGGCATAGAAGAAGCCTCTCGCCGTAGAGGCGCTGATGCTGATACCCTTGGTGGTAACACTGAGCTGATACCCTTCGTGAGCAATGCTGGCATCTACAATCATCATAATGTCGGCCTTCTTGCTTTTGGTTAGTTTGCCCTTGCAACCAGTAGCCACCTGAATAGCATCGGCAAAGCGCATGGCTTCCTTCTGCAAACTGTCGGCCAACAAGGCAGCACCAATGGTGTATGACTTGGGAAGAGTGTACTGTCCCTCGTTCACAATCATTTGTTTGGGCAGAGGAGTAAGGTTAACAAACTGCTTGGCATTCGCACCAATCAATGCGGCAAATACGCATAATAGCATCAATAAAAATCTTTTCATCTTGACAATATTATTATAAATTTGCCTCAAAGGTACGAATAAGTGAGAGATATACAAAATAAAGTTCACTTTAATTTTGGATATCCGAGCGCAAGTACCTTCGACCGTGGGTCAGAGGTACGAATGATTGAGAGAAAAGCATTGGGTAGAGCTAGCTATTTGCTTGCTTCATCATCTTCTTCCATCTGAAGTATCCCAGCACGGCAAATACGGTGTATGCCACGTGAATGCCAGCCTTGAATGGCAAGCCCTTGTAGGCCAGGAGATATACGTCAATCATATTAACCACGAACCACAACCACCATTGTTGCAAATACTTCTGAGCCATGGCCCACATGGCCACGATGGAGATGGCGTTGGTCAGAGCGTCTTGCACGGGCACGGTGGAGTTGGTATATGTTTTCAGCACCCACCATGTCACTCCCCATATCAGGAAGAATACCGCGGTCAGATACATGGCCACGTCCTTGGGCATGGAAGTGATGGCTCTTACCTCCTTGCCGCCAGATGTCTTTATTCGCTTTCCCACGCCAGGCATTGTCCATAGTACCAAGCCATACACGGCGGCCAGGAGATAGTATCCCGATATCATCATATCGCCATAGAGTCCCACCTCGTAATACAAATACAAGTCGATAGCTGGCATCACTATACCTGCCACCCACACCATCCAGTGAGCCCTATATTCCCACCAAAGATAAAGTACTCCTAAGATGGAGACAAATAAATCCAAATGTTGTACCATCGTTTTTATAAGTATAGAAAAAAAAGGGGGGGATGAGCGGTTGGAAATTTCCGCTCACCTCCCTATGTCAAATCCGTTAGAACGAAACCGTAACGTGCCCCATCACGTTAAAGCCAGCCGAGGGGTTGTAACCTATCTGGTAATAACGGTTATCTTCAGTGAAACCATAATCGGGCACTACGCTGCTATATACCCATCCGCTTTGTGCAAAGTGACGATTGAAGATATTGTTGAAGTCCACACCCAAGACCATCTGCTTCATACGAGCATTGTTCTTTTTTAGCTTCTGAGTGTAACTTAGACGTATGGCAGTAGTAGAGTATCGGGGCAGGGAGCGAGCCTCGCATGCCGTATTGTCCAGATACTGCTTGCTCACAAAGTTGGTATGCCATACAGCCTTCATTCCCTTCCATGTAAATGTGGCCATGCCGTTTAGTATTACCGAAGGCGAGAAGGCTAGGGTAGAGCTCTCGTGATGCTTTACCTGGAAGTATTCATCCCAGTTGTAACTCACATGTTCATCAAAGGCAAGGATACGGTTTCTGCTAAAGGCACCATTTACCTCCAGGTTCAACCACTTGCAGGGAGTATATCCGGCACTTACCTCCAGGCCCATGCGATACGAGTCTTCTATGTTGGTGGTCAGTGCCTCACCGATGTCACTCAATTCGCCCGTTTGCACCAGTTGGTCCTTGTACTTCATGTAGTACATCCCCAATTGGGCATACCAGTTCTTTCCATCATAACTGTATCCCCACTCTATGTCGTGCATACGTTCGGCCTTGGGCGCTTCTCCGTGTCCGTTGTCGGTAAAGTTGTTGCGCTCTGGTTCTCTCGAACTCATGGCATAACTGGCATAAGCCCTGTGTCCCTTGTGGTGCCATGCAAGTCCCACCTTCGGATTCAGAAAGTCGTATTTCTTGTCAATGTTCAATTCCTGAGCCACGTATTCTCCGTTGGCATTCTTCATGAACTTGTCATTATGTCCATCCGTCTGGAATGTGGCATGACGATACTGTACATCAGCAAAGGCATCCCATTGCTTGCTCAGATGCCATGTGGCTTTTGCAAATACCGACACATCGTTCTTTTCGGCATCACTATCATAGTACTGGTATTTACCGCCAGGTTCGGTGATGTAATGATTGCGCAGGTCTTCGTTGCTGATATATGTCAGATAGCCAAAGTGGTTGCCCGTAAATCTCTGTGCCGAAAGCCCCGTTATCACATCCCATGCCTGGCTCTTGTAGTTGGCATTCAGTTGCACACTATATGTATGTTGTGTGAGTCCCTTTTGTCTCACAAAGTCAGCCCTGGTGCTACCGTCCTGTGGCGTGTAATTCAGACCAAATTTGCTTCCAGCCTTGTTCTGATAGCGAAATTCGTCGTAATAACCATATCCGTACGTATATCTCAGTGCACCGCTCGTGCTCCAATGATTGTTGATGCGATATGCCACAGACATTATGTTGTGATTCTGAATAAAGTTGTCGGTGGTTCTGTTCCACAAACTGCCATCAGCCATGACATAGCGTTCGGTGCGTCCGCCCATGGGGTCGTTCCAATCCTCGATGTATCTTTCATACAAGCTGTTAAATCTGCCAAGCCCCATGCGATACAGGTCTTCATAGGTCTTTACTCCGCCATAGGCATTCAGGCTATAGTCGTCATTGCCAGCCACCACACCATTCCATGCCTGACCAGTACTTTCATAATTGCCCAGGTTTCTGTATTTCACCACCAGGCGGCTATCCGTGCTCAACCATGCCACTCCAGCCGTATAACTGCCACTCTTGCCCGATGTGCCGTGCAGATAACCATCCGTTGATGTCTGATGATAAGCACCATCCACCACCCAATGCTCGCCCAGCAATCCCGTAGCAAACTGTCCTCCTGCACGCCACGTGTTGTAACTGCCATAGCTGCCCGTAATCTCCAGTC
>RHMF01002628.1_pt1 | contig 10658 bp, 7 predicted proteins | sample 5365151 | NCBI WGS metagenome assembly RHMF01 (sample SAMN10266501, study PRJNA497801) | feces metagenome | isolation source: feces | host: Bos taurus | place: China: Prairie of Fairy Mountain | collected 2017-08-14 | reverse complement strand
GATGGACCGTGAGGGCCGTGATCCTTTCGACTTGCTGGATGAGTTGGAACAGGAACTCGAGATCAAGGTGCGCCCCCTCTCGTGGCCAATCAACCAAGGAGCCAAATTCAAGGGCGTCTATAATATCTACGAGCAGCAGTTGAACCTCTTTACCCCAGACAAGCAGCGTGTGACCGAAAAGGTAAGCGTCGAGATCGGTTCTACCGACCTTGATGCCCGCGTCGGAGAAACCGATGCTGCCAAGCTGCGCGAGGACTTGGAACTGGTTGATGGCGTCTATCCCGCATTCGAGGTTGATACCTATCGCTCAGCCGAGGTCGCCCCTGTGTTCTTTGGCTCTGCCTTGAATAATTTCGGCGTACAGGAATTGCTGAACTGTTTCGTGGAGATAGCACCAAGTCCTCGCGACACCAAGGCCGAGGAGCGTATGGTTAAACCTGAGGAACCGAAATTTACGGGCTTTATTTTCAAGATTACGGCCAATATCGATCCTAATCACCGCTCGTGTATCGCTTTCTGTAAGGTGTGCAGCGGCAAATTCCAGCGCAACCAGCCTTACCTGCATGTGCGTCAGGGGAAAACCTTGCGTTTCTCCTCGCCTACGCAGTTCATGGCACAGCGCAAGTCTACTATCGATGAGGCTTGGCCAGGCGATATCGTTGGCCTGCCGGATAATGGTATTTTCAAGATTGGTGATACGCTGACAGAGGGTGAACAGCTTCATTTCCGTGGCTTACCCTCTTTCTCCCCCGAACTTTTTAAGTATATCGAGAACGACGACCCCATGAAGTCGAAGCAGTTGCAGAAGGGTATCGACCAGTTGATGGACGAGGGTGTGGCCCAGTTGTTTGTCAACCAGTTCAATGGTCGCAAGATTATCGGAACGGTGGGCCAGCTGCAGTTCGAGGTCATCCAGTATCGTCTGGAGAATGAGTATAATGCCAAGTGTCGCTGGGAACCTGTCCATCTCTACAAGGCATGTTGGATAGAGAGCGACGATGCGGCAGAGTTGGAGAACTTCAAGAAGCGCAAATACCAGTATATGGCCAAAGACAAAGAGGGCCGTGATGTCTTCCTTGCTGACTCCGGCTATGTGCTCTCGATGGCGCAAGAGGACTTCAAGCATATCAAGTTCCATTTCACCTCGGAGTTTTAAGACAGTATAAGTTATCACGCACAGGTTTGATAGTTCTGGCAATGAGTAGTATGAAGCGTGTTGTATATCTAATCATAGGATATGTCATCCTGTTAGCGTTCGAAGGTTGTGGCAATGGAACTTCTGTAAGAAAACTGCCGCATCTGGGCGATACTCCTTACCAACAGGACTCCATCTTGATAGCCTATGCCATCAACCCGGAGCGGGCAATTACACTGCTCGATTCGGCATTGCTCCTTGGAAACATTAGTGATTACCGTGGGCAGTCTATCCGGGCAAGAATTTACAGCAAGTCGCTCATGGAACAACGTCTGGATTCTGCTATCATCATCTGTACGGCCTTACTCAGCCACGACTCCGTCCGTAACGAACCAAAGGAACAGGAGAACATCCTTGACATGCTCATTGCCACAGCCCGTGCCAAACACGACCTAGAAGCGTATTTGTATTGGGCCACCAAGAAGGCTGCACTCTGTCAACAGCAAGGCGAAGAGACCGAACGATGGCGCTCTGAGGCCGATATAGGATATGTGATGACCTGTTTAGGTCAGATTGATGAAGGTATTCAGAAACTAGACGAGTCCATCACCCACCTTGACGCAACTGGTAGCATCGATCGCATGGATGCCTTGGTGGTTGCCTGTAAACGAAAGATCAATGCTCTCATCGACCTCCATCGCTACGACGAGGTCATCCCATTGGGACAGCGCATCCTTGACCGTCTCAATCACTACGAGCAGCATGCCAAGGACTATTCCGAAGATAGTTATCGCCTCTCGTGGAGCGATAATCCCAGCGACCGCGACCGCTATCTGGACTTCAGCCGTGCACAGACATGGGGTTTTATGGCACAGGCATATGCCCAAATAAACTCTCTACAAAAAGCAAAAGAATATCTCGCACTATTTGATGCGAGTGGCTATGGTAAGACCTTTGCTGCCCGAAGGTTGATAGCTCCTGCGCAAATGGCTTTGGGTATGTATGACGAGGCGTTGGCGACCTATGATGAAGTAGAACGTCGTATGGCTGGCGACACATTGAACAAGGATTATGCCGTTATCCTACGTTTTGCAGCCCAGGCGAAGGGACGTATTGCTGAAGCATACAATTATCAGACCCGCTATGCTAACCTTTCGAATGAGGTTAGTGACAGCCTGCATCGTAGCGAGGCCCACGACTACGCTGCCCGTTATCATGCCCAGGAACAACAACTGGAGATCCAGGAGAAAGAAGCTGAGGCAGGGCGCTCCCATATCATTAGTTTCACTGTTGCCGTCGTCGCCTTGTTGGCCATCCTCTTTGCTGCATATTTCTTCCGTCAGAAGCGTATTGTCAGTGAGAAGAACCGTGTGTTGGTACGCATGATAAATGAACATACGGCAGAACAATTGTCCCCTTCTAATCGGAGAGATACTGGGAGTGAGACCTCGCAGTTTTCCGACATTGATACAGAGATTCGTAATGAACGGCTATATACGAATCTCAATCTCCAGCGTCAGGACATCTGCGACCGTTTTGATATCAGTCGTCATACGCTGAATGACCTGTTGGCCGAACATACTGGTGGTCTTTCTTTCCCACAGTATGTCAACAATATTCGTTTGGAAGAGGCCATCCGTCTGATACGCGACGAACCCTCGAGGTCTGTCTCGGCCAGTGCCCTCGAAGTGGGCTTCACCCCTGCCAACCTGCGCGAACAGTTCAAACGTAAATATGGCATGACGCCCTTAGAGTTTCGTCAGAATCTGTAGGGACCTAAATCCACCTGTCTTTAGATACACTCAGAATTATAAAAAAACTTGCAGAATTTACAAAACTAACGCTTCCGATGCACGCATTTGGGATATGTACCAAATGCGTGCATATATTTTCTTCCGAATCCAATATTTTATAAGTATTTTTGCAGACAACTTATAAACCACAATGGACAAGGAACTCTTTAAAACCATCGACACAATTATCCGCAAAGAACGCCTCTACGCACAAGTGAATCTGATGCGTGAGGATGTTATGCAGCGTTTTGGTATTGGTCGTCATCATTTGAACAATCAACTCAATGCCTTTGCCGATGGAATGTCCTTTCCACAATACATTAATTCCATCCGTATGGAGGTGGCATACGACCTGTTGACCAACTGTCATGGGATGACCATCACCGATGTGGCGCGAGAGGTAGGCTTTACCGCTCCCAATTTGCGTGAGCAGTTCAAACGGTGCTATGGCATTACTCCCGCCGAGTATCGTGCCAGTCTTGTTGCCTCCGACGATGCCCTCGACGAGATTTGACTATGTATGCGCCTCAGAGTCTTCACGATATCCTCTTTTTGATGCTGTATGGAGGTGTCGCCATGCTCGCTTTTGCTGCAGGCCTCTACTTGTGGCTGAGACGTAGTAATGCGATTGCACCCGCCGTCACCTCTCCGAAGGTACTGCGACGATGGACGGCAGCCTTCTTTGTGACAGCAGCATTGAGTCATGTGTGGTGGTTCGTACTTGGCGTTTATTGGTTGGTCGACGACCGACTGGTTCGAAACATCCTGTGTATCATGCTCGACCATATCACACTTGTTCCGCTTGTGATGGCTCTGCTGTTGCGTATCTTGCAGGACCGCCAGCGCAGAATCTGGCCCTGGGCTTTGGCGCAAGTGCTGGTGATCGGAGCTGCTGCAGTTGAAATTACTGCACACAATGATTATGGCCTTGACCTGATGCACAAATGTCAGGTGGGTATCATCGCCCTCTTTGTCACCTATTATATATATGCATTGGTACAATATGGTCGGTGGATACGCGAGAACTATGCGGATCTGGATCATAAGGAAGTGTGGCAGAGTCTGGTGTTTGCTGTCGTGCTTTTTCTTATCTATGAGGCTTATTCCACCAACCCTGGAGATATGCCAAGGGAGTATCTGTCGCAAATAAATACGCTATTCATCATTGGCTTCTTGCTCTGGCGCGTCGAGACACTACAACAGCTCGATGCTATGGACAAAGCGACACCAGACGATGCACCTATAGATGACAAGGGTGAGGACGATGTCCCCATGCCTGTTTTTTCCAGCATCGGTACTTTGTTGGAACAGCACTGCGAGGCCGAGGAACTTTATCTGCAGCATGATCTCACCCTGCAGCAACTTGCCACTGCCATTGGCACCAACCGCACCTATCTCAGTACCTATTTCTCCCAGATGGATATCACCTATAATGCTTATGTCAACCGTTTGCGCATCCAACATTTTATGCGACTCTATCGTGAAAATGCAGGCTCACCCCGTTCTGTTACTGCCCAGCAGCTTGCCCAGGAGAGTGGGTTCCGAAGCTATAGCACTTTTGCTGCCGCCTTCAAGCAGTTCAATGGTCAGACCGTTACGGACTGGATGAAGGCTCAAACATAACTTCTCTAGTATCTTCGACTCTCAGAATTTACAAAATATATTTCGAAATTTACAAAATCGGTTGTTGCAAAATCACAACTATTGTAGAAGTAGTTAGAAATGTGTATTTTTGCACAAACGAAGACAGAGAAATAATATATAAATAATGTATCAAGGTAAAAAGATCATTCAACCACCCTTTCTGCAGGCAGGTGACAAGGTTGCTCTTGTTTCACCTGCCTACTGGGTGCCTCAGGAAGCCCTCCAGCAGGCTGCGGATACCATCAGAGGATGGGGACTGCAACCTGTCATCGGACCACACACCAATAGTCTGAACGTCAATGCCTACGCAGGAACGGCCGACGAACGTGCTGCCGATTTGCGATGGGCACTCGAAGATGACAGTATCAAGGCAGTTATATGTTCACGCGGTGGCTATGGCTCCATTCATCTGCTCAACCGCATTCCCGTGGAATGTTATCAACAGCATCCCAAATGGCTGATAGGTCATGGCGACATCACGATGTTGCTCTATGCCATTGCCTATGCAGGAGTCATGTGTATCCACGGTCCTATGGCCTTTCAAATAGCCAGTTGCCAGGAACCAGCCACCTCCATTATTAAGAATATCCTATTTGGCACATTGCCCCAATATCAGATTCCTGCGAGTTCCTATAACCGTTGCGGTCATGCAGAGGGTATTCTCGTAGGAGGCAATCTCTGCAGCTATTCTGCTGTAGCAGGAACCAAAATACATCTTGCAGCAAAGCACGACATTATTCTTTTTATTGAAGAGGTGGAGGAGTCGTTGCACGATATCGACCGGTTGTTCTATATGCTACGTTTGCAGTACGACTTTGAAAGAGTGAAGGGCATCATCTTCGGCATGTTCGCTTCTATCAAATACGACCTTCAGTTTGGTAGCGTAGAGCAGATGTTGACAGCGCATCTTTCCGAATACGACATCCCCATCTGCTGTGGCTTCCCTGTGGGCAGTAACAGCTGTATCCCGCTGATTGAAGGAGCTCCGTGTTCACTGGACGTGTCGATAGACAGGGCTGTACTGACATTTAATATGAAAGGTGAAGTGAAAACCTATGAAGTGGATGAATCAACCTCTGGAACCTTACTTTTCTGAGGGATATAGATGATAATAGACTATGGACGAGAAGGTAATCAAGATCGTAAACGAGGCACGGTGGGCTGATGGGCAGAATGTGAGAAACCGCTTGGAGGAGATCACATATAACCCGATGCGCAGTCAGGAAGACTTCGTCATGAGGCTGGTGCGCGAGAATGCCAAGACGAGTTATGGACAGAGGCATCACTTTAAGGATATCCATACACTGGACGATTTCCGTCGCGATATACCTCTGACCGATTACGATGACTATGTCGACTATATCGACCGGATAGCCAATGGCGAACGTAACATCCTGACAGCTTATCTCACCGAACATATATCGGTATTGGATGGCTACAAGCGGTTGCCGCAGTCCAGGTGGAGCGTCCAGGCAAGCTACGACTATAGTTTCTGTGCTGGTTTCTATATTGCAGGTAATCACAGCTTCTTGACAGACGGCATGACACTGAATTTGGTGGACAATAGTGTGGAGCGACTGCCGTCGGGTATCACTGTCGGCAACATGCTAGGGCGACTCTTGGTGAAACGGGAGTTTGACAACGACCAGGTCTACGTCGTACCTGTTGATGTGACCAACTGGCCTCAGACAACGGATGTCCTTTATCTGCAGGCGCTTTTTGCCCTGAAACAGCGGGCAATAGCATTGACCGTCTGTGACCGTTATACCAGCATGGTAGAGTTGCTTCGCTATATCGAGAAACACTGGCCTACACTGGCAGAAGACATTGAGCGAGGCAATCCCTATATCCAGCCGGATGTGGAGAGAGCCAATGCGATACGTGAAATCATGGAAGACCACCAGATAGGGACGCAAATTGTTCCTCAGCTCTGGCCAGGACTGAGATGTATGATGGTGTATGATGTCGACAACCTTGGTGCCAGTTTCGAACTGCTGCGTACGTATTGCGGCAGCAATGTTCACTTTATCTTTACGGGAATCAGTTCACCTGAAGGAACTTTTTCGACCGTCTTGAATCTTGACGACCCACAAACGGTACTCATCCCCGACAGCGTGTTCTATGAATTCAAGCCCAAGGAGGCCAAGAATTATCACTATCTGTTAACCCTCGATCAGTTGGAGATTGGCAGGAGCTACGAACTGATTGTAACAACGCTTTCCGGCCTCTATCGCTATAAGACCCACAAAACCATTATGGTCGTAGGCCGTTACCACGATACCCCTACCGTCATTGTCGATACAGTAGCGTGAATATAAAAAATCGTGTAAAGACTTTGTGCTTTGCCCGATTTTTTGTACCTTCGCCAGCGAAATGACAAAAGAGCAAGATATTAAGAATGCAGTGGAGGTGCTGCGAAAGGGTGGGGTGATTCTCTATCCGACTGATACGGTGTGGGGCATCGGTTGTGATGCCACCAATGCAGAGGCCGTAAAGCGCGTGTATGACATCAAGCAGCGAGACGACTCAAAAGCGCTGATATGTCTGGTTGACTCTGATGCCCGTTTGCAGCGTTATGTCCGTAACGTTCCCGATGTGGCATGGCAGTTGATCGACAGTCTGAAAGACAGTGATGCCAAACCCACGACATTGATTCTCGACGGAGCCATCAATCTGGCAGAAAACCTGATTGCCGAGGATGGCAGTATAGCCCTCCGTATCACGCAGGAACCGTTTTCGAAGGAACTCTGCTATCGTTTCCAGAAGGCATTGGTCTCTACGTCAGCCAATATCAGTGGTGAGCCAGCGGCCCAAAACTACTGCGACATCGATCCGCGCATCATCGAGGCGGTTGATTACGTATGTTGGTCACGCCGCCAGGAACATAAACCTCACCAGCCTTCGAGCATCATTCGACTGAGGGAAAACGGCGAGGTGGAGATTATCCGGAAGTAAAAATCAAATATTGTATTTAAGGGATGAAAAGGGGCTGGACATTTTGTCTGATAGCATGGCTGGCAATGACGGCTGCTGCCCAAACGGCGGCAGACTCAATTCGTCCTGTGCAAACGGCGGCAGATTCAATCCGTCCTGCCCGTCCATGGCGTGCCGCTGCCGAGGTGGTGGGCATCAATGTCTTGGTGCACTGCTTCGATCGCTTTATCCTCCGTGAAGACTTTGCCCAGACTACCCTCAATAGTATACGCGACAATTTCAAACGGGGCTTTGTGTGGGATAACGACAACTTCAACACTAACATGTTTGCCCACCCTTATCATGGCAGTCTATATTTCAATGCCGCCCGTTCGAACGGCATGAACTTCTGGCAGTCATATCCATACGCCTTGGGCGGCTCCTTGATGTGGGAGTTTTTCGGTGAGAACACACCACCCTCTATCAACGACCTGATAGCTACAAGTATCGGCGGTGCTGCTATCGGCGAGACGACCTACCGCATTTCGTCTATCGTGCTGGATGACAGCAAACGGGGCTGGCAGCGCGTGTGGCGTGAAGTGCTGGGAGGCATCGTCTGCCCGGTACGTCTGCTGAACCGACTCATCACAGGTGATGCATGGCGTGTTCGCAGTACTAAACATCGCTATCACGACTTCAACGCCATTCCGCTTGTCTTCCAAGCTACTACAGGCGTCAGTTATCTGGCAGAAAAAGGCTCATTCAAGCACGGTGTATGTCATCCGTATGTCAATCTGCAGTTCCGTTATGGCGACCCGTTAGGAGACGTCAATGAACCTTATGATTTCTTCGTGGCGGAGGCTACCTTTGGTTTCTCCAATCGTCAGCCCCTCGTCAATGCCATCCATCTGATAGGACAGCTCTGGGACACGCCCGTTTACTCCAGCCAGAAAATGGAAATGAACTTTGGCTTCTACCAGCACTTTAACTTCTATAATTCCGAGGCAGTCCGTCAGGAGAAGAACATCATTCCTTATCGTATCGGTGAGACGGCATCCCTCGGTGCAGGACTCGTCTACCGCATCCCCAACATTGGCAGGAAGGTGATGTTAGAGCAGCGCCTTTTCCTTAACGGTATCATCTTGGGCGGTTCGCTCAGCGACCACTATCATGTGAAGGAGCGCGACTATAGTCTGGGTAGTGGATTCTCCGCCAAGTTGCATACCTTTGTGAAGTTCGGGCATTACGGACGTTTGTCGCTTATTGCCGATATATATAAGTTGTACACATGGAAAGGATTCGACGAGGAAATCGTGGCAAAGTTGGATAATCTCGACTTCGTCAACGCTCAAGGTGATGCTGGCCATGCTACGCTGGTGGTGATTAATCCGCGCCTTCAACTGAATATCACGCGCCACCTCCTGCTTGACCTCTATGGCTCTTATTACTACCGCAGTTCCGTCTATGACGAGCACGACAACGTGAAGATGAAAACCTTTGAGTTGCGGGCTGGACTGACCTACGAACTATAGCAAAGAGAGTTCTCTTACTCGAAAATGCTCAAATAATTTTGACATTTTACTCACTTGATAAATTAATTTCTCACACTCGATAAAAGAAAATATTTTCTTCTTTACTCGTTTAATCGAAATTTTCGTACCTTTGTGCCTGCGAATGGATAAAGTTTCAGAAACGAGAAGACCGACATGGTTGCAGCGACTGCATGAATGGCGTGTAGAACATGTAAGTGACAAGATGTTCTTGCTTGTTCTTGCTTTCTTCGTGGGTTTGTTTGCCGCTGTCGCTGCCTTTGTGCTCCATGGCATGATTAACCAGATTGTGGCCTTGCTGACGGGACAATTCTCCGTCAACAGTTACAACTGGCTCTATCTGGTCTACCCTGTCATCGGTATCTACCTGACGTCTCTCTTTGTCCGATATGTCGTAAAGGACAATATCTCGCATGGCATCACGCGTATCCTCTATGCCATCTCTTCGAACAAATCTCGTTTGAAGGCGCATAACACATGGTCGAGTGTGATTGCTTCTGCTATTACGATTGGTTTTGGCGGATCGGTGGGTGCCGAGGCTCCTATCGTGCTGACGGGCTCAGCCATAGGCTCTAATCTGGGAAAACTGTTCCGGTTGGACAACAAGACCTTGATGACGCTGGTAGGATGCGGTGCGGCTGGTGCCATAGCAGGTATCTTCAAGGCTCCAATAGCAGGACTGGTATTTACGTTGGAGGTACTGATGATCGACCTGACCATGGCTTCGCTGTTGCCCATTCTCATCTCGTGTGTAACGGCCACGTGCTTTACCTATATCTTCAGCGGCAATGCGGTGTTGTTCTCTTTCCATCTGGATTCCGACTGGACCGTTCAACGTGTGCCTGCCACCATTCTGTTGGGTGTCTGTTGCGGCTTGGTCAGCCTCTACTTCATCCGCACGATGAATGTCTGTGAGGATATGTTTGCCCGTTTCAAAGACAAACCTTATATACGGTTGCTCATAGGAGGAGCCATTCTCAGTACGCTGATTTTCCTGTTTCCCTCACTTTATGGAGAGGGTTATCATTCCATCAACCTGTTGCTCAACGGGAAGACGGAAGCCGACTGGAATCAGATATTGGACAACTCACTCTTCTATGGGCATCATGAATTCCTGATAGCCTATCTGGCCTTGGTGCTTTTTACGAAGGTATTTGCCACCAGTGCTACCAATGGCGGCGGAGGCTGTGGCGGTACGTTCGCCCCCTCTCTGTTTATCGGGTGTTTTACCGGATTCCTCTTCTCCCGTCTGTGGAACATCCACGAGATAGGTGTCTACGTCCCTGAGAAAAATTTCGCTCTGCTGGGTATGGCAGGAGTGATGTCGGGAGTGATGCATGCGCCGTTGACAGGTATCTTCCTGATTGCCGAAATCACCAGTGGCTACAACATGTTTATGCCGCTGATGATTGTCTCCGTCTTTGCCTATCTGACCATTATTATTTTCGAGCCTCATAGCATCTACGGTATGCGACTGGCCCGACAAGGGAAACTGATTACCCATCACACCGACCATGCCGTGTTGACGCTGATGAGTCTCGACTCCGTCATCGACCGTGACTATCAGGCGGTGGAACCTGATATGGAACTGGGACAGATGGTACATAAAATCAGTCGTTCGCG
>RHMF01002458.1_pt1 | contig 10661 bp, 9 predicted proteins | sample 5365151 | NCBI WGS metagenome assembly RHMF01 (sample SAMN10266501, study PRJNA497801) | feces metagenome | isolation source: feces | host: Bos taurus | place: China: Prairie of Fairy Mountain | collected 2017-08-14 | reverse complement strand
AATTCGGTCAAGCCGCGTATAAAAGCGAAGATGCACCGATGGCGGTGCTTACTTGATGAGTTTACTACACTTACCTGTTCAATGCAAGCCTTTTTCTAAAAAATGCGATAAAATCACGGAAAGGGAACAAATTTCGTCAATTTGTTGCCCATTGGAAGATGGGATATGTCCTCTTTTGTAATCGCACCCACCAACAAAACCATCAGCAAATACACCAGCGCAGCCAAAGCGATGGCGCACACAGTGGCAAGAGAACCATCAACCCGAGAGGCGAGGAATCCATAGCTTCCCCGGGCACACAGCGCCATAACCGCCGTGGCAGCAGCCGCTCGCCAAAGGGCGCACAGAACGCCGGCTCCTTGGCCTGCCACACAACGAACAGACAGCAGATTCAACACGGCAATCACCGCGTAACCCAGCAGCGTACCCCAGGCTGCACCACCAATGGAGATATTGGGGTCGCTTACCAGCAGCATAGTCGCCACGACCTTCACGATGCCGCCTGTCAACAGTGTCCATACGGGGATCCGCTCGCGGCCCAATGCCTGCAAAATTCCGTTGGTAACGGTCATCAGACATACGCAGCAGGAGGCAATGCCCAACACCTGTAGGTGTTCGGCCGCCGCGGCTGCCGTTTCCGGCACAGCAGGATAGAGCAGATGTAAAATCGGGCCTGCCAACACGCTCAATCCCACACCCATAGGGAAGGCCAGCAACGCCGTCAACCGCAGCGCCGTGCGAATATGCCGATGCTGCGATGCGATATTCCCGCGGGCGCGCTCGGCTGCCAAAGTAGGCATCAGCGCCACCGACAGGGGGATCGCAAAGGATGACGGTAGGACAAAAAGCGTCATGCCGAAGGTGTACTGCCCGTATAATTCCACCGCTTCAGCGGCGGTATGCAGCAGCTTGTGCTGCAGCGTATACAGCACCAACGCCTGATCTACCAGTGTGATAAGGCTCATGCCCACCGCCGCAATGGTGATGGGGACACCGCCGGCGATAAGGCGACGCAAAATCTCCCGCCGCGGCTGCGGGGTGTCGGGGCGGGCCACGATCACCCGCCGCTCACGCAAAGCCAGCGCCAGCAACAGATATACAAGACCCAACGCGGCACCCACCGTCACGCCAAAGATGGCGGCAGCCGCACCTCCTGCACTGTCGCCGCCACGGCGCAACACAAAGGCGCAAAGACCAAGGCCCAACCCCAGTTTGCAGGCCGACTCGATGATCTGGCTCACCGCCGTAGGGGTCATCTCACCCATACCCTGCGTATAACCGCGGATAGCGGAGACGAGACAGACACACACAACGGCAGGGGACAGGGCGCGGATGGCCAGCCACGCCTCACCATCCTGCAAAAGGCCGGCAAAGCCACGGGGCAAGCCAAACATCAGCGCCGTGCAGATAAGGCCTAAACCACCCAGCAGCCACAGGGCAGTGGTAAACACCCGCCGCGCCTGCCGATAGTGACCCAAGGCCACGCTTTCGGCCACAAGACGGGAGGTCACAGGGGGCAAACCCGCCGTGGAAAGGGTCAGCAGCAGGGTATAGACATTATAGGCCGCATAGAAATGAGCCATACCGGTACTATCCAAGAGGTTGCCAAGGGGAATCTTGTACAGGGCTCCCAACACCTTGGTGACGAGTACCGCTCCGGTCAGGATCGCTGCGCCGGATATAAAGGATTTCTTCTCCATGGTGCTCACCTCCTCTTACCGCGTATGGCAACTTATTTCCCCAGCATTTCCCGGTGGAACGCGGCGAACTTTTCCAGATTCTCCGCGATCTTCTCCGTGCGCTGGATATACTCTGTGGGGAACTTGGGGTGGAAGAGCCGCTCGATGCGGTCATCGCGGTGAATGTCCACCATTTTGGTGGAGCCACCGGCACCCAGCGAGAGGATGCTGTGATGCTCTTCCATGATGTAGATATTATATAGGCCTTCGCTGCCCGGTATGCTCCAACCTACATTTTCAAAGCTGCCGGACATATATTTCTGCCGGTAGAGGTAGTAGGGAGCGAATCCGTGACTGCGGAGGGTGGGGTCGGCGTAGTCCAGCATCTCCGCCACCGCCTCCGGCGGAGGAATGGCACCGCCCTTCAGCGTTAGACTGCTGCCCTTTTTCAAGCTCAGGGTGTGGACGGTGATGTTATCTGCCCCATAGGCGAGGCAGGTATCCAGCGTGCGGCGGAATCCCTCGGGCGTATCGGCAGGAAGTCCGGCAATGAGGTCCATGTTCACATGGGGGAAGCCCATGGAAGTGGCCAGTGCCATCGCCGCTTCGATATCGGCGGCACTATGACGACGGCCGATGGCCTTGAGCACCTCGTCGGAAAGGGACTGGGGGTTGACGCTGATGCGATCCACACCGTGGTCCAGAAGCACCTGCAGCTTGTCGCGGTCAATGGTGTCAGGGCGCCCGGCCTCGATGCAGTACTCCACCACATTACCAAGGTCGAAGTGCTTGCCCAGATGGGTCAGCAGACGATCCATCTGCTCAGCCGACAAGGTGGTGGGCGTACCGCCGCCCATATAGAAAGAGCGGATATTGAGACCCGTTTCCTTCACCATCTGTCCGGCGGCGGTGATTTCCGCCATCAACGCCTCCAGATAGGGCTCCATCAACTTAAAGGACTTCTCCACTGCCTGCGAAACGAAGGAGCAATAGGTGCAGCGGGTAGGGCAGAAGGGGATACCCACATAGAGGGAGATGTCATTGGGGGCGAGCTGAGCCTTGGCCTTGGCTCCGGCCTCGGCCGCCTCCACGCAGAGGCGAGCCCGCTGTGGGGAGACGAAATAGGTTTTCTCCAGCGTGCGCTTCGCCTGTGCCGCCGTTTTGCCGCTGTTCATCAAGCGGGTGGCCAACTTGCCGGGACGCACACCGGTAAGGCTGCCCCACACAGGGATGCGGCCCAAGACCTCCACCGCCGCCTTGAAAAAGCTCATTTTCAAAGCCCGCTGGCGCAAGCCTTCCTTCTGATATTCGGTCAGTTCCTGTGGCAGACGCACACGGGAAAGACCGCGGCCCTCCCGTCCGTCATAGACGATGCGGGTGGTCGCGGTGGTGTAAATCTCTCCCTCCGACAGCTTCACCCACGCGCAGCGCGCTTCATCGGCGGCCTCGTCATAGACGGGACGCTCATTGGGGAAGAAGGCCAGAAGGTCCTGTTCAATGGCATAACGGTCGTTATGCCCGGTAAAAATCAGTTTCATTGTGCCATTCCTTGACGCATATAGGGATTGTAGCTGCGCTCGAACTCCATATCCGTGGCCATCTCATGGCCGGGATAGACGGTATACTGGCCCTCCATACGGCCCAGACGGGCGAGGGAGGCAAGCATCTTACGGTAATCGCCGCCGGGGAAGTCGCAGCGGCCACAGTTGGCGCGGAAGAGGGTATCGCCGGCAAAGATGGTATCGCCCACCACGAGGCAGACACTACCGGGGGTGTGGCCGGGGGTCTCCATCACACGGAGCACCAGATTGCCCATAGTGAGGACATCGCCCTCCTTGTAATAGCGCTGATTTCTCTCGCCCAGACGACTGAAGCGCAGATCGCCGCCGCGGCCATCCACTACCTCGGCCTCGTGGATATACACGGGCAGGTCGGGATAAGCTTCCAGCACCTCACCCAGACCGTTCCAATGGTCAAAGTGGCCGTGAGTCAGATAGACTGCCACAGGGGTGCAGCCCAAATTTTCTACGGCGCGGACGATATAAGCACCATCGTCACCGGGATCGATGACGGCGCAGACCTTATTGACCTCGTCACAGAGGATATAGCAGTTGGTCATGATGGGGCCAACCTGCAGAGTCGATACACGCATATATGTTCCTCCTTACAGATAATCGGTGTCAACCACCAGCGTCAGGGGGCCATCGTTGAGAGAGTCCACCAGCATCTCGGCGCCAAACTCACCGGTCTCGGTATGGAAACCTTTGGCGCGACACTCAGCGACGAACTTCTCATACAGAGGGATGGCCACCTCGGGGCGGGCAGCAGCCAGAAAATCGGGTCGGCGACCCTTCTTGCAGTTACCATAGAGGGTAAACTGGGAGACAATCAGCAGCTCACCGTTGACTTCCTCCAACCCACGGTTCATCTTGCCGTCGGCATCTTCAAAGATACGCAGCTTTGTCAGCTTATCGGCCAGCTTGATAGCCTGTGCCTCAGTATCCTCATGGGTAATACCCAGCAGGATCAGAAAGCCTTCGCCAATCTGTCCGTGTACCTTGCCGTCGATAGTGACGGAGGCGTGCTTCACGCGGGTCAGTACTGCTCTCATATGGTCAACTCTCCTTTGTTTTTCGTTTCTCAGCCGGTGGGGCGGGTAACCTTCATCACACCGGAGATCTGTTCAAGACGGTTCATCACCGTTTTCAGCTGCTGGCCGTTCTCCACTTCAATGCCCACATCCAGCACAGCAAAGCCGTCGGCTGTTACGGGTCTGGCGTTGAGGCTGGTAATGCGGGTCTTGGTGGCAGAAAACACGGTAGAAATATCCACCAGCAGATTGTTGCGGTCACGGGCCACGATCTGCACCACGGTGTGGTAGCTCTCCTCCAGCTTTTCGGCCCAGCTGACCCGGAGCCAGCGTCCTTCCATCTCCGGCTTGGCGCGGTCACGGATCACATTGGGACAGTCGGCTCGGTGGATGGAAACACCGTAGCCACGGGTGATAAAGCCCTCGATGGGGTCGCCGGGAACGGGGGCGCAGCACTTGGAGAACTTCACAAGGCAGTTGCTCAAGCCTTCCACGACGATGCCCTTTTCACCGCTCTTGCGCTGGGGCACCACGGGGCGCATGATCTCCGGCTGCTCCGGTACCGGCTCTTCCTCCAGCGAAGCGGCTCGCTTGCGCTGCTGAATCCGCTGGATATCCTCACGGAGGCGGCCCACTACCTTCTGGGCGGTAATACCACCGTAACCGATGGCCGCGTACATATCGTCCACACTGTTGTAGCTCAGCTTCTTCAGCGTAGCAAGTGCATCATCGTCGGCCAGCAATTCCTTGATAGAGATTCCGCTGGTGCGCTTGAGCTCGGATTCGAAGCTCTGGCGGCCGTTGACGATATTCTCATCACGCTTTTCCTTCTTAAACCACTGGCGGATCTTGCTCCGGGCGTTGCTGCTGCGGGCGATCTGCAGCCAGTCGCGGCTGGGGCCGTGGGCGCTCTTGCTGGTGGCGATCTCCACCACATCGCCGTTCTGCAAACGGTAGTTCAACTGCACAATACGGCCGTTGACTTTGGCTGAAACCATGGAGTTACCCACGGCGGAGTGAATGTTGTAGGCAAAGTCGATGGGGGTTGCACCGGCAGGCAGATTGATAACATCGCCCTGAGGGGTAAAAACGAACACCTCGTCGGCAAACATATCCACCTTCAGGGAGTGGATAAACTCCTCGGCGTCGGCGCCCTCCTGGTTCTCCAGCAGGCGGCGCACCCACTCGTAGCTGCCCTCGTCACCGATCCCGCGGCCACCGTTTTTATACTTCCAGTGGGCAGCGATACCGTATTCAGCCACTTCGTGCATAGCATGAGTACGGATCTGCACCTCGAAGGGAATTCCGTGTTCGCCCAGCACCGTGGTGTGCAGACTCTGGTACATATTGGGCTTGGGTGTGCCGATATAGTCCTTAAATCGGCCCAAAATAGGCTTATATAAGTCGTGAATAATACCCAGCACATTGTAGCAGTCAGAGACCTCTTCCACGATGACGCGGAAGGCAAACAGGTCAAAGACGTCGTTGAGGCTCTTGTTCTGGGTATACATTTTGCGATAGATGCTGTAGGGGTGCTTAGTACGGCCGTAGACAATGGCCTCGGTAATGCCGCTCTCTTTCAAGCGCTCACCGATTTGATGATCCACCGTTGCCATAAAGGCTTCATATTCTTTGGCGTTATTCTCGAGAGTAGAGACGATCTCCTGATAGCCGATGGGATCGAGGTATTTCAAGCTCAGATCTTCCAGTTCCCACTTCATCTTCTGCATACCGAGGCGGTGTGCAATGGGTGCATAGATCTCCATGGTCTCGAAGGACTTCTGCTTCTGCTTGGCAGGCGTCTGATACTCCATGGTGCGCATATTATGCAGACGGTCGGCGATCTTCACCAGAATCACACGGATGTCCTTGCTCATGGCCAGCAGCATCTTCCGCAGGTTCTCCATCTGCTCCTCTTCCTTGGAGGTGTAGTGGACACGGGTCAGCTTGCTGACACCCTCCACCAGATCGGCCACAGTGGAGGAGAAGAGTTTTGCCACCTGCTCATGGGTAACACCGGTATCCTCAATGGTGTCATGGAGCAGCGCGGCAACAATGGATTCACTGTCAAGGCGCAGTTCGTCTGCCACGATACGGGCCACGGCCAGCGGGTGGGTCACAAAGGGCGTGCCATCCTTGCGCAGCTGGGTGCCGTGGTTGTCGCGGGCATACTCGTATGCCTGACGAATCTGGGCAAAGTTCGCCGCAGGGTTATAAACGCGAATGGCGTCTTCCAGTTCCTGATACCGTTTTTCCAGATCAACTGTCATTACGCCTCGCCTCCTTTTCGCTCAAGGTCTGTCAGCGTTTTCAAATAGGGCGAATCCTGTAACTGCACCTTCTTCTCCCGGTGCAGCTTAACATAGACTTCATCACCGCTGTATTCCAGTTCCAAAAGGCCGCGCTCACGAAACAGTTCCAGCGCAAAGGCGCTGTGGAGAAACGGCTCGGCACCCATTGCCGCAGCACTGATGGTGCGCAGCAACGGCAGATAGGCCGCCGTAAGTCCCTCAGCCGGAACAACACGCTCCAGACTGCGCCACACAGCGGCAAACTGGCCCCGGCTGGGCATCAGGCGATGGCTTTCCTTGCCGCTGACATCACCGCCGGAGAGGAACTTCTCCAGCAGCTTCAGCGCATCCTGCTCACGGCTGCTGGGAAGCAGGGACGGACGCAGGTCAACCAGCTGCATCTGCACGGTGCGGTTTCCGCGGAATTCATTGATCTGCAGATAGAACGCGGCATCCACGCGATCACCTTCGCGGCAGCCGCAATTTTCCGTAGTGGCAGAGAAGAAAATACCATCGAGGCGAGCCGTACCCTTGCCCAACTGCAGCTTCAAATGGCGGTTCTGTCCCACATTCTGGGCGCGGCACAGGGTGGCGCCCAGCACACAGAACACGGGGCGGGCATTTCCGCTGCCGTAGGGCTCCAGTGCCGAGAGTGCCTCCAGCTCATTGAGCGTCACATCGCCTACGCGGCGCAGCTCCATATCCACTTCCAGTGCCGACTCCACCGCTTTATCGGTGCCGCGGCACAGGGCGTATTCGTTCATCTTTTCCCGGAAGGCGGGAATATTCTCCTCGGCGATGGTAAAGCCGGCTGCCAGCTCGTGGCCGCCAAAGCCCAGCAGCAGATCGCTGCAGTGCTCCAATGCGGCGAAAAGATTAAATCCACCCCAGCTGCGGCAAGAGCCCTTGCCCACGCCGCCGCTGATATGTACCATGAAGCTGGGGCGGGCGTATTTCTCGCTGAGACGGGAGGCCACAATGCCCACCACGCCCTGATGCCACTGCTCGGAGGAGAGCACCAGCGCATGGCGCTGCGCCTCAGGCAGTTCCTCGATCATTTGCTCGGCCTGAGAATAGATCTCCTGCTCCACACTCTGGCGCTCACGGTTGAGGGCGCACAGCGCCTTAGCCATCTCCTGGGCCTTGAGGCTATCCTGACACAGCAGCAGCTCTGCTGCCATATCCGCCGCGCCCATTCTTCCGGCGGCATTGATGCGGGGTGCCAGCACGAAGCCGATTTGTACAGAGGAGATATCGCGTCCGGCAAGACCCGCCTCTTTCAGCAGCGCGTGCAGGCCGATAAAATCGCTGCGCTCCAAGGAGGCCAGACCGCGGGAAACGATGGTGCGGTTCTCACCCCACATGGGCATCACATCTGCCACCGTACCGATGGCGGCCAAGGTGCAATAGCGGGCAAAAAGAGCCTCTTCACGGTCCACGCCGCCCAGTGCCAGCACCAGCTTCAGCGCCACGCCGCATCCGGCCAAATGCTTAAAGGGATAAGGGCAGTCGGCACGGCGAGGATCTACCACCGCCACAGCGGCGGGCAGTTGCTCTTTGCACTCGTGGTGGTCGGTCACCACCGTGTCCATACCGAGAGAGCGGGCAAACTCCACTTCTTCTACACCGGTAATGCCGCAGTCCACTGTCACCAACAGCGTTGCGCCGCTGCGGCGCAGACCCTCAATGGCATCGTGGCTGAGGCCATAGCCATCCTCTACGCGGCGGGGGATATAGTGCATCACATTGGCACCGCGGTTTTTCAGATAGTCCACCAGAATGCAGGTGGCGGTAATCCCGTCTACATCGTAGTCACCAAAGATAGCAATTTTCTCACCGCTGTCAATGGCAGACTGGATACGCGCCACAGCCTTATCCATATCGGCCATCAGGAAGGGGGAATGGACAAGAAATTCCTCACGGCTGAGGCATTCTGCTGCCTCTTCGGCAGAGGCAACACCGCGGCTGGCCAGCACACCGGAGACAAGATAGGGATATCCCGCCGATATCCCGCCTCCATCAGGCGATCCAACGCGCCATCCTCGGCATGACGAATGTTCCAAACATGAAATTTCATGTAATTTCCCCCTTTCTGCGGGACTTCTATAATAGATATAGTATAGCAAACTGCAGCGAAAAGGTAAAGAAAAAAATCAATTTTACCCTTGCCATCGGCTATTTTCTCCCGTATAATAGGCACTGTGTGAAGATTTGATGAAAAGATAAATAAAAAGGAGAGAACTATGCGCCCTGACGGAAAGAGAGTAAAGGGTCTGCCCCCTATTGTGGCCGCTGTCCCCTATATCATGCCAAAGCGTTACGATGCACAAAACACCATTACCGAATATATCGACGAAGATGTAATCCGCGACTACCTGCGCAGCAAGCGCCGGGAGGGTAAGCGTATCAGCCATATGGCTCTGCTGATTGCCGCCTATTACAAGGCCACGCTGCTCAACCCCAAGATCAACTACTTTGTTGTCAATCGCAAGATCTACGAGCGCAACCATTTCTGCGTGTCTTTCGCCATGCTCAAGCAGCTGCCCGACGGCTCCCCTGACGAGACAACGGTGAAGCTCTATATTGAGCCCACCGACACTCTCTTCACCATTGAGGAGAAGATGCAGAAGCTCATTGAGGAAAACTCTGTCACCGAGAACAAGAACAGCACCGATAAGTTCGCCGGCTTTATGCTGTCCATCCCCGGCCTGCCCCGCTTTGTACTGTGGCTGGCCCGTCTGCTGGATAACATCGGTCTGCTGCCCCGCTTCATCGTGGATCTCAGCCCCTTCCACACCAGCATGTTTATCACCAATCTGGCCTCCATCAAGACCAGCTATATCCACCACCATTGCTATGACTTCGGCACCACCAGCGTGTTTATCTGTATGGGTCTGCCTGTGGCCGACTTCCTCAGCGGCGATTACAGCAAGAAGATCATGCCTCTTGGTGTGGTGATGGATGAGCGTATCTGCACCGGCTATGAGTTCGCGTTGTTCAAGAGCGACTTCCGCCGCTTCCTGAAAAAGCCCGAGTCTCTGGAATGCCCCTTTAATGAAAATCTGAAATAAGCACAAAAAAAGAAACGCCCTTGGGCGTTTCTTTTTTTGCGTATTTCTTAGTATGCCAGCTTCTCGCGGAGGTAATCCTTCAGCTCAGCGATGGGGATACGCACCTGCTCCATGGTGTCGCGCTCACGGACGGTAACGCAGTTGTCGCCGGCAGCATTCTCGTCGCCCACGGTGTCGAAGTCCACGGTGATGCAGAAGGGCGTACCGATCTCGTCCTCGCGGCGATAGCGCTTACCGATAGAGCCAGTCTCGTCGAAGTCGATCATCCACTCCTTGGCAAGGTCGGCATAGATCTCGCGGGCCTTCTCAGACAGCTTCTTGCTCAGAGGCAGCACGGCGGCCTTGAAGGGAGCCAGAGCGGGATGGAAGTGCATAACGGTACGGACATCGTTCTTCTCGGCATCCACCACTTCCTCATCATAAGCCTCAACGAGGAATGCCAGCACCACGCGGTCAGCACCCAGAGAGGGCTCCACCACATAGGGGATGTAGCGCTCGTTGGTCTCGGGATCGAAGTAGGTCATATCCTTGCCGGAGGTGGTCTGGTGTGCGTTCAGGTCGAAGTTGGTACGGGAAGCAACACCCGAAGGGGAAGACGAACTCGAAGTCGGTGGTGGCGTTGGAGTAGTGGCTCAGCTCCTCGGGATCGTGGTCACGCAGGCGCAGGTTCTCGTCGCGCATGTTCAGGCCCAGCAGCCAATCGTGGCAGAACTTCTTCCAGTAGGCAAACCACTCCAGCTCGGTACCGGGCTTGCAGAAGAACTCCAGCTCCATCTGCTCGAACTCGCGGGTACGGAAGGTGAAGTTGCCGGGAGTGATCTCATTACGGAAGGACTTACCTACCTGGCACACGCCGAAGGGCAGCTTGCGGCGGGTGGTGCGCTGGACATTCTGGAAGTTGACAAAGATACCCTGAGCGGTCTCGGGACGGAGATACACGGTGTTCTTGGCATCCTCGGTGACGCCCTGGAAGGTCTTGAACATCAGGTTGAACTGACGGATGTCGGTCCAGTTGTGCTTGCCGCAGGTG
>RHMF01001508.1_pt1 | contig 10663 bp, 9 predicted proteins | sample 5365151 | NCBI WGS metagenome assembly RHMF01 (sample SAMN10266501, study PRJNA497801) | feces metagenome | isolation source: feces | host: Bos taurus | place: China: Prairie of Fairy Mountain | collected 2017-08-14 | reverse complement strand
TCTTTCAACTGGTCAATCAATGCTTTTTCGGCAATATCCTGCATGCCTACATCAATGGTGGTAATGATGTCACATCCGTCTACCGGTGGAATGTCCACGATGTTCAGGTATTTGTTCATGACCTTCTGTCGGTGGGTGATACCTTCTGTTCCTTTCAAGATGGAGTCGTATTGCAGTTCCAATCCGTTCTTGGCACCCAATGTCACATCCGAATACATGTCTCCCAAAGTACGCATAGCCAATGAACCGAATGGCTTCTTGCGTTGGTTGAAGGCTTGTTCGTGGAATCCTCCGCGATACTTGCTCATGTTGAATACGGGCAATCGTTTGGCTTCCTTATATTGAATGTAGGATACACGCTTCGGATAAAGCAGGTAGTTTCGGCTACCTTTCTTTCTACCTTTTAATATATGGCTTTTGAATTCCGCCTTGCTCTTGTCGGGAAATATCTGGTGAAGCCCGTCGCAAATGGAATCCAAATAGAGCATCAGGAGTGAGTCTTTCAATTCTCCACCGGCCTTAAAGTCCATGTAGATTTTGTATTCGGGAAGGCTGCTGGCCATCAATTGTCCGTCTGATGAGATGATGTTTCCTCGGTTCGGACGAACGGTAACATTTTCCTTCACGAAACGGTCGGCCACATCCTGCCAGTATTGTCTCTCTGCAAACATGATGACACCGGCCTTGAAGACAATGGCAAGACCTACCAACACCATCACTAGGATGATGAAGGTATAGCGAATCATTATTTTCTTTGTAATGGGCGTCATCTGTTTTAATCCTTCTTAATTAAGTAAGGCCTACTGGTTGATGTCTCCAAGTGGCTTTCTTCGGTTGATATATATTCTTCGATTCTCGATTGACGGCTTTTCTCCATCAGCTCGGAAGAGCGGGTCAATGCATCATATTTGATGTCGGTCAACTCTTTCTTTAGCCGGTCTATTTCAATCATCTCCTGTTGGCTCGTGTACCGGTTGTCGATATATAGGATGGTCAGAACCATAATGAGTATCAAAAGGCTGGTTTGCCTCTTGAAAAAGTCATTGGCCAGGATGTCACCTCCCAAGATGCTCCGGATGGACATGTGCTTGGGCGAGGTGGTTTCTTTTTGTTTCTTTGGGTTGTTGGGGTTCTGTTCCTTCATATCTTCTCTCTCTTATTTCTTTTCTGCAATTCTAAGTTTGGCGCTACGTGAGCGTGGATTTCGGGCTACTTCTTCTTCGCTGGCTACAATGACTTTGTTGTTTACCAGTCGGAAAGGTGTTTGGACGTTTCCGAAGAAGTCTTGTTCGGCTTTCCCTTCGATGTTTCCCGTCTTCATGATGTTTTTCACCATGCGGTCTTCCAACGAGTGATAAGTGATGACTACCAGTCTTCCTCCCGGTTTCAAGGCTTCGGTGGCGGCATATAGCATTTCTTTCAGTGCTTCCATCTCTTGGTTGACCTCGATGCGGAGTGCTTGGAATACCTTGGCCAGCTCTTTCTTTTCGCGTTCCCGACCGAACATTGGCTTTACGATGTCCAAGAAGTCACCGATGGTGACAATCTGCTTGTTGTTTCTAGCCTTCACGATGGCTGATGCCAGTTTCCGGCTGTTCTTCAATTCACCGTATAGATAGAAGAGGTTGGCCAATCGCTCTTCGTCGTAGTTGTTTACTACGTCGGCAGCTGTCATGCCGGCCCGTTTGTTCATTCGCATGTCCAGATTCCCGTCGAAGCGGAAGGAGAAACCTCTCTCCGAATCGTCGAAGTGGTGGGAAGAAACTCCCAAGTCGGCCAGGATGCTGTCTACCTGTTCTACCCCGTGATAGCGGAGGAAGTTATACAGATAGCGGAAATTACTTCTCACGAAGGTGAATCGCTGGTCGTTGACGATGTTTTTTTCTGCGTCTTCATCCTGGTCAAAGCTGAACAGTCGGATGGTGTCATCGCCTTGGCGGAGAATTTCCTTCGAGTGTCCGCCTCCCCCGAAAGTGACATCCACATAAATGCCTCCCGGTTGTAAATTCATTCCCTCGATGCTTTCGTCCAACAGGACGGGTATGTGATAAGTTTGTTCTTCCATAGACATGCTTCTTCTTCTATTGTTACGGTCTTCTTGTTCAAACGTCGGTTCGTTTCACTTTAAATGTCGGCACGTTTAAGTCAAAACGTGGGCACGCTCATAATTTCTGCCAGCTCTTTCCCGAAATCGTCGGGGCTCATGAATGGCTTTTCGGTTGTTTCCTTCGACCAGATTTCGATGGTGTCGTCCATGCCGATAAAGCGGACTTCCTGTTCGATGTTGGCAAGCTTCAAGTATCGCTTCGGAATGAGGAAACGTCCGTTGCTGTCCAGTGTAATGATTTCGACGTCGGAAACGAACTGACGGAAAATCATCTGATGCTTGGGGTCCCAACGGTTGAGCCGGTTGCGTAACTGGTTCATCTGTTCGTTCCAGGCACTTTCCGGATAGAGCACCAGGCAGCTTTGGTAGGTGTCTTTGCGCATGATGAGGCACTCTTCGGCGGCCGCTTGCAGTTGCTTGCGGAAAATGGCCGGCAGGAATACTCTTCCTTTGGCATCTGTTCTTGCTTCTGAATTGCCTAAAAAACGCATGTTTATACCTTATTATATGTTTTAGTGCGTAAAGTTACACATTTCCCCACAATTCCCCACTATATTTATCTGAAAATATTTTAAGAACTTTTCAACACCCCTTCTAGACACCTCTCTGGGGCGGTTTGGGGTGATGTAAAGGGTGGATGGACATCCTTGTGAAAGGGGATATTGGTCACTCGTTTTGGGAAAAGCGTGCCGGAAGAGGCGGAAGAATGAAGAGGATTTGGGCGAAATGTTTATTTTTTTAAGGAATTCGATTTATTTTTTTTGTAATAAATTGCTGTGATTAAAAAGATAAATTAACTTTGCATGGAAAAGTTTTAGTAAAATGGCAGACGATTCATTTTTTTTAATCGATATAGAGAAGATTCTCAAGGAGAAGTTGGGGGCGAAGTATAAGTACGTCCCTGGTTTTGTGGTGTCTTATCTGAAGCGTATTGTGCATCAGGACGAGCTGAATGTATTCTTGCGCGAATCGAAAGGCAAGGTAGGTGTGGAGTTCCTGGAAGCTTGCATGGAATTTCTGGATGCCAAGGTCGAAGTGAAGGGGATGGAGAATCTGCCGGACGATGGACGATGTACATTTGTGTGCAATCACCCGTTGGGAGGTCAGGATGGTATTTCTTTGGGCTATGTGCTCGGAAAGAAGTACAATGGCAATGTCCGTTATTTGGTCAACGATTTGTTGATGAACCTGCACGGATTGGCTCCCCTTTGCATTCCGGTGAATAAGACCGGTTCCCAGTCGCGTGACTTTCCTCGGATGGTAGAGGCTGGTTTCCAGTCGGACAATCACTTGATTATGTTCCCGGCCGGACTTTGTTCGCGTCGTCAGAACGGTGTCATCAAGGACTTGGAATGGAAGAAGACTTTTGTAACCAAGAGCGTGGAGACGCACCGCGATGTGGTTCCGATGCACTTCGAAGGACGGAATTCAGACTTCTTCTATAATTTGGCTAATATCTGTAAGTTCTTGGGCATCAAGGTGAACATTGCGATGCTTTACTTGGCGGATGAAATGCTGAAGAATCGTCATAAGACTTTTACGTTGACCATTGGCAAACCTATTCCTTGGCAAACCTTCGACAAGTCGAAGACTCCGTCCCAATGGGCGCAGTACGTCAAGGATGTAGTGTATAAGTTATAATCTCAGGAATAAAGAGTTACAGGTATGATAGAAGATATTATAGCTCCAATAAGCAAGGAAGTCCTGAAGGCGGAGCTGACGCCGGAAAGACGCTTGCGCTTCACCAACAAGAGTCACAATGAAATCTATGTTGTGACAGCTCACAATGCGCCCAATGTGATGAAGGAAATCGGGCGTTTGCGTGAAATCGCCTTCCGTGCAGCTGGGGGAGGTACCGGAAAGTCAATGGATATTGATGAGTACGATACGATGCCGAATCCTTATAAGCAATTGGTGGTGTGGAATCCGGAAGCAGAGGAAATTTTGGGTGGTTATCGTTATCTTTTGGGTGATGAAGTGGAATTCGACGAGCATGGCAAGCCCGTATTGGCAACGGCGCACATGTTCGAATTCTCTGAAAAGTTTTTGAAGGAATATCTTCCTTATACTGTGGAACTAGGCCGTTCATTCGTTACGTTGGAATATCAGTCGAGCCGTGCCGGTTCGAAAGGTCTTTTCGCTTTGGATAACCTTTGGGACGGTTTGGGTGCTCTGACCGTTGTCAAGCCGAACATGAAGTATTACTTTGGCAAGATGACCATGTATCCTAGCTATCATCGTCAAGGGCGTGATATGATCCTTTATTTCTTGAACAAGCATTTTCACGATGCTGATAAGCTGATTACTCCGATTCGCCCGTTGGAGTTGGAAACCGATCCGGCTCTTCTGGAAAAAATGTTCAGCTGTGATTCTTTCAAGGACGATTATCGCATCTTGAATACGGAAATCCGTAAATTGGGTTACAACATTCCTCCATTGGTTAATGCCTATATGGGGTTGTCGCCTACGATGAGAATGTTTGGAACGGCCATTAACTATGGCTTTGGCGATGTGGAAGAAACAGGTATTCTGATTGCCGTTGACGAAATTTTGGAACAGAAGCGTGTTCGTCACATTGAGTCTTTTGTCGCTCAGAATCCTGATGTGATGAAAATTACTTCCGGTGCAAATCCGGTTTTGTCGAAGACAAACGTTTAAAATAAATGAAGAGGATGTGTTATAACGCATATCCTCTTTTTTCGTGTCATTCTGAACGTAGTGAAGAATCTGGAAACACAAAGTGGATGTATACAGATTCTTCGCGATGCTCAGAATGACATTTTGGTTCGGGGTACATTTGACACACTTTCTTTTTATACAGCAGGTAAACTGTTTCCCTTGATTTTACGGTATAAATCCAACGCATATACGTCTGTCATCCCCGAAATGTAATCGAGTACAGCTTGTATCTTTCCATAGAGTGTTGGCGAATCAATTTCATATTGGCCGGATACCCGGTTGATAAGTAGTTGGGAGTAAGCCTTTTCGGGTGATTGAACCGCATTAATCATCAGTTCTAATAGGGTCGTGATGACGTGGAAACCGGCCAACTCAATATCAAGTACATCTTTGGAACAGTATATTTTTTCGAATGCCACTTTGGAACATTGCTCGTAGGCTTCGCTCAGTGTAGGGCTGATATGCTTGATGAGCGCACCTTCGAAAGTACCGTTGAGGATGGCATCTTCATTGTCGACGAATACTTGGGTGCATTCTCTGATGAGGATGCCGATGATGGTGGCTCTGAGGTATGCTATCTGTTCATTTTCATCAGCTACCAGTTTACAAACGTCTTTGACACGCTCTTTTTTCTTCTCGTCGAGGAAAAGCAGATACAAATCTTTGGTTTCCCGAGAAGTCAGAAGCTTTAGCTTAAAGGCATCCTCGATGTCCATCATTTGGTAACAGATATCATCGGCTGCTTCTACCAGGAAGACGAGTGGATGTCTGGCATATTTAATAGGTTCACCTTCCGGGCTTAGGCGCTTGATGCCTAATTCCTCGGCAATCTTCAGGTAATCTTCGGTCTCCGTGGTGAAGAATCCGAATTTGGATTTCTTTCCGGCTAATACGGAAGGATAAGGATATTTGACGATGGAAGCAAGGGTGGAATAGGTCATGACGAATCCGCCCGGTCTTCTTCCCTTGAATTGGTGGGTCAATAGGCGGAAAGCGTTGGCATTCCCTTCGAAATGTGTCAAATCTTCCCATTCCATCGGCGAAAGTTGCGATTGGAGCGACATTCCTTTCCCTTCGGAGAAGTAGGTGGAGATGGCTTTTTCGCCCGAATGGCCGAAAGGAGGATTGCCCAAATCATGAGCCAGGCAAGCGGCTGAAACGATGGCACCAATTTCGGCTAGATGTGAAGATGCCAGTTCCGGATGCTTGGCCAATAGCTTGGCGGAAATGGAGTCGCCCAAAGAGCGTCCTACACAGGATACTTCCAAGCTGTGAGTCAAACGATTGTGTACAAAGATGCTTCCCGGGAGGGGGAAGACTTGTGTCTTGTTTTGAAGACGACGGAAAGGAGCCGAAAAAATAAGCCGGTCGAAGTCGCGTTGGAACTCCGTGCGGTCATCTTTCCTCATTGAATGGATATGCTCCAATCCGAAGCGTTTGTTGGATATAAGTTGTTGCCAATTCATAAATCATCGTTTTGATGGTTACAAAAATATAAAACTTCTCTTTAAAAAACAGAAAACCTATCGATAAATCAGCTGAAATGTGTAAATTCGCACCATATTATCAAAATTTCAGAAAATTATGAATGTACAAGTCATCAATAAGTCAAAACATCCGTTGCCACAATATGCAACCGAACAATCGGCCGGAATGGACCTCCGTGCCAATCTCAATGAACCGATTACCCTAAAACCCTTGCAGCGTTGCTTGGTTCCGACGGGTCTTTACATGGCTTTACCTAAAGGGTACGAAGCACAGGTCCGTCCTCGGAGTGGCTTGGCCATCAAGAAAGGGATTAGTGTGTTGAATGCTCCCGGTACCATTGATGCTGATTATCGGGGAGAGGTTTGTGTGATTCTGGTGAACCTTTCTTCGGATGATTTTGTGATTGAGGATGGTGAACGTATTGCCCAAATGGTCATTGCCCGTCACGAACAGGCCGAATGGCAGGAAGTGGAAGTACTGGATGAAACAGAACGTGGCGAAGGTGGTTTCGGGCATACGGGTAAAAAATAAGAGGATGAAATTAAGAAATAACATATTCATATGGGGGGTGTGCTTAGCTTGTATAAGTATCCTCTTTTCGTGTGGGTCGGCTAAAAAAACGTCGATTTCATCGAAGAATTTGGCGGAAACGGTATCGCAAGACTTGCTTTCTCCAGAGGAACGACGTAAGTTCGACTACTTCTTCCTGGAGGCAGTCCGCTTGAAGGAGAAGGGAGAAGCGGATGCTGCCTTTGAGATGTATTGTCATTGTTTGTCCGTCGACCCTCAAAGTGCAGTCACCCTTTATGAATTGGGCAAATTCTATTTGTATTTGGGCCAGCCGGAAAAAGGGGAAGACTTCTTGCGGAAGGCGATGGCGGCAGAGCCGGGCAATTATTGGTATAAGGAAACCTTGGCGGGATATTATCAAGGAAAGGGTGAGCATCTCAAGTCGATTGAGGTGTTGGAAGAAATGGCGGCCCAATTCCCGTCTCGTCTGGAGCCGTTGATGGCCTTGGTCGATTTGTACGGACGAACCAAAGATTACCCGAAAGTGATTCATTCGTTGGATCGCTTGGAAAAGCTGGATGGCAAGTCGGAGCAAATCAGTATGGAGAAGTTCCGTATGTATTTGGCGATGGATGATAATGAAAAGGCTTTCAGTGAAATCGAAAGTCTGGTGAAGGAATATCCTTACGAAATGCGTTATCTGACCATACTGGGCGATGTCTATATGGAAAATGGCAAGGAGGATGAGGCTTTTAATACCTATCAGGAGGTGTTGGCTCAAGAACCGGGCTATGCTCCGGCCATGCTTTCTTTGGCCTCTTATTATGAGAAAACAGGACAGGATAGCCTTTATCGGGTACAATTGGACGGATTGTTGCTGAATCAGAAAGTCGAAAGCCGGACAAAGGTGAATATCATGCGTCAGCTTATCATGCGCTCCGAACGAAGTGACCGGGACAGTACCCAGATTGTGGGCCTTTTCGATTCGATGTTGGCTCAGGAACAGGAAAATGCGGATGTAGCGATGTTGGCAGCTCAATATTTGCTATCCAAGCGAATGGACGAGAAGGCCAAGCCGGTTTTATGGAAGGTGCTGGAGCTTGACCCTGAAAATAAGCCGGCCCGATTGCAGTTGCTGAGCTTTGCCATTTCCAAGGAAGATTTGGATGAGGTCATTCGGATTTGTTCTCCGGCGGTGGAATACATGCCCGAAGCTTTGGAATTCTATTATTATTGGGGCATTGCTCATTACCAGAAAGAACAGCACGATGAGGCGTTGGAGGTGTTCAAGAAAGGAGTGCGGCAAGTGACTCCGGATAGCGAGAAGACCATGGTTTCCGACTTTTATTCCATCATGGGCGATTTGTATCACATCAAGAAAATGAATGTGGAGGCTTATGCAGCTTACGATTCGGCTTTGGTTTATAAACCCGACAATATCGGAGCGCTCAATAATTATGCCTATTATTTGTCGGTGGAGCGGAAGAATCTGGACAAGGCGGAAGAAATGAGCTACAAGACCGTTAAGGCGGAGCCGACCAACAATACCTATTTGGATACGTATGCCTGGATTTTGTTTGAAAAAGGAAAGTATGTCGAAGCGCGTATCTACATCGACCAGGCCATGCAGAATGGGGGCGACAAGAGTTCGGTCGTAGTGGAGCATTGCGGAGACATCTATTATAAGAATGGTGAAGCAGAAAAGGCATTGGAATATTGGAAACAAGCGGAGAAGCTGGCTGCAGAGCCGACGGAGAATGAAAGCGAGAAACGCGATGAGAAAGAATTGGCGTTGCTGAAGAAAAAGATTGCTAACAAGAAATATTATACGAAATGACCAAAAGAATTTCATACCTCTTGATGACGGTGCTGATGGTGGCGCTTTTAGCCTCGTGTTCTGCAACGAAATCAATCAAAACCTCCCATTCCATCGAAGGAATGACAGAAAAGGAGTTCGTGGAGCATGTTATTGATAATGCTGGCGGATGGCATGCGCTGACCGCTAAGATGGCCTTGTCGGTGGACTTGGGAAAAGGAACGACGAAGGTCAACGGAACCTTGCGCATCAAGAAAGGTGAAGTCATTCAGATGTCCATTGCTCCGTTCTTAGGGATTGAAGTGGCACGGGCCGAAATCTCGCCCGACGGCATCTTGGTAATAGATCGTATGAACAAGCGTTATGTAGAGGTTTCGTTTGCCGAGGTAGAAGCATTAGCCAAGGCGAACTTGGATTTCCATACTTTGCAGGCTTTGTTTTTGAATGAGCTGTTCTTACCTGGTAAGGGTGATTTGACGGCTCGTGATGCTTCTTCATTCAAGGTAGAACCGGAAGCGGAGGGCGTTTGGCTGAATGTGAAGCGTGCCAAGCGCTTTGGTTATCATTTCTTGGCCGAAGCTCCGGAAGCTTTGTTGAAAGAAAGTTATATCGGCTTGAATGGTACCCCGTATGGCTTACGCTGGAAATACGAAGATTTCCGTTCGTTGGGAAAAAAGAATTTCCCGACGGATATGAAGTTGGCTTTCGAGGGGGGCAAAAAGCCGGTGAAGGCTGCTTTTGCATTGTCGCGTCTATCTACTGATGCCGATTGGGAAACGCGTACGGAAATCTCCCCTAAATATAATAAGGTGGAATTGGAGGAAATTTTAAAATTGTTACTAAAATAATTGTCATTCAGAGCGAAGCGAAGAATCTCGGATACATAAACGTGGGTGCTTTTGAGATTCTTCCTCCCTTCGGTCGTCTGAATGACAGATAGTTTGAAAAATGAAACATCTACTCTTGCTTTGTTTGACCTGTCTGTTCTTGTTGGAGGCTTCGGCACAATCCACCAAGAAAATCAAGGAATTGGAAAACCAACGGAACGAACTGCAACAACAGATTGCGGAGTCGGAAACCTTGTTGCGCTCTACTAAGAAGGATGTGAAGAGCCAGTTGGATAACTTGTCCTTGATTAGCGGACAGATAGCCGACCGCAAGAAGTACATCGGAACCATCGAAAAGGATGTAAAGGCCCTGAACAATGAAATCTACACTTTGCAGAACCAGTTGAAAGTCCTTCAACGTGACTTGAAAAGCAAGAAAGAAAAGTACGAAGCCTCTGTGCAATACATGTACCGCAACAAGTCCATCCAAGAAAAGCTGATGTTCATCTTCTCGGCAGAGAATCTGAGTCAGACTTATCGCCGGTTGCGCTATGTGCAGGAGTATGCCAACTATCAGCGTTTGCAGGCCATCGAAATTGAAAGGAAGCAAAAGCAGGTAGGGGCGAAGAAAGAAGAGCTGGAAACCACCCGTTCCGCCAAGGAAAAACTGCTGAAGGAAGGTGAGGCTGAGAAAAAGAAGTTGGAGAAACAAGAAAAGGACCGCCAACAGATTCTCAATGGCTTGAAACGGAAACAGAAAGGTCTTCAGAGTGAAATCAATAAGAAACGTGGTTCGGCTCAAAAGCTGAATGCGCAGATTGACCGCCTCATTGAGGAGGAAATCGAAAAGGCCCGTAAGCGTGCCGAAGAGGAGGCGCGAAAGGAAGCTGCAAAGAAGGGCAAGAAGCCGGCCGAAAAAACAACTGCATCCAAGGCGCCTGTACAGAAGGGTACGGTGGACAAGTTCCGGATGAATAGCGAGGACCGCCAGCTTTCGGGAACTTTTGAAAGCAACAAGGGCCGTCTCCCGATGCCGATTACCGGAGCGTATGTCATTGTGGGCCGTTACGGGCAATATGCCGTGGCGAAGAATGTCCGTTTGGATAATAAGGGGATAGATATTCGTGGCAAGGAAGGTGCCAAGGCGCGTGCCGTCTTCGATGGCGAGGTGTCCGCCATCTTCAAGTACAATGGTTTGAACAATGTCCTGATACGTCATGGCAATTATATATCGGT
>RHMF01001506.1_pt1 | contig 10664 bp, 10 predicted proteins | sample 5365151 | NCBI WGS metagenome assembly RHMF01 (sample SAMN10266501, study PRJNA497801) | feces metagenome | isolation source: feces | host: Bos taurus | place: China: Prairie of Fairy Mountain | collected 2017-08-14 | reverse complement strand
AATTAAAAACGCGGAATCCTTACGCCAGGTGTAGGGGTCTCGGGCAGCTTAAGAAGTCAGTTTTTGCCTGCACTTTGGCAGGACACACCAAGGCGCACCGATAGACATACCGGCCGTTCCTCAGCTTGTGTTGAACAAACTTTCCGCCGTTGCAAAACTCCGCACCTATGCCGCCGCACTTGCTTCCGCTTGAAGAAGCAAACGACAAGGGGGTGCCTTGCTCACGGTTCATTATTTGCTGTCGCCCGTTTATCGGACATACTCCACGGAAATTACCGGTCAAATGACCGCAACCTCCCGCTTCATCGCACATCAAGCTTGTATAGTTTAGCACAAGCTTTTTCCAATTGCAATACTTTTTGTAAAAATAATATTGTAAATGTTTTATGAAGTTTTTGACGTTATTTTGTGCATTTTGACGAACTCGTTAAAAATGTCACAAATTATAGTGTCTCATACCGAAAGCATCACTACATTTAGTGAAGCCTCCTAAAGCCTTGAAAAAAGCTCATTTCGCAGTTTTTGCCCGTGCTATGCACGGGCAAAAATCACTGCCATATTACTCTGAATGTTTTGAAAACCCATCTGCCGTTGTCCAGCTTAATGAGTTTGAAGTTCTCCGTTCTTTCCATTTTCACCGAGCCATCCGCCTTTAATATTCGGTATGTGACGGAAAGGGTGTAACTGCCGTCATCGTTGGCATTCAGTTCAAAATCCACGTCATCGGAGAATCCCTCGGGAGCAACGCTGAACGGAAGCACATAAAGCCTTCCCGCCTTGTCCTGAGTAAACTTTTTGATTTCCTTGGCATCGTATATAAACTCATATACCTCCTCGGGTGCTATCATAGTCTCGAGATAGGCTGTGAGCGTTTCCCAGTTGTAGATAAGCTTTTCCGTTTCGCCAAGTTCATGTCCGTGTTCCGAAAGAAGATGACTGCCGTAGTGACAGTCGGGACGTACACGGTGATAGATAAGTCCGTTTTTTTCGTAGGTGTCACCGGGGATTGTGGGAACACTTTCGGTGTTACATATCCAGCCCACCGCAACGGTTGCTCTTTCGAACAATCTCTTTGCATCCTCAAGAGTCGGGAATGTGTCGGGATATTCGGGAACCGTTCTCAGTTTTTCAAGTGCCTCTGCCGCAAGAGCTTCAATCTCAGCCTTTGATTCTTTCTTGACTTCGACCTGTTCCTCTTGCTTTTCCGGCACAAGCTCCTCATGCTGTAAAGCATCGTTTCCTTCTTCAGGTACATTTCCCTGAATACAGGATGTAATGGCCAACGTGCAAAGCACGAGTATAAATGCAATCAGTTTCCTCATGATTTTTCCTTCCTATTATATTATATATAATTACATAGAACCCAGATCGTAAGGAGTTTTCTGGTACACCACATAGTTTAACCAGTTTGAATACAGCAAATGCGCGTGGCTTCTCCAGATGTTTACAGGTTCTCTTTCAGGATCATCGTAAGGGAAGTAGTTTTCAGGAACATGAGGATTCATACCCTTGGCAAAATCTCTGAAATATTCGTTCTTGAGAGTATCGTGGTCGTACTCGGAATGTCCCGTAACGTATATTTTTCTCATGTCCTTACTGGAGGCAATATAAACACCTGTCTTTTCGCTGGACGCCAGAATATCAATATCCTCGCACGCCTTAACATCCTCGGTGTTTACACCATAGTGTCTGGAATGGGGCGCATAGAAATACTGGTCGAAGCCTCTTACCACGGGATGAGCAGGCTTTTTCACCTTGTGTCTGAACACGCCCGAAAGCTTTTCGGGAAGAGCCACCTTTTCAATTCCGTGATAATAATACAGAGCCGCAAGGGATGCCCAGCATATATAGAAGCAGGAGTAAACATTTTTCTCGGACCATTCGAAGATATCACATATTTCCTTCCAGTAAGCAACGTCCTCGTATTCCTTGTCCTCAATAGGCGCACCCGTGATAATAAGGCCGTCAAACTTCTGGTTCTTTACATCCTCAAAGCTGCGATAAAAGGACTCCAGGTGCTCCTGAGAAGTGTTTTTGGATGTGTACGATGCCGTCTTCAGCAGCGTAATCTCAACCTGTAAAGGCGTGTTGGAAAGAAGTCTCAAAAGCTGTGTTTCGGTAACAACCTTGGTGGGCATGAGATTGAGTATTGCTATTTTAAGAGGACGGATGTCCTGGGTGTCGGCTCTTTTCTCCGACATTACAAAAATGTTTTCGTTTTCAAGTGTGCCGAAGGCAGGAAGCGCTTCGGGGATTCTTATAGGCATAATTTTACCTTCCTTTATGCACCGAAGATGTTTCTTGCCGCAATCGCCTTTTCGGGACAGAATTCCTGACAGCAATAGCATCTGATACATTTTGTTTTATCTATGACCGCTTTTTTATCTACTATTTTTATAGCATCCACAGGGCAGTTGTTTCTGCAGATACCGCAACCCACGCACTTCTTTTTCACCACCGTGGGTTTTCTTTCGAGAGCATCTCTCAGCCTTCCGCCGAACACCGAAGGAATCTGCTTCACAATTCCGCCCGCAGAAGAATCGGGGCGCTTGAATTTGCAAACAAAAGCCTTATAGTCCGCACCGACAACATCAATTTCCTCTACACTTTCGGGGCAGAGTTTTCTCTCAATTGCATTCGTAACGGTTCCGACTTCGTCGGTTTTATAACCCATAATATGACTGCAGAGAAGATCAAGGCTGAAAGGGTTGGCGCTTGCCGCCACCGCCCCCACCTTTCTGAGCGTTCCGCCCGAAGGACCGTTGCCCTCCATACAGACTACGCAATCAACCACGTTTATCTGCGGACTGTTGAGAAGACATACGTCGCATATCATATTTGCAAAACTGCTTTTCGAGGGAAATCTTGCGTGCTGCTCTGCTTTCTGAAGTCCGGGAATAGAACCAAACATATTCTTTACCGCCGCCGTCATTTCACAAAGAGCGTGGGTCTTGAGTCTTGCAAGATTCACAATAACATCCGCATCGACAAGGGGATTTATGATATTGAAGGAATATTTTGAATACTCGTGATTCGAAATAAGCCGTGCGCCGAAATCGTCGTTGAGGACTCCGCCTCCCGCTTCGGTTGCCGCCGTCGTACCCGTTTCCTTGGCGATACCTCCGAAAAGCGCTCTGTTGTACACTCCTCCGGGGCTGTCGCAGACAACCACCGATGCACCGAGAGAAGTGAAATACTCGCACGCCGCCCTTGTGTATGACGGATGGGTGGTTACGCACTTTTCAACGCCGGATTTGTGCAGAAGATTGGGCTTTACCGCAACCTTTTTGCCGCAAAAATCCGCCTTGTCCATACCGTTGTCGCGGAGAACCGCGTCAAGCATGGGAAACAGCACTTCCTTTACGGCATCGTATTCATAGCCGTCAAGCGCTTCAAAATATACCTTATTCGTAAAAGCAATCTTATGTTCCATATTTATTTTATCTTCTTGAGGAATTTGTCAAGCCTTTCAATAGCTCTTGAAAGGTGGTCAACCGAGTAAGCATAGGAAATTCTCGCAAAACCTTCGCCCGATTCGCCGAATGCGTTGCCGGGAACAATGGCACATTTTTCCTCGTAGAGAAGTCTTTCACAGAATTCTTCCGAAGAAAGACCGTAGTCGCCGATTTTGGGGAACACATAGAAAGCTCCCTCAGGCTCGAAGCAGGAAAGACCGATTTCGGAAAGTCCCGAAAGAAGCATTCTTCTTCTCTGGTTGTAGCAGTCCTTCATGTATTCGATATCCTCGTCACCGTTCATAACAGCTTCAATGCCCGCATACTGGCTCATAGTAGGAGCGCACATGATGGCATACTGGTGGATTTTGAGCATCTGCTTTGTGATTTCCTTGGGAGCGCATACATATCCGAGTCTCCAACCCGTCATGGCATAGCTCTTGGAAAAACCGCCGACATAAATTGTTCTGTCCCACATTTCGGGAATGGCGGCAAAGGAAAAGTGGCGTCTGCCATAGGTAAGCTCACCGTAGATTTCGTCAGAGAGAACCACGATATTGGTATCCTTTATAACCTCTGCAATCTTGCGTAAGTCTTCTTCCGTCATAATCGCACCCGTAGGATTGTTGGGGTAAGGAAGAATAAGCATCTTGGTTTTGGGAGTTATGTACTTTTTAAGAAGCTCGGGAGTAAGCTTGAACTTATCCTCAACCCTTGTGGGTATAACCACAGGAACACCGCCGCAAAGCTCGGTCATGGGAACATAGCAAACATACGCAGGCTCAACAATAAGCACCTCGTCTCCCGGTTCAACTATCGCTCTTATTGCAAGGTCAATGGCTTCACTGCCGCCAACCGTCACTATCATTTCGTTTGAAGGGTCGTAAGAAACATTAAAGCGTCTTTCGAGATATGCCGCTATCTGCTTTCTGAATTCTATAAGACCGGTGTTTGAAGTGTAGAATGTTCTGCCCTTTTCGAGAGAGCGAATAGCCGCTTCTCTTACGTGCCAGGGAGTGAGAAAGTCGGGCTGGCCGACAGTAAGGGAAATTACACCCTCCATCTCATCAAGTATGTCGAAAAATTTTCTAATTCCCGACGGCTTCATTGAAACAACCTTGTCGGAAAGAATCTTTGAATAATCTATCATCAGCTTATATTACCTCTCTCATCTGCAGCATCTTCTTCGCCAAATCCGAAGGATACACCGTTGTCTTTGTATTTTCTGAGCACAAAGTGCGTGCTTGTGCTCATCACGTTTTCAATGGGGGCAAGCTTTTCGGCAACAAACAGAGCCACTTCCTTCATTGTCTTGCCCTCGATTATTACGCAGTAGTCATATGCACCTGACATAAGATACATACTTTTTACTTCGGGATAGTTGGTAATTCTTTCCGCGGTTCTTGCAAAACCGCCGTCTCTCTGGGGAGTAACCTTAAGCTCAATGAGAGCCGTTACATATTCTCTGTCGGTCTTGTCCCAGTCAATAAGCGCCTTGTACCCCAGAATTACTCCGTCCTGTTCCAAAACCTGTATAATATCGGCGATATCGCCCACTTCTTTGTCAAGCATTACCGCAATTTTTTCTTTTGTAAGTCTTGCGTCGTTTTCGAGCAGGGAAAGCACTTTTGCTTTAAGGTCTTTTATCATCACATTATCCCCTTTTATAATTTATAATAATAATTATATTTATTTTATTATATATTACAATAATGATTAAATCTTTATCAATAAGCAAACATTCATTCACAAAAGAACGGTTTCACCCGGAAATCCGTTGCTTTTCTCGTTTTTCTGTCAAAAAGTATTGCTTTTGCCTTAAAGGTTTGCTAAACTGTAATAAAGGAGTGAGTCTTCGTGAAACATACAAATAAGTTGTATTTTATAACATACTGTGCCGCCTTCTGCGCTGTCGGAGTGCTTCTGCCCACGGTCTTCCATATGTTCGGTGCCGTTTCGGGACAGACTTTTCTGCCCATGCACATCCCCGTGCTTATGGCAGGACTTCTTGTTTCTCCTTGTTGCGGACTTATTGTCGGTGCCGTTTCGCCTGTTATAAGCTGTATTCTCACCAATATGCCTGCTCTGCAGAAGATGCCGTTTATGTGTCTGGAGCTTGCCGCATACGGTGTTTTTTCGGGAATTTTCATGCGCCTTTATCAAAAAAAATTCAAGTCGGAAATGGTTTCCCTTTATCTTTCCCTTGTATCGGCCCAGATTGTCGGACGAGCCGTAAATCTCGCCTGTACCTTCGCTGCAATAAGACTTTTCGGGGTAACAAGCCCTGCCGTCAGCGTGGGTGCCGTTCTCATGTCTGTGCCCGCAGGCTTTACTGGACTTGTTATTCAGTGGATTCTGATACCTCCCGCAGTGCGTATTCTTATGAAAATAAAACACGTCTGATACACCGAATATATATAAAAAGCATCCACCTGCAGCACGGGTGGATGCTTGCTTTTTACGAGAAAAACGTGACATTTTTATCAGGCTTGAAATTGAGTTCCTCCGAGGGACAGTGACCGAAAAAGTTTTTGTAATCCCTATAAAATGTAGAGTAGTCCGAAAAACCGCTTTGCATACAGGCTTCAATAGGCTTTCTTCCTGAACGTATGGCACGTCTCGCAAGACCGAGACGCTTTGAAAGTATGTATTTTTTCGGGCTTATCTTCAGATGGCTGACAAAAAGATGGTGAAGATGGCTCTTGGTTATGTAAAGCTCGTTGCAGATGCTTTCTATGGTTATGTTGGCGGTAAGATTTTTCTCAATATAGGCAAGCGCCGAGGAAATCAACGGGTTTGCACTTACCGCACTGTAATCAGAAACATCTATATCCTTAACTGCTATGGAAATGTTAAAGAAAATTTCCTCCACAAGACTGCTCATGAGCCTTCCCAGTTTCTCTCCTTCAAAGTGTTCACTGTAATAATCCGCTTTCTTGAAAAGCTCGCACACCAAGGAATTTCCGTCGAAGTTTATGATGTCAAGCTTTGCGGGAATAGTGCCGTACAAATCAAACGGAAGCTTTCTTTCGTCGTAAAGGATATTATATCTTTCATAGGGACCCGTTTCTTCAAAGTGAATAGCGTGTCTGTCTCCGGGACGGGATATTATAAGCGTGTTTTTGCTGAGCCTGTACGCCTTTCCCTCGACAAGATACTCGGGGTTCCCCTTCTTGAGAAATAACAGTTCGCACACATCATGGGTATGCGGCTCGAGAGGGAAATCCTCAACGTCAATCCTCTCGCCGTAGAAGTGATTGAAATATATGTTTTCGTCAACAAAAACATTGTCAATTATAGTCCTCATAACTTTTCACCGACTTTCTTACTTCTATTTTATCATCATAAAACACTTTTTACAATAGTAAATTGCACATTTTTCATTTACATGGCAAAAAATACATGATATCATGAGATTAGAACAACAAAAACACAAAAATATATTTTTCACGAAAGGACATAAGACACTATGAAAAAACTCAGAGTTGCCATAATCGGCCAGGGCCGAAGCGGCAGAGACATCCACGGCCAGTATTTCAGATGTACCGCAAACAAGCAGTACGAAGTTGCCATCGTCATTGACAAGGATGAATTCAGAAGAGAAAGAGCTCTCAAGGAGTACCCCGGTTGTGAAGTATTTGCAGACTATACCGTTCTCTACGACAGAAAGGATATTGACCTTGTTGTCAATGCATCCTACTCCGAAATGCACTACTCCATCTCCAAAGACCTTCTCCAGCACGGTCTCAACGTTCTCGTTGAAAAACCCATGGGTAAGACATACTACGAATGTCTTGACCTTATCAAGACAGCAAAAGACAACGGCGTTACCGTTGCAGCATTCCAGCAGACCTTTGTAAACCCCTTCCATATGGGCGTAAAGGAGCTCGTTGCTTCAGGCAAGATAGGTACTCCTTTGCAGTATTCCATCCAGTTCAACGGATTCAGCAGACGTTGGGACTGGCAGACAGTACAGGTAAAGGCCGCAGGCGGTATTTACAACACAGGCCCTCACCCCATCGGTATTGCTCTTGACTACATCGACTTTGATGAAAATGTAGAAGTTGCATTTTCCAAGCTCGCTCTCGGTCTTACCTCGGGCGACTCGGATGACTACGCAAAGGTTATCCTCACAGCTCCCGGCAAGGCAGTGGTTGACGTTGAAATCTCCTCCATGGACGCATTCCCCGAGCCCTATGTTGTAAAGGTTATGGGTACAAGAGGTACAATTTCCGCAACAAGAACATCTTACAAGATGAAGTATGTTGTTGACGGCGAAAATCCCGAAAGACCTGTTATTTTTGAATCCCTCGAAGATGAAAACAGAAACCCCGCATACTGCAGCGAAAAGCTCGTATCTCACGAAGAAGAAGGCGACTTCGGCTTTGACTTCTTCTTTGATACAACGGCTCACACAAAGAAGGAAGAAAACGTACTCGACAAGTATGACCAGGCATCCAAGAATTTCTACGACGGACTCTACGAATCCCTCGTTAACGGCGCTCCCCTTCCCGTTGCGGCCGAAAAGAGTGCAAAGGTTATCGGCATCATTGAAGCCGTTCACGCGCAGAATCCCCTTCCCGTCAAGTTTTAACCAAGGTAGGAATTAAATATGTACAGAATAGCTATTCTCGGATGTGAAAACTCCCACGCCGACATATTCTTAAAATACATTTACGGTGAAAGAAAAACCGATAACGGCGGCTTTGTTACCGTTTCCGACAGATCCGTTGACGACGTTGAAGTTGTAGGTGTTTACAGCGACGAAAAGGAAGCTATGCAGAAGCTTTCCGACGCTTTCGGCATACCTATGATGGAATCCTACGACAGTCTTGCGGGCAAGGTTGACGGTATAATAGTTACCGCACGCCACGGCGACAACCACTTCAAGTACGCAAAGCCTTACATAAACGACGGAATTCCCATGTTCATCGATAAGCCGGTAACCATTTCCGAAAAGGAAGCTGCTGAATTTATGGCACTTCTCAAGGAAAAGAAGGTCAAGGTGTCGGGCGGTTCGGTATGCGGTCTTATGGATACCGTCAAAAAGTATAAGAAGATAGTGGCAGACAAGGAACTCGGCGACGTTCTCGGCGGTTCCTTAAGAGCCCCCATGGACGCTCTTGCCGTTTACGGCGGCTTCTTCTTCTACAGTCAGCACCTTGTACAGATGATGTGCGAAATTTTCGGATACTATCCTGACTCGGTAACGGCAGTAAAGCACGAAAAGCAGTATAACTGTTTCTTCAATTACAACGGCTTTGATGTTTCGGGTACATTTGTAAACAACAATTACAGATACTACGCAGGTATTGACTGTGAAAACGGAAGCGAACATGATGTTTGCGATCTTACCGGCGACAACTTCCACGAAGAATTCATGACCTACTACAACATTCTTAAAGGTGGAGAAATGCATCAAAGCTACGAGGATTTCTTCGCACCCGTATTCATTCTCAACGCAATTGCGCGTTCCATTGAAAGCGGAAAGTGCGAAAAAGTAAACAAAATATAAAAAATCCGAAAAGGAGAAAAAATAATGAATAACGAAACAAAACGTTCCCGAATTTATTCCTATTTTTACGGCTCAAACACCGGTTTCCAGCAGTTCCTTATTATTGCCGGCATTTTCCTTTTGCTCGCAACAAGTGTAGCTTCAACGGCAAGCAGATATTCCTATAATAAAATTTGTGATAAGTATTACGAAGCCAGCTCCGAATACAACGACTACTACTGGGAGTACGGTTGGGCTCTCAACGTTGATGAATACGAAGAAGCAACCAACCCCGACGAAGGCTATGAAGATGAAATGAAAGAGTATAATGCCGCTCTCAAGAAATACAACAAGGCATTATCTAAATGGGATGAAGGCCGCAGCAAATTCCTCGAAAACACATTCCCTGTTCTCGGCTTTGTTTCTCTCCTGACAGGTGTACTATGGTTCCTCATCAAGAAGCTTACCTTCAACAAATCAGGCGAAGATACCGTTGACGAAGAAATCGCACTCTGCATGGAAAATGCAAAAGCCAAAGGACTTGAAAAGCTCAATCTCGTTGCAGAACAGGTTGAAACGGTGGAACCCATCGTTCTTAACGGTGTTGCATATCCCGGTTCTTCCGGACATCCTCGTGACAACTTCATCGTAAGATTCTTCAAGAGCATCTTTATGTTCATTCTCAGATTTGATAAGATAATCATCGGTCTTTTAGCTTCGTTGGTTCTCACCGCCATTCTCACCGGCCTTGCAGCAAACGGATGGCCTGTTTTCCTTCTCCTCCTTGTAATTATTGCTGTTGTAGGCTATTCAGGTTACATCTTCTACAAGACATATGAAGTTAATTGTCACGTAAGTCCCAGACTCATCAAGAGACTCGGCAACTTCGATCCCGTTCTTGTTCTCAAGCTCGGCAGCGACGAAAAGCTCAGAGCTTCCCTCCCCGCATTCACCGTTTACATGTTCGGCACAGAACAGCTTTATGTATATACCCAGTACCTTGACCTCGTTACAGGCAAAATCTTTTACGAAGGCGTAAACGAATACTTCTACGAAGACGTTGTAGGCGTAACATCCGGTCAGGAAGTACAGAGAACATATAAGCGTCACGGCTTCTTCAATCTCTTCCTCAAGACAATTGAATACTTAAAGGAAACCGTAAACATCATCACAAGCGGCGGCACTCACAAAGAATCCTACATAGTAGATCTCGGCAAGTCCCTCATTGACACAAACTTTGTCGGAATGAGAAATCTCATCCGCGATAAGAAACAGTCCAGATAAGGAGATTCAACAGATGAAAACATTAAAAAAAGATTCACTCGAAGTCAAGATTTTTGACACAAGAGCAGAAATGGGCGACGTCGCCGCGAAGGACATTCACGATAAAATCGTGGAGCTGCTTTCCGAAAAAGCAGAAATCAATATGATTTTTGCCGCAGCTCCCAGCCAGAACGATGTTCTCGCTTCCCTCATCGCCTGCACAGACATTGAGTGGAACAGAATCAATGCATATCACATGGACGAATATATCGGTCTTGACAAGGACGCTCCTCAGGGCTTCGGCAACTTTCTCGTTGACCACATCTTCGGCAAGGTGCCCTTCAAGAGCGTAAACCTTATTGACTGCACCGCAACGGATCCCGAAGCGGAATGTAAGAGATACGGTGCTTTGCTCAAAGCAAATCCCACCGACATCGTCGTTATGGGTATCG
>RHMF01001505.1_pt1 | contig 10664 bp, 11 predicted proteins | sample 5365151 | NCBI WGS metagenome assembly RHMF01 (sample SAMN10266501, study PRJNA497801) | feces metagenome | isolation source: feces | host: Bos taurus | place: China: Prairie of Fairy Mountain | collected 2017-08-14 | reverse complement strand
TTGTCAGAAACTTTTCCAAGCGTACTCGGTTTTGGCAGCTACATGACTCTTATGGTTTCCATTTTCTGTGAGTTATGCTGTTCACTTTTCCTTATCGCTGGTCTTCTGATAAGGATTACAGTCCTCCCGATGATTGTTTCTATGGCTGTTGCCTTCTTTGATGTCCATGACGCCATGATGCCGGAGGGTGAACTTGCGCTTGTCTATCTGGTTGTATTTATCGTTCTTTACATCACAGGTCCGGGACGATATTCAGCCGACTATCTGATTGACAGGAAGTTTACTGCAGACAAGCAAGAGGAACTCTAGATTTTTTTTATTATCTTTGAAGGCTGTGTGGTCATTGTGACTGCGCAGCCTAAATTTTTATTCTATGTCAGGTGTAAAGGGATATATCTCCCAGGTTATCGGCCCGGTAGTGGATGTTCATTTTGAGCTATCGGATCAGAGTCAGGGCCAGCTTCCGGCAATCCATGAAGCGTTGGAAATTCTCCGCAATGACGGACGCAGTCTCATAGTGGAAGTGCAGCAGCATATTGGAGAAGATACCGTACGTACAGTTGCGATGGATTCGACTGACGGCCTCAAGCGTGGGATGACGGCGGTATGTACCGGACAGCCCATTACCATGCCGGTCGGTCCTCAGATCAGAGGACGAGTGATGAACGTCACTGGAGAGGCGATCGACGGTATGAATGTTCTTGACAGGAAAGGTGCTTTCCCTATCCATAGGGAACCTCCTAAGTTTGAGGATCTGACCACTTCCCAGGAGGTCCTGTTTACCGGTATCAAGGTCATTGACCTTCTTGAGCCATATCTCAAGGGCGGAAAGATCGGTCTTTTCGGTGGTGCCGGAGTCGGCAAGACTGTCCTGATCAAGGAGCTGATAAACAATATTGCAAAGAAACATAACGGTTTTTCTGTGTTTGCCGGTGTCGGCGAACGTACGAGGGAAGGTAACGATCTCTTGAGAGAAATGATAGAGTCAGGAGTCATACGTTATGGCGATGAGTTCCTGAAAAGTATGGAGGAGGGACATTGGGACCTTTCGAAGGTGGATTATGATGAGGTCGAGAAGTCGCAGGTTGCGATGGTTTTCGGACAGATGAACGAACCGCCGGGAGCCCGATCTTCCGTAGCTCTTTCCGGCCTGACTCTCGCAGAGTCTTTCAGGGACAGTTCTGATGCATCAGGCCCTAAGGATATTCTATTCTTTATTGATAACATCTTCCGTTTCACCCAGGCTGGTTCGGAGGTATCTGCGCTTCTTGGCCGAATGCCATCTGCTGTGGGATATCAGCCTACGCTTGCGACCGAGATGGGACAGATGCAGGAGAGGATCACATCGACCAAAAACGGGTCGATTACCTCTGTCCAGGCTGTTTATGTGCCAGCCGATGATTTGACAGACCCGGCTCCTGCGACTACATTCAGCCACCTCGATGCTACGACCGTATTGAGCCGCAAGATTGCAGAGCTTGGTATTTATCCGGCTGTAGATCCCCTCGAGTCGACTTCCCGCATACTTGATCCGAATATCGTCGGCAAGGAACATTATGAAACTGCCCAGAGAGTAAAGCAGATTCTTCAGAGAAACAAGGAGCTTCAGGACATTATATCGATTCTCGGTATGGATGAGCTGTCAGATGAGGACAGACTTACCGTTAACCGTGCGCGTAAGGTACAGAGATTCCTTTCTCAGCCTTTTGCTGTTGCCGAACAGTTTACCGGTGTGCCTGGTGTGATGGTGCAGATTGAGGATACTGTACGTGGTTTCAGGATGATTCTGGACGGTGAGGTCGACGATCTTCCAGAGCAGGCTTTCCTGAATGTTGGTACCATTGAGGAGGCGATTAAGAAGGGTGAGCAGATGCTTTCCGCACTGAAATGATGTTATGGCTGCCTCGGAAAACATATATCTTTCTATACTGACTCCAGAGAAGACTCTTGTCGAAGTCAATGTGGAGAAGGTTACTCTTCCCGGAGCGAAGGGACGGTTCATGGTTCTGCAAAGCCATGCGCCTGTCATAACGTCTCTGGAAGAGGGCGATGTCGTTTATGTGTCTGCAGGTGTGGAATCCAGGGTACATGTCGTCAGCGGTTTTGCCGAGGTCAATGATGACGAGGTAATCGTATGTGCAGAAGTATGAGGTTGTTACGGTTCATATTGCCGCTGCTTCTGATTGCAGCCACATCTGGTCTTCTCAGGGCGGATGATGGTGAAATGAGCCTTGAAGGGAAGGTGGATGTCGGAGAAATGCTTTTCGGACATATCGGAGATTCATACGGATGGCATATAACCGACTGGGGAGGGAATCATGTGACTATTCCTCTGCCATGTATAGTCCGCAGCAGTACGGGGTGGCATGTGTTCATGTCTTCGAAGATTGAGCATGGGCATGAATATGAAGGCCTTATGCTCGCTGATGAGGGCAGATATAAGGATAAGATCGTTGAAAGAGGCGCAGACGGGGAATATGTCAGACCGTTTGACATATCGATAACGAAGAATGTGGCATCGCTGATATTTACGGCCATGCTTCTGATCGCGATAATTCTGTGCACAGCGCGCTGGTACAGGAGGAATGATGCCGGAGATGCGGTCCCTGGCGGTTTTACGGGCCTTATGGAGATGATGATAATGATGGTCAACGATGACATCATCAAGCCGTCTGTGGGGCCCGGATACGGGAAGTATGCCCCATATCTGCTGACTGTCTTCTTCTTCATCTTCCTGAGCAATCTGCTTGGAATAGTGCCGTTCTTCCCGGGAGGGGCGAATGTGACGGGAAATATTGCCGTGACTATGGTCCTGGCTTTATGTACGTTTTTCGCGATCAATCTTTTTGCTGACAGACATTATTGGAAGGAGATACTTTGGCCGGATGTTCCGGTCTTTCTGAAGTTTCCGATACCGCTGATGCAGATGATAGAGATATTCGGCATGTTTACAAAACCGTTCTCTCTTATGGTGAGGCTGTTTGCAAACATAATGGCCGGTCACGCGATGATACTGGGACTGATTTCCGTAATTTTCGTGACGGTCAAGCTTGGGCCGGTGATAAACGGCTCCATGACGGTCGTGACAATGCTTTTCGGCGTGTTCATGGATTGTCTTGAACTTCTGGTGGCATTCATACAGGCTTATGTGTTTACAATGCTTTCAGGAGTGTTTATAGGAATGTCAATCGAAAACAATAACCATTAAAAAATACAACTATGTTACTTTCAACTGTTTTATTGCAGGCTGCAGGCCTGGCTGTATGGGGAAAAGTTGCAGGCGCGATAGGCGCCGGAATAGCAGCTCTGGCTGCAGCTTTCGGTATCGGAAAGATCGGATCTTCTGCTATGGAGGCGATTGCACGTCAGCCTGAGTCTGCCGGAAACATCCGTACAGCAATGCTTATCATCGGTGCTCTTGTAGAGGGTGCCTGCCTTTTTGCAATCATTGCCTGTCTGATGGCAATTGTAATGTAAAAGACCTGTCTTATGAATCTGATGTTGCCTGACAGTGGCCTCCTCTTCTGGATGACCTTCATTTTTGCCATTGTCTTCTTCATTCTAGCTAAATTCGGCTTTCCGATGATAACAGGAATGGTCGAAAAACGCAACAAGCGTATCAATGATTCGCTTGAGGCTGCTCGTAGGGCTGAAGAGGCTATTGCCAGCCTGAACGAGGAGCAGGAAAGGATTATGGCTCAGACCAGAGCAGAGCAGGCCCGACTGATGAAGGAGGCTTCTCAAGAGCGCGAGCGTATGATCGCCAAGGCTGCCCAGGAAGCAAGGGAAGAGGCACAGAAGATAATGGAGGAGGCAAGGGTCAGGATCAATGAGGAAAAGGAGGCAGCTCTGAGAGATGTCAGACGTGAGGTCGCTCTGGTCTCTCTTGCTGTGGCCGAAAAGGTGATAAGGAAGGAACTGTCGACTGGCGAAGGTCACAAGGAGCTTGTGGACAAGCTTGTGGATGAGTTGTCAAGCGTCAATGATGTAGCTGTAAACTGACATGAATATAGGGGTAGTAGCGTCAAGATATGCAAAGGCTCTTCTGAAATTTGTTCAGGAGAACGGGACCGGGGAGATAGTTTATTCTCAGTCCCTGACCCTTGTGCATGCCTTTGAAAGCTTGCCTCAGTTCAAGGATATTGTGGAAAATCACGATGATGTCTCGATAGACAGGAAATGTCTGCTCATGTCTTCTGCTTGCGAGGGTGGATTGCATGCCGACATGGACCGTTTTATCAGACTTGTAGCCTCTCATGGACGTGTCGAGCTGACGGAAAGGATTCTGCAGTCTTTTATAAGCCTGTACCGTGTGGCAAACCATATCAAGGTCGGGAAACTTGTAACCGTGGCCTCTGATGCAGCTCTTAAGGAAAGGCTTGAGGAACTGTTGCGTAAGAAGACGGGAGCAAGCGTCATTCTTGAGGAATCCGTAGATCCGGACATCCTCGGTGGCTTTATCTTCGAGCTTGATGATTTAAGGCTGGATGCAAGCGTAAGGACGGGACTTGACCGTATCCGTCGCGAATTAGTGGAAAACAATAACAGGATAGTTTAAGGATTATGTCTAATACGATAAGACCCTCGGAAATATCTGAAGTTCTGTTGGATCAGCTGAAGGAAATAGGCTCTGAGCTCCGTTTCGAGGAGGTCGGCAAGGTGTTGCAGGTGAGCGACGGCGTTGTCAGGATATATGGACTGATGAACGCCGAAGCCGGCGAACTTCTTGAGTTTGACAACGGCGTGATGGCGGTCGTAATGAACCTTGAAGAGGACAATGTCGGTGCCGTTCTTCTTGGTCCGACCGACAGGATCAAGGAGGGAATGACGGTTCATAGGACCGGCAGGATCGCTTCTGTGGATGTCGGCGAAGGTATCGTGGGACGAGTGGTCGACCCTCTGGGCAATCCGCTTGACGGAAAGGGAAGTATAGGCGGAGAACTGGTCTCGATGCCTCTGGAAAGGAAGGCGCCGGGAGTGATCTTCCGTCAGCCGGTGACCGAGCCGCTCCAGACAGGTCTGAAGGCGATTGACTCGATGATCCCGATAGGTCGAGGTCAGCGCGAACTTATCATCGGTGACCGTCAGACCGGAAAGACGGCCATTGCCATCGATACCATCATCAACCAGCGCTCGGCGTATGAGGCGGGAGAACCGGTGTACTGTATCTATGTCGCGATAGGTCAGAAAGGTTCTACCATTGCCAACATAGTCAACACTCTTAAGGAAAATGGGGCGATGGACTATACTGTCGTTGTTGCGGCAACAGCAGCTGATACCGCTGCTCTTCGTTATTATGCTCCGTTTGCAGGAGCGGCAATCGGCGAATATTTCCGTGATACCGGTCGTCATGCTCTGGTTGTATATGACGATCTTTCCAAGCAGGCGGTCGCATACCGTGAGGTCTCTCTGATTCTCCGTCGTCCATCCGGCCGTGAGGCGTATCCCGGAGATATCTTCTATCTCCATTCGAGGCTTCTTGAGAGGGCTGCCAAGATCATCGGACAGCAGGAGGTCGCTCAGCAGATGAATGACTTGCCGAAAGCTCTTGAGGGGAAGGTAAAGGCTGGAGGCTCGTTGACGGCATTGCCGATTATCGAGACCCAGGCGGGAGATGTCTCGGCCTACATTCCTACGAATGTGATTTCCATTACCGATGGTCAGATTTTCCTTGAGAGCGATCTCTTCAATCAGGGATTCAGGCCGGCAGTCAACGTGGGTATTTCGGTTTCGCGAGTCGGCGGAAGCGCGCAGATAAAGAGCATGAAGAAGGTTGCTGGTACGCTGAAGATAGATCAGGCGCAATATCGTGAGCTTGAGGCGTTTACAAAGTTCAGCAGCGATATGGATCCGATTACTGTCATGACTTTGGACAAGGGTAGGAAGAATAACCGCCTGCTGATTCAGGCGCAGTATTCTCCAATGCCGGTGGGAGAGCAGGTGGCATTGCTATATTGCGGTACAAAAGGACTTCTCAAGGATCTTGAGCTGGAGCAGGTCGACGATTTTCAGGAAGTGTTCCTTACCAAGATGAGGGCATTCCATGCGGATGATGTGCTGACACCGCTTGCTCAAGGCAAGACGGATCAGGTTATTTTTGATACAATCGAAAAGGAAGCGGCATCAATAGTTAGAGGTCTGGCAGAATAATGGGTTCTCTGAAGGAAATAAAGACAAGAATTGCGTCTGTGAAGAATACGCTGAAGATCACTTCTGCAATGAAGATGATCGCTTCAGCCAAGCTGCATAAGGCTCAGGTTGCCATCGGCAACAAGCTGCCTTATGAGCAGCAGCTTCATCGCATACTTGCCGGAATGCTTCAGGACGATGACATGCAGAAGGCCATGCAGGATGTTCTGGGATTCGGAAATCCCCATGGTCATTCGCCTGTTGTGCTGCAGGATGTCCATATCGACGAGTTGCCTTATAAGAGTGATGTAGACAGGCTTGCTCTCGTCCTGTTTACTTCCAACAGCTCCATGTGCGGTGCGTTTAATGCTAATGTCATCAAGGAGTTTGGAAGGACATTGAACGCTTTGTACGGGCAGGGTTATGTCAAGGAAGACATAGATGTATATGCTGTCGGCCGTAAGGGAGCTGACGCAGTGCGCAAGGCTGGGCTTACTGTATTTAGTGACCTGTCGGTTCTTGCTGACAATCCGGGATATGACGGTGCTGCAGATCTGGCTACAGCTCTGGTGGATGCCTTTGCGGCTGGAGAGATATCTCAGGTGATTCTGATATACAGTCATTTCGCCTCTCCTGCCTCACAGCCGCTTGTGCGTGAGAATTATCTTCCTTTAGCCCTACACGACCTGGACAAGGGTGAGGAACCGGTGGATTATATACTTGAGCCGGATCCGATCAGTATCGTCAGGTCGCTTCTGCCTCAGGTGCTTCTGCTGAAGATATATACCGTACTGCTGGATGCCAACGCAGCTGAACATGCTGCGAGAACCATGGCCATGCAGATCGCTACGGACAATGCCCAGGATCTCATCGCAGAACTGACTCTGGCATATAATAAAGGCCGTCAGCAGGAGATCACTGCCGAGATACTGGATCTTGTCGGCGGAACGATGGCCTGAATGTGACAGGCGTCAAGATGAAGTGATACATATATACAAACCCGATGAACTTACAACACTGTTCATCGGGTTTGTATGTTGTTATAGATTGTAGTTTTCTATGCCAGTTTGTGGATGGCGAGACCAGAGCGGAGCTTCGGCTCAAACCATGTTGTCTTAGGTGGCATGATGTTGCCGGAGTCTGCGATGTCTACAAGCTGTTTCATAGAAACAGGGTAGAGGGCGAATGCTACCTTCATCTCGCCGTTGTCGACACGACGCGAGAGTTCACCAAGACCGCGGATGCCGCCTACGAAGTCGATGCGCTTGTCTGTGCGGAGATCCTTGATGCCAAGTATCTTGTCGAGGACGAGGCTGGAGAGGATGGTCACGTCGAGAACACCGATAGGGTCGTTGTCGTCATATCGACCGTCTTTTGCTGTCAGGGAGTACCATTTGCCTTCGAGGTACATCGAGAATTCATGCAGCTTGCCAGGTTTGTAGATACCTGTGCCTTCTTCACGGACTTCGAAGTCCTCTGTGAGGGCGGCGAGAAGCTGCTCGGGAGCAAGTCCGTTGAGGTCCTTGACAACGCGGTTATAGTCGATGATCTTAAGCTGGCTGTCGGGGAATGCAACAGTCATGAAGTAGTTATATTCCTCTTCTCCGGTGTGGTCTGGGTTCTGAGCCTTCTTTTCTGCTCCGACGAGGGCTGCTGCAGCTGTTCGATGGTGGCCGTCGGCCACATAGAATGCAGGAATCTCTGCAAACAATTCTGTAATACGATCGATGTCTGCCTGCTCGTCAATCACCCAGAAATGGTGGCCGAATCCGTCTTCTGCTACAAAATCATATTCTGGCTCCTGAGCGATATACTTGCCAACGATTGCATTGACCTCCTCGTTGTCAGGATAAGAGAAGAATACAGGCTCTATGTTCGCGTTCTGGATGCGGACATGAATCATACGGTCTTCCTCCTTGTCCTTACGGGTAAGTTCGTGCTTCTTGATGGCTCCAGAGGCATAGTCGTCAGTATGGGCGCACACGACGAGTCCGTACTGGGTGCGGCCTTCCATGGTCTGTGCATATACATAGTAATATGGCTTGTCATCCTGTACGAGCCATCCTTTTTCCTGCCATGACTTGAAGTTCTCTACAGCCTTGTCATATGCAGGCTGGCTGTGCTCGTCGATGATCGGGTCGAAGTCTATCTCGGGCTTGGTTATGTGGAGGAGTGATTTTTCTCCAGCCTCAGCCTTAGCCTCTACAGAATTGAGGACGTCGTAGGGCCTTGCAGCCACTTCTTCAACATACTGTCTGGGCGGACGTACCGCCGCGAACGGTCTGATCTTTACCATGATTTTCCTTTATTTGTTTACCTGGAACTTTGTCGATCCTGTAGCGAAGAATTCGCATACCTGGTGGGCGGCAGCGAGACCTGCATTTATATTTGCCTCGGCAGTTTCTGCTCCCATCTTCTTCGGAGTGACAAAAATCTGCTTTCCGTATTTCTCCTTAAGCTCGGCATAGTTTGTCGGCGCTATGTCTGTCGCATATTTGAGGTCAGGTCTTTCTGATAGAACTTTATCCAATCCTTCTTCGCATACGACTTCTTTGCGGGCAGTGTTGATAAGACAGCCGCCCTTAGGCATTTTCGATATCAGATTGTAGTTGACGCTTCCCTTTGTGAAAGGAGTGGCAGGAATGTTTACCGAAACGAAATCGCAGGTGCTGTACAGCTTTTCGATAGAGAATGTAGCGTTCCATCTCTTGTGCTTTTCCTTTATCTCGTTTGTATAGACAAGGACGTCCATTCCGAGAGCAACCGCCTTTTTGGCGATAAGATATCCGATGTTTCCGAAACCGATGATACCGAGAGTCTTGCCGCTGATCTCGCAGCCTGTACCAGGAGTGAACTGATTGCGGGACATGTATATCATCATGCCTATTGCGAGTTCGGCAACCGCATTTGAGTTCTGGCCTGGAGTGTTCTCGACAACCACATTATTTTCTGTGCACGCCTTGAGGTCTACGTTGTCGTAGCCAGCTCCGGCGCGTACTACTATCTTGAGCTGTTTTGCTGCAGCAATGACATCTTCTGTCACTTTATCCGAACGTACGATGAGGGCGTCAGCATCTGCTACGGCTTCAATGAGCTGGCTCTTCTCGGTATATTTCTCCAGGAGAGCGAGCTCGTGTCCTGCCCCTTCGACGATTTCTCTGATGCCGTTTACTGCAGCTGCTGCAAACGGCTTTTCTGTTGCTACCAGTACTTTCATGAATTTCTTTTTTGATCCCCGATCAGGTCGGGGATGACCTTGTTATTTGTGAAGCTGCTCGAATTCCTTCATGCAGTCGACAAGAGCCTGTACGCTTTCAATCGGGCATGCGTTGTAGATTGATGCGCGGAAACCTCCGACAGACCTGTGACCCTTGATGCCGGTCATGCCTCTTTCCTTGGCAAATGCCATGAATTCATCCTGGAGGCTCTCATATCCGTCAGCCATGACGAAGCATACGTTCATCACCGAACGGTCTTCCACTGCAGCTGTGCCTTTGAAGAGAGGGTTGCGGTCAATCTCTCCATAGAGGAGTTCTGCCTTCTGACAGTTTATCTTCTGTATTGCCTCTACACCTCCCTGCTCCTTGAGCCACTTGAGCGTCTCGTTCATTACATAGATGGAGAATACTGGCGGTGTGTTGAACATTGATTCTCCTGTTATGTGTGTACGAAGGTCAAGCATAGTCGGAATGTAACGGGAAACCTTTCCGAGAAGATCCTTCTTCACGATGAAGAAAGTGACACCTGCAGGTCCTACGTTCTTCTGTGCTCCACCATAGATCATCGCATATTTGCTTATGTCTATTGGACGGCTCATGATGTCAGAGGACATGTCTGCGATAAGCGGAACAGGAGAGTCGATATCTTCGCGGATCTCTGTTCCATAGATTGTGTTGTTTGTCGTGATATGGAAGTAGTCCACGTCGGCAGGGATTTCATAATCCTTTGGAATATAGTTGAATACAGTGTCTGCTGACGAAGCAACGGCATATGCGTTGCCAAGACCCTTTGCTTCTTTGAGTGCCTTCTTTGCCCATACGCCGGTCTCAAGGTAAGCTGCCTTGTTTTCGAGGAAGTTCATCGCGACATAGAGGAATCCCATACTTGCTCCACCGCCGAGGAAGAGTATCTCGTAATCTTCAGGAATATTGAGGAGCTCTCTCCAGAGTGCCCTGCACTCATTCATCACCGCCTCCCATTCCTTTGTCCTATGTGAGATCGATATTACAGGAATACCTGTTCCCTTGAAGTCCTTGAGAGCCTCAATCGCGTTGTCGATTGCCTGCTGTGGCAGAACGCAAGGTCCTGCTGTGAAGTTGTGAACTTTCTTCTTCATCTGTCAAATATTTTAGTTATTTATAATTCCGTTTGATAAGTACCACGTTTAGAAAATATGTTTGGAGTCTGTGATCTTTTCGCAGAAATGGCATAAAAGCGAGATTTCATTGCCGTTCTCGATGGTTGTGAAATCTCGCTTTTATGCCATTTCTGCGAAAAGATCACAGACTCCAAACATATTTTCGCAGAAATGGCAT
>RHMF01001504.1_pt1 | contig 10666 bp, 5 predicted proteins | sample 5365151 | NCBI WGS metagenome assembly RHMF01 (sample SAMN10266501, study PRJNA497801) | feces metagenome | isolation source: feces | host: Bos taurus | place: China: Prairie of Fairy Mountain | collected 2017-08-14 | reverse complement strand
CCTCGGTGGCGTATCTACCGTGGCTGGCAAGAACTATGATTTCTCCATCAAACTGAAGGCCAATCAGGATCTGAACAGTGCTACTGTTAAGCTGACGGATGCTACTGACGACACGAATTTCTACTTCGACGAGGTGGTTCCTCTGGAGGGCGACTCTGAGTATCTGCTTTACAAGAGTAATATGGAAGGTAAGGATATCGAAAAGCTCCACCTGGTATTCGACTTCGGTGGCTGTCAGGCAGGAACTGTGGTTGAGATCACGGACATGGTGCTGAAGGATCATGCCTTTGACGATGGCGCAGGTCAGCCCGATGAAGGCGGACAAGGCGGTGGCGGCGAGCAGACACTCACTCCATTCGACTTCAACGATGCCGGCAATATGCTGAAGAACGCTACTTGGGAGCTCTTCCGCTACTACGCCCATGGTGACGGATGGGAAGGCTACGATGTAGAGACGATGACCTATACCAATGAGGGTAACCAGAAGTTCACAGTGACGCTGCCTAGCGAGTCGAACCAGCGCTGGCAGGCTCAGTTCCAGCTGCAGAACCTTGGTGGTGTGGCTACTCAGACCGGGAAGACCTACGACTTCTCCATCAAACTGAAGGCCAATCAGGATCTGAACAGTGCTACCGTTAAGCTGACGGATGCTGCTGACGATACCAATTTCTACTTCGACGAGGTAATCCCCCTGGAGGGCGATACAGAGTATGCCCTGGTGAAGAGCGGCATGGATGGTAAGGATATCGCGCTGTTCCATCTCGTCTTCGACTTCGGTGGCTGTCAGGCTGGTACTGTGGTGGAGATTACCGATATGGTATTCAAGGAGCACAGCGATAACGGCGGTGATACGCCTAGTGCCGGAGCTGAGAAGCTCGACTACAACGATGCTGCCAACCTCTGGAAGGCTGTTGACGATGGTTCTATGTTCAATGAAGTAGGCTATTACTTTGCTGCCGGCGACGACTGGCACTCCATCTCATACACCGATGCCACCCATAATGGCAATGCTTGGGAACTAACCCTTCCTGCCGACCTCGGCAAAAACCAATGGCAAGGCCAGTTCCATATTGACACCAAGCTGACGGCCAGTGCCGAGAAGAAGTATGATTTCCAGGTGGAGATTGAGTCTGACAATGATTTACCGCAGGTGACTATCAAACTGACGGATTCTGGTGATACCAACTTCTTCTGTCAGGATCGTCACGATATCCCTGGAGGTGATACATACGTGTACACCTTGAAGGGTGCCACACTTGCTGAGGGAACTGATGCATCGGCCATCCGCCTGTTTTTCGACTTTGGAGGCTCTCCTGGTGGTGCTAATGTGAGGATTAGTAAGATTGTGTTTAAAGAGGCTCAATAATTAATGAAACGGTATATGCTTAGTAGTATGTTGCTCTCTCTCGCCGTAGCCTTCACGGGCTGCGGTGGGGGCGGGGACGACCCGAAGCCGGTGGAGGTCAGCATCACAGTTTCTCCTGAGTCCATCAGTGCGCCAGCAGAAGGTGGAACCTTTACTGTCAGCGTCACAACGACAGGCAAGGAATGGGGAACAGCCATGATTGATGAGTTCTTCACTGTCAAAGCCGAGAATACGGCAGCCCAGACGGGCTCGCTGACCATCACGGTTCCTGCTAATCCTGTGGCCGAGACCCGTACTGGTGCTGTCACGGTGATGTCTGGCACTGCCCGCAAAACCGTGTCTGTTACCCAGGCTGCCGCCGAAAAGTCGCAATATGATGCTCCCGATGGCTATACGCTCGTATGGCATGATGAGTTCGAAGAAGGCACGGCACTGAATTCAGTCGATTGGACACATGAGGTGAAGAACAGCGGCTGGGTGAACAATGAACTGCAGAACTATGTGGATCACACCACGCCTGAAGGCCGTTATGTTACGGAGATTATGGATGGTACACTCCGCATCAATTGCCTCAAGGAGAATGGCAAGATATACTCTGGTCGTGTTTATGCCCGCGTGAAGGAGGGCTGGCAGTTCGGTTATATCGAAGCGAGCATCAAGTTGCCGAAAGGTAAGGGAACTTGGCCCGCCTTCTGGATGATGCCAGTGAACTTCACGTCGTGGCCTGCCGATGGTGAGATTGATATCATGGAGGAAGTGGGCTATCACCCTGACTATGTATCTTCGAGCCTTCATGCTAATGCCCACGTACATTCGAATGGAACACAGGTAACCCACGAGATGTACTGTAAGGGTGCAGAAGGTGAGTTCCATACCTATGCCATCGAGTGGACTGCACAGAATATCACTACCTATGTTGACGGCAAGCAGCAACTCTCATACAACAATCGCGGTCTTGGTCGCGACGACTGGCCCTATAATGATCCTTTCTACGTCATTTTCAACCTGGCGTGGGGTGGTGACTGGGGTGGTTCCCAGGGCGTTGACGAGACTGTCCTTCCTGTCACTATGGAAGTTGATTATATACGAGTTTTTCAGAAGAAATAAGTATTTAGCGATAAGATGAAACAGATTATTATGACAGCAGTAGTGGGTTTGGTAAGTCTGAGCCCGCTACAAGCTCAGAATATACCAGTTTATCTTGATGAGACGAAGCCTGTGGAGCAGCGTATTGACGACGCGCTCTCACGGATGACACTCGACGAGAAAATTGCAGTGATTCATGCACAGTCGAAATTCTCAAGTCCTGGTGTGAAGCGTCTTGGCTTTCCTGACCTGTGGACAGATGACGGCCCTCATGGCGTGCGTCCTGATGTTCTTTGGGATGAGTGGGTACAGGCCGGACAGACGAACGATTCCTGTGTCGCCTTTCCAGCACTTACTTGTCTGGCGGCCACGTGGAATCCAGAGATGGCCCGCCTCTATGGTGAGAATTTGGGTGAGGAGGCCCTTTATCGTAAGAAGAGTGTTATCCTTGGCCCTGGTGTGAATATCTATCGTACCCCCCTTGGAGGTCGTAACTTCGAGTATATGGGTGAGGATCCGCTGCTGGCATCATGGATGGTGGTACCTTACGTGCAGGGGCTGCAGTCGAAGGGTGTGGCAGCCTGCGTGAAGCATTATGCTCTGAACAATGATGAGGAGTACCGTCATCAGGTGAATGTTGTCATCAGCGACCGTGCCCTTCATGAGATCTACCTGCCAGCTTTTAAGGCTGCAGTGACAGAAGGTAAGGCATGGAGTATTATGGGTGCCTACAATCTCTATAAAAACCAACACAATTGCCATAATGCCATACTGCTTAACAAAATCCTGAAGCAGGACTGGGGTTTTGATGGCGTTGTTATTAGCGACTGGGGTGGCTGTCATGACACCAATGAAGCTGTCACTAATGGACTGGATTTGGAATTTGGAACATGGACAGATGGTCTGACCATGGGCCGCACGAATGCCTACGACAGCTATCATATGGCTGTAGCCTACAAGAAAGCTATTCGGGAGGGTAGGTATACTACAAAAGAACTCGACGAGAAGGTTCGTCGTGTGCTCCGGCTGTTCTATCGTACGACAATGCAACGTGAGAAACCTTTCGGATTCCTTTGTTCGGCGAGTCATTATGAGGCAGCTTTGAGAATTGCCCAGGAGGGTATTGTGTTGTTGAAGAATGAACCTGTGAAGAAGGGGAAATCACCGCTGTTACCGCTTGATCTTTCGACGATGAAGCGTATCCTTGTCGTTGGCGAGAATGCTATCAAGATGATGACCGTAGGTGGTGGTTCTTCCTCACTGAAGGTTCAGAAAGAGATTCTGCCGCTCGACGGCCTTCAGGCCCGAATTAAGGATGTCGTGATTGATTATGCCCGTGGTTATGTGGGCGATACCATCCAGAGTTTTGACGGTGTCACTGTTGGGCGCAAGCTCTATGACCCACGTTCTGCTGCAGAGCTCACGGCTGAGGCTGTGGAAAAGGCCGCGAAGGCTGATGTTGTAATCTTCTTTGGAGGACTTAACAAGGCGGGCTATCAGGACAGTGAAGGTCACGACAGACAGCAGTATGGTCTGCCTTATGGTCAGGATGCCCTCATGGAGGCATTGTTGACCGTGAACAAGAATCTGGTATACGTAAACATCTCTGGTAATGGAGTGGCGATGCCGTGGCTTCAGAAAGTGCCTGCCATCGTACAGGGGTGGTTTGTTGGCTCAGAGTCGGGCGAGGCCATTGCTTCTGTGCTATGTGGCGATGTAAACCCATCAGGTAAGTTGCCTTTCACATGGTATGCCAGTCTTGAACAGTGTGGTGCTCATGCACTGAACACCTATCCTGGTACATGGCGTGAAGATCACCAGATTATCGATGAGGAGTACAAGGAAGGTATATATGTTGGTTACCGCTGGATGGATAAACAAAACGTCAAACCCCTTTTTGCCTTCGGCCATGGTCTTAGCTATACGACCTTTAAAATCGGCAAGGTGACGGCAGATAAGCAACAGTTGAGTGCTAATGAGAAAATTACCTTCACCATTCCTGTCACCAATACAGGCAGTCGTGCTGGTGCTGAGACGGTACAGTTGTATATCAGCGACAAACAGGCCAGCGTAGATCGCCCTCTTAAGGAACTGAAGGCTTTCCAGAAAGTACTCCTCCAGCCTGGGGAGACACAACAGGTGAGTCTGACCATCGGAAGTGAAGCCCTGAGCTTCTATGATGAGACCCGTGGTGAGTGGAAGGCAGAACCAGGTGATTTCGAGGCACTCATTGGTTCATCTTCTGATCAGTTGAAGCAGAAAATCTCATTTATGCTTAAATAGTTAATTAGTAGTTAGTAGTTATTGTATGAAAGGGCGTGTGCGTGAAGTATCCGCCCTTTTGTGTTGAAAAAACAAAAAAAACAATGGAAAAGTACTTAGATTATCAGTTTTTTTGTATTTTTGCAAACACAATAACTAGCATCTGTATGAATAGATTACTACTATTATTTACATTTATAGCATCGGGCTTATATGTGTCGGCTCAGGATTATGATATTAAAGCCATCTATCAGCAGATCGATGAGGCCATAGAACAGTCTTCTCAGGTTGTGGGAGAATACGAGCATCAGATAGCAGATATCCGACAGCAATACCAACACAGTAGTCGCTCGGAAGAGAAATACCAGTTAGCTTTCAGACTCTATGAGCAGTATAAGGCCTTTATGAACGATTCGGCATTGTTCTATCTCAATGAGGCCGAACAATGGGCCGGACGTCAAGGACAAAACGCTTTAGTGGGAAATTGCAGGGCGCTGAAGGCTTTCCAATGTTCTACTGTCGGCTATTACACTGAAGCGCAGACACTTCTTGTAAACATCGACAAACAGCAGCTTGACAGTGTTGGTCTCAGGAATTACTACAAGGCGCAGATGCATGTTTACGGTGAGCTGGGATATTATTCCAACATTCCTTCAATGAAAGAAGGCTTTTTCAAGAATCAGACGCTCTACCGTGATTCTCTCTTTTCGATGATTGACCATAACGATCAGGATTATCTGATGTATAAGATATATGAGCTCAATGACCTCAAGAAATTTAAAGAAGCCCATCAGCTCAGCAACCAATGGGTGAAACAGGTGCAGCCGGGCAGTCATGACTATGCTATCGCGTGCTATTATAGTTGGCTGAGTTGCGAAGATGAAAGCGAGAAACGTTGGTGGCTGGCGCAGTCAGCCCTCTATGATGTGCGTAATGCCGTGATGGATCAGGCTTCTCTCCTCTCGCTGGCAGAAATTCTCAATGCCGATGGTGACTTGGATCGTTCCTATAAGTATATCCGCTTCACATGGGACTGCAACAACCGTTTCAACACCCGTATGCGTTCTTGGCAGATTACCCCGATCCTGAATGTCATCGAGAACAATTACCAGAAAGCTGTGGAGCACAATACGAAGGTGCTCCGCATGTCTGTTGTTGTGGTCAGCGTACTGGCACTGTTTATCTTGTGTGTACTATTCTTCCTTCATCGTCGGAACCGTCAGCTAGCTGCGGCCAGGAATGAATTGAAGAATTCCAATGACGAATTGGCGGCTGCTAATAGTCAGTTGGCTAAACAAACAGAGGAACTCTCCGTCCTTAACACCGAACTCTCAACGCTGAACTCCCAACTTTCTGAGTCCAATCGTGTGAAAGAAGAGTATATCGGACGGTTCATGAGCCTCTGCTCACAGTATATTGACAAGATAGACGATTACCGTAAGATGGTAAACAAGAAGATGAAGAACAAAGAGTTGGATGAGTTGTTCCGTCTATCGAAATCCACAGAACTGAAGGAGCGTGAGCTCGAGGAACTATATCAGAACTTCGACTCTGTTTTCCTTCACCTTTTCCCTAACTTTGTTGATGACTTTAATGCACTTTTGCAACCAGAGTTACAGATTCATCCCAAGGAGGATAACCGTCTGACGACAGAAATCCGAATCTTTGCTCTGATTCGTCTCGGCATCGAAGATTCTTCCAAGATTGCAGAGTTCCTGCATTATTCGGTAAATACCATCTATAATTACCGGGCACGTATCAAAAACGGTGCTCTTGACAACCGTGAGAGTTTTGAACGCCGCATCAAACAATTAGGAATTATTCAATAACTGATACAACTATGACTCAAAGACTAAATGTGCATTTCATGCTGTTAGGCATGATGCTGATGGCGACTCAGATGCTCTCAGCTCAATCTTTCCAAATCAATTCTGATGGCTATTTCAATGCCGCAGGTGTCGATGTGATGGCTTTTAACGATTTCTATCCTGAGGGTCATCAAGGTGGTGTTTGCGTTATTATGAATGGCCGTCGTGTCGCTACTAATGGTGATCTCCGTATGGAACCGACACCGGGCCAATGGCAACCTGTACCAAAGCAACTCTCACGTAAAGTAGATGGTAATCGCATTGTCACGACACTTTGCTATCCGGATTCCTCCCGTCATATGACAGGCTTTAATCCGATGGTGTATCCGAAGTATGAAGTAACTTATACCGTTAGTGTAGAACCTCAGGATAAAGGTGTGCTTGTTACCGTTGACTTAGATAAGCCGGTACCTGATTATCTGTTGGGAAAGGTGGGCTTTAATTTTGAGTTCTTTCCCGGCGATCTTTTCGGGAAACCTTGGGTAATGGATGACCAGACGGGTATTTTCCCTCAGCAGCCCAATGCACCCATGGAACTCTCTACCACCAATCTCCAGCATTCTGGTGACTATTTTACAGGCAAAGGGCAGAATACCAATTTGCAGCAGCTTCTTGGTAATGGCTATAGTCCTATGGAGGCGGATAATATGGTCGCTGCTCCCTATGCCATCGGTAGGAAGTTTACCTCACGCCCAGACGATCCATACAGCAAACTGACTGTAGAGTCTTTGACAGGCGACCTGAAACTCTATGATGGACGCATGAATCATAATAATGGTTGGTTTGTACTTCGCAGCGAGATTGCCAAGGGTGCTACAAAGGGTGCTGTTAAGTGGATGATTACGCCGAATGTCGTGAACGACTGGGTTTACCGTCCGGTTATTCAGACCTCTCAGGTGGGTTATCACCCTCAGCAGCAGAAACGGATCATTATTGAAACAGATGCCAGGGACGCTTCTTTAGCTTCAGCGCAGTTGGTACGTATTGACGGAACGGGAGAGCAGACCGTCTCTTCTATCCAGCCTGTAGTCTGGGGAAAGTTCCTGCGATACAAATATCTGATAGCCGACTTCTCTGCAGTTCAACAGCCTGGTCTCTATCAGGTACGTTATGGAGATTCCCGTTCGTCGGTATTCCGTATTGCGGAGAATGTTTATGAACGTGGTGTCTGGCAGCCTGTACTGGAGTATTTCCTCCCTGTCCAAATGTGTCATATGCGTGTCAGTGAAAAATATCGTGTCTGGCATGATTTCTGTCACATGGACGATGCTCGGATGGCAGCAGAGGGGAACCATATTGATGGTTATGCCCAAAAAGCGGGTTTGTCGAAGTTCAAGGCTGGTGATCTGGTTCCTGGTGTGAATGTGGGTGGCTGGCATGATGCGGGTGACTTTGATCTCCGTGTAGAGTCTCAGGCAGGAGAAGCATATATTCTTGCATTGGCATATGAGGCTTTCCACCCAGAAATAGATGTAACAGCAATCGATCAGCAAAAGCACGTTGTTGAGATTCATGAACCCGACGGTAAGAACGATTTGCTGCAGCAGGTTGAGAATGGCGCTCTTACTGTGGTTCGCTCCTATCAGGCTTTGGGTCGTCTATATCGTGGTATTATCTGTAATAATGTGCGCCAATATGTGCTCTTAGGTGATGCTTCGGCAATGACAGATGGAAAGGCCGGCAATGAGGATGACCGTTGGATCTTTACAGAAGACAACCCCATGCGTGCTCTCTCCACCGCTGCTGAATTGGCTGGCGCTTCACGTGTGCTCTGTGGTTTTAACGACGAGCTAGCCCATGAATGTCTGGAGATTGCAGTCGCGCTTTTTGCCCAGACCCCTGCTGAAGGATGGGCTGCAGCTGTGAAGTTACAGGCAGCCGTAGAACTCTTCCTCACGACAGACAAGAAAGAGTATCTTGATTTCGTGCTGGATCATCAGGAAATGGTCTTGAAAGGTATTGGACGAACGGGATGGTACACGGCTCGTCTGGTGCAACGAATCTCGACCATGAAAGATAAGCGTATCAAACGGTTTGTTGCCGATTTCAAGCAGGCTTTGGCCGATTATCGTACAGATTTGGAGAAACGTGCTTCGGAGACTCCTTATGGCGTACCTTATCGCCCGAGTATCTGGGGCGCAGGTTGGGATATCCAGCGTTTTGGTTTTGAATATTATTTCCTTGTTAGTGCCTATCCCGACATATTCTCTAAAGAAACGGTCTTCAATGCGTTGAATTTCGTATTAGGTTGTCATCCGGGCAGCAATACTGCATCCTTTGCCTCTGGTGTAGGGGCTAAGTCGGCGACGGTCGCTTATGGTCTGAATCGTGCAGACTGGTCGTATATACCTGGTGGTGTGGTTTCCGGAACAGCCCTTATCCGCCCGGATTTCCCAGAGTTGTTGGAATTCCCCTTCCTATGGCAGCAGATGGAATACGTTCTAGGTGGAGGTTCTTCGCATTATATGTTCTTGGTACTGGCGGCGCAGCAACTTTTACAGTAACTATTTCCCTCCAGGAAATTTCGACTGCAAGAAGTGGTTGAAAGCATCCTTAAATGCATCGGTGACGTGGATAATCTCGTCACCGATGTATATACAGTCGTTGCGGTCTATCTTACGAATCTTATCAAGTGCAACGATATATGAACGGTTGACACGCATAAACTGCTGAGTGGGAAGCATGTCTTCCACAGACTTCATGGTGAGATGGGTAATCAGTGGCTTACGAACATCTTCCAGATAGAACATCACGTAGTCTTTCAGACCGCAGACGTAAAGGATCTTTGAAAATGCCACCTGCTGATATTCGCCATCAACTTTCAGAAATACAGACCGCACATTAGTATCTGTTCCAGCAGTGTTGTCTGTGACTATTTGTGATGGATTCCTGTCAACAGAAAACCATTCACGTGCTTTCTCGACTGCCGCCATAAACTTATTGTAACGGATAGGCTTTAAGAGAAAGTCGAGCGCCTTTACCTCATAGCTTTCGAAAGCATATTCTTTAAATGCTGTTGTGAAGATGACGCGTGTGCCCTCTGGCAACATGTGAGCCAGTTCCATACCATTGAGGTCGGGCATCTGGATGTCGAGGAAAAGCAACTGTGGACGCTGCTGTTTGATAGCGTTGATGGCCTCAACAGAATCGGTAAACGAGCCCAGCAACTCAAGATCGGGCGTCTTCACAACGAAGGATTCCAACAGTTTGACGGCCAACGGCTCATCATCAACAATCATGCATGTCATTTCTTTTCAGTTTATAGTTTAATGTTTATGGTTTATAGATGACCACATTGGAGGGTGATGCGGACGTGGTAGATGTCATCTTGTAGGTATTGCTCCCATTTGTAGCGATTGGCATACATGAGGTCGAGACGACGACGGGTGTTCTCAAGACCGATTCCCGAGCCGCTGCGATCAGTATCGTCCTTAGGGTAGTTGGTGTTGTCGCAGAGGAATACCAACTCGTCTTCGTTTTGAAGCAGACGGATATCGATCTTCGAGGAACGGCTGCTGCTGACACCGTGCTTGAAGGCATTCTCGATGAGCGAGATGAAGAGCAACGGGGCGATTTCCATGTTCTGCTCCACGCTGAAGGTCGTTGTCACTTCAGTCTTTTCGTTGCAGCGAAGTTTCATCAGTGCGATATAGTTGCGCATAAACTCCACCTCGCCTTGAATGGGCACCATCTTTTTGTTCGTCTCGTACATCGCATATCGCAGTAGGTCGCTTAGCTGGGCGATGGCATCCTGCGCTGCATCGGGATCGATCTGTGTCAGACTCGATATGTTGTTCAGCGTATTGAAGAGAAAGTGGGGGTTGATCTGGTTCTTCAGCCAGGCGAGCTCTGCCTCTGTGTTCTTCGCCTTCTCGTCCTTCAATTGCTGTTTGATGTCGCGCATACGGATAAAGTGGCGGATGCCGATGGCAATGGCTGCCACCATGCAGTTGAGCAACAGGAACATCAGCAAACCAGAGAAGAAACCTATCCACATCTCAGATGACATCTCAGGCATATTGGGGATGCTGTCGCGATGGAAGTACAGACTGAAGAACTGGGCGTTCATGCCGAAGATGACGCA
>RHMF01001502.1_pt1 | contig 10671 bp, 12 predicted proteins | sample 5365151 | NCBI WGS metagenome assembly RHMF01 (sample SAMN10266501, study PRJNA497801) | feces metagenome | isolation source: feces | host: Bos taurus | place: China: Prairie of Fairy Mountain | collected 2017-08-14 | reverse complement strand
TGGAGGAGTTTCTCCGTAGATGTGGAGGAAATCCTTATCTTTGTGGAGATATCCCCTCCAGGGGACGGAGAACAACACAGAAACAGGACAATATGGACAAGGATCTATTTTCTTTCTACAGACCCCCTATATCCTCCGCTACAACCCCCACAGAGAGTCTCTCTCTGGAGGAGGTCTACAGGAGGATAACCACAGACAGGACTCTCCAGGACAATACGGAAACAATCCGGACTCTCCTCCACCTGGAGGGAGAGGAAAGATACCGGGAGGAGAAAAAGAGACTCCTCCCCTCCGTTACCTTTGGGGGAGTATTTGACTACCGGAGTAACAGCTCCAAGACTCTCCAGGAGAAAGGGAAAAGAGGTCTCCTCTCCCTCTCCGGATATGTAACGATAGATATAGACCATATCTCCCAGACCGGACTCTCCCTGGAGGATCTCCGGGACAAGCTCTCCAGAGACCGGGGTACTGGAGTCCGGCTTATCTTTGTGTCTCCCTCAGGGGACGGACTCAAACTGGTATGCAAATCCGCAAGGGAGATCCAGACCCCCTCCCAGTATGAGGAGGTATTCCAGTCCCTCCGGCACTATATCAATAGCGGATACTCCGGAAAGGTGGAGATAGTGGACAGATCCGGAAAAGATGTTACCCGGCTCTGTCTCCTCCCCTTTGACTCCCAGGCAATCCTAAAGGACTGGGGAGAGACTTTCCACCCGGAACTCCACCCAGTACCCACCCACAGACAGGAGCCTCCAGAGGAGGAATACTCCCGGCTCCTGGAGGAGTGGGAGGACGGAATAGAGGAGATAGTCCGGAGGGTGGAGGAGTCCGGGGTGGATATTGCTCCGGAGTATTCCGAATACCTCCCCCTGGTATACTCCTTTACCGCCCTGGGAGACCGGGGACTCCCCCTCCTCCACAGAGTTTGCAGACTCTCCCCCAAGTACAATCCGGAGGACACGGACAGAGACTGGGAGGAGTGCAAGAAATCGGAGGAGATCCAGGATATAGGGTACTTTGTGAATCTCTGCAAGAGGAGGGGTATAGATGTCTCCAGACACCGGGAGACTCCCCAGAGGGACTCCACCTCCACCCGGACGGAGAAAGCCTCCCAGAAAGCCGGAAAAGACCCCTCCACCTCAAAGGAGGAGAAATTCCGGGAGTACCTGAATATCCAAGACCTCCGGAGTCTGGCAACCCAGAAAAAGGAGGGGATCTCCACCCTCTACGAATTCCAGGACAAGGACGGAAAAAAGAGGGAGAGACTGGTACTCCCCACCGGAGCTCTTACTCTGGTATGTGGGAGATCCTCTCACGGAAAGACAAGACTCCTCCAAAACCTTGCTCTCCAGATAGCCTCCAGGGAGGCAGAGTCCGGAGGGGACGGAGTGGTATTGTATTTCTCCTTTGAGGAGTCCCTCCTGGACGCAGTTATAAGGTTTTCAAATATCCAGGTCAATATCCCCCAGATCTCCCAGTATGGGACAAGTAACACGGAGGTACTCCTGGACTACTACAAGACCGGGAGACTTAACAAAGCTCCGGAGAGCAACCGGACAAGGGTACTCCCCCGGCTCTCCTCCTTTGAGGAGCACCTCTACAAGTCCGGGAGGCTCCGGATCTACTACACCCCAGACCTCCACTCCCAGGAGCTCTGTGGACTCCTTAAGTACCTCTCCTCCCAGATGAAAATAAAAGCGGTATTCCTGGACTATGTGCAAGCGATCTACAAGGAGGGAAACCGGAAAGACCGGAGGGAGGAACTCCGGGAGATCTGCAAGGATCTAAACGATACTGCAATATCTCTGGATATCCCGGTAATCCTCTCCGCACAGCTAAATAGGGAGGCTCCGAATCCTACCCAGATGTCCGGGGACAATATCGCAGAGTCCGCAGATATAACCCGGTACGCAAACACAATCCTCCTCCTTTGGGATAGTGCAAGGACAAGGGATATCTCCCTCCCCGGTCTGGCTTTCTACCTGAACACGGAGGACGGAAAGTCTCTCCAAAAGAGAGGATTTAATCTGGGTATTCCAGGACAGCTCTACGCAGTCCTGGCGAAAAACCGGGGAGGTACTCCAGACCTGGAGTCTTTCCTGGAGGTAGTCCCTGAGACCGGAAAGGTAGTGGAGAACGCAAAGGAGGAGGTAGAGGATCTCCCCCTGGAGTACTCCCAGACTCCCGGCTTTACAGATCTGGAGGACTGAGTATGAGAATTATCTCCGTTGCGAATCATAAGGGAGGGGTAGGAAAGACCACTACCTCCGTATCCCTGGGAGTCTGTCTCTCCGAACTGGGGAGGAGAGTCCTCCTGGTAGACTTAGACCCCCAGGGGAACCTCTCCCAGACTCTCTCCGTACCACAGACCGGGAGGACTATCTATGAGGCTCTAAGGGAGGGGAGAGACCTCCCCCAGATGAAAGTCCGGGAGAGGCTCTGGGTCTGTCCCTCCTCCCTGGATCTGGTATCTATGGACTTGGAGCTCTCCGGGGTGGAGGGGAGGGAGTACCGACTCCGGGAGCTCCTCTCCCCCCTGGACTTTGACTATATCCTCCTGGATTGTCCTCCCTCTTTGGGACTCCTCACTATAAACGCACTCTCCGCAAGTGGGGAGGTACTAATCCCCCTCACTCCGGAGGCTCTCCCGGCTAAAGGTCTGGGGACTCTCCTGGATATAGTCCGGAGGGTGGAGGAGGGACTCAATCCAGACCTCCACCTGGGGGGTATCCTCATAACCCGGTACAACCGGAGAAAGATAAACCGGATAGTGGAGGAGTACCTCCGGGAGTCCTTTGGGTCTCTGGTATTCCAGACCAAAATCCGGGAAAATGTGGATATTTCGGAGGCTCCTCTACAGGGGACGGATATCCTCTCCTACTCCCCCAAGTCTCCGGGGTCTCAGGACTACCGGAGTCTGGCTCTGGAGGTAGACAGAAATCGGTAATAATTCGTAATATTTGGGAATATGAGCAAGATTAAAGATGTCGGTAAGGCAAAGATAGGACTCTCCGGACTCCTGGGTAATCCCACCTCCTCCACAGCTCCGGAGACAGCCGGGGGACTCTCTCCCCTGGAGGACAGACCTCTCTCCACAAAGGAGGAGATAGAGTCCACTCTGGGAGAGGAGACAAGGGAGGCACTCCAGAGGGAAATCCAGAGGAGACAATACCTGAAAGCCGGGAGACCTCCAAAGGGTAGTAAACCCAAGTCCCCGGAGTATGTCCGTATGACTTTCTTAATCTCCCCTGAGAAACAGGAGAGACTCCGGGAGATCGCACTCCGAAAGGGTCTGTTTCTTAAGGAGGTCTTAGACCGGGGTATAGACCTGGTACTGGAGGAGTACGCAAGAGAGGAGGAGGGTGGACTATGATAGAGACCTTTGGACAGAAACTCTACACCGCTACGGAGGTATCCCTCCTTATCGGGGTATCCAGGGAGACCCTGGGAATCTACGCAAGGAAAGCCGGAGTACCTAAGAGGATTATCCAGAGAGTCCGGTACTACACGGAGGAGGAGATCCGGTCTCTCCTCCAGATACCCGGACAGAATATCCGGGAGGGGGTGGAGATATGAGTACGGACAGAGAGAAACAGGTAAGGGAGGAGTTAGGACTCTCCCTGTCTACCCTGGAGTCCGTTACCGGAGACCTGGAGTCCCTCAAAGATGATATTTTCTGGGGGAGGGAGTCCTCCACCCTGGAGGGGGCTATCTCCGGAGTAAAGTCCGGTATCCAGGAGGTAAAGAGTCTAATAGCAACCCTGGAGAGGTGGATAGAGGAGGATAGAGTGGAGGAGGAGGAGTACCTCCGGGAAAAGAGGGAGGGGAGACTATGATACTGGACAGAGACGGACTCCGGCTCCTCTTTGAGCTGTCCTCCAGAGTGGAGGAGGTAACCGGGGAGGCTACCCAGGTAAAGGACTCCCTCCTCTCCAAGCCGGGGGAGGGACGGACACCTGAGGACGGATACCTGGAGGAGATTGTCTCCGGTCTGGAGGGAGTGGGGAGATCTATCTCCTCCCTTATCTCCCAGTACCCAGAGGAGGCAGTCCTCCAGATGAAACAGGAGAGGGACTGGAGACAGACCCACCTCCGCACCCCAGGAGGGAAATTGTAGTATTTGGTAATAATTGGTAATACTTGTAATAATTGGTAAACAAATTCCTAACCTCTGTAAAGTTTGCATTACAGAAGTATGGGACAGAAAGGAGAAAGTATGGACACCGACAAGGACAAGACTCCCCAGGTGGAGACCCCGGAGGGGGACAAGTTTGTAGAGGAGGACGGACAGGGGACTCTCTTTGAGAAACCACCCCGGAGGTCTATTGTGGTATCCTCCCCGGTCTTTGAGAAAAGGAATCTCCTCCGGAGTGCTGTCTCCGGTCTGGCTATTGTGGGGGAGGTATTCCACTACCTCCGGGAGGAGCTGGAACTCCTACAGGAGAAAGGGTCTCCGGTCTTAAGCCGGGAGGCAAGGGGGAGACTGGATCAACTGAGTAAGATTGCTACGGAGGTAATCCCTCCTCTTGAAAAGAGCCTCCAGGAACTGGGAGACCTCCACCTGGCAGACCTGGGAGATCCCACACCGGAGGGAGAGTCCTCCCCTGAGGGGTGGGGAGCTCCAGACCTGGATAGGCTCCAGTATGTCCTCCAGGATCTCTCAGTAGAGAAACTCCAGGAGATGAACAAGGATATTAGAGGGATAGCAGAAAACCTCTATATCCTCCTGGGAGGTCTGGAGAAATACTACAGGGTGGAGACAGACCCCAGGACTGGGGAGAGGATACTTGTAGAATTCAAGGGAGCAATCCAGACCCCTCCGGACACTCCACCCACCTCCTCCGAGAACGCACTCCGGGAGCTGAAAAAGATTGCAAAGAGCACCCACCCGGACAAGATCCAGATACCCAAAGACCTAATGGAGACCCAGATCCACTCCGTAGGGGATACCTTGCAGTATATCAAAGACCCCCGGACTAAGGAACATATCCAGAAACTCCAGGAGAAAGGGAAACTCCTTGCCGGGACTCTGGAGGGTCTCTCAGGTGGAGGAGCCTACCTCAAATCCTTTACTATTGCTCTGGCACAGACTCTCAATGAACAAAGCAAGTACTACAAGACGGAGGAGGATCTGTCCGGAGTGCCTAAAGACCTAATACCGGATATCTTTGGTACTGGGGTGGAGGTGCAAAGGAAAGACCCCCTCCTCCCGGTCAAGATACGCAAGGACGGAGGGATAGATCTCCAGAAAGAATCCCGGAAATTTCCCTATATCCTGGTATCCTATGAGGATATTACCCGAAAGATGAAAGGGGAGGGGAAAGTTATTGGAGGTAGAGATATTGACTACAGCCGGGACTATATCTCCGACCTCTCAGGGAAACAATACCTTTTGGCAAACGGAAACGGAGCTATTATAGGAGTCCCCTTTCTGGTAAAGGAGCTCACTATCTACCGGGAGAAAGACGGAAAGGAGGTAGGCTGTCTCCTGAGACTCTCCCCCCAGTTTTCCAAGTCAGTCCGGAAATACACCCTCCTCCGGGCAGACACTATCCAGAGGATAGGTGGAGGTAGGCAAAAGGATATTACTATGAATCTCTTAGACCTCCTCCTCTATGTCCGGGGGACGGAGAGAGGAGAGGAGTCCCTCTGGAGGAAAGACAAGGAGTCCCTCCTGGCACAGATCGCCACCTCCAAGAGGTACACCAGACAAAAAGCGGAAATGGAGAGGGATTTCCAGGAGGCAGTCCAAAAGGTAAAGGACTCCCTCCTAATACTGGACTACAGGGAGGAGAGATCTCCCTCCGGTCTGGTATCTGTGTTCAAATTCAATCCCAACTACTCCAAGAAAGACCGGGAGGACACCGCCCCTCCAGATGTGCAAGAGACCTCCACCCAGGACAGCTCTCCCCGGAGCTGACAGACCCAGACTCCTCCTCCACCGGGGGAGTCTTTCTGTCTGGTACTCCTGGACACTCCGTCCGGTACTCTTGGACACTCCGGGAGTCTTGGATACTACTTTGGGAGTCTTAGATACTTTTCTGGGAGTCTTGGACACTCCACCCCCTGGAGACCCCTGGGAGGCACACTCCCTCCAAACCGGGAAAAAGTCTGGGAGTCCGGGATACAAAACTGGGAGTCTTGGATACAATTTCTGGGAGTCTTGGATACAAAAACTGGGAGTCTTGGATACAATTTCTGGGAGTCTTAGATACTTGACCCCCTTTAACTTATTGAGTATTAGATACTTGCAAAATCCCTTAACTTTCTTAATCTTCTTAACTTTCTTACTGGAGTGGAGGGGGGTCTATTTTGGATATCCCCCTCCCCTCCTATTTTGTCGCAAAGGAGACCTACAGACACCTATCCAGTCCTCCAGATGTGTCCCCGGATACCGGCTCCTCCTTTGAGTCCTGAGGAGGGGACGGAGACCCTCTGTCCGGTCTGGATCTGTCCGGAGGTGGAGAGCTCTCCCCGGCTCCGGATCTCCCTCCAGGTGGAGGACTCAGGGGACAGAGAGAGTCCCTCCAGATGTGCTCCGTTTCGGCACAGCCGGAGACGGCCGGAGTCCTTGGGGAGTGGAGGCTCCTGGGGGGATACCCCTCCGAATCTCTAAGAGGGTCTTGCCCAAGACCACGCACCCAGTCCCACTCACGCAATAAGTAGTTTCTAAACGAAAAAAAAACTCCTGGAGGTGCAATATCCGGCTCCTACCGGGGTATATTAGGGTATACCCCTCCAAATCTCCAGACGGAGCTCCGGGGAGACCACGCACCCAGAGAGCCTCCAGAGAAAAGAGAAATCCGAAAAACTTTTTGACAGAGTGCCGGAGGGGGGTCTCTGCAAATTGGTAATATTTGGTAATACTCCGGGAAATCCGTACCTTTGTGAAAGACCCAGAAACAGATTTAGCAGATGAACAACCAGAGAAAAGACAACCCCTCCCTCCGGGGACTCTTTGACAAGGTTTTGGATATCCTGGAGGGAGAGATCCAGAAACTCCCGGACACCCTCTCCCAGGTAACCCCGGAGAGGAGACTGGACTTTATATCCAAAAACCTCCCACTCCTCCTCAAATACAAGCAATCCGGGGAGGGAGACTCCTGGACGGACTCCTGGGGAGAGTAACCGGAAAGACCGATTTTCTCTAAGAATTTAGGTCTTTATCAGTGAAAAAACAGAGGAAATCCCCTCTCTATGTGTTACCGAATTTCTACGGAGAATCTCCTCTCCTTTGGGATACCCAGTATAACCAGACTCCTCCGGAAAGAGGGGTATAGCCTCCACTCCCTGGACTCCAGACTGAGACCGGACTCCCTGGACAGGGTAGAGATACCCTCCTACACCTGGACACGGACTAACTCCTGGACAGGGGAGAGGAAAGTCCTGGGGGAGGTCTGTATCCGTATCCGGAAAGGTCTGGGGGGTCTGTGTCTGGAGGTGGAGTACTCAGTCCGAAAGGAGGGGAGACCCTGGGACAAGATGTGTCTCCGGTACGATCTGGTAAGGAGGGAGAGCAATCTAAAACCGGGGACTTTCCGGTACTACTTTAGAGACCCTTACTCCCAGGAGGAGAAACTCTGTAGTAAACTCTACCTCCTCCCTGAACTGGGGGAGTTTGTACCCCGGTCTGTCCTCCAGTCCTACGGAGTCCTCTACGGACAGCAGAGGAGGGGGAAAAAGGACAGATTTCTCTCCGGAGGCAAGAGACCTCCCAAGCCGGAGGAGCTCCGCTACCGAAAGAGACACTACCGGGGGAGGGAGACTCCTTTCTGGAGGAGATACCTGGAACTCTGTGAGGAGGAGGACTACAGGTGGGGACTTGCCCTGGTAGGGGAGAACTGGACTCCAGACCTGGGGTCTCCGGAGATTGCAGAGGAGCTCCGTACCGAATACCGGAGACTCTGTGGGAGGAAATCCTCCACCCGGAGGGAGAAAGTCCCTGAAATCGGCTAAAAACCGCCAAAGAAAGGGAATCCGGAGACCTCTCCGGTATTGCAATTCCAAAAATACTCCTATCTTTGCAAGTAGAATCCCTACCCTGTTTCTGGGATTTGTTTACCGCACACTCCCTCAGGTCTCCCAAGATCTGGGGGAGTTTGTTATCTGGGTGGAGGAGATCTACCCCCATACCCCCTCCAATCTCTGGGAGGCACTCTCCCAAGACCACGCACCCAGAAACTATCGTACAAAATCTATTTTTGGGGGTCAAAACCCCACAGAGGGAGGGTCTCCTGGTTTGTCGGAATAGACCCCCTATTTTGGTTTTTGTGGGAGTCTTTCTGGGTCTGTGGTCTCCCTCTGTCTCCTCCTGGAAATCAAGTCCACCCCGGCTCCTGGGGTATCTTGCCACCTGGAGGAGGAGCCTCCACCCAGGGGAGTCCCCCCTCTCCGGAGCTTGCTCTGTCTGGCACTCCGGCACACCCCGGAGGGGAGGTGCATATTAAGTTACCAGATACCCTCCGGATCTGGCACGAATACCACAGACCGGGGGTCTGGAGATCCTCTCCTGGGGAGCTTGCTCCACCCGGTCTCCTCTCTCCCTTTTTGCCACCATACACCCCTAAGGGGTAACTCAATACCCACCCCTGGCAGAGGTGGAGGAGATTTGCCACCTCCGGAGTCCGCAAGCGGAGGAGGAGATCCCCCAGGAGAGACCCTCCGTCCCCTGGCAGATTGACTATAGAAAATTATCGGAATAATTTGTAATATCGGAAATAATCCTTATATTTGTCCCAGGTAAACAAATCTACTTTTTGAGATATGAAACAGGCAACCCCCAAGACCAACAGCAGACGGACTCTCAGGGTCTCCGGAGAGGAGATCTCAGTCCCCACCCTCCACACCTCCTCCACCCTCCAGACGGAGACCTCCGGGATAACTGACTGGAGAGCTGTGGTAGGTATGTTTATAGCCTCCCAAGATGTAAAGGACTCCTCCAGGAGCCTCTATACCCGGACTCTCTCCCAGTTTTTCCTCTGGATTGTCAAGACCGGAAAGGAGCTGAACTCCTTAGACCGGGAGGATATCCTGGAGTACAAGGACTCCCTCCTCTCCTCCGGACTTTCGGCTCTTACTATCTCCTCCTACCTGGTAGTGGTAAGGAAATTCTATGAGTGGACAGAGAGTCTCCGGATCTATCCCAATATCGCAAAGGGTATCAAGACTCCCCCCAGGAGACAGGCTTTTAAGAAACAGCACCTTTCGGAGACCAAATCCAGGGAGCTCCTGGAGTACTACCGGGAGAAATCCCTCCGGGACTATGCAATAGTAAACCTCCTCCTCCGTACCGGACTCCGGACTATAGAGGTAGTCCGGGCAGATGTGGGGGATATCACTTTCAAGGGGGAGAGGAGAGTCCTCCTGGTATGGGGTAAGGGACACACAGAAAAGGACTCCTTTGTAGTCCTGACTGACAAGACCTATCTCCCTATCCGGGAGTACCTGGACAGCCGGAAAGGAGTGAAAGCCGGAGACCCCCTATTTACCTCCAACTCCAGACAGAATCTGGGGGAGAGACTCACTACCCGGACTATCTCCCAGATCTGCAAGGAGGGACTCCGGGAGGTAGGTCTGGACGGAAAGGAGTTTACCGCCCACTCCCTCCGGCACACTACCGCAGTAGAGATCCTGAAAAAGGGAGGGGAGATTACAGATGTCCAAAGAGTCCTCCGGCACACCTCCCCGGTTACCTCCCAGATCTATACTGAGTCCATAGAGGAGGAACTCCGGCTCCAGAAATCCCCGGAGAGTCTCCTGGACAATGCTTTTTGAAACTTGTAATAATTGGTAATATTTGGTAATCAAATCCTTAGAGTATGGAAACAAAAGTACAACTTAAGCCGGAGACCCTCCACTTTTTAGAGGCTCTCCAGGAACTCCTCCAGGTGGAGGATAGTATCTACTCCGGTCTTACTGAGACCTACGGAGAGGAGCAAGGGGAGAAAATGTGGTACAAGTCCCCGGTCTATACCTTTCTGGAGTCCGCAAAGAGGGAGGTAAAAATCCTCCTGGGGGACTCCCTGGAGCTGTCTTTCTCCGGAGCTCTGGACAAGGTGGAGGAAGCCGCAGAAAAGGAGGGGGTATGTTAGGACAGAGGGAAAAGAAAACCTACCTCAACATAGCGGACGGAAAGGTAGTCCGGAGGACTGAGGGAGGCAAGGTGGAGAGGTACGATTATGTAGAGGGACTCCTGGAGAGGATCTACACAAAGGAGAGAGAATTCCGGGGGGAGAAAGTCCCCTACTGGTATCTGGATCTCCGGGACTCCAAGACCGGGGAGGTCTACTCTTTGGGGGTGGGAGCCTCCTCCGGAGTCTGGCGGTCTATTATTTTCAATCTGGGGTCTCCCCAGTTTAACCCCCTCCTCCCCCTCCGGATCTCTCCCTATATGGGTGGGGACTATTGCAAGGTCTCCGTATACTCAGGGGAGGATAGACTGGACTGGGTGGAGGGTATCCCCCCAGTAGAGGAGATCCTGGTAGAGGGACGGAGGATTAAGTCTGTCAAGAAAAGGGAGGAGTTTATCTCCCGGATAGTGGAGGAGGTTAACCGGAAAGTAGGAGCCTAAAGGAGCCTCCCTGGAGGAGTTTCTCCGTAGATGTGGAGGAAATCCTTATCTTTGTGGAGATATCCCCTCCAGGGGACGGAGAACAACACAGAAACAGGACA
>RHMF01001500.1_pt1 | contig 10677 bp, 8 predicted proteins | sample 5365151 | NCBI WGS metagenome assembly RHMF01 (sample SAMN10266501, study PRJNA497801) | feces metagenome | isolation source: feces | host: Bos taurus | place: China: Prairie of Fairy Mountain | collected 2017-08-14 | reverse complement strand
GATTTCAATTTAGTATCTTTGCAGTAGCATAAACAACAACCAAGCAAATGACAGACGACAGCAACGTGTTGTGAATTACTTTCAATTTAGTATCTTTGCAGTAGCATAATCCACAGAATCTTTGTAATTTACTCAGATTCTGTTGTTTGTTTATGTACTTAGGATTTAATTTTCGGACACAAAACCACACTGCAGTGAGAGTGCAGCACGCAGTTTTTCAATTCTATTTTTAGGGAATAAATCTTAGAACAACTCCAATTGTTGTCCACCAACTTGAGCACGTTGTTGTTTTCCGCAGTGAAAGAGTTCAATCTCTCCAAATTGTTTATCGGTAATGCAGATGATACCCACGCTTCCATGTTCGGGCAGAAAGCTTTTAACCCTACGGATATGCACCTCGGCATTCTCCTTGCTTGCACAATGGCGGACATAGATAGAAAACTGAAACATAGTAAATCCGTCCTCTATCAAACGTTTACGGAACTTAGCATGAGTAGCCCTGTCTTTCTTAGTTTCCGTTGGCAAATCGAATAACACCATCACCCACATGATTCGGTATTCGCTAAATCGTTGCACTTTAGTTATCGGTTAAATACTTGGATAAACAATCTTTCTTATCTCGCCAGCATAACACCTTTGAAGCGAAGCAGTAGTTGTGCTTACCGCCACCATCAAAGGACTACGCTTGTTGTTAATCACCACATCTAAAACAGGAATCTTCAACAACTCCATCTTCATCTCCTTGCTCAACTGCTCACACTCGTCATAACGCTCACAAACTTCCATAACAAGCCTATCAACATAAGGACGATAAGGCTCCATCACATCATCAGCCAAACAAAAAGCATTATACTTATTCCTATGATGAATCCCCAAAGTAGTAAGCAAACCACTTGACACCAAAGCCCTTGCCACAATTGCCCTTAAAATAGCATAGCCATAATTCAACAAACTATTAGGAAACACACCCTCACGCGAACGAGTGAAACCCTCAACCATAGGGAAAGCATTCTGCCAATAATACACCGCAGCCCTTGCCTCCATATTTTCACTATCCCCACTCTTAACCTCACTTGCCCACTTCAACATATTTCTCACCTCAGCACCACGCATCTGTTTCAACACCGCAGCTTGATTCTCAATCTTAGCCACAATCGTCTGTTGCCATAACTGCTTTTTCAAAGGCTGTGAAGCCTCTATCTGAAAACGCATCCGTTCCGTTTGAGTCGAATTGCCAACCAAAGGCAAGTGCATTCCGATTGGAAGATGACTTTCGTTGCATGTGATAACCGCACAATTATTTTCTAACAAAGCTTCCAAAACTCCATGAGTAATAGTGATTCTTTTGTTGTCCAACACCACAATCCCAATATCCTCAATCGGAATAGTCCTTGTCGTTGCAGCCTTGAAGCTTTCCGGAAGCGAATCATTTGTTTCCACCTCCGGAAGCTTTATCACCAACTGCTGACTTCTTAACGACAAATACGCAGGATTAGAAAAACACAATGTGCGTTTTATCATACGGATTATGAAATTATATTACCTAATCTATCTACTTTTATTGGAATACAAGTTTCCTTAATCATTTCATTACTCCAAGCACGTTCCGCTTTATTGTTTGCACCTAATTCTGTTGTTTTAACAATTGCATTAGCAACAAAATAAGGAATAAAAAAAGCTTGATAACCACTACTACTTACAAACTTGTATATTCTATTTCTATCAAATGAATATTGCTTTGTCTTTAATTCTTCTGTTGTAGGCAAATAAACCAAATCGTTTGGAGATATGATAAATAACAACTTAGCTTTTTTATTTACATATTCTTTTTCTTTCAATGTCTCATCTAAATAGGCTTTCCATTCTTTTTGTTTTGCCTTTTGGCAATCTATCACAATGTTCAAAGGCACTGTTGCATAGGTTCTCTTTCCATCTTCTTCATATATAGCAAAGAATAGGTTAGTACCTTTTGCCGCTTCTACAAACTTTTGAGATTTGTTGCCTTTTGTGCCAACAGCAAATTTATCTGCCTTTTCAAATTTCCTTGCTTTATAGATTGGTTTGTGAGGTGCGTTGTTATTTAGTTGATAAATATTTCTATTCATTTCTTCTATTCCCTCAGGAGAGAATGCTTTTTCAATATTTCCATCATTAGCCTCTAAATGCTTTTCAAGAATTTTTCGTATTCCGCTATCAGTTATACTTTCTATATCTTCTTTCTTACTAACAATATCACCGATTGCTTTTCTTGTTGCAAAGTATCTATCCTTAGTATCTTTGGTAAAGTAATAGACCTCAACCTTATCATTTTTGATTTCAGTCCAAATATCTTTGTTGTCCTTAAAATGTTTGATTATTGCTTTATCATCTTTACCTAATGCCTTTAATCTATAAACCTCAGCTTTTAACTCTTGATCTACTATTGATTGAGGATTTTTTAATGCTTCTGAAACTTTAATATCTTTTCTGTTTCTTAGATTCACTTCTCCGAAGACAGTCTCTTTATGCAATGATTTGCGGATAGCCCAAGAGTCTCCCTTTTCTTGAGGCTGTAACTTTATTTTGTTTTCATCTTTATTATAGAATTGAGTCTTGTTTGTCGTTTTATTGATAACTCTAAGATTTTGTTTGAAACTTACGACGATATTACTTAAAGCCTCGAAAGCGTCTTGAGTAAATGTATCCCATGGTTTATAGAAAGTAGTAAATACCTCTCTCTCTTCGCCATTTATGATTGCTTTTTCTCTTTCTCGCAATTTGTATTGTAGTTGATAGCGGTTTGCTTGGTTTTGAGGCTTTGCTGCTTCGTTGTTTATTAAATTCACATGGTTGCGAGTAGCACAAGCGATTACAATAGCATCCATAGCGTGATGCCTATGGTCTATTCTCTTTTTGGTAAACCCCTTCTTAAGTTCTAAAGGTACTGTTGGAATTATATGTCCTTCGGTATTTAATGTAGTAAAATCTTTTTTATCTGTAAGTTCGTTCAATCTTTGGAATCGTGGTAATATTATCCTATTCCAAACATCATTCATACCCCAATCTTTTTTCAATAAGTCGGTTATTTTACCTGTGCAAACGACAAGGTTCTTAGAGGTAGCCTCTTCTTCATAAGTTCCGTCTTCTCGTTTTTCTCTAACTATGTTTGATAACAATGACTTTATGTGTTTGCTTATGTAACGAGTGTCATTTAATTGTCTTTGTATAAAGTCTTCTGGGATATCTTTTAATAACAACTTAGTCTTCTTTTGGGATTGACCAATACCCGAGTAATGGTCTCTTACAAAATTTTCATATTGTTCTACCGTAAATAAGGTTACGCTTTCTCCATTAGAGAGTTGAACTACTTGACCTGGTTTTTTACTTATAAATTCGTATCCAAGCATTTTATCTTTTAATTGATTCACTTCTGCTTCACAAATAACTTTGTTGCTAAACGAATCATCAAAATATCTTGATTGAGGGATAATATGCTCTATTTGATATGCGTCGGTAAATAACTTAGATAAAGGAATCACTCTGCCAGTGTATGGAGATAGATATTTTTGCTCAAGCCATGCTTTATATCGTATTATATCATTCTTGCTTGGGTCTGCTTTCTTTTTGAATTCCTCAATGAATTTGAAGTCTGTATCTTTTTTATCAAGAGTACTTAAAGCATAGCTTTCGTAAATTTTGAATATCTCTTGTTGAGAAGGGGAATGCGGTCTTACTTCCCTGTAGCCAGATTCGTTTAGGTTTGAAAGGATTTTTTGAATTCGAAGATTAGTATTTTCGTTTGCGATATTTTGTTCAGATATTCGTTTTCTCTCCTGACTATCATTTTTTAATTCTCTGCCCAACTCAAGATGTATTTCATCAATTGAGCCTACTTGAGTCCAAATATCCCTTACAGTCCTTAGTGTTTCGGTAACAATTTGTTCAACAATAGGGTTTCGTAATGAGTGTTGTTTGAATTGTCTTAAGTAGTTATCTATATCCTCTGGGCTTTTCCATTTTGTAATGTCTTTTGCTTTGGAGTGTCTTCCATAAACAACATAACAAGCAAGCCACAATGGTAAACCCTTGAATTGATTTATATCGTTAAAGTCTGTTAGCTTTTCTCTTGTTTTGTCATCTATCTTTTCATCTACCTCTCCCGTAAGTAGCTTGTCTATTCTTTTCTTTGTATTAGAATCTATTGCCTCTTCGCTCCAATACTTGCCTACTCTCATAAGGGATAACAATTTCCGTATAGCTTTTAGAGAATAAGAAGCATATTCTTTCGGGAATATCTCTTTTTGTAATTCTTCTGCAAAGGTATCTTTATCCTCAATAGAATGCTTTTCAGCAAATGTTCTTAATGCTTTGCCGATTTCTACTTTAGAACTAATCGAGTAAAGAATATGCCAAAGACGTTCTTCTGTTTCTTTTGTTAAAAATTGCTCTGTAAGACCGGCTTTCTTGATTCGTGATAACAAAGATACATAAGTTGTATTACAAGGATATTTCTTATCCTCTACATAATTCCAACGATATTCTGAGTCTTTTAACTTAAAGTACTTTAATAACTCTTTTTGACCAATTTCCTTTTTTTGCATTAAAAACTCAAATAACTTTGTGATATCTTCCTCGCTATTTAAGTAGTTTGCAGTTTGGTCAATGTTTGTTTTTAGTACTCCATCAACTTTTGCTTCTCTTTCGTAGATTCTTAAGTTTTTAATAAATTGCCACAAGCGGAACTCTTGAAACAATGGGTGTGATTTCGCAACACATTTCACAGGCTCTACTTTGATTTTGCCATCTTTCGTTTTGTATCCTATTTTTTCATAAGGGCAATCAGCAATTAAAGACTTCTTGCTTTTCAAAGGTCTTTGGTAGAAAAGAATATCCTCTACAAAAAGGTTAGTAAAGTCTTTTTGTTTTAAGATGTTACTATGTGTTCCATTGTTTGGATATAAAGCATTGATACATTCATTAAGCAGTTCAGTATCGTTAAGCTCAGTAATGTTTCCTAACTCTTTTTGTTTGTTTAAGATTTGTAGTAGTTCTTCTTTATAGTATTTACGTTCAATAACTCGAATCAATTTTCCAACTATTTTTTGATCTGGGTCGTTTAATAGTTCATCATAGATGTATTCACCGATAGTCTTGTTGCTATTATTTATTTTGTCTTCGGTTTTTACTTTAATCAAGCCCCAATCGTCTTCTTTTGGAGCTCTGAAACGTCTTATAATATTGCCGTCCTTATCTCTTTTCTCGGTACCATCTTCATTCAAGTCTGTTGTTATAATGAATTCTCTTATCTTGTTTTCCCAATCTAATGGAGTTTTACTCTTACGGCGATAAATCATGCCATTTTCTAAATAGACATTGTACCAAACGTCCCCTTTGTCCTCATTGTCGGCTTCAACTTTGAGAACTTTTAGTTCTTGATATTCAACTTTTTTTGAAGCATCTATTTCTTTTTCTTCTCCTCTTAGTTGAAAGTAACCTCTTTTTTGATTGAATTGAAGTAAAATCCAAGCTAACTCTTGTTTTGATATAGCTTTTGTCAAGGCTTTCTTTCTAAGATAATATATAGTCCAATCTATTGGAATGTTTTTAAGATTGGGTTGAACTTGCTTAAAGTTCTCACGCATTTCCAAGAAAGACTCTTGAAATAAAAACACACTCTTACCATTTGCATCTTTTGTCCAAGGGAGTTTAGGCTCTTGATAGTCTATAAATTGCCCGTATCTATTTAAGCAAGAAGAATAATGCTCTGGAAGAAATCCCATTATATTTAACACTCTGTTCAAACGTTCTCGTCTTAACTTCGCTCGTTCTAAGAGTCTTCTTACTCCTCTATATTTTGTTCTTTCTGCTGTTTGGGATATGGAATTTCCTGCTTCAAATTTACCCATAATTTCTGCGTCCATTGGAATTATTCTACTACCTGCAGCTTCTATGCCTGTAGCCTTTATTTCATTTTCCTTTACCTCAGCATTTACAACTGCCCAACCTATGCTATTTGTTCCTAAGTCTAAGCCTAATATCTTTTTCATAGAATGTATCGTTAAGGTTATTCTGATTACAAATTTACAAAAAAAGAAGTAAAAACCATTGCTGATTAAAAAAGTTTTGTATCTTTGCCTCACTAAATTGAAGCAATTCACAATAAGGATTATTCCGTTGTGAAAACATTTAAGTGCGGCACTCTTTAGGGTGTCGTCTTTTTTTTTATCCCTAATGTATTATTTCCGAGATATAAATCAACGAATTTTCTTTCTACTCGGATTTCGCTTACTCCTCTGTCTTGTTCTTTGTGGCGAAGCGGCGGTCTCGTTGGGCGAGTAGGGCTTGACGGTGTCGGTTGAGGTCTTCGACTTGCTTGTCGAGCAGGGAGCGTACGGCATTTTTCTCGTCGAGTTCGCAGTCTATGTCGTTTAGGTAGTTGGTGTAGTCGTTGAAACAGTCTTCCTCGCTTTGGAGAGGGTAGATGTAGAAGTGTCCGTGTCTTGCCAAGAGCTTGCGGAGAGCATCTACAATCTCGATACTTTTCAAGAAGGTAGCCTTGTTCTTAGGGCAGAGGTTGGAGTTGAGGGTTGAGGTGCGAGCGTAACGTCTGCGATAAGCTGCAAAGACATTTCGTTGTTTTTCCATGTCAAGTCCCAATATGCAACCGATGCGAATCAAGGTGGCATCGTTATGTTCTTGCTTAAAATCGAAGCTGAATTGACTCTTTTTGCCAAAGAAAAAGTTCTCAAAGATAACAATATTGCAAGGAGAGTCAGAAAAAACCCTATACCAATTATCATACAAATCCTTCACCATAGCCGACGACCAACTCACAGGGTGAATCGGAAGGGCTGACTTAGTGTTTCTTTGATGTAAATCTGCAATTTTATCCTTAGACATTTCCTTAACTTAAATAATTGTGATGCAGTGATTAAGCAATTTTTTTTTCAAAATGAACAAAAATTTTCCTTAAAGCTTTCCACATTCGGACTACAAAGATAAGAATAAAAATACATATCTGCCATACATACAAAAGGGTAGAAGGGGGCTTATATCCGACATTTTATTAACACGAATATGCAGATACGATTTAAGGTATTGACAATCATAGGTTTTAGCCTATTTTTGCCGTGTTGAAAATCATTTATTCATTTTACGGTTTAGTCATCGTGAGGGTTGCGACGAATTCGACTAAATCGACTAAAAAAAAACAATTAAAGCGATGAAAACTACAGATGAGGTATTGAAAGAGCTGCGGATTGCCTATTCGACACTCTATCGATTGAGACGAAAAATTGGCATGTTTGCAAAGAGTAGGCGGACAAAGAATTGGTACACCGAGGAAGATGTAAGATTGTTAAAAGAACAAATGAAAAGGGATAACGAATGGCAAAGGTAATAATAGATTTGGAGGTTATGGAACGCTTGGAACAGAGGTGCTATTGTCGATTGACTCCGGCTGAGAGAATCATTATTTCGTATGTGCATAATTTCAGAGAGGGATTCTTTGGCACAAGTGTTCATTTAAGTAAGGTCTGCGGATTAACTGTAAAACATATTAGGAAAATAGTCCGCCAACTTCAAAAAAGAAAAATCTTAATCGAAGAAAGAGAGACACTAATCTTGAATCCGCTATACCTAAAGGAATAAAAAGCGACCTATGAGGGTGCAAAAAGCGGCGTCATAGGGTGCAAAAAGCGGTGCATATAATAAATATATAATATATATATAATAAATATATAATTAAAGAAAAAATAAGTAAAAAAGAAAAGCATGTATGGGAGCAAATGTAAGTAATGAAAAAATGTTAGGAGAGATGAAACAGATGCAGAGTATAGGGATTGATTTATCGGACGCTATGGCGGTGAGAATGGACATGGATATGTTGTCGAAGTGTTATGACTTGTTTGACTTGGGTAAGACTGAGGTGAGGGGTATTAAGAAAGTTGGTACTCGTCCAAGTATTGTGAGTGGTTGGTTTACTTCGCCTCAGGCTTTGATTACGGCATTGGAGCAAAGGGAGAATGAGCCTTGGCAGTGGTACTTTGTGTTTAATGAGTTGGACCAAACAAGGCTTGAGGATAAGAGTAACACAAATATGAACTTGAATTGCTTTGCACCGGCTAAGAATACGATTGCTGATGAGGATGTGAGGGTAAGGCGTTGGATTATGATTGACGTTGACCCGGTGAGAGAGGGCAATGTGAGTTCTAATGCTGAGGAGTTGGGAGAGGCATTGGGCGTTGCTCGCAAGGTGTATGCCTTTTTGCAAGCTAAGGGATTTGCAAAGCCGGTGGTGGCTCTCTCGGGTTCGGGTTATCATTTGATGTATCCTTGCAAGATTGAGGTGAGTGAAGAGAGTGATACTTTGATTAGAGATTTTCTTACGGTGCTTGCGATGCGATTCGATACGGAGAGGGTAAAAATAGACACTGTGGTGCACAATCGTTCTCGTTTGACTAAATTATACGGAACGGTGGCTAAAAAGGGTGTAGCGAGCTTGGAAAGGCCTTGGAGGACGAGCCACTTTCTGACCAAGGCTGAGCGATGCGGTGAGGTGGATATTAGGTTTGTCGAAAAGGTGGTTGAGGAGAACTTGGTGAGAGAGCAGAGATGTACGGTGTATAACGACTATGGGCGTAAGGCGTTCGATGTGCGTGCTTTCTTGGCTAAGCATTCCATTGGCTACAAGGAGAAACAGATTAAAGGGGCTGTGAAGTTCGTTTTGGACAAATGTGTGTTCAATCCCGAGCATAAGGCACCGGATTCGGCAGTGTTTCAGTTTGACGATGGGCGATTGGGATTCAAGTGCTTTCACAACTCGTGTTCGGCTTATCATTGGAAAGAGTTCCGTGAGCATTTGGAGCCTGTGAGTGAGGCTAAGCCGACTTATTCCTCTTTGGACTACAATAGCTTTGAGCAGATTTCGAGCGAGGGGGAGACAAAGTGGTTGAAGCTATCGGAGATAAACGCCTTGAATGCTGACGATATTCTGCACATACCTACTTCGTTTAAGGATTTGGATAAGTGTTTGAATGGAGGCTTGGCAGCTGGTGGTATAAGCATTTTGACGGGTGTGAATGGCTGTGGCAAGACTGTGTTTTTGAATAACCTTATCTTGAACGCTTGCGACAAGGAGTTTAGAATCGGTCTTTGGTCGGGTGAGATGCAGTCGTGGAGAATCAAACACTGGCTTTATCAAATTGCACGTGGCATACATTCGGATTCGGATTTGGTGAACGGCTTGATTGAGCAGTGGTTGAACGATAGGCTGTTTATCTATAACAACAACTATGGGAATCGTTGGGAGGATTTGTTTGAGAGCATCAGGACTTTGGTCGAGAGTCAGGGGGTAAACCTTGTGGTGTTGGACAATTTGGCTTGTATGGATATCAATCGCAATAATATGGATAAGTATGAGCAGCAGAGTGTGTTTGTAAAGGCTTTGGCGGAGTATGCTAAGCAAGCTGCGATTCATATCATCTTGGTTGCACACCCGAGAAAGTCATTTGGCGTTGTGAGAAAGCACGATATTTCGGGTTCGTATGATTTGAGCAATATGGCGGACAATGTTTTCATTATGCACAAGGTGAATGACGACTTCAAGAAAGGGGCTAAGGAGTTTTGGAAAGAGTCTGAGGTGACAGATTATTCGAAGTTCGACAGCTTGATTGAGGTGGCTAAGAATAGGGATATGGGCGATGAGCGTGTGCTTGGCTTGTTCTATGAACGCTATTCGAAGCGTCTGAAAGGCGACTACACCGAAATCCTCCACTACTCTTGGGAACGACACTACAACTCTCCTTTGCTCTAAACCACAAGTTTCCTAGCTCGAATCGTCAGTTCTATTAATCTGCTTGAGGCTGACGATTCTTGCTTGTTTTGTGTGTACTAATTGTATTGTTTTAGTTTTTTGTTCAAATACCAAACGATAACACCGCAATAGGCTTGTAGTTGTCCGTTTGCGGTAGTGGTGCTATAGTGGTTTAGTTTGTCTGTCAAGTTTTTTCTTGTCCATTTTTTCTTTCCTAATGCTTTGACTAAGCCTTTGATAGTTGCTTCTCGGTTTCCCTTTAGTATTGGGTGGTTTAGGTTGAGGGTTTTGTTGAGGTCATTGTTGTAATCGGGGTTTGAAGATTTGATTGTTCCGTCCATTGAGCTGTAGGAGATTGTGTCGATTACATGTTGTTCGAATGGTGTGAAACTGATAGGGGTTTCTTTTTTGCTTCTGTCGCAGTGAAAATGTCCGTCGTTGGATGTGTTTCCATCACAGCAAAGCACCATGTTGTTGTATGCTAAGGTTTCTTCTGGCTTTCCTTCGTTAAGACTTTGTGATTGGGGTTTGATATGTTCGATTCGTGTTGTTGTTGTGTCGCCTAGTGTGTAGTTGATTCTACGCATGCAGTAGGCACATAGCCCTCCTTGCTCGTTTAGCAGTGCTTGTCTGAGTATGTCTTTGTCTGCATTATTGTATGTGATGCCAGGAGTGTTTCTTATTTCGGTCCACTTTCTTGGCTCGCTTTTCTTTGTAATCTTAATCATCGCTATCAAGAGTAAAGTCTAACATGCTTTGGGCTTGACTGATTTCTGGTATGGAGTCTCCAAATTCGTTGCGTAAGTCGTTTAGTGCAGTTCTTGCTTCGTTGTATTGGTCGTTGTCTATGTGGTCAAATAGTGCTTTGAGTCTGTTGTGCACCT
>RHMF01001499.1_pt1 | contig 10678 bp, 9 predicted proteins | sample 5365151 | NCBI WGS metagenome assembly RHMF01 (sample SAMN10266501, study PRJNA497801) | feces metagenome | isolation source: feces | host: Bos taurus | place: China: Prairie of Fairy Mountain | collected 2017-08-14 | reverse complement strand
GGGCCGCCTGCTCGTTCGCCATGATAGCCGATGCCTTCACATCATATCCGGTTACCGCACCTACTATCTCAAGATCTCCGTCAATATCGACAAGTTCAAGCTTGGTAAGCCTGATGAACTTCTCCTGCAGAGCTTCTGTAAGCTGATTGCTCAATGAAGGGTTCACCTTCGGAGCCAGATATTCGAAGTAATTGATAGTCACCGTCTTCACATCCGACTGAATGGAGGTACCGGTAAAAGAATAAATGCCGCATGAATGCAGCAGCGGCAATGTCAGGAGAAGTGCCACCACCACTCCCACACTTGCCCATATTGTCCTTTTTGCCTTCATCACTTTATCTGTTTCAGTTTCCTGTATAATGTTCTTTCAGAAATTCCCAACTCTGCTGCCGCTGCCTTTCGGTTGCCATCATGCTTGTTCAGTACCTTCACTATAAGTTCGTTGCTGGCCTTCCTTATAGACATATCTTCCGGCTCCCGTTCTTCCAGCTCCTGATCCTCCGGATCCTCGTCATACTCATACATATCGTGCGGCACGTCCTGATGTACCGGCATCTGCGGCTCAGGTGGCGCTATCGCCGGAGCCGACTGCCGTGTAAGACCTGCCTTGGCCAGCACATCCTTAAGATATTCGACATCCTGCTTAAGCTGGAATATGGACCTTATTATAGCTTCTCTTTCTGCAGCACTTTCCGGGGGTTCCTGATATGCCGGAGACGTTGCCGGAAGAAGATTCGGTTCTTCGCGAGGAATATACTTTGAAAGCACATCGACATCAACGATGCATTTATCCGAGCCCGGGGTCATTCTGGAAGATTCGAGAGCAGAAATCGTTTCCGCCACATTCTTCAGCTGCCTGATATTTCCCGGCCATCTGTATTTCCTGAGCAGAATGGAAGCATCCTCCGTCAGTGTAACCTTGCTGAAACCATATTTTGCTGAAAAATCCGATGCGAATTTACGGAACAGAAGATTTATATCTCCAGGCCTCTCCCGCAGAGCAGGCATCATGACTGTGACGGCATTAAGCCTATAATAGAGGTCCTCCCTGAACTTTCCTTTTGAAACCGCATGGAAAAGATTGACGTTCGTCGCAGCGATGACCCTCACATCAGTCTTAAGGACCTTGGAAGATCCCACACGTATGAACTCTCCTGACTGAAGCACCCTCAGCAGCTTTGCCTGCGAAGAAAGAGGAAGTTCACCTATCTCATCGAGAAAGATGGTACCTCCGTCTGCCTCTTCAAAATATCCGCGGCGCATCTCATTGGCTCCTGTGAACGAGCCTTTTTCATGGCCGAAAAGTTCCGAATCGATTGTTCCCTCAGGAATCGCTCCGCAGTTTATGGCAAAATACCTGCCTCTTTTGCGCGGGCTGTTCTGATGAATGACTTTGGGAATATTCTCCTTTCCGACGCCGCTTTCGCCTGTCACAAGGACAGTTATGTCGGTTGGAGCGACAGCAACGGCTATCTCCAACGCGCGGTTGAGCGCCGGATCATTGCCTATGATATCATATTTGTTCTTTAAACTCTGTAGTTCCTGATTTGTCATAACGGGACAAAGTTACGAAAAGGCTCGAAATTATGTATCCCCTGACCCCAAAAATATAAAAATATGATTATCTTTGCGAGGAATATGCTTTGGCGTGAGCTGAAGAATATGCATGGAACATATTTAACCATAAATTATATTCAAAAAAAATGAAAAAAGGCATTAGATTCATGTTTGCTGCCATTCTCGGCATCGCTGCAGTTTCCTGCGCATCACCTGAGAAGATGGCAGAAATGGCAGAGAACGTAACCGTAAAGTGCGACCCTGCTGTTCTTGAGGTTGTAGCCGGTCAGATCAACGCTACCATCTCTGTAACTTATCCAGAGGATTATTTCCATCCAAAGGCTATTCTCGAGGTTACCCCTGTAATCGTTTACGCAGGTGGCGAGCAGGCTTTGGAGCCATTCATGTTCCAGGGTGAGAAGGTCAAGGACAACTATGAGGTCATTCCTTCTGACGGTGCTACAGTAACAAAGAACGTGACTTTCAACTATGTTCCAGGAATGGAGAAGTGCTTCCTTGAACTCCGCGGTACTGCAAAATACAAGGCTAAGTATGCTGACCTCCCTACCAAGAGAGTTGCTGACGGTGCAAACACAACTTACATGCTCGTTTGCCAGAAGGGTAAGCTTGATCTCAAGGCTGACAACTATCAGGAGATCATCAAGCAGACAGCTGAGGGTCAGATCCTTTATAACATCAACAGCGCAGACGTAAGAAACAGCCAGCTCAGATCACAGTCTATCAAGGACTTCCAGGCTGCTCTCGACGAGATCAAGGCTAACGGCCGCAAGACTTTCGTCGGAACTGACATCGTTGCTTACGCTTCACCAGACGGAAAGGAAGCTGAGAATGCCAAGCTTTCTGACAAGCGTTCTGCATCTGCTGAGAAGGCATTTGGTAAGGTTACCAAGAAGCATGAGGTTGAGGGTCCGGTTAATGTTTCAAGCGTAGCTGAGGACTGGGAAGGCTTCCAGGAGCTCGTAGCTGCTTCTGACCTCGAGGACAAGGATCTCATTATCCGCGTTCTTTCTATGTACAGCGATCCAGCTGTCCGCGAGAAGGAGATCAAGAACATGTCAGCTGTTTACTCAACTCTTGCAAAGGACGTTCTTCCTGAACTCCGTCGCGCAAGATTCATCGCTAACGTAGAGTTCCAGAACTATACAAACGAGGAGCTTCTCCAGCTTATCGAGGAGAACATCGACGTACTCGACGAGACTGCACTTCTCCGCGCAGCAACACTCGTCAAGGACAACGAGCAGAAGGTTGAGCTCTATAAGAAGGCAGCCAACAAGTTCGACAGCCCTGCAGCTCAGTACAACCTTGCTGTTACATACATCAAGATGGACAAGCTCGGAAAGGCTAAGAACGCTCTTGACAAGTGCGCTCAGGATGCTGACTGGAACAACGCTATGGGAGTTATCGCTCTCCGCGAGGGTGAGTATGCTCAGGCTAACAGATATTTTGCTGCTGCCGGTACAGAGACTGCCAAGGAGAACATGGCAGTTATCGACGTACTCAACGGTAACTACAAGGATGCTGCTGCTAAGCTTGCCGGCAAGAAAGGATACAACGCAGCTCTCGTAGCTCTCCTCAACGGTAACAACGCTCCTGCAGCTGCCCTCAAGTGCGAGTGCCCTAAGGCTGCTTACCTCCGCGCTGTAGCTGCAGCACGTCAGGGTAACGCAAGCGCTGTAGAGGCTAACCTCAAGGCTGCAAGCAAGGACGCTGAACTTGCTGAAAGAGCTGCCAAGGACATCGAGTTCGCTCTTTACAGATAATCCTGTTCAACACGGACATACATACAGTGCGGCAAGGAGTTTTCCCTGCCGCACTTTTTATATCCAGAAGTATGACTGCCACGTCCGACACCGCGACGTATTCCATCAACGTATCCTATATTCAGACCTGACGTATTTAATGAAGACAGGACCGCTTTTCTCTTCAGTCTTTTTATCTGCAGTCATGACTGTCAATGTGACATTTATCCTCAATGTTATCTCACCATAGCCTGAATGATTGAATTCGCAATCTTCCACAGGCAGCTTGAATTCAAGATGGGCTTCATTCCCCTCAACTACAGCCCCCATCTCAAAATTGAAATCATAGCGCCTTCTGGCAAGGCTAGGAGATCCGTTCCAATCCGCATTCTGATCAACCGTATAAGGTACGCCGAGGTAGCCGCCGTCATCATATATAAAAGAAGTACAAGGGCTACCGGATATCACTGAATCCCACTCTTCATAATAGTCAAACGAAGCCTGTCCATCTCCGTTTATATCTATCGGCTCAGGGCCCTCCCAAGTTACGGACTCTATTTCATATTCTCCCCTTATCGTATCAAAGGCTTTCTTCTGCAGGTCTTCCACCCATACCTTTTCGCATGAGGTCAAAGCTGCAGCACTAATAAACAAGCAATATATCTTTCTCATTGTCAATCTATTCTAAACCAGTCTGTTTCATACATGGATACCGCTCCGAACATACCGAGGCCACCTTCCACATTCGTATATGTATATGTGGCCGGAGTGAATCCGAGGTGGATAGGAGCGTCTGATTCCTCCACTATGAACCTCGCCCTGAAATAATGATAAATCTCCGGAGAAAGTCTGAATACCTTCACATTATATTCGTAAAGTTCATATATTTCAGAGATGAGTTCCCTCACACCATTTACATATTGATAATGCGCCTCCTTCAGATACCTTTCTTCTGCCTTTACAAATACATCAATGGCAGATTTCCCGTTATCGGATTCTGCTGCAGAGACCTTCATGTCTCCGCCAGCATTTTCCACTATAAGCTCTGACTTTATCGATGATATTTCGCCCCCTTCCGATATGTTTGCATTGACATACAGTTCATCATACTCCACAATGCCCTGGAGAGCCTCATAATCGTCCCACAGATAATCCGGAACTGTTCCTATGACATCAAACATCCTCCTTTTAAGCACCTGTATGCCGAAATAAGAATCATCCTGAGGCATTTCGTCAAGCACCACATGGAAATTCCTACGGGTTCTAAGATAAACCATGGACTGCCCGGCCTCGTCTTCTCTATAGCTTACAACGAGCTTCGATTCAACATTTACCTCAGGCAGCGAGGCCGGCATCGTGGTCTCTGCCTTTACAGAAGGCAATCCGTCAGCTTCTGCCCTGAGCACAAGCTTCTGTCCGGGTCTGAAAGTGTCTTGCGGAACATATGACACAACCCCTGACATATCAGATTCCATATCCCTGACAAGCTCCACCGCTTTACCGTCAGCTTCCAGATAAAGGCTGACATCTTCTGCACCGGTCTCTTCAGCCCCGAAAGCCGGCTGGCTCACAACGACATCAATCCTGTCCCGGCCTTCCATTCCGATCATGGCGTTCACATATATTCTTCCATCCTTATCGGCTGGAAAATCCACTTCCTTTTCACAAGATACTGCGAAGAGTGATGCGAGGATAACGACTCCCAGCCAGACCCGGCACGACATATTCATATTTCCAGTATTCTTCATAGCTAAAATCTGAGTGTGTAATTGAACGAAGGGATTATCGGGATTGCAGCCAATGTCTTGAACTTTGTCTTGTATTCTTCGGTCGTAGGACCCACACGGTAATGGTCAAGCATAGTGAACATAGGATTCATTCTGCAGTAGGCATTGTAGAGAGTAAGGTTCCAGATGCTTTCATTACCTCTTTTAGTGGTCTTCCTGAAATTGAATCCAAGGTCAAGACGGTGATAATCAGCCATTTTATAATTATATGGACTTGTATAGTACACATCGCCACCGATAATCTGGGTAGGCACCGTCATCCTATCTCCGGAATGGTAGTTCCACGCCATATACATATCAAAGCGTCTGCTGAACCTGTGGGTAGCATTTACGGTGAACTTATGGCGGTTGTCATTTCTGGCCGGATACCAGTCGTGCCATATCCCTTCAAAAAAGCGTTCGGTCCATGACAATGTATAATAAGCTGAAATCTCCGTATTCCTGTTCTTCCATCCGAGCTCCACCTCAGCACCATATGACCTGCCCTTTCCCTGCATCAGCTGAAACTCCCATGTAGAGATATCAGGATATATGTTCTCTATGCCGCAATATTCATAGAGGTTATCCATTGTCTTCCAGTATCCTTCTATATTGAGGACCATTCCATGAGGAAGATTCATATATACACCTCCGGCAGCCTGCCTCGATCTCATTGGCGGCACCATGTCGGTGGACGGAAGCCAGCTGGACATGGGTATGTCAAGATAATGCGCATGCAGAAGATGGATGGTCTGGCCCATTTCAGTATATGACATCTTCAATGCCGCCATCTGCCCGAGCTGAAGACGCAGAGCCGCGCGGGGCTCTATGGAATGGTAAGTGTAGCCTCCTTGCGCAAACATATTGTATCTTACACCGAGATTCGCCTTCAGCCAGGCAGTGAAAGCAATCTCATCTTCAGCATAGAGGCTTACCTCCGAGGCATTGTAATCTATTGAATATGAATCATCATCAGCATATGCTTCTTCGCCGTTTATATTTGTTATTGTTGACACTTCTCTCACAGGTCTGAACATATGCATCACATATGAAGCACCAGCCCTTACATGGTGATACTCCGAGGGTATCCAGTCCAGTCCTGCCTTGGCACCAAGGTCGTGCAGTCTCGAGTAATTCCTCTCTTCGAACTTTCTGTCATTTATTTCCAGCGCATTTCCTGAACTGACATCCCAAAGATTGTTTATCTGCCCGACATCATTATTGGAGCGGGTATAGTAAAGCGTCGTGTTCAGATGAAGGTCATCCGAAATATTCTTATTCCAGGCCAGGCTTGCCAGGATATTGCCCCAGCGGACATTTATATCATGGCCAGATTCTCCCGTATGGCGTGTGCCCTCCCAATATTCAACCTGAAGGTCAGTCCATCTGTATCTTATATTGTCTGAACCAGCATAGAAATTGAGCGAAAGCCTGCTGTCCTTATCAAAAAGATGTGTCACGGAAGCGTTCAGATCCGTCATGGCAAGATTCACCTTTCCGGTATCTCCATAGGGCAGCGACAGATTGGCTATGATATTGTATGGGACAGTCAGAACGTCAAACCAGGTACGTCTCAAAGCTACATTGAATGAGGTCTTTCCCGGAACGATCGGTCCTTCAAACTGAAGTCCACCATTGAGAAGACCTATATTGAAAGATCCGCTGTAATTCTGGAAACTGCCGGGTCTGGTGGTAATATCTACGACCGAAGATGTCTTACCACCGAAACGGGAGGGGAAGCCGCTCTTGTAGAAATCAATATTATCGACCACTTCTGTATTGAAGACCGAAAAAAGGCCCGCAAGATGGCTTACATGATAGATGGGGACACCATCCAGTAGAAAAAGATTGTCAGATCCATCTCCTCCATGCACATACATTCCTGAGAGAAGTTCGGTACCTCCCGATACACCGGGAAGACTCTGAAGTTCCTTTATAAGATCCGGAGAACCAAGTGCAGCATAACCACGCCTGAATCTGCTGCCGTCGAGCATCTGCAGTCCCGTCTGGGTCGAATTGCGTCTGCGGTCGATATATGCAGTGACGCGCGATTCGTCCAATGTGTCCTTCTGCTCCTTGATGAAAATGGTATAGTCCTTGGGCTTCTTTCTGGCGCCCGTCCTGGTCAGGACCACATATTTCTTCATTATCTCGAATTCAATGCCTGTATCTGCGAACAATGCTTCGAGATTCTTGCGAAGGGATTCCTCGTCGATCTTCGTCCGAAAGGACTGACACGGAAGCGGCTTGCCTTCATATGGAACGTCAAGGTCGAGCGACGAGTCATAGACGAAATTTACTCCGAACGTCCGATGAAGCAACTCCATCTGGCTTTTGAGCGTGATTTTCTCACAGGTATCCCGTGACGTCCTGGCATCCAGGCAGACGGATACGGAGGACATAACCATCAGCAGGATGGTTGTCAAAAAAGTAAGTACGTATTTCATTGTTAGTCCGTAGGGAATCTTATTTCCTGATTATCGTCACATCAAGAGCAGACTCTATAAGCTCGATGATCAGGTCAAGGTCATCGGTATAGAACTCTCCACTGAGTCTTTTAGAGAGATCGGTCGCCACGAATGAAACATGATAGTACTGCGAAAGGCACTCGAGAACTTCCTTCAAAGGAGTCTGGTCGAAGATGAAATATCCTCGTTGCCATGCAATCGAATTGACATCTGCAGATTCCTCCACCACCGGAACATCGGAATCCTTGTCGAGCACAGCTCCCATACCTTCAGTCAGAATGACACCTTCCGCGTCGGAATCCTTAGCAAAAAGTACCTTACCTTCAGCGACATAGACCTTTGCGGCAGCACTTTCCTGATTGTCGGAGGCATCTACCATGAACTCCGTTCCGAGTACCCTTACGAAAGCTCCGTCTGCTTCGACTTCAAACGGCCTGTTCTCATCACGGGCAACATCAAAATAGACCTTTCCCTCCATCTTTATCTTCCTGGTCTCATTCATGCGGTAACTAAGGGACGAACCAGGGAACAAGGTCACGCAAGAGCCGTCGGAAAGCACATGCTCCATCTGCGACGCATCAGCCGAGATCTCAGTCCAGCCGCGCGCATCGCGATGCATGAACATAAAGACTCCAAGAAGAAGCATGGCTGCAGCGGACATGCTTGATATCATGAATATCCAGCGCCTGCGCGGAATCGGCCTGATACCGTTGGCATCCTTGAAGCGTCCGATAGCTTTCTGAGTATCGAATGTTCCTGCTTTGTAATGTTTCAGCACAAAGTCCAGATGTCTGTCTTCATTGTGTGACATAATCATTGATCAAGATTCAGGTTTCTGCCATAAAGACGTACGTCCTGCAGAATAGTACTATCCTTTTTTCAAAATTATCCGAAAATGAACATATAAATCTTTATCGCTCCGTTCTTGAGCACGTTAAGAGCCTTGCTTATCTGGTTTCTTACAGTATTGACGGACAGCCCCAGCTCTTTGGCGATCTCTTCATATTTAAGTCCGTCACGCTTGCTCAGAAGGAAGACCTCACGGCATTTCTCCGGGAGAGAATCGATGGCCGTCCAAAGTTTAGCCTCGATTACAGAACGTTCCTCGGCATCATCGTCATCTATCACTCCATATGTATCATAAGGCTTCAGAGACTCTGTAGGAATGCCTTTTTTTCTGAGATGGTCGAGACATCTGTTACGTACGGTCATGTACAGATATGCACGTCTGTTGGTAACGGAAACGCCTTGTTCAAGCTTTTCCCAGAGCGTAGTGAAGCACTCCTGCACCACGTCCTCCACGAGATCGGTATCCCGCAGATAATGAAGCGCATACATGCATAAAGGCCTGTAGTTGAAACGGAACAGGTCTTCGATTTCGGTCTGCTTATTTGGGGAGATTGCAGCCATTATTTTCTTGTTATGTCTCTTATAAGGGTAAAGATGCGATATACCGCCCAAAGGATAAGCAGAATATATCCTCCAAGAAGAAGTTTTGCATTCTGTCCGTCAAGGCCCGCACGGATATGGATAACCATGAAGACCACCATCGCCGCCAGAATCAGAGTCATGAAGACGGCATAGAATATTTTCAAAACATTGTTTCCCATCATCTTTGTTTCAGTTCAGTCTGTAAAGGTAAGAATTTTTGCTGTATTCCGTAACATTTCATAATTTCGTGAGTATATACTTAGAAAATGGAAATGAACATAGACATAATCATTGCAGCTGCAGGAGCAGCTCTGGTCACGGCTGTTGCCACATGGCTTATCGTACGCGGACACTTCAGAAACCGCCTTAAGACACAGGAGATTCTCCACGAAAAACGTATTGCAGATATGGAGAAAATGGCAATTCAGGCTCAGGAAAACTATGATAAGGCGCTCAAGAGCATGAGGGAGACGGTAGTGGCAAGCATGACTGCCGAAACAGAAAAGCTTCTCCGCCAAAGGGAGAAGGAACTCGCTGACGAAAACCAGACTTCGATGGACGGAATCCTGAAGCCGCTGAAGGAAAGCATTTCTGCTATGGAAAAGGCTATGAAGGAGAATGCTTCCTCACATCTGGAGACCAGTACCAAACTTTCCGAGCAGCTGAAACAGGCCGTGAAGGAAATGCAGGAGAAGACATCGGATGTAGGAAGAAAGGCCGACACACTTTCGGAAGCACTGACAGGAAAGCCGAAGGTACAGGGTTGCTTCGGGGAGAATTTTCTTGAAGCGATACTTGCCAGAGAAGGCCTTGAGGAAGGCAAGCATTATACCCGTGAGGCCGCCAACGAGGATCTCAGCCGTCCGGACTTCGTTTTTCATTTCAAGGAGGGACTGGAGCAGAAGGACCTCATAGTGGATTCGAAGGTGTCTCTTACCGCTTTCGTGGAATACATGAACGCTGAGTCGGAAGAAGAGAAGGCCATCGCCATTGACAGACATATCAGAAGCGTCCGCAAGCATATAGACGAGCTTGCACGAAAGGAATATGCAAAGAAGAACTCACGTTCGTTCGCTGACTATGTGCTCATGTTCATGCCGCGCGACATGGCATTCAGAGTAGCCCTGGAGGCCGATCCGATGCTTTGGCAGGAGGCGTACAGGAAAGGGGTCCTGATCGCTACGGAACAGACGATAATGCCTTTCCTGAAGATCATGCAGCTCACATGGAACAAGTTCCAGCATGACACCAACACCCAGAGGATCACACAGGCAGCCCAGAACATGATAGACCGTGTAGGATCATTCTACGACTCCTATGCCGAGCTCGGGCGCAAGCTCAAGGCCGTATTCGGGGAATACAACAAGGGCGTCGCAAAGCTCCAGGACAACGGACAGAGCATCACCACATCAGCCCGCCAGGTCATCAGCCTCGGCGTCCGCCGCAGCAAAGGCAAGGAATTCACCGTGCCGGAGGAAACTTTGGAAATAAGTGATTCTGAATAGATTAAGAAAATGGCAAAGAAAACAGAGAAGACAAATGCTGCCCGTCTGCTGGACAAGGCGGGAATATCATATAAGCTGATCCCTTACGAATTCGACGAGAACGACCTGGCCGCACAGCATGTAGCCGACAGTCTGGGGCAGGATATAGCCCGTGTCTTCAAGACTCTGGTTCTGCACGGAGACAGGACCGG
>RHMF01001614.1_pt1 | contig 10681 bp, 12 predicted proteins | sample 5365151 | NCBI WGS metagenome assembly RHMF01 (sample SAMN10266501, study PRJNA497801) | feces metagenome | isolation source: feces | host: Bos taurus | place: China: Prairie of Fairy Mountain | collected 2017-08-14 | reverse complement strand
TGAGTAGAAGACTTGTTTGATGGGGCTGGGATGTAAGCTTCGAGATTTTTTTCGAGTTGTTAAGTCCGCGGTTTCCAACACCCGATTTTTCACAATTTCATATTAAATTATCAAACTAGGCAGAGATCTTATTATAAGTGACTGTTTTATGTTCAACATATTATAATTATCTTGATTAGTATGTTGTGGAATATTATAAAGTTACTTTAGATTCTTAGTTCTATTCTAGTTAGGTGTATTCAGTATTTGGATTTTATATTTCAACTGGATTTTTACGTTTATCGATTTATTTATTGGTACGGCGACCATAGCGATAGGGTCACATCTGATCTCGTCTCCGTCTCGATCTCAGTAATAAAGTCTATCTACGTTCTGTTTTGTACTATAGGTGGTAAGCTTATGGGAATTTCGGAAAGTTGCCGGCCTTTTATTATTCATTTACCTTGTGTTTTATTTGTGCTATTTTTGTTTTGATTTGTGTTGAATTTGTTATGTATTGTTGTTTGTTCTGTTTTTTGTAATGAGTTCTTGATTCTACTTTTTTATTTTGATTAATTTTTAGTATTATATGTTATACTTTATTTAGAGGTGATTTTTTTGTTATATTTTATTGGATTAGGGTTATTTAGTGAAGATGATATTTCTTTTAAAGGATTTAATGCTTTAAAAAGTGTTGACTGTATTTATGCTGAATTTTATACTGCTAAATTGATGGGTGGAAATATTGATAATTTGATTGACAAAGTTGATGTTCCATTTGTTACTTTAAAACGTGAAGATGTTGAAGATAGAAATATTGTTTTAGAAGAAGCTATGACTAAAGATATTGCTTTTGTTGTTGCTGGTGATCCTTTGATGGCTACAACACATACTGAACTTTATGTGGAAGCAGTTAATAAGGGAATTGAAACACTTATTATTCATGGTAGTAGTATTTTTTCTGCTGCTCCGGGTTTAACTGGTCTTCAAGCATATAAATTTGGTAAAACTACTACTGTTCCATTTCCGGATGAAAATTTTTTCCCACATTCTCCTTATGATGTTATAAAAGCTAATAAGAATATGGGTTTACATACTCTTGTATTATTGGATATTCAAGCTCATAAAGATCGTTTCATGACTATTAATCAGGCTTTGGATTATTTGTTAAAAGTAGAATCTGAACGTAATGAAAATGTTTTTACAAATGATACTATAGTTGTGGGTTTGGCTAGGGCTGGTAGTGATAAACCTTTAGTTAAAGGTGGAACTGTTCAAGAAGTAGTTGAATTTGATTTTGGTGGTCCTTTACATTGTTTGATTGTTCCAGGCGATTTACATTTTGTTGAAGCAGAAGCACTTATTACATTATCTGATATATCTAAAGAATTGCTTGAAGATTTTTTATAATTCCAATAATTTAAATACTTGAATTTTATAAATATTTAATTAGATATTTATTATGATAATGATATTTAAAAGTTAATAATTGAAGTGTTTAATTTGAATTATACAGATAGTGATACAATAGATCTAATTAAAGGTACACATATTTCTCATGAGCTGTATAAAGATATTCAATTTGTACATGATAAGAGTACTAATTTTTATCAGGTAATATGTACAAAACATGATAATACGACATGTAACTTATATATAGGTTATGATGGTTCTTCTGCCCGTCGTACTTATAATCGTATTATTGCTTCAGCTGATGAAGAATTTTAATCTTTTTTTTCTTTTAATTTTTTAAAAAAATAGTATGTGGAGTTAATATAATTGAGTATATTTTAATAAATATTCCATGTAATATTTGTCTAGAAGTCTATGTAGTGACATTAATTCTGGATGTGTTGTTGCTTTCTGTTCTGTTAAATTTCTTAATGTCTTATTTTTCATATTTTCTCTGACTTCATTTATTGTGAATTTAAGTTGGTTTATATTTTCTTTTTCTAAATTTTCTGATATATTATAATCTGATGGATAAATATTGGTGCCGGTCATTAAATTTTTATTTTTAGCTTCATATATTGCTCGTGAGTTATCAAATATATCTATTCCTATATAACTTAGTATTGGTATGATTTGTGTTGTTGCAAAAGGGAAGTATAATGCTGTTGTTGGACTTATATTTTCTCTTGTTTTGATTATTATTTCTAATAAATCCTGAGGATTTCTTTGTAGTTCATCGGGATTAGCGAACATTAGTGTTGTATATCCGTATTCTTCTAATTTTTTTGCACATTCTACTCTTAGGTCGGAGTATTGTGATCCCTGTATTACTCCAATTTTTTCCTTGTTTTTTTCTTCTTTCGCTATTTTTAATGTTTCTTGCATATACTCTTCAGCTATTTCTTTTTGTATTTTGAAGGGTGTTGCAATATTTTCCACTTTTTCTATTTTTTTGTAGTTTAATAAAATTGGTGTCGTTTTTTCATGATATGTTCCATATCTTGCAGGTCCATCATGTGAACTAATTTTAATCATATTATTATCTCCACGTTATTGTTGTTATTTTTGTTTTTAATATTTTATATGCTTTTTAGAAATTATGGAGTATCTTTGTTGTAATTGTTCTTAAATTCAATTATTATTCAAATCATAATTTTTCACTATTGGTGTAATCTTTTTGATAACACAAACTATTTTTTTTGATAGCTTTATATACTAATTTGATAAACCTATTAATAGAAGTTTAAAATTGTTAAATTTCTACAAGTTAACTATTAAAAATTTATTTATGATTGGTGAATTAGGTGCATCAATCATTTCATCTAATGGATATAAAACAATTTATTTAAATAATATTATGTATTTTATCAATGGAGTGAAAATATGTCTTTATTAAATGAAAGTGAATACTTAATTACAGAAAAAGATATTGATCCAACTTTTAAAGAAGAAATTATGGCAAATGGATCAGACAGTTTAGCAGTATGTTACCAATGTGGTACATGTTCTGGTGCATGTCCATCAGGAAGAAGAACTCCTTACATGATCAGAAGATTAGTAAGAAAAGCATTAATGGGTATGAAAGAAGATGTTATATCTGATGATGCTCTTTGGATGTGTACAACCTGTTATGAATGTCAAGAAAGATGTCCTCGTGACATTAAAATCGTAGAAATTGTTAAAGCAATCAGAAATGTAGCAGCACATGAAGGATACATGGCAAAAGCTCACAAAATGACTGGTTCATACGTAGCAAAAACTGGTCACGCAGTACCTATCAATGATGCAACTAAAGCTTTAAGAAAAGAAATTGGTCTTTCAGAAGTACCTCCTACAACTCATGCTTGTCCTGGTGCATTAGAAGAAGTACAAACTTTAATTAAAGCAACTGCATTCGATGAATTAATCGGATACGACTGGGCTACTGGTAACTTAAAAGAATAATTTTGATGATTTAATAAGGAGGATATTATTATGGCATACGCATATTTCTTAGGATGTATTATGAACAACAGATACCCTGGTATTGAAAAATCCACCAGAGTATTAATGGATAAATTAGGTGTAGAATTAGCAGATATGGAAGGAGCTTCCTGTTGTCCTGCACCAGGTGTATTCGGTTCTTTCGATAAAGAAACCTGGGCAACAATTGCAGCAAGAAACATTACAATTGCTGAAGATATGGGAGCAGAAATTTTAACCGAATGTAACGGTTGTTTCGGTTCACTTCACGAAGCTAATGACTTATTAAAAGAAGATGCAGACATGAAATGCAAAGTTAACTCTTCACTTTCCGAAATTGGCCGTGAATTCAAAGGTTCAACTGGTGTAAGACACTTTGCAGAAGTATTATACAATGACATAGGTTTAGACAAACTTTCCGAAATTATGGAAAAAGATTTAAACTTAAACGTTGCTGTACACTACGGTTGCCACTTCTTAAAACCTAGTGATGAATTACAAATTGATAATCCTAAAAATCCAAAAATCTTAGATGAACTTGTAGAAATTACAGGAGCTAAATCCGTACCTTACGCAGACAAAATGATGTGTTGTGGAGCAGGTGGAGGATTAAGAGCAAGAGATAAAGAAGTTACTACCAGTTTCACCAAAGAAAAACTCGACAACATGACAGCAGCTAACGTAGATGCTATCATTGATGTATGTCCATTCTGTCACATGCAATTCGATGTAGGTCAAACTGAAGTAAACGAACAATATGGAACTAACTTTGCAATTCCTGTATTACACTTAGCTCAATTATACGGATTAGCAATGGGATTATCTCCAGAAGAATGTACACTTGATAAACAAGTTGTAGATCCTAGTTGTTTAGTTGAAAAAATGAACACACCTAAAGAAGAAGCAGCAGAAGAATAATTTAAGTGTTCACATATAACTTTTTTTTAAGTTATATCCTTAACCCCCTTTTTTAAAATATTATTTTTTATTATTTATTTCACATATTAAGAACTTTAAATATATGCATTCTTTTTCCAAAATTTTAATATATATTAAAAACATAACTAGAATAAATAGCAGAATTTTATAAATTAATATTTAATTATTACTATAATTTAAGGAGACAATAGTATGCAAAAATTTATTGTAGAATTAATAGGAGTTTTCACTCAAAAAGATTTACCTGAAGATTATAAACAATTTGTTGAATACAAAGCAACAATTCAAAATAAAGAAGTAACTGATGATGATAAAATTGCTGTATTAAGAGTAAAAGATACTACTAGTTATCAGATATTCTTCTTAAATGATTATAATTCTCTTGAAGAACTTGACAAGGAAGTTGACGAAGATTTAGACGGTAAAATTTATAACTTTAGTGTTCGTAAAATTTTAGAAGGTCACATAAATGGATAATCAAGAAGTTATAGACCCTTTAGAACAAAGATGGGTTGTACTTGATCATCTACTTCAGGAGTTGGGTAAAAAATATGATATTCCTCCTGAAGTAACTAAAAATCTTCAGTATGCTAGATCTTTGACACATTATTACAATCAGGATCCTACTGAACCGGATCGTGCAAAGGAATTGCCAAGAATTGATTCTTATCTTCATGATTCTGAGCTTAAATTAATGGGTATGGCTGGAATGGAAGGTGAGGAGTTTGTTTCTGAGTGGGAACAAAGATTACTTGATGCATCTCAAGGTAAAGAAGTATTTAAGCAAGCTAAAATTCAATCAAAATTTATTCCGGGGATGCCTGCTAACTTTGATTTTGTAAGATTTAACTTCAAAAAACCTATACATGAAGAAAGGTTCATGGAAATTTGTGAATATGAAAATGTTATCATAGAATTTGATGAAAATGATTCTTCAGTTTTTGTATTTGGTGAAAAAGATCATATTCAAGAAGCTTTAAAAGAGATGGCTCCGTTTTTCAGTGAACAAATGTCCTAATTAAGATTTTCTTTCTCCCCCTTATTTTATTTCTTTTTTATATTCTTATTTTAATAATATCCTTTATTTTAATACATCTACAAAGTCTTATTAATATTAAACTAGATAAATATTAATGATATTTAATTATTGGAGAAATTAGATGAAAATTTTAATGATTACTGATATCCATAGTAATCCAGATAAAATTTATAGTTATTTGGATAATAATTCAGTAGATGAAATTATAATTACTGGTGATGTTACAGAGTTTGGTCCTGAAAAACTCTTTGTAGATACTTTAAATAAATTTTCTGAATATGCTAATGTTCATGCATTATTTGGAAATTGTGATCCAAAAAATTCAAATGAATTAATTGATGAATCTGATGCAATAAATATACATGATTCAATTTCAAATATTGGTGATATAAAACTCATTGGATTTGGTGGTTCAAACCCTACACCATTTGATACACCTAATGAATATTCGGATGAATTTTTATATGAAAGTTTAAGCAAATACTCAGATGAATTATCTTCAGATTCTTTTACAATTCTAGTTACACATGCACCTCCATTAGATACAAATGCTGATAAAATAGAATCCGGTGCACATGTTGGTAGCTGTGCAGTAAGAAAAATTATAGAAGAAACACAACCTACACTTAATGTATGTGGTCATGTGCATGAATCCATAGGACAGGATACAATAGGAAATACGGTAATAGTAAATCCTGGTGATGCAAATACAGGACATGCATGTATCATTGAATTAAGTCAGGATGATATTAATAATCAAAATGTCAACCTAAGTTTAATAGAAATATAATGAGGAAAAATAATGTCAAAGTTCAATGAAGAGGATGTCTATATTTTTAATCCAGAAAGGGAATGTATGAGTCGGGAAGACTTAAAAGAATTACAGTTAAAAAGACTTCAAAAAGTTGTAAAATACGCATATGAAAATGTACCATTTTATCAGAATTCTTTTGATAAAGCAGGAGTAAAACCTGAAGATATTAAATCTTTGGAAGATATACAGTTACTTCCATTTATTACAAAAGATGATTTAAGAAATACTTATCCTTTTGATTTGCAGGCTGCCCCCAAGGAAGATTGGGTTGAAGTACATTCAACAAGTGGAACAACAGGTATACCTACAGTAGTTGCATACACACAAAACGATTTGGATATTTGGGCAGAATGTACTGCACGTGGACTTGCAAGTGTGGGAGTACATAAAAATGACATAGTAAATGTTGCATACGGTTTTGGACTGTTTACCGGTGGACATGGAGCACAGTATGGAGCACAAAAAATAGGAGCATTGGCAGTTCCTATGTCTTCAGGTAACACTCAAAGACAAATGAATTTCTTAAAAGATTTCCCTGCAGATTTTTTATGTTGTACACCTTCATATGCTTTATATCTTGCTGAATCCTTTGAGAAAGAAGGTATTGATCCACAATCAGTTCCGTTAAAAGGTGGATTATATGGTGCTGAAATGTGGACCGAAGAAATTAGGGCAAAACTTGAAAACAAATTCGGTATTTCTGCACAAAATATTTATGGTTTAACTGAAGTTATTGGTCCGGGTGTTTCAACTGAATGTCATATTAAAGATGGTATGCACATAGCAGAAGATCATTTTTATCCGGAAATAATAGATCCTAATACTTTGGAAGTTTTACCTGAAGGAAGTGAGGGTGAAATAGTATTTACTTCTCTTACAAAAACAGGGATGCCTGTAATCAGGTATAGGACAAAGGATATCACTTCTTTAAAATATGATAAATGTGATTGTGGAAGAACAACTGTTCGTATGAGTAGAATTACAGGACGTAGCGATGACATGCTTAAAGTTAAAGGTGTAATTGTATTCCCTAAACAAATTGAAGAAGTTATCATGAAAATGGATGAACTTTCACCTGCTTATCAAATAATTGTTTCAAGACCTGGTATTTTAGATATGATTGAAGTTCAAGTGGAAATTGATCAAGCTACTTTCAAAGATTCTATAATAGATTTAGAAGGATTTAAACATAAGATAGCTAAGAAAATTAAGGAAGCTATAGGAATTGGAGTTAAAGTAACATTAGCTGAACCATATTCATTACCTAGAAGTGAAGGTAAAGCTGTTAGAGTAATTGATAAAAGAGATTTTAGTTAGAGGTGAACATATGTCAATAAAACAATTATCTGTATTCTTAGAAAATAAAAAAGGAAGATTATGGAAAGCATTAAACACATTAAAATCCGAAAATATTGATATCAGGGCATTATCTATTGCAGATACATCTGAATTCGGTATTTTAAGAATGATAGTATCAGATCCTAAGAAAGCTAAAGAATTACTTGAAAAAGAATTTGCAGTGAGTATTGCAGATGTATTGGCTATTGAAGTTGAAGATCAGCCAGGTGGTTTGGAAGCAGCTTTAGGTTTATTGAATGAAAATGATGTTAATGTAGAATATGTTTACGCATTTGTTGAAAAGAAAACTTCTAAAGCTTTAGTTGTATTAAGAACTGACGATAATGAAAAATCATTAAAATTATTAAAAGATAATGCTTTTTCTGTAGTTGAAGATGAAGCATATACTATTTAAGTATATGCAAACTATTTTTTTTTATTTTTTTTCATAGAATTGATTTGGAGTATAATTGTATCCATATCTAATTGCATTTTGTAAAAATTCGTTACTTTTTTTGCATGAATCATATAATGTTTCACCATTTATCAGATTGCTGGTTATGGCTGATGAATGGGTACAACCAGTTCCATGAGTATTATTTGATTCGAATAAGTTTCCTTTGATGAAATGAATCTCATCATTTGAATATAGTATATCATTTCCGTTAAGATGTCCTCCAGTTATTACAACATTATTATCATAACTTAATAATTCTGCAACTTCTTTCATATCTTCTTCATTGTTAATCTTTTTGTTAGATAATTGTTCTGCTTCATGGATATTAGGAGTAATTAAAAAAGATTTTTTCAATATATATTTTTTAAGATGTTTGGGAAAATCATTTGAAGTCAAATTGCTACCACTTTCACTAATCATCACAGGATCAACAATGGCTTTAAGATTATATTCGTTAATTTTTTTAGAAACCAGTTTTACAATGTCCTTGGAGTAAAGCATTCCAGTTTTAAAATATTTAATAGGATAAACATCCAATATTTGGTTAATTTCATCTTCAATAACTTTTAAATCTAATTCCTGTATGTTAATCACACCAAAAGGATTTTGTGCAGTAATACACGTGACTACACAGTTAGCATAAATATTATGTGCATGAAATGTTTTACAGTCCGCAAGTATTCCGGCACCACCGGATGGATCTAAACCAGCTATACTCATTGAACAGTTATCTTTCATTTTCTCTTTGTACATCTAATCTCTCCTTACCGTGACTACTTTTTACAACAATATTTATACTGCTTAAATATTCATAACTATAAGTTCCATTGCCATGTAATAGTAATTCCCCCAAATCTTCGGGAGTATTTATGTCTAATGAAACATAAAAAGATTCTATAATATTTATGGACATACCTAATTGATTAGCATAATTCAAATGTTTAAAATAACTCATTGGACCAAATTGTGTTTTAAAATCGTATTTTTCATTAAAACATAATAAATTGGTACCACCACCTTTAGATGGACAGATAACAAAATCATTTTTCATATTTTTTAGAGTTGAGATATGTTCCTGTTTTAATAGAGGTATATCCGAAGGCAATACTAAAATATCTTTATTAGGAAAATTAATTTTTACTTCATCAACGGCATCTGAAATAGCGTTATTCAGATAGTCATTTTCATGTTTTTTTTCTTTAACAAAATTTACGTTTAATTCTTTTCCAAAATTTTTTATATTTTCATCTTTACTTACTAAAACAATTTCATCAACTTCATTTTCAATCGTTGTGATGATATCTTTCAACATATATTTTAATAGTTGAATTCTTTCTTTTTCATTTAAGAACGGAGAAAGTCTTGTTTTAGATTCATTAAAACTAGATACAGGAATTATAGCAACTAAATCTTTCATATTAATATATTGTTTTAAAAACTTAAAAAAATTAATTGTTTAAGGGAGGTTATTAGAAGTATGAGTCTAATGTTGACTGTTTAGATTTATCAAGTTTATCATGGATAATTTTTTCCTTGGTTATATATTCTTCACGAATTTTATCATTCATATAATCTCTATCTTCACCAGAAATCATTTGAGAAAGAATATTCAAAGATTTTTTTGAAGGAATTATAAATTTTTTTATTTCCATTGATTTCCAAGCTTTGTTAAATTCATATTCTATCTTAAAATCATTTTCTGATAATATTTTTCTAATGTTTTCAACATTGTTTTCATTGATGGGCTGGTAATAATTGTACAATCGTTCATCTCTGAAGATAGGATTCAAACCAACGATAAACTGTTTTAATTCATAATGAAGTTCTTGTTCAATATTATTATTCAAAGCATTAAGATAGGCTAGAGCTTTAAGAGAATCTTTATAAGCTTTATTGTCTCTTTTATCTATACTTATTTCCAAATGTTTATTTAGGAAGAGTTCTGTTACTTCAGTTATATCTCCTTTATTTTCATCTATAAATTTCTTAAATTCATAGTAATAGAAATTTTTTAAGAATTTGTTATAAAAATCAATGTCTTCATGACTATTAATAAATACAATTCCTTTTTCTGTAACATAATATTCTTTTTCAGGTAAAAAATTTGATGGAACGTATTCTATAATTCGAGAAATTAGTTCAGATTTATTTCCAGTAACGGTCAAATTATTCTTTTTTAATATTTCTTTTAATTCATTCACGGTTAAACTATTTAAATAATTCTCTTTTTCTAATGAATTTAATTCATTGCTGATGTATCCATCTTTAATAACTAAATTTTTAATGAAATCTGCATTAAACTCGTAATCAATATTAATAATACTGTTTGTCAAATCAAAATTATTGTTTTCATTAAAAATTCTTATAAAATCATATATTCCTACATTTAGATATGTTTTAATATATTCCTGTTTATCAATGTCTTCTGTATTGTAAAGTATTGAATTTTTATAAGTTTCAATAGATGTATTTCCTTCGAAAATATCTTCATTGTATTTTTTATTAATATTTATTTGTTTAAGTTTTTCGAAGTCTATTTTTTCATCACTTTCAACATTTGAATCGTTATAATATGAATAATTTTTCCGTATATTACTTAAAAAATCTTGTATTTCTTCATCATTATCTTTCAATGTATTTTTGATTTCTTCAATATATGAATCGTCAAGTTTTTCACGTTTTTCTGAACAGGAACATTTTT
>RHMF01001498.1_pt1 | contig 10683 bp, 11 predicted proteins | sample 5365151 | NCBI WGS metagenome assembly RHMF01 (sample SAMN10266501, study PRJNA497801) | feces metagenome | isolation source: feces | host: Bos taurus | place: China: Prairie of Fairy Mountain | collected 2017-08-14 | reverse complement strand
ACCTGGGCGATATGACCTGGGTCAAGTTCATGGGCTTCGACGAGAAGGGCCGCGCCAACTTCAGCCGCAAGGACGCTCTGAAGGAAATGGGCGAGAACGCCTAATAATAACAATAAAAAAGCCGCCCATTGGGCGGCTTTTTGTTGTTTAAGGAAAGGATCAGCCAAAGGCTACATCATAGCCGTCAGCTTCCAGGGCCTCCTTGATCTGCTGGATGTGCTGGTGGTTGTGGGTCTCCAGGCTCATGGACACCACGCAGTCGCCCACCAGGCAGTTTCTTGCACGGCGGGCATGGGTCACGTTGATCACGTTTGCACCGGTCCGGGCAACGGTCTGCAGCAGGGCCACCAGGCCGCCGGGCTTATCGGTGACGGTAACGGCCACCTGGCACACACGACCAAAGGTCACAAGGCCCCGGTTGATGACGCGGGACAGGGTGGTCATATCCACGTTGCCGCCGGAAACCAGGCACACGGTCTTATAATTCTCTGCATCTACAAGACCGGACAGCACAGCTGCCATGGCGCAGGCGCCCGCGCCCTCGGCGACGGTCTTCTGGTCCTCCATCAGGGTAACGATGGCGGCTGCCACCTGGGCATCGTCTACCACCACCACATCGTCTACGTACTTTTTCACCATTTCATAGGTCAGATCGCCGGGGGTCTTCACCGCAATGCCGTCGGCAATGGTGTTGACATGATCCAGGGTGATCCGCTCGCCTTCCTTCAAAGAGCGGTACATGGAAGGCGCACCGGCTGCCTGGACACCAATGACCTTACAGCTGGGCCGCAGTGTCTTGATAGCAAAAGCCACGCCGGCAATGAGGCCGCCGCCGCCAATGGGGACCACAACCTGCTCCACATCCGGCAGCTGCTCCAAAATCTCGATGCCGATGGTGCCCTGGCCGGCGATGACATACTCATCGTTGAAAGGATGGGCGAAGGTATAGCCACATTCCTGGGCCAGTTCGTTGGCCTTGGCCGCAGCATCATCGTAAGAGCCGGGCACCAGCACCACCTCTGCGCCATAGTTTTCCGTGGCGTGGATCTTGCTGATGGGGGCGGTGGCAGGCATGCACACCACGCTGCGAATGCCCAGCTTGGTGGCAGACAGGGCAACGCCCTGGGCATGGTTGCCGGCGCTGCAGGCGATGACGCCACGGGCCTTTTCCTCTTCGCTGAGGCAGGCGATCTTGTTAAAAGCGCCACGGAGCTTGAAAGCGCCGGTCAGCTGCAGATTTTCTGCCTTGATATAGAGATTTTTGCCCAGGCCCTTGGTGGGGGTCAGAGGGGTGACGCGGGCAACGCCCCGCAGCCGCTCCCGGGCAGAATAGATCTGATCAATGGTAACCATACAAAATCTCCTTTTCGTAATTTTTTATCGATATTTATATACCTATAATACACCACATTTTTGAAAATTGCAACCTTTTTTCCATATATTTTATTTTCGGCAGGGCCGTTTCAATTGCCGATATTGAAATATGGAGATTTTTGGTTTATAGTAGGGAAAGACAGAAAAAGGAGGGACTCCTATGCACACAATGTTTGGTATGAAACACCTGATCATTTTGGCCGTTTCCGTGGTTACTATGGTTTTGGGAACCCTGGCTGTGCGCAAATGGCCGCTGCAGAAACTGGCCAAAAGCCTGCTGGGCATTGGTATGGTCAGTGAGCTGATCAAGGTCTTTTACTACGTTATCGCCCACGAACCCACCCATGGCGGCATTCTGCCCAAAACGGATCTGCCGTTCCACCTTTGCTCCATCCAGATCATCTTCATTGCCGTCATCGCTTACAGCAACAGCCCCCGGCTGAAGGATCTGCTGCTGAGCTTCATGCTGCCCAGCTGCCTGTTTGGCGGCATTGCAGCCCTGCTGATCCCCACAACCTCGTCGCTGAACGGCGGCTGGATCCTGTCGGTGCAGTATTTCGGCTATCACATCGCCATTTCCATCTTCTCCCTGGTGTTGTTTGCCGGCGATCAGTTCCAGCGGACCGTCAGACATTATGTAAACTGTCTTAAGTTCCTGGTGGTGCTGATGCTTTTTGCCATCTATATCAACAGCATCGTCTATGACGGCGTGTCCAACATCAATTTTATGTATGTGGCCTCGCCGCCTCAGTCCGGTCTGCCTTTCCTGACTGAAAAGTACGGTTGGGCGGTGTATATGGCCCATTATGCCTGCCTGGTAGCGTTCTGCGTCACCCTTTGCTATATCCGTCCCATTTTTGCTGCCATTCGGAGCAAATTTGCCAAAACCCCTGTTGAAAATGGAAAGGATCACCCATGAAACGTCTTTTATCCCTGTTTCTGCTGCTGGCGGTGCTGCTGTGCGGCTGCAACCCCCATAACGAAACCACCGGCACGTCTGCCGCCTCCCAGCCCAACTCCACCACCCAGACGCAACCGACCGAACCGGAGAAGGTCTGCCAGGGACATGACACCGATCCCTATGTGAATGTGGATAAGGAAGCATTCTATGCCGACTACACCCCCGCCTGCTGCTATGTGGATGCCTGCTACCGCACGGAGCATTTTCTTATGTCGGGTCTGCTGGAGGTGCCGGGTCAGTACGCCACCATCTCCTCCTATCAGCCCACCGATGCAGACGGCCGTCTGCTGCGCAACACCGACTGCTATTATGAAGACGATGGCAACACCTATGTGGTGGTGGATGCATGGGGCAACGAGGTATTCCGCCTCTACAAGGGTGCCGCTTACCTCACTTTGGAGGAAGTTGCGGCATATATGTATGCTTTCGGCGGCTCCAACAGCGCGCTGCCTGCCAACTACTCCTCCAAAAAGGTGACCAAGGTGGGAAACAATCCCTGGGGCATCTACCTGCGGGGCAACCATTCCTATTTCTCCGGCAACACCAGCAAGTACCCCTATGAGCCGGTACTGCCTGATATTTCCGGCTGCGGCGGTTCGCTGCAGTATTACGAAATGGACATCGGCACCACCGGCACCGACACCGGCAACGGCTATGCGGTGAAGATCTACAACGACGGCAAGACCATTACCCGGGGCGCTGCCCGGCTGGTCTATACCCGGATGGACAAAAACCGCAACGGTGTATATGAAACCGATGAGATCTATGTGTTCTACACCGCCAATCACTACAACGATTTCCGGGAATACCTGAATTATTACGGCGGCTGGGGCGAGATCTTCGGCAACGAGACCGGCGGCGGCACCCTCAGCAGCAAGGTAGACTACAATCCCACGCCCTATGTGCCCACCGGCTATGCCAGCTTCCAGGCGCTGTACGAAAAAGAAGATTGATCCTTTGCCTACCGGCTTGCCGGTAGGCATTTTCCTTTGCGAATGCATCTTTACAACCCCAGGCTTTTTCGGTACAATAAAGAAAAAGGAGGTGGGCTTTATGGAGAAAGCGCCCATTGGTCGCTTTGCGCCAACGCCCTCCGGGCGGATGCACTTGGGAAATGTGTTTGCAGGTCTCATCGCCTGGCTGTCGGTGAAAAGCCGGGGCGGCCAGATGGTATTGCGGATGGAGGACCTGGATACCCAACGCACCAGCGAGGAATTTGCCCAAATTTTGCGGGACGATCTGCATTGGTTGGGACTGACCTGGGATGTGGAGACCCCGCCCCAGAGTCAACGAAGCGCTGTGTATGACCGGTATTTTGAAAAATTGCGGGACGAAAAGTTGCTGTATCCCTGCTACTGCACCCGCAGCCAGCTGCACAGTGTGAACGCGCCCCACAGAAGCGACGGCACCTATGTCTATCCCGGCACCTGCCGGGGTCGCACAGACCATCCCGACCGGGCGCCCAGCTGGCGGGTCATGGTGCCGCAGCGGGAATTTGGGCTGCAGGATCTGCTGCAGGGAGAATTTCGGCAGGATCTGTCTGCCGATTGTGGAGATTTTGTGGTCAGACGGGCCGACGGCGTTTACGTCTATCAGCTTGCGGTGACGGTGGATGACGGCGAAGCCGGTGTCACCGAGGTGGTGCGGGGCGTGGATCTGTTGGGCAGCGCGCCCCGGCAGATGTATCTGCAGGAATTGTTTGGCTTTGCCCATCCTGCCTACGGCCATGTGCCCCTGCTGCTTGCCCCTGACGGACGGCGGCTGAGCAAGCGGGACAAGGATCTGGACCTGGGACAGCTGCAAAAGCAGCTGACACCGCAGCAGCTGATCGGCTCCCTGGCCCACACCGCCGGCTTGCTGGAGCGGTATGAACCCATCTCCGCAGCGGAGCTATGCAGCGCATTTTCCTGGGAAAAACTGAAAAAAGAGGACATTTATCTGAACGCAGAGCAGCTGTTGCCGTGATGGGCGGCCTGTCGACCTGCCAAATGCGGAGCAAACCAACTTTTTCCCGTTCTTTCCCTTGTGTTTTTCCACAGAGGTATGTATAATGAAATAAAAAGCGAAGGAGGGCATGGTTATGTCTAAAAAACCGGTTCTTGTGGTCATGGCTGCCGGCATGGGCAGTCGCTACGGCGGCCTGAAGCAGATCGATCCCGTGGGTACCCACGGCGAGGCGATTCTGGACTATTCCCTGTATGACGCCTGGCGGGCAGGTTTTCAGACCGCCGTCATCATCATCAAGGAGGCCATCCGGGAGGAATTTATGCAGACGGTGGGCAAGCGGCTGGAGCGCAGCCCCATGCAGATCCGCTACGCCTACCAGGAGCTGACCGACCTGCCTGAAGGCTACTGTGTCCCGGAGGGTCGAACCAAACCCTGGGGCACCGGCCATGCGGTGCTTTGCGCGGCAGATGCCGTGGACGGCGCGCCCTTTGCTGTGATCAATGCCGATGATTTTTACGGCAGTTCCGCCTTCCGCACCATCTATGACTATTTGTGCAACGCCCGGGACGGGCAGTACTATGACTACTGCATGGTCGGCTATCAGCTGCACAAAACCGTGACCGAGCATGGCAGTGTGGCCCGGGGCGTATGCCAGGTGGAAGACGGCCTTCTGGTGGGCATCACCGAGCGCACCCGCATCCAGCAGCAGGGCGACGGCATCGCCTTTACTGAGGACGGAGAAACTTGGGTGCCCCTGGCGCCCGAAACCCTGGTTTCCATGAATCTGTGGGGCTTCACCCCCAGCATTTTCCCGGAGATCCGCAGCCGCATGGCGGCATTTTTGGACCAGGCACTGGTGGAAAATCCCCTGAAGGGCGAATTTTTCCTGCCCATGCAGGTAGCTGCCCTGCTGCAGGAGGACAAGGCACGGGTGCGGATGCTGTCGTCCCCGGATCAGTGGTACGGTGTGACCTATGCCGCGGACAAACCCCAGGTACAGAGCGCCATCCGCGCCATGACCCAGGAGGGCAAATACCCCGACGGACTTTGGAAATAAAAATCGCTCCCGGAAATCCGGGAGCGATTTTTTTACAGGATCAGGAACGCAAGCACTGCCAGGATGATCAGCAAAATGGCCAAGACACGCTGCGTAGCATAGTACAGATCCGAAGGTTCTGCATTTTGGGATGCCCAGCCATAGCGGAAATACCAGGTCAGATCCGGGAACAGCAAAATTACCACGCCAATCACCAGGCAAAAGCAGGAAGTCAGTAGCTTTTTGCCCCACTGGACCTCCTTTTTCTGAGGAACGGCATCCCGCAGAACTTCGGCCAGCGCATCGCCCTGGGCATATTCCGCGCCGGGGTACTTATAATCCAAGTAGCCACCGAATATCATACCATCCTCACAGTTTTCTTCGTAGACACTGCCGTCGGGATAGCGGATGGAAATCACATAGTTGTCCCCGCTGCCTTCCACGGAGAAATTGTAGACAACGCCGTTCTGCTCCAGCGTTCCATCTATGGTGTTTACGGTGCTTGCAACGCCGGTTCTCCCATCCGTATGGAAATATATCTCCGGCACCGGCTCCAGCTTCCCGCCGCAGCCGGCCAAAACCACCGCCAACAGCAGGAGCAAACAGAATATACGCCATTTTCTCATAGTTATTTCTCCTTTTCGGTGTCAGATGATCCTTTTCCCCCGGATCAGTTCCCCAGAGAGCCCATCAGAATCTTGGCCAGCTCGGAATCTTCATCCAGAATGATGGTCTTGTCTTCGCCGGTCAGGGAAGCCTTCAGTGCTTCCAGGGCCAGCATGAATTCATAGAAATCCTTCTTTTCCTCGGTGTCATAGGCCTCGGCCAGGATGCGCATGTAGGCAGCCTCACCGGCGGCGATCCGCTGCGCGGCAGCCAGCTCTGCGTTGGAGATGAGGATGTTCACGTCACGGTCCACCTCGTTGCGGATCTGAGAAGCCTTCAGATTGCCCTCGGCAGTGAACTTCTCGGCGATCTCATTGCGGTCGGTGATCATGCGGTTATAGACGGCGTTCAGGTTGGATTCCGGCAGGTCGAACTGCTTGATCTTCACGTCCTCCACCGTGATGCCGTAGGTTTTGGCGGTCTCATTGACAGCGGCGGCAATGCCATCATAGATCTCGTTGCGCTTGGCGCCGTCCTCTTCGTTGATGATGTCCTTCTGCTCCAGGGTGCCCATGGCGGTCTTGAGGGCATTGTAGGTGATGGCATCCAGCCGGTCTTCCGCCTTGGCGATGGTACCCAGGCTGCGGTAGAACTGCTGGGGATCGGAAATGGACCAAAGAATGTAGCAGTCTACGGTCATATTCTGCTTGTCGGAGGTCAGCACCTCAGAAGGCGGGATGTCATACAGCTGGGTGGCCTTGGAGAAATACTCCACCTTGTCCACAAAGGGGATCTTGAAGTACAGACCGGCCTCGCTCTTGGTCTCCACGATCTGAGAGAAGCGGAAGGTGCAGGCATATTCGTTCTCTTCCACGGTATACATGGAGCTGGCCGCTACAATGATCAGCAGCAGCACCAGCACAGCGGTGATGATATAAGACTTTTTCATGGTTAGTTACCTCCCATCAGACTCTCCAGGGGCAACAGCATCTGCACGTCGTCGTCACCGGAGGTGTTGATATACAGCTTCACGCCGGGCAGGATCTCGGCAATGGCCTCATAATACATACGGGACAGGGTGATGTCCTTGTTCAGAGCAAATTCTTCATACATGGCATTGAACATGGCCACCTGCTCCTCGGCCTCGTTGACACGCTTCTGATACTGGTACTCCGCATCCTGAAGCAGCCGGTCGGCCTGGGCCTGGGCATTGGGCAGCTGGGTATTTTTATAGGCATTGGCCTGGTTGACCACTGCCTCAGCCTGCTGCTTGGCCGTTTCCACCGCCTTGAAGGCCTCAATGACGCTCTGCGTGGGAGGCTCAGAGTCCTGGATGCGCACATCCACCAAGGTCAGGCCGATGTCATATTCCGCCAGGATCTGCATCACCAGCTCCTTGACCTGCATCTGGATGTTTTCCTTACCATCGGTAAGCACGGCGTCCACATTGGCAGAGCCAACCACATTGCGGACCTGGCTTTGGATCAGATTGCGCAGGATCAGCTCGGGATTGTTGGAAGAATAGAGGTATTTCACCGGATCGGAAATCTTATATTCCACGAAGAAATCCACATGGACGATGAAATAGTCGCCGGTGATCATGGTGCTTTCCTGGGGCAGGGACACGGCGGTGCCATTGGCCTCCGTGCGGTAGCCCAGCTCGATCTTCTGATACACATTCACATCCACTTTATGTGCCTTCTGAATGCCGAAGGGAAGCTTGAAGTGCAGGCCCGGATCCACGGTGTCGGTGACCCGGCCGAAGGTGGTGACCACTGCCTGCTGCTTGTCATCGACGGTATAGACGCTGGTGAATACAGCCACCGCCAGGACCACCAGCGCCAGTCCCAGCAGGATGAATTTGCGAATCTTGCTGCCGTCGGCAGCGTCGCGACGGGCGTTTCCCCCATTATTGGGCACCCAGCGATAAGCTCCACTGTTTTCCATTTTCATTACTCCTTTGTGATGTTCTTATAATTGGGTCAGCAGTCGCTGTGCTTCATCATGAAGCCGGGAAGCTGCCCATGCGGTTAACATAATGCCCAGTACCTTTTTGACCCGCTCCCGGGCGCCGGGCACCGGTTCGGCATAAGTGGAAAGCACCGCATCAATGGCATTCTGCCGGCTTTCCTCATCCGGATGTTCAGAAAGTCCGGAAGCCAGCTCCAGGAACATGAAATACAGCCGGGCATCGTCAATCAGATCATCGGCAGTATTATCCAGGTCGCCGTTGATATAGGCCATCAGGCCGCAGATCTGCTCCATATGCAGCGTGTGCTTGAGCATGGAGATCATAATGATGCGGCACAGCTGATTCATATTATACCGCTTGTGCTCCGGTGGGGGCAGAAAACCCCGCTTGACCCAGTTTTGCACGGTATAGGGCTCCAAACCGGTGATGGCGGTCACCTGACTGAGCACCACACCGCCGCCCAGAAACATGGCGGTCAGCTGCTGTGGGATGGAGGCGACCTCCGACCGGGGAACGGTCAGGACGGTGCCTGGAATTGACCAGTTCATAAAAGGCCCTCCTTTCTGTGGTAATCTGATAATACCACATGGTCATGTGATTGTCAATAGCAATTTCGTAATTATTTTATGGTCGGTGTTATGTAAACCTAGGCATAATGCTTGAAATAAACTCACTTTTTTTGGTTCCCCTCTTTACGAAACCGATTTTTTGTTGTACAATATAGCGTACCGAACTATTGGGAAGGTGAAACCCATGAAGTGTATCAAATGCGGAGAAGAAATTCAGGGCGATGAGCTGTTCTGCCCTGCCTGTCTGGAAGACATGGCGCTTCATCCGGTAAAACCGGACACGCCCCTGATCCTGCCGAACCGAAAGGATCAGCCCAGCCCCAAGCGCAGCAGCCGCAGAAAATCCGTCAAGCCGGAAGAACGGATCTCCAGTCTGAGAAGAACGGTGACGGTTCTGCTGGTGGCCATTATGATCCTGCTGGTGACCCAAACAGCCACCATCTGGATGCTGCTGAAGATGGCCGACGGTAAGGAGGTTCCGTTCCTGCCCGGTCAGAATTACGGCACCAGCGCCAGCGGTGATACCAACAGCGGCAAGTGATGTTTCACGTGAAACATTTTTCGACCTGTTTCGCTGATTGTTTCACGTGAAACAAAAAAAGAAAGTAAGGAGGCGGATTATGGGAAAGACCATTGCCGTCGTAAATCAAAAAGGCGGTGTGGGTAAAACCACCACCGCAGTCAATCTCACAGCCGCCCTCCATGACCTGGGTCTGAAGGTGCTGCTGTGCGATTTTGATCCCCAAGCCAATGCCACCTCCGGCTTTGGCATCGACAAGCGGAAGCTGAAGCACTCTATTTATAATGTAGTCATTGACGGTGTATCCATCCGAGATGCCATCGTGAGTACCAAATACGGTGATGTCCTGCCGGCAACGGCAGATCTGGCCGGCGCGGCCATTGAGCTGATCTCCACCGATTATCGGGAGCATCAGCTGGAAAAATGCCTGGAGGAAGTGAAAGAGGAATATGATCTGATCCTCATTGACTGTCCTCCCAGCCTGGAAATGCTGACCCTGAACGGCCTGGCCGCTTCTGACAGCATTCTTGTGCCGGTGCAGTGTGAATACTATGCGCTGGAGGGTCTGTCTGATCTGATGAGCACCATGCGCATGGTAAAGCGGAAGATCAATCCCAAGCTGGAGATCTTTGCCGTGGCGCTGACCATGTACGACGGTCGCACCAATTTCTCCAATCAGGTGGCACAGGAGGTGCGCAGACACTTCCCCGGTAAGGTGTTTGCCACTGTGATCCCGAGAAATATCCGCCTTTCCGAAGCACCCAGCCATGGCCTGCCGGTAACAGCCTATGACCGCAGCAGCAAGGGCGCCATCGCATATCGGGAAATGGCGGCTGAATTCAAGAGCAAACTCTAAAAGGAGGTTCGTTTCGTGGCATCCAACAAAGGACTTGGAAAAGGTCTCGGCGCCCTGCTGGGCGATTTTGAGGAACCGACCCTCAGCAATACCCCCTACAAATTACTACCGATCCATAAGGTAGAACCGAATCCCAACCAGCCCCGTCGGGATTTCGACGAAGAAGAGCTGGAAGCATTGGCAGAATCCATTTCCATCCATGGCATCATCCAGCCTCTGACGGTGCGGGAAATGGCATCCGGCTATTTCCAGATCATTGCCGGTGAACGTCGCTGGAGAGCTGCCAGAATGGCAAAGCTGACGGAAGTTCCCGCGGTGATCGTGGAGGCAGATGACAAAAAAGCCATGGAGCTGGCGCTGATCGAAAATCTGCAGCGTCAGGATCTGAACCCGGTGGAAGAAGCCCTGGGTTATCAGAGCCTCATGGCAGACTACGGTCTGACGCAGGAGGAAACCGCAAAGCGGGTAGGCAAATCCAGACCTGCAGTGGCAAACGCCCTGCGGCTTCTGAGTTTGTGTCCTGATGTGCTGGAACTGGTGCGTAGCGGTCAGCTGTCCGCCGGTCATGCCAGAGCGGTGCTCACATTGAAAACAGAAAAGCAGCAGAAGGATGTGGCTCAGAAGATCATTGCTCTGGGGCTTTCCGTCCGTCAGGCGGAACTTCTGTGCAAAAATATGGCAAAACCGGTGCAGCCCAAGCCGGAGCCCACTTTGGCAGTGGATTACATTGCTGAATGTGAAAAGAGTCTTTCCCGGCATTTGGGCCGCGGTGTGAAGATTATCAATGGAAAGCGCAAAGGTAAGTTTGAACTGGAATTCTACGGTCAGGATGACCTGCAGAA
>RHMF01001497.1_pt1 | contig 10688 bp, 9 predicted proteins | sample 5365151 | NCBI WGS metagenome assembly RHMF01 (sample SAMN10266501, study PRJNA497801) | feces metagenome | isolation source: feces | host: Bos taurus | place: China: Prairie of Fairy Mountain | collected 2017-08-14 | reverse complement strand
GCTGAAAATCAAATAACTTTTTGTTCATGAAGATGACTTCCTGTTATGTCTTCATTGTATACAGGAAGATATTTCAGGAAGTTATTTCATAAGTAAAACCGTCATAAACTGAAGCTTATGACGGTTAATAATTATCTATGCCAACGTGGTCGTTCAATTTCTTCTTCTGGTTTGGGTACGTTTTTACTGGCTATACCCAAATCTTCGACCTTATGTATATTTGTAGTTTCAGTTTCTTTAGCGGATAATTCGATATTATTATTTCCTAAATTTTGTCCGTTATCAATTTTCATCTGTATGTCATCAATGCATTTGGTTATCATACCAGAAGCTTTCTTCACATCGACAAGGGTTGTTTTGATAAATTCTGGAGACTCTTTCAAACTGCTGAGCCAACTTTTCAAATAGCTGGCACTGTCTTCTTTCAGGTTTTTGGTCATACCATAACGTTGGGCGACAAGCGCAGCACTTAATTCTGCCACAAGTTCTTCACGTGCATACTCTTTACTACCAAATGACGTGGGCTTTAATCTACCCAGTTGGTTTTCTGCACCAGTGCTATGAGTCATTTCGTGAGCCAAATTGGTGTAAAATGATTCACCATCCTTAAATTGCTTTTTTTCGGGTATGACAATTTCATTTTTAGATATGGAATAATACGCTTGATCTCCATATACAGGTTTGATAGGACAGATCCATTCATTTTGCTCAATCATTCTATCCATAGCAGGAAATGTATAGCTATCACCATCTTTAATTTGCCGAGTCGTTTGATTGTCTTGTTCAAGTTTGTTGTATAATTCTGGGCGTGCTTCCTTCAGATTAGTTTGGTCAACGTTGAATACATTGTAAACCTGTAGTTTGGGATATACATTGTATTTCCCTTTTTCTTCATCCGAAAGTTGTTTGTAATCCTCCCATTTTATTTTTTCCTTGCTTTCTTTTTCAACAACACTATAGGTCGTAATAAATACAGGGAAACTCTTTTCTCCCTTGTTCACGGACACTTGTGGTAATTGTTCTCCATTTTTATCTGTTGCTTGTGTTTTGGCGCCTTGCTTGTCTTTTGAATAGTTAAGCCCTGTAACACGGTCAAAAGTACAGAACACTGGAAGTTTATACCCTTGGTTCTCACAATGCATCATCAACATGAGAGCATTCATGCCATTATATTCTCGACCACTAAGATTTTTAGGCCATTGCAGGGCTCCTTCTGTAAACCATGGTTTTTTCCAGTCGCCTTGCAGTGTCTTAATCTTTTCAATCATCATTTCTGCAAACCTGTCTAAGGCTCGATCCTCGCTATTGCGTCCATCGGAGTTGTATTTCTTCTTATCGGCCATAATAGTATGATTTATTGATTTGTATTAGGTGTATATGGAGGCTTTTCATACTCCTTCAGTTCACTCACATTGCATGCGATGTCCAATTGGTTGTTGTAAACACCTAATTGAAGTTCACCCTTAACTTCGATAGAAACTTTGGGTTTCATCCATTCTTTCGGTGATTCTCCGAATTTCATGAAACGAATCCATGTAAAAGCGAATTCTTCACCGTTTTTTTCTGTGCTGAACGCTGAGAAAGTAAGGTATGGATTTCCTTTCTTGTCATTCTTTCCTTCAATTTTGTTTCCTAGAGTGCCACGAAATTCCATGTCGCCTTTGATGAAATCATTATTTCCTGCATTGAATGTGTTTACACCTATGGCAGCTAGATTCAGATAGAGGATTTCGCCCTTTTTATGAAATGTCAGGATCCCAGTCACTTCAATACGAGAGCCAATGACACTGTTGGAAAACTCATCAGTTGTATTACCATCTTTAGCTACACTGATTTCCACTGTTTTGTTAATACCAGACTTCGCCGGGATAATAACATTAACACCCATTGATACAAATGATTTTCCTTCTTTGTTGGTTCTAACCTGAGCTTGACGGGATACGGAACCACAGATTGTTACATTACACTTAATCATAAGAATTTTAATTGCTTGTTTTACAAATATTATTTTAATTGAATAGACTCCTGTTGTTTGTTGCTATTGTCAATTCCGTTTTGGTAATTTTGTGAAAGTTGCTTTGATAGTACGATGTTGTTCACTATAGAGACAATACCTCTACTTTTATCTTCTTCTGTCTTATTGTCATTATTGAGAGTTTGATATAGCCTGGTAAGTTCCGCTTTTGTTAGCTCATGACTAAACGCAATGTTACCGTTATTTACATGGATAATTGACTTTTCTCCTTGAACTTCAATATTACATTCCTTAAAGGTAGGGAATAGAGAAGACAAGTCTATACGTTTGTTAAGAGCAGCATCTGTCATTGCTTGCATCTTCTCTGACTCACTTTTTTGGTCTATTTGTAGGGCTAATGCCATCAGACTTGTGAATGTAGTCATGATGATTTCAATGATTGGGTCACCATGCCCTATATTTATACCACTGTCTTCCGATGATAATAGTTTTTTCATCCAATCCTCAGAAGAAAGGGTAGGCTCTACATTCTTTCCGTCAGTGCCAACACCCATATTGTTTTTATACTGTGCTGTTATATCCTTCCCATTACATAAGACTTGTAGGCTTATGTTGCCTTTTTGTGCTATCTCTGCAAGATATGCTCCTGGGTCTATGTCTCTAGAGACTCCATCAGAATAGACTGCTTTAACACCAAAGTGTAGATGTTCTCCTGTTTTCCTACTACCTGTATTACCTGATATTCCTAAAGCTTGACCTGCTTTAACAACATCTCCTTCTTTGACAGTAATACTATCCAAGTGCATATAAGTACATTGGTATTTGCTTCCATCATTCCTGCTGTATTCCACTGTGACAGACTTTCCACCATCGCTGTTGGCATTTGAATTGGCTTTGATTACTTTACCGTTGTCTTCTGTAGCCAACACCGCTTCATGTTTGGTTTGGATATCAATACCTTTGTGCACCTGTTGTCTTGATTGATCCAACGGGTCCCTACGGTTGCCAAATGGTGAAGTGACTAGCATGAACTCGGAACGTTTTACAGGAAAACTATAATTGCTTTCGCTCTTTATGTTTGATGTTCTTTCAGACTGTTCTACACCAAACTTTTTTCCAGTCACCTTCATTTCCTGCATGACCATTTGGTCATACTTCTGTAGATTGTTGCTTTCAATTATATTGTTCAGAGTGGATGCATATGCTTTACTTGATGCATATCCAGCTGATTGCAGCCCCTTTGTCCAACCCTTATAGTCATCAGGCGAAAGCTGAAACAAATTGGCATATCTCTTGTTCTCAACCAAAAACTTGGAGTGATGCTCGTATGATTCTCCAACATTTTCATATTTGCAGAACTTTTCGTCTGGTTTGTCATCTGTGTATACAAGATATTGTCCTCCCTCTTTAATCCAAGAATTAGTGGCTTTTATGCCGAAGTGATTGTTCCCTTTTTGAGAGAGTTCACTTCTTCCATTTGAACTTTCACAAATGCCTTGTGCCAGAGTAACGGATGCAGGTATGCCATAACGACGCATTTGCTCCATTGCATATTCGGCATATTGATTGACGTATTCTTGATTCCTACTCATACTCTAAAGTTTTATCTATGTCGACTGTTAACTTGTTCGTCTTTGGATAAAGAAACTTGTTCTTTACTCTCATTTTTACCAGGGCTTATAATCTCACTAATTCCGTCCTTCTTTTGGACTTTGGGTATTTCCAACTGGTCACAAATGGCTACTCTTTGTCCTGCTCGAATAAGTTTCGGTAGATAGGAGTCAAGTGCGTGAAATGGAAAACCGGCCATCTGTAACTGTTTGCCTTTATCATCCAATTGCTTTGAACTTTTGGTGAGGGTTATACCAAGTATTTTAGATGCGGTTACTGCATCTTCTTTATAGGTCTCATAAAAATCGCCACAACGAAAAAGTAACAGCGCATCTGGATGCTTCTCTTTTAAGTTATTAAACTGTCTCATAATAGGACTATTCTGTATTATGTCAGTTCCTTTTTCCTCTTTAGAGAAACTCTTCTCTTTTTCAGGTGTCTTTTCATTCAATACCTGACCTTCAGTTCGTTGCGTTTCTATAGATTCCTGTTGGTTTTGTTCTTTTTTGATAATGTCCTTAAAGAGTGTTGCTGCAAGATGCAACTTATATTCCTTCATGTCATCGGCAAGCCAGAGACGTTGCCATTGTTGGAGACTTACTTCTCTTGGTTCCTGTTTCTCGCCTTCAATAGTTGGAAGACATAGAATAACGCTGGGTTTATCCTTTGTTTCTTTAGTCTTGAAAATGTTTACTTTTTCAATTTTTGCCAGTTCTGCATCCGTGGCATAGCTTTTGAATGGATCTATTTTAAGTTCTGGCTTTCGTGAAGCCAAAGCATAGTACTTTAAAGCAATGTCCTGACGCATTTGATCTGTGCTGCTCTCTTCACCTTGTTTAAGAGTCTTGAAGAATGAATTGATATCATTTTTTTCAGGATGAATGCAGAACCCCTTTTCGTTTTCCGGCTTGATATATAACATCCAGTTACTGTCATCATCACGAAGGAACAGGACTTTATCAAAGTCAATTGCTCCAGACCGTCTGACAGCATCTGATACGTCAATTCTAGTAAGGTCTTCAATATTCCACTTGTTCAGTCTTGCAATAGAAACTTCTTTTCCATCGAAATAACTGTCGTCTGGATGATACCCTAATGAACCGTCATTGTTGTAAAATCTAATAGTATCATATCCTACTTTCTTCAATGCATGTTCTATTCGATTCTTGTTCATTCCAGGAATCTCATTGTTGGCTGTTTTAGAAGCACCTGCAGGGAGGATGACATCAGCAGTTCTTGAACTGAAATCACGTACCAGAACGAACTCTTTGGTATCCTGATTGGGAATCGTTTTAATTTCTTCAGCTACATAGAAATGTTTAGGAAGGATGTTCTGTAGCGTATTTGTTTCCTTGGGTACGCTCATTGTATTAACTTTAAGCGTTTCACCATTCTCTGCCTTCTGAATCATTGATATGGCATTGTTGACATCCCTTTCTATGATATCCAAAAAGCAGGGGTTTTCTTTCATTTCTCTGAGCCAATAATCAGTATAGTTCATACTCTCTTTGGAAAGTTTGGCTGAAACACCTAGTTCCTGTAATTTTATAGCGGATGCAACCTCTACAATCAGTTGTTCCTGTTTACGTTGGTCTTCTGAAAGTGAAATTCCTGATACGACCATGGCACCTTCACGACCTAATCTTTGTTGATGACCAGTAGCTGCAACGAGTTGTCTGACGGATTCTCTGGCGTAGTCTTCAAAACTCTCATAAGCATCCCTGTTTGGAAGGTAAATAATATCCTTTTTACAGTCATAATGAGCAATACCCTTCCCGTCATCCATGCGGATGTCAACCATATTATCCTTGCATTTAAGAAGAATGTTATTAGCACGAATTCTCATGGCATCAGAAATGTCTTGAATCGTTTCTCTGTCACAGATACGGCCGTTTCCTTTAACAATCTCCTCAAACCCAGCCTTGTCAACCATAGGGAGTGTGGTTTGCTCTATATTGAACAATGTTCTTACTTCTCTGCTTCTGTTACCTTTGTAGTCTTCTTTACTTTTATCGTCCAATTCCAGATATGCGCTTCTCGAAATTTTATCCTCTGGATTATATTTGTTTATGTATTCACTCCAGTTGTACCAATAGAAAGGAACACCTTTCTCGTTAGACTGTACGGATTCACCTCTTTTCTTGGCTTCTGAAAAGAGTGTATAAAGATTAGTCTTATATCCGTGCTGGTCACTGTGCATACCCAGTACAATTGAATTGAAAGGGGATATTTGAAGTTGTTTCTGATAGAGTGCAGGAACTGACTTACCATCAGTCTCTAGCCAGATACCGCCATTGGATTTCGCCTTTTCGAATGCCTTTTCAAATAGTGCTATTTGTCTTCCCATTGCGGCTTTTTCTTGTAATGTTTTCTCTGTCATAATAATAGGTTTTTATCGTTGGGCTATTTGTCTATGAATACTTTCTTGCTCGTTGGCTGCATAATTCTCAGAAGCCATTTGTCGCATCTGGTCATTCTTGGCTAGTACAGCATTGGCTAAAGTGCTTAATGGTAATGCTCCTTGATTATACGCATCCACCACACCTAAAGGAAGGGCAATAGTACAAGGAACTTTATCAATCGTAGCAATGAGGCAATTCCCTTTAATCTGTGGATTGATAATACGCTCGTTTAATGGTTGTTCATCATATTGCTTATAGCGACTATACGAGTTCGATGTATTTACACCTTGTTCCTTATGATTCTCAAGTGCTTCATGACCAGCCTTGTTCAGCAAGTTCAAACCACCTGATGCCATAAGTACCATTTTTAGAATTGGGTTCCTGACAAACATACCTGCCATCAGTGTAGCAATAGGCATGAGATTATCTTGTATTTTCAAGCTTTTAGTCTTGCCTGTGAAAATACCCACTAACATATCAGGTAGCATGGCCAACACATAACCCAGATTATGGGTGATGTCACTTAATCCGTTAAGGCCAAATGATGTTAGTAAACCGTTCCAACCATGGGTGTTGTTGTTCTCTGGGTTAGTTTGAATATTTTCATTGGTTACTGGTGATTCTTTAACACCAGATATAACTTCATTAGTTTCTTCTATCTCAGTATGTTCTTCCATATCACCAGCTGATGTTTGATAGTTCTGTTTTATTTCTTCCAAATCCTTTTGATAAGCTTCTTCCTGTCCTGGCATAATCACCAGAGGAACTTCGTTTGGAGCTTCCAATGGCTCTATTGCTTCATTTATTAACAAATCTGTTCCTATCCATGCTGCAGCCGTTTTCCATCCACCTCCAATACCTCCTAAGCATAAATAATCGGTGACCGAACCGAGAACTGTACTTGTTCCTTTTTCAATGGTTGAAGGATTGTACCTTTTTTCAGCTTCGGCATCAATTCGTGTTTCAAGAGGTGATTTTCTAACCTCTTGAGGTAAATAAAAAATGGTTTGCTGTGCTGATTTCGTGATGATATAATCAATGGATGATTTCGGGATCCTGTCACTGATCATTTTATCTATCATCATTTTCTCAATGGATTCATCAACAATGATATGCTGACGTTTTAGTTCATCCTTAACCATATCAATGTAGTTTTCAGTTGTCTTGGTATTCCATTTACCTGTATAATTGATAGTGTCATTATATGCAGCAGTTGCACTCATCCCTCCATCTGGACCTACAGCACCAGCAAATAACCCACCTAAGGAGAAAGCATGCTTACGATACTCGTCGGCTTGCTTATCTTGAAGGTCATTCCGTACCTTGTCCATGATTGGTATAACCTTCTCCTTGAATATTTTATCATAATTCGTTGAACTCATACTATCGATGTATTTGGGTTCTATTATAGGTTAATTTGTGCCAATATCTGCTCCTTCGTCTGTTCAATTGCATTATGGTATACTTCCATCTGTTTCGGGAAATATTCTTCCAGCCATTCGTCTTTGTCAATGTTGTCATTGATGAACTTGATGGCCAATTGACGGTCTATTTCAATGGATGCCTCACCAGTCTCTGAATTGTTAAACCAGGCCTTTGTCCACCACCTTATACCAGATTTGTCTGGATATACACTGACTATTCTGGGAATATCAAAACTTTGAACATCAATCTCCAGTTCAGCAAGAGGATCAATCAATCCACTGCTGTTGAATGCGGATTCCTGTGCTTTTTTTTTTCAGATGCACTTAATGAGGAAAGAAAGATACGGTGGTTTAAAGCCAGATAATTCAGAAAATCTTCGATAAACAAATTCTGTACTTTCTCAGCTATAGGAATACTTTTTCGTCCAATGCCCAGTGGATTTGAAATATTGGGCAACATTTCAAAGAAATAGTTCTTTATAGCTGACATCGTGAAAATATTTCTTAAGGCTTGTTCTGTGTGTGCAGGCACATGATAAAAACCACGTTGCATATCTTGAAGATAATTAGGCAGGAACTTCATCATCAGTTCTTCAATTTCCTTATGGTCTTTATCATATCGGGTGTGAATTTCAAAATCGAGACCAACCAGTTCAGGCATGCCTGTTTTTCCTTGTGCCTCCAAAGACTTTAGATTGCAATAAACCATAGTCAGGAATTCTAAAGGGTTGATCGCCTCTCCTTTGTATCTAACCTCCAAATGAAGCATCTCGGCACTGATAGAAACAACCTGACCTGCGTGTACTTCACGTCCAAATCCGACAAACACATTACTTAAATGTGAGTAGTTGACTTCATAATCACCATATCGGATTATCTGATATAATCCATGAGTGGCATCATTACCGATTCCTGTCACTTTGCCTGTGGCAATGGCAGATAGCATATAATATGGAGCGTTAAAGTCAACTCCGGTATGGTCGAAAACTTTTCCGCTTTTGGGATGTTTCTGTTTGCCATACCCTAATGTCATTTCAACTTCCTTGTCTCGTTCTTCAAATGGCATAGAGTAGCCACTTGCAGAATGAAGCATCATTTCTTGTGTAAATCTCATATTGTCTTGTTGTTATATAATTATCGTCTTAAACCTCCATTATGTATTGTTTCACTCGTTTTTTCATTAGGATTTTCTTTTTGCTTTTGAACACTAACCGATTGACTCATGTTAGCATTGTTGCCTATCATCATCATACCTAAAACAGCTCCTGCAATCTTTCCAAGCCATCCGAAACGCCCGAAAACAAGCAAGGCACTTACAACGAGTCCCGCAATGCTTAATCCAGAAACATTTCCTCTTGCCAAATTATTTAAGAAGCTGCTAAACATATTGGCACCATTGCCTGAAAAGATACCACTCAGGAAATTAGACATTCCGTTCCATTTGCTATCAAGATTGTTTATGGTGTTATTGACATTGTCTGTGAGTCCTGAAACGGAATCTTTTATTCCTTTGACTTCATTGACAACACTGTCAATCGTATCGCTGACTTTTGCTGAAGCTCCTTCACCTATGACAGCGTCACTCACAATTCCTACAACGCTTTTGTCCGTGGTAAGTTTTTCCCATCCCACATATGCGGCAGCTCCACCTATAGCAGCTGACTTAGCTCCAGTACCTAAATTTCTTAAGGTTGTTGCAGGATGAATGACAGCTTTACCTGCTGATGTTGCCGTTGCCTTGACTGCATTACCGCCAAGTCTGACTGTTGCTTTCAAAAATGAACCCCAACCCATAATTTTTTAATCTATTATATTTTTGTTATACATACTTATTTCGGCCTTCCATTACGTTTCCAACGTTCCATACATTGCTGTGTAATGGATAGCTTGTCTGCACCTTCCCGTGCATTATAATCGATTTCAGCCCATACATCTGCTAAAGAAGTGTATTTTACTGCTCTGGTCAGCCTCTGGAGTTTCTTATTCATGCTCTTCATTTTAGGACGGATGCCAAACACAATCTCAATACGTTCCTTTTCTGTCATCTTGGTATCTGATAGACAAACCTGCCTTACATCATTGACAATGTCAACACTATTCATGATAATCTCCCGATAAATTTTGTTACGATTGGTGGAGAGAGCAACAGCCAAGGCATTGCCTGGATGTGCACTTAGTTGATTAGAGAAAGACTTAAGATTTTGTGCCATCATATCTATTTCATGATAAAAACCATAAATTTGGGCTGCATAGGTTATAATGCTATGAAACTGGTCCAGATAATTATTGAACTCTCTTTGAAGTTTATATGTACTTTCAACTTCTTCTTTGATCCATATATGTCCAGTGCTTTCTAAAAGCATCATCTGTTCCTGTTGTTTCAACTCATCTTTTGCCTTGTCTGTGTATAGCATAATCATGCCGGCTAGTACAGGGTCTTCACCCTGTGCATACAGCTTACATATATCTGTAGCCATCATTGGCAAGATAAGAGTGATACAAATGATTATAAGAAATCTCTTGATGTACATACTTGTTTTATTGGTTAATTATGGTATTGTTGCTCTTGCGCTTCTTTGCCATCTGCTCATGGCTTGATGGGCAATTTCTCCATTGCTTCTGTCTATCATTCCTGCGGTAGCATTATACCATACATCTGACAATGTATAGATACGGATACTTAGAGCCAGCTGTGAAAGTTTCTTGTTGAATGCATCAAGCCTGTCATTTAGCTCCCACAATGTTTTACTTCGTTCAGCACCTGTCAACATGTTTTCGCTTCCACCTTTTGCTATTGCACTCTTCAAAGTGGAATAAACAGTGACTAGTTCCGTTGCGGTTTCAATATATAAATTGTTCATGGACATGGAGGCTGCTATTCCTTGTGGATTCTCTGCAATTGATTTTTTTAGCTGACAAAGATTAATAAATACCCTAACACCATCATCATAAAGATGGGAGCAGGCTTTTAGTGTTGAAGCATAGCCCTCCACACTCTTTATATAGCTGTTGTATTTACGTTCCCATTCATGGATTTTAGTGAATTCAGCTGCTATGGTGTTCTGTAGCAGTGCTGTTTTCTGTTGGTCTTCTATTTGCTTTTTGATTTGTCCGTTAATAAGCTCATTGCCTTCTGCTAAAGCGACATATTCAAGTGGGTTGCTTGATACGATTTGAGCTTTGCAATTTGTAGAACTGAGCGCAGATAGTAGTCCAAAAGTCAGAATGGAAAGTCTGATTCTAAACACTTTATCTATTCGTAATTTCATATACACC
>RHMF01001496.1_pt1 | contig 10691 bp, 13 predicted proteins | sample 5365151 | NCBI WGS metagenome assembly RHMF01 (sample SAMN10266501, study PRJNA497801) | feces metagenome | isolation source: feces | host: Bos taurus | place: China: Prairie of Fairy Mountain | collected 2017-08-14 | reverse complement strand
GATTCACAATATATCATTGTATATGTCTTATTGACAAGTCCATCATACTACACTTTACAATTTAAGTCAACCATCATCCGGCATGTATACAGGATATTCACTGCATAATCTTACAGCTCTTTCATACGCTGCGCGGCCAATTCTTTACGATAGCTGTTTTTGCGCTCTAAAAGAATCATGGTAGCACGATCCATAATACGGTCAGATACACGAGTATTGTAGGTGTCCTGTATTTGACTGAGCTTGAGATTGGAATTGATAATCCACGGTTTGTTACGATAGTTTCTTTCTTCAAGAAGTAATACCAGTTGTTCAGTAACAAAGTCAGTAGTGCGTTCTGCACCCAAATCATCAATGACCAGTAAGTCGCATCCGATAAGCTGCTCCAATACTTCATGCCAACGATCTGTCCCTTCTTCGTACTTATACTGACGAATCATATCAAACAAATCAGCAGCTCGTTTATAGATAACTGTCTTACCACCGGACAACACCACGTTAGCAATAGCACTGGACAAATGGGTCTTGCCACGACCTACGTCACCACGCATAAACAGGCAATCTTTACAGGTGCCTGCTACAATTTGGTGTGCAAATTGCTGACACCACTCCAATTTTTTTTGTATATCTTCCGGCTTGTCAAACCCGTCTAGATAAAAGTTATCAAAACGATATTGCTGCATAGCCGCACTCATACCGCTTTGCGCCATGATATTTTGCATACGTTCCTGCTGATAACAACTGCACAGTGTTCCATCAGAGAGATATCCCCTGTCTTCACAGATAGGACAATCCCATTTTGGCTTATATATTTGTTCATCCAAACCATATTGCTCCAACAGCTGATGACGATCTTTCATAAGCGCCTCAATTTCCATTTGCAGTGCATCTTGCTGTATCTTATTTTTGTGCAGAATACCGCTGCGAATCATAGCTACGTTTTTCTGCCCTATAGCAAAATCCAATTCTTCTAATCGCGGGATATAGTCATATAGTTGTGCAATACGTGCATCACACTCTTTTTGCTTTTCCTGTCTAAGCTGTTCACGATTCATGCCAATTCCCCCTTACCATTCTAGAAAATCTAAATCTTCTTTTTTGGTATCGTATTGCGGCAATGTACCTTTACGGCGCACTGCACTTCCGCTGCTGCTAGAGGTATGTTTATCCCCTGCCGTTCTTTCAAATGTGTTTCTATCTGATACAAACTGTTCTTTCATACTCTGCTGACGCTGCTTATCCACTTTCAGTGCTTCCGGTGTGGTAATGCCCCGTTCTTTCCAGTTGGCCAAAATCCCATCCAGATAATTAAACGACGGATTGCTGGCGCCGGTCGTATCTTCAACAGCTAAAAGAATCATCTCATGGGTAAACTTCCATATCGCAGTCCATTTCAAATACATCTCTTTTTGCGGTTCGCTTGGATTATTGTATTTCCCCAGACGGCGTAACACTTCTGTTGTTTTAGTAGAAATGGTATCTTTCTTATCCACATATGCTTTCAGGCTCTCTTTGTCATGTACCTGAGCCCCATATGCCATCTGACAGAACCATTGAAAAGCTTCTTGTTTTCTGTATTTTTGATAATAAATAATATACATTTCCTGAACCAATTCATACGACCAACTATATTGCTGCACAACTGATTGGATCGTACTACTGTCTATCGCAGATAAAAAGATTCCTAATTGTTGTTCCAAATTTTTCACTAATTGTGCATACGTCATTTCATTTGCCGTATACGCTTCTCTATCGTATGCCATCTGCTGCGGTGTATCGCCCACAAAGCTGCTGATTTTATCAAACATAGGAGAAAAATCTACTGTTTCGGTGTCTGTAAACCAATGGATTAAACCTTTACTATGCAATGCCTTGGCAGCCTCCTGAGCATACCGGTCGCTGCGTTTAATCTGATCTGTACCGCAATAGAGCAAGTAAACCATTTTTCCCAAATCTTCAAATGATAATCCCAACGGCTCCATCATAGCCAACAAATGTTTTGGAATGGTCACGCTGCCGCCTTCCAGAAACCAGGCTGTAATATTTTGTTTTGTCACGTGTATCACTCCTTGTACCATATGTTTCTCTAGACATTATCAAAATTACGCGGAGATACCTGTAATACGTACATCAATACGCAATACAGTCAAACTGCACATCTCGTCAATATCATGAATAGCTTCTTTTTGAAATTGTTCAACAGCAGCCTGTATTGGAATCCCAAATCGCACTTTCGTTTCACAATAAATACTTACTCCGAAATCATTCATATCAACATGAATTTTTGCACCTTTTTCAAATTCTTCTTGTCGATTCAAATTATGTCGAACAATCTGTTCAATAGCAGATTCTGAAATGGTGAGTCGTCCCAGCTGAGAAAACTTCGGTCGTACGATACATTTGTTTTCCTCTGCCATGACACTTTTTTCTTTGTCTAGTTCTTTCTTTTCGGATTCTTTGTTTTTTCCGTTTTTATTTTTTATACCGATAAAACTGAAAATTGAGTCAATCCAGTAATTTGGCAATTCTTTTTTTACTTCAATGCCCGGCATCGGAATAACATGTTTACCTTCTTTACGCATTCTTTGTGCTTCTGCAATCTGTTCCGATGTAGAAATATCCTGAATAAAGATTTTATACTTTACATTTGGCAGCATTAGCGCCTCTGTAATACGATCGATCATTTTTTCCGATGTCCCTAAAATCAGAATTTTGGACGGATTTAATTGTTTGATACGTTCCCGTACTTCTGCTGCATGGATCGGATCATGAAAAATAGCTCGTTTTACAGCCGCTACGGTAGTTTCCTCTGCTTTGGCCGATGTGCCTGCCATTTTTTTACCGTCTTTAATCAGGAGGCCGTCATCAATCATCATATCAATGCTGTATTGTTCCATTACAATATACGCATTGTGGCTTTTGCCTGTACCGCTGGCACCTATCAATGCATAAACTTCCATTCTGACTCCTCCTGCATAGGAATACGTCCTGTATAACGCACTCCGTTTAAATTAATTTCACATGTATATACATATACTTCTACGCCTTGCTTTTGTGCCAATCTCAGATTAGCAGCAAATACAGGATCCGTTGTGATATTCGGTGCAAATTGTGTAGCCGCATTTCCCATGACCACAAATATCACCGCAGCATCCATTCCCTGATTTTTGCATTGTATGAGCTCCTGTAAATGCTTACTGCCTCGCTCTGTAGGCGCATCGGGAAAGCAAGCAATATCACCCACCAGCAGATTTACCGATTTTACTTCTATATAGCAGGTAGTATCACCGCGATTGATACGAAAATCCATGCGGCTTTTTCCTATCGTACGTTCACGCTCTATATTCTTGCATCCAGCAAACTCCGGCAACAAATCTTGCGACAACCAATAGCCTACAATTTCATTAGCAAGATGTGCATTGAGACACACATAGCGGCTGCCCTGCTGCACCAAAAGCAAAGTATATGCTGTTTTACGCTCTGCATTCGATTTTGTTTTACCCTTCGCAGGCTGTATCCATACAGTTGCCCCGGGAACTAACAATTCCTGCATTCGCCCGGAATTCGGCACATGTACTTTTACAGATACTCCGTTTAACTCCACCTCTGCGCGGAATCTATTTTCCCTGCGAATAAACACTGCCTCCAGCAATTCATCAAAAGGCTGAAACAATGCTTGTATCTCATTTGTCATACATTACTCCTCAATAGCCTCTGCCACTACAGATAAGATAAATAACGATGCTGCTTTCACTTCGTTTAGATTCAAATATTCCTGCACGCTGTGCACATTGTTCATACCGCACCCAATATTGGTAGCAGGGATTCCTTTCCCGCAGAATACATTGGCATCACTGCCACCTCCGGTTTTTACTAACTCAGGCTCCAGCCCCAAACGTTGAACCGCTTTTTTGGCTAACTGTACTGTCGTGCTGTTTTCATCCAAATTAATTGCCGCATAACATTCTTCGATTTCTACCTCAACACTGCCGCCTAACTGTTCCGCGGCCAATGTACAGCATGCCTTCATATGTTGAATCTGTGCTTCCACTTTTTCTTTTACCAGGCTGCGTGCTTCCCCATAAATCACAGTTTCTCCGGCTACTACATTAGTAGCGGTACCACCTTGGATAATACCAATATTGGCTGTTGTTTCTTCGTCTAATCTGCCTAATTGCATAGCTGAAATAGCTTTTGCCGCCATCTGCACTGCACTAATCCCTTTTTCGGGCTCTACTCCTGCATGAGATGCTTTTCCATAAAATTTAGCAGTAAGATCAATATGATATGGCGATGCCACACAAATTTTATTTGGCATACCGTCACTATCAAAGAAAAACGCCGCATCTACAGGCTTTAATTCTTCCAAAGCTAGATGTTTCGCGCCCAATAACCCGACTTCTTCTGCTACAGTAAATACGACCTGCACCGGACCATGAGCAATATTGTTTTCATGCATTACTGTCAAAGCTTCTAAAATTGCTGCTATACCGGCTTTATCATCACCGCCCAATACAGTAGTGCCATCACTGTGTACAACACCGTCTTCTATTATAGGTATTATGCCATTCCCCGGTGCTACTGTATCCATATGAGCGCAAAACAATAGAGATTTCCCTGTACCGGTGCCTTCATGATATGCAATCACATTACCTGCGTTACCACCAATGTGAGCACCTGCGTTGTCCTCTTTGACTGTATAGCCTAATGTCTCTAATCTATTTTTTAAATAATCTGCTACAGCACGTTCATTACGACTTTCTGAATCTATTTGTACCAATTTCAATACAGTATCCAGCAAACGTGTTTCCTGGATTTCATAATTGTGGACTTTCTGATTTTCCATGATTATATATCCTCCTGCGGTTTTGGTAAGGCAATAGACATAACGGTACCTTTTCCTATTTCACTATTACACCAAATGTACCCTTTATGCAATTCGATAACGGAACGGCTAATCCATAATCCCAATCCACTGTTTTTTTCTTCTCCGGGTTTATCTAATCCACGCGCAAATGGTTCAAATAACTGAGATATTTTTTCCTGTGGTATACCACATCCGTTATCCTGCATATGCATCACTATAAATTGATCTTTTTCTTCAAAAGATACAGCAACACTGCCACCATTGTCAGTAAATTTCACTGCATTATTTAACAGGTTTAACATAACTTCTCGTATGCGGCCCCTGTCTCCATGCACAATGACTCCTGTTTTCGCTTCCACAGTATATGTAATTTCTTTGCGTTTTAACGACAACTCCATCAAGTTTCCAATTTCACTGGCCAAATGGCTCAAATCAAGTACCTCCATTTGTAGCGGAATCTGATTGGACTCCAGTTTCGCCCAGTCTAGAATTTGGTTTACAATCAAAAGCAGATTTTGCGCACTGTCATTCATTTTTGTCAAATATTTTTTTTGTAATGGATTTAATTCGCCGACTTGCTCCTCTACCAGAAGTTCTCCAAACCCTTTGATAGCATTGAGCGGTGTACGAATCTCATGACCGATTTGTGCCAAGAAACGGGCAAATTCCAGTTCATCCTTTTTGTTGGCATGCTGTTCCTCTATGTAGTTTTGCTGCATATGCCCGCCTCCATTCGTTTCTCTCACAAAATCTTATTAGAAAATATTATTTAGCTGTTTCCTTCAATTTCTGGTATAATGCACGCATTTGATGCAGATGCATTTGCTCTTCGCCACGCATACTGCGACACAACATTTGTAATTCAGGCTGGGCTACCAGCTGTTCCAGCGCTTCATAATAAAACACTGCAGATTCTTCTTTCGCCATATATTCAATCAAATACAGGTACACATCTTCCTGATCCTCTTGTACTATCGGTAAATGCTGAATTTCTTCACCCAAATCACGCAAAATCCCCATTAATCGGTCTGCATGACGCAGTTCATCCTGTGCATACTGCAAAAATGCCTGTTTTAGTTCTCCATTGCCATGCTTTCCTGCCAGTGCTATATACTGATATGCGGAATTCATTTCATCAATCAAACCCTGGTATAAGGTATCGATTAATTGCTGTTTTACCTTTTCATCTTGCAACATTAAAATTCCTCCCTACGATGTTTGCTGCGGAAAAATAGCTTCGGTGCATGAATGATTTTACCCATACGAACTACTGTTGTTACAGTCATAATCCCTAATACAATAGCACCTGCCAGTGCCAAAGTATGCAAACCGGTTTCTACAAATAACATTGTTTCTTGTTTTACACAATATTCCATAGTATAATACATCCCACCGCCGGGTACCAACGGCAATATTGCTGTTGTCAAAAAAACAATTACCGGTACTTTACAAACACGTGCCATAATTTCTGTATAAGCAGCGATAACAACTGTCGCTACAAAATATGCAAATACATCACCAAAATCTTTTAACAATAGATATACTACCCAGCCCAATGCACCTCCAAAGCACACCGGAATCATCCGCTGCCAGCGAATATTGTAAGTAATAGCAAAGCCCAAGCATGCAATAAATGCATAAATACAAGGCATGATATATTCCATATTACATACCTCCTGTCAAAATCAAGACAATACCGGTACCGATGGCAAGTGCCAGCGCAATCAAAAGTGCCTCAACAGCTCTCATAGTGCCGGCCATCAAGTCACCTGCAATAACATCTCGCATGGCATTGGTAATTGCTACACCGGGTACCAATGTCATCAATGTCCCAATAATAATCATATCACTATTCTGCGCAATACCATACTTCACCGCATAAATACCGATTAACGTTACCACAAAACTAGACAGCAAGTTGATAAAAAAACCATTTGTGTGCAATCGGTCCATAACATATACGATGACACGCACCAAGGCACCCGCACACAACGCAATCAACGCATCTTGCAATGTGCCTCCAAACATCAGTGTAAACCCAAAAGATACTACAGCAAAACCTGCTATCATCATCGGCTCGGAATACACCGGCAATTTACGAATATCTTTAATTTTTCTGCTGAACTCCTCTGCCGACGGACGATTAGCACATACATAGCGACTTAAATCGTTAAGTTGTTCCACCACTTGAAAGTTTATGGTACGGGAATAGACACGACGCAAACGTGTAAAACAAGTATCATCAGCCAATGTAATTGTAACAGTAATGCTGTTGGTAATCGCAAAAACATCCACATGTTTTGCCCCATAAGCATACAATACATGCTGAATAGAATCCTCAACACGATATATCTCTGCACCGTTGGCTAACAGCAAGTGGCCTAAATCTAATGCAGAATTCAATAATTTCTGATAATCATCAGCAGTCTGTTTCTCATCCATACTCATACCTTCTTCATTTTGTATACTCGATTATAAACTTTTTAATATACACGATTTATTTTATCACACTTCCTCCATAATGCATATAAAAAAAGCTGCAACGAACCAAATTTGTTTCGTTACAGCAACTATACGATACTATTCTATTTCATCAACCGCAGCATCGGCTTCCATCACCATACTACGGACAATATCATGACGAGATACAATCCCCACCACTTCCATAATTTCATTGACAATTGGAATACGATTGATTTTTTTATTGATAATTACTTCTGCAATCTCACTGATTGGTGTATTTTCATAAGCATAAATCGCAGGAGCACTCATAATATCCTTTACCTGATATGCTGCTATACGCTTCATATCTTCATGGAATGCATTGCGATCCAAAGGAATCAGCCCATCAAACAAATTGATAAACATTGGTGCACGTACAGGTTTTTGTTTATATACCAAGTCACCTTCACTTACAATACCAATCAGCTTGTTATACTGATTTACTACAGGCAGCCCACTGATATTTTTATCCACAAAAATTCTGCTAACCTCATCAATTGTGGTATCTGCTGTTACTACAGCCACATTTTTTGTCATAATATCTTTTGCTAACATACTTATCACTCCCGCCAATCATAAATTTTGTTGATACATGTATTATAGCATACTTATCTAAAAAGCTCAATGGGTTTCGTAAATTTATTTTCCCTCACTTTATTTCAACATCAATAATGCTGCATTTCTCCCCGTTATACCATGTTCTGCTCGGTGACTATAAAACCGATCAACATTTTCATATGTGCATAATTCACTGACTTCGATATTGTTTCGTAATAAGCCAATTTCTTCTAACTGCATCTGATTCGCTTTCCATAAATCCAGTTTACCATGCAAGTCATCCGTAGGTTGTATCAATTCATCTGCAAAAGAAAATGCTTCGCGAAATTGTGTCAACACTCCGTCATCCACTTCGTAATATTGTTGTGAAATGCTAGGTCCGATTGCCGCTAATATATGCTCTGCGCTGCAACCATATTCGCTTATCATTACTCCTGCCGTTTTGGCAGCCATGCGGTTTACCGTACCGCGCCAACCACAATGACATACCGCAATCACTTGTACATAGGGATCATAAAACAATACCGGTACACAATCTGCATACAGTGTCATAAGTGCAATGCCACGCTCATTTGTAACAAGACCATCGGTATCAGGCAATGCAGTATTTGCAGATAAAAAACCTTTTCCTCCATCTGCTCTGGTAACAAGAGCAATATTTGTACCATGCACTTGCATACCACCAACAACTTGTTCAGGTTTAATACCCAATGCACCGGCAAACGCAATACGGTTTTTCTGCACATCTGTAATTCTGTCCCCTGAAGTAAGCCCTAAATTTAATCCCTGATAAGGGGCTCCACTGTATCCTCCGATACGACTGCTAAACCCGTGCACAATGCCTTGTTCTCGCTCTAGATTGTTGGCATGGTAAATCATAAGTGAATGATATTGTTTTGGCTGAAACATACCGTACCTCCCGAAATTTTCATAAACCGTTTCTTTTTATTATTGTATCGGTAAATACGATGATATGCAACCAAAGATTTTATCTCACATCACTCCAGCTTCTGAAACTCACGCTGCAAACGCCCTAGAATTTTCTTTTCTAGTCGTGAAATATATGATTGAGAAATGCCCAACAAATCTGCTACTTCTTTTTGCGTGCGTTCTTTTCTGCCACTTAATCCGAACCGCATCTCCACAATGACACGTTCTCTTTGCGTCAACCTCCCCATAGCAATACGCAATAAAGAATAATCCACATCTTTCTCCAAATGCTGATAAATAGCATCATCTTCGGTCCCCATCACATCAGATAAAAGTAATTCATTCCCATCACAATCTACTTTTAACGGCTCATCTAAACTCACTTCGTATCGCATACGGCTGGTACGCCTTAATTGCATCAGAATTTCATTTTCGATACAACGAGATGCATAGGTAGCCAATTTGATTTTCTTGCTGCCATCAAAAGTATTGACTGCTTTGATTAGCCCAATGGTACCGATTGAAATCAAATCTTCCATAGGAATGCCTGTGTTTTCAAACTTGCGTGCAATATATACCACAAGACGTAGATTATGCTCAATCAACATCGTACGTGCCTGGGCACTCGCAATCGACTCTTCAGAAAGAACTTTAAGATATTGCTGTTCTTCTTCTGCCGTAAGAGGATATGGCAGCGTGTCACCGTTACACACATAATACACAGGCTCCTCCATACGTAGTTTTTGAAACATCCATACTTTCAGAATATTCATTCGTTCTATCAGTTTCATATACGTTCACCCTTTTCCATGTGTAGTTTAATCTATGCCTATTCATAATAACAGTGGCGGTATCACACCTTGATAGCTGCCGTCTGATGCAAACTGCTGCGGACTCAATGCCATTACAACATCTTTTCTCACTGTAGACATTCCTTGCATACTTGACGCCTGTATCTGCAATTCATCTAAACGAACGCCAAGCATTAATCCGCGATACCCCACCGTCTGAAACGGAAGTAACCGAAGCCGATCAGATAAATCAGGCAGTCGCAATACTGCATCCGCTGCCCCCACCTCCATGTATTGCAATTCTGCATCGGTAAACAAAGACTGTACACACTTCATCTGTACAACTATCACCGGTACTCCGCTAATCGGATCTGTTAAGCAATTGCCGCTGTCTACCAAAAGCCGAAGCTGCTCCGTTTTATTTCGCAATCGAATAGTTACCGTTGCGATTTGTACAGAATGCTCCATAGATTTTTGTATGGCTTTGTGCAACAGCTGTACAATAAATAATATGAGAATCACACCACCTACCAACCAAATGAAACGAAACTCTACTTCAATCAATGCAATACCGCTCCAGGTCTGTACAATCTGCTGACCAAAGAAATACATCAATGCAATGGTAGCACCACACAGTACAAAACTAACCAAATACAGATAGATTACCGTTTTTAAATACATTCGCCAGTTACCCCAACCAAAAGCAAACCATGCCATCAACAAGGCACATATGGTTTTCGCCAACCCATCTGCCATCCAAATACAAGCAGGTAGAAAGATGATAACACCATATATTGCACCGAGTATGGCTGATATCAATAGCCGCAAAACTGGTACAGGCCGTTGCAACAACTTTCCCGTGGCCCATAGCATGAACGCATCCATTAAAAGATTAATCACAAAGATTTCATCTAAATAAATCGTCACAATCAGCACCTCGCATTTGCTCTACAAGCGACAATACTATTATAAATCCAATGGTGTGTGAAATTTGTCGAATGGTGATAGTCGAAATAAAAAAAGAGACCGGATAAATTCCGATC
>RHMF01001495.1_pt1 | contig 10691 bp, 14 predicted proteins | sample 5365151 | NCBI WGS metagenome assembly RHMF01 (sample SAMN10266501, study PRJNA497801) | feces metagenome | isolation source: feces | host: Bos taurus | place: China: Prairie of Fairy Mountain | collected 2017-08-14 | reverse complement strand
GCAGCAATCTCAAAATTTGATCTTTGTGAGAGGAATTGAGGAGGCAAAGAGCTTTGGCTTAAATCTAACACCAAATTCCAGATTGGCACTGTGGGACAGCAATGATCAGGTGTTCTATGTTGTCTCTAAGGACGCAACTGGAAAACTGGATATTACGGTTGGAGATTTCACCATTCGTGACAAAGCTCCGGATGTCCAGGCAAGCGAACTCGACAGTATTAAAAACGAGCTCTCAGCTTTAAGAGAAGATCTTAAATCCATGAGGGAGATGTGGAAGTAATGAACCCGTTATTTAACATGTTCAATAGACCTCAGCAGTCTCAGCCGAATCCGAGTCCCGCTGACTATTTAACCCAAAGATTTGGAAACATACAGAATATGAAGAACAATTTTGACCGCTTTCGCCAGAACTTTTCTGGTGACCCGAAGCAGGCTGCTCAAAATATGATAAATTCTGGGCAGATTTCGCAAGATCAGGCAAATCAAATTGCTTCTATGGTAAATACGTTCTTCAAATTCTTCCATTAAGATCTTTTTGGCCAAAAAGAAATAAATTGTAAAGGAGTATTATTAGATGATATCTGATAGTACAAACATGGTAATGCCTGTTGCTCCTAGCGGTGGTAACGGGTTTGGTTTTGATGGTGCTGGCTCTGGTTGGTGGCTGATGTTCTTATTCTTCGCCATGATATTTGGTTGGGGAAATAACGGATGGGGGAACGGCAACACTGGCAGTGAGATTCAGAGAGGATTCGATCAGTCAGCGCTTACTACCGGCATATCCGATATTCAGCAGGCTCTGTGCAACGGCTTTAATGCAGTGAACATGGCGGTTAGTAACGGATTTAATCAGGCAGAAATAGCCGCTAATTCTAGGCAGATAGCCAACATGCAGCAGAATTTCGGAATTTCTCAGCAGCTTTCTGGTCTTAATGCAACGGTTCTTGCCGAGCATTGTGCAGATAGAACTGCTCTGAACGACGGAATTCGCGACATTATAACTAATCAGAACGCAGGATTCCAGTCAATTCACGACTACCTTTGCAACGAGAAGATTGCCGATCTGCAGCGTCAGCTTTCTGATGCTAAGTTCGCAGCTTCTCAGAACGCTCAGACGGCTGCTATCGAGGCAGGTCAGAGAGCTCTGGCAACGGAGATCGAGCAGAGGCTCAATCCTACACCAATTCCTGCTTGGATCGTTCAGAATCCTAGTTGCTGCAACAATAACAATGTTTGCGGTTGTGGCAATTTCTAAGGAGTAAACACGATGGCAGAGTATGTATACAATCCAATTCAGCTTGTAGCTCCGAATCAAAATGTATTACTTAACGGGTCAATTCCCTGTAACAAGGGCTATGTGTATCATAGAGAAGGCTCCGGAATCCTTACTCTCCGTGGCATCGTAAACAATCCTTGTGCAAACTTTGCACGTTACCAGGTTACTTTTAACGCAAATATTGCAGTTCCTACGGACGGAACGGTAGGCCCTATTGCTGTAGCTCTTTCTCTCAACGGAGAAGCCCTTCAGACCAGTAGAGCTATTGTTACACCGGCAGCAGTAAACGAATACTTCAATGTGACATCTACGGCGATCATAACCATCCCTAAGGGCTGCTGTGAGACTGTCTCGGTGGAGAATGTGTCTACAGGCGCAACATCCGCTGATGCAGCCACTGCGATAAACGTCCAGAACGCGAATCTGGTAGTGTCAAGGATAGCTTAAAGGAGGATTTGTATGTATGCATAACATAGAAGCTTTATATTCTTTAAAGAAATGTCTCGTCAACGAGCTTGAATCGATGGGAGAGAAAGCCAAGAATGGCAAAATAGCCACTTCTGACATGGATCTCGGAGACAAGATAGCTCATTTCGCAAAGAATCTTGATAAAATCATATATTCTGTTGAACGCGACGAAGAGAGGGATGGATACAGTAGAGATAGAGGATATTACACGGGTTACGGATACAGCGGTGCTCGCTGGCCTATGGCCCCGGACTATGTCTACCGTGACAGAGACTCTATGGGGAGATACTCTCGGTCGTCCGACAGAATTTCCGACCTGAGAGACATCATGAATGGTACAACCGACAAGAACACTCGTGAACGGCTCATGCAGATAATATCTGACATGGAACGCGAAATGTAAGAGAGGTGTATCATGGATCCCAACGTCGCAATGGTTTTATGCGCTTTGTTTTCGGGCATATCCGCTATAGTCGTTGCGTCAATTGGTTCCAACATCAAAAAGGCAAACAAGAAGAGCGACGAAAGGGAAGCAAAGCGTCGAGAGGAGTCGCTTCTTTCTCTCGAAATGATGGACGCTACACTTCAGCTTAGTATTGTTACGTCTAATGCGCTGACAAATGGCCACAACAACGGAAACGTCGAAGAGGCTCGTTTGGCTGCACAGAAGGCACAGAGTGCTTATAAGCAATTTGAGCAGCGTCTTGTTGCTGATTTAACAACACTTTGACGTTCCTTATGCCAGGACTGAGGATAGGAGTTTATTGCTTAGTAAGCATAGGGAATAATTGAACATGCGGGGAACGGAAGGCCAGCTACCTATACGGGATAAGGACACGCATCCTATCAGTGTCCAGCCGCATAATTTTAATATCAGATAGGAGATATTATGAAATTACAAATACTCATTCCCACATATCAGGAAGAATTTTATGAGGTAAAGCCTCTTTTAGACAGTATCGCAATCCAGCAGAACGTTGACTTTAGCGAAGTCGGAGTAATAATCGTGAACGATGGCGGAAAGTCATTAGCGAACGAGATAATCGAGTACGGCGCCAACATGCCGTATGATATTCAGTACTATGACGAAGAGCATAGAGGAGTATCCGGAACCCGTAACGCCTGCTTTGATCATTCTGTTGCCGACTATGTAATGTTTTGTGATGCGGACGACATGTTCTTAACCGTCTGTGGTCTTTACATTATATTTAGAGAAATAGAGATCGGGTTTGACAGCCTTACGTCCGCTTTTGTAGAGGAGACAAGGCATCCGCAGACGAAGGAAGTACTTTATATTAATCATGATATGGACAGTACTTTTGTACATGGCAAAGTCCATCGCAGGAAGTATCTTCTCAATAACAATATTCGCTGGAATCCAGCTCTGACAATTCACGAGGATTCATATTTCAACTGTCTTTGTCAGAGGCTATCTACCGACGTAAAGTATTCGCCGACGCCGTTCTATCTGTGGAGATGGCGTGATAATTCGGTGTGCAGACACGATCCGCTCTACCTCAATAAAACCTTCATAAATATGCTTGAATCGAACACGGCATTAGTCAATCAGTTCCTTGATAGGAACCGTAAGGACGATGCCGCTTTCTTTGCTACAAGTATGATATACGACACCTATTATTCACTTAACTGCGATAGATGGTGGGAGGGCGAAGGTACTGGATATTTAGCCCAGACTGAGGCTCGATTTGCCAAGTATTGGAAGGACTTTAAGAGCCTGTGGGAGGGTATTGACGACCAGATACGTGCTCAGATCATAATGGGCATCAAGAATCGATTCTTCGGAGAAGGGTTACTGTTAGAACGAGTAACTTTCAATGATTGGATCAAACATATAGAGGAGAATTATTAAATGCCAGAAGATACAGTCATAGAGCCCTCGGTTCCGTGTCCCTCTATTCGTCAGAAAACAACTCCTACTCACACGTTCACGTTTCCTTTTGACACGTCCATTCTCCAGACTATCGAAATAACGTATCAGCAGGGACATAAGAATAAGATAGTCAAAACGACTGACGACGGGTCTGTTTCTACAAGTGGGTTTGAGGCAGTAGTTACTCTTACTCAGGAGGAGACTCTGCTTCTGGATTATCATATTCCTGTGCGCATTCAGGTTTGTATTCTTACACAGGCCGGAGATGCATTGACGAGTAACATCATTTGCACGACAGCTTCTGAGGTGCTCAATAGTCAGATATTAGGAGACTAGTAATGAGATTTGATGTCGTATTCCAAGGGATAGATAGAGGGTTCGATGTCGTATTCCAGGGAATAGATAGAGGATTCGAATTGGAATTCGACAACGTCCAATATATTCACGAAGACACAAGCGAACCCTATGCCGGACCTTATACAGTCCAATCAAGTTTCGAGGTTCAGTCCTTTGAAACATCAAATAAAAGAATGACAGAGGATCTGACAGTATTAGAGATCCCCATGTCTGAAGTTAGTAACGAATACGGGTTAACACTAAATATCGGAGGTTAAAAATGCCCAACACGTATGTAAACAAAGTTATAGTTAATGGCGAGACTAAGATCGATCTTACCGCCGACACCGTCGTAGCAGACAAGCTTGCGGCTGGTTATACCGCTCATGACAAATCAGGCGCTGTTATCACAGGTACTAGCACGTTTGATGCCGATACCTCCGATGCTACCGCAGCCGCTTCCGAAATTCTGTCGGGCAAATCGGCATATGTTAGCGGATCGAAAGTAACAGGTACTATGCCTAATAGAGGCTCAGTAACCGGCACAATCACGACAAAAGCCCAGCAGTATACAATTCCTCAGGGTTACCATGATGGCTCTGGTAAAGTCAGTATTGACTCTACAGAGCAGGGCAAGATCGTCGCCACGAATATTCGCGCTGGCGTTACGATCCTGGGTGTTGAGGGTACTATGACAGGTACTGAGGACGTTACAGCTCAGTCGAAGAACGTAACTCCTACGTTTGCTCAGCAGGTAATCACACCCGACACTCCTGACTACAACTACCTTGCACAGGTTACTGTAGCTCCGATTCCGGTAAGCACCGCCGATAACGCTCAGGGCGGACTTACTCTTACTGTTGGATAATAATTATATTTAGATAGGATAAATCATCATGCCAAATCCCTATGTTAATAAAGTCGTTGTAAATGGCGTTACGAAGATCGACATAACCGACACTACCGCAACGGCGGCTGATGTAGCGTCAGGGAAAACATTTTATGATTCGTCTGGAGCTAAGCGAACCGGAACCGCTAGCACAGACAGGATGGTAGTTGTAAGGACGCCAGACTCCCACGGAGGAACGATCGTTACAATTACCGGCGAAGAGGTAAACCTTCAGGCTAAGAGCGTAACGCCCACTTCTGCATCGCAGATCATTACGCCAGATAGCGGTTATACAGCACTCGCTCAAGTCAATATCGCACCTATACCAAGTAGTTATATTGTACCGGCCGGAACACTGAATATCGGAGCAAATGGTACGTACGACGTAGCAAATTACAAATCGGCAAGCGTAAATGTTGCTGTTCCATCAGAGTATATCATTCCGGCTGGAACCTATACTGTAACGTCTGGCGGATATTCGAATGTCGATATAAAACAATATTCATTGCTATCTGTACCAAGTTACAGCTTCGACCTCACAATCAGCGAAAGTCCAAATTTGGACCAAATAAACTATACATATGAGGTTCTCTCTTCAGGATGGGCAAAAGTTGGAACAACAACCGGTGGAATATTTATATCACATATTTCTAACCGTTTTACACCTTCCACTGAATCTCAGATGATAATTCCGTCTAGATCATTTAGATGGGCCGCGCAGTCTGTATATATCGAGGCAATTCCTAGCAGTTATATTATTCCGGCTGGTACTCTGAATATTTCAACGAATGGTACGCACGACGTTAAGAATTACGCTTCTGTATCGGTTAGTGTACCTATTCCGGATGGTTATATTCTGCCTACCGGAACCTCAAATATTACAGCTAACGGAACGTATAATATTAAGCAGTACGCTTCAGTATCGGTCAGCGTGCCTATTCCCGCTGGATATTACAACACTTCGGCAGTTACGGCGACTGCTAGTACGATGCTTTCCGGAGTAAAAGCCGTAACCTCAACAGGTACAACTGTAACTGGAACACTTGTAATACAGCATTATTACACTGGTAGTACTGCTCCTGCGTCGTCGTTGGGCGAAGATGGTGATATTTATCTCCAGACATCGTGAGGTAAGCTATGGCGACGATAAGATTAGTTCCCAGTACATATTATCTGTCTAGTACGTCATATCTATCCGTATCTAATGCATCAAATATGTATGCTAATACGGATAACACGACATACGCTACTGTCACAAATAGCCGAACAAGTACCACTTCGTATTATATTTATCTTCGCGGTTTTAACTTTTCTGCCATTCCGGAAGGAGCGATAGTTAATAGCTTTACCGTCAAATTAAAAGCAAGGGAAAGCGGAGTATCAACCTCTACTTCATATAAACCATACCTTGCAAACGGAACCACGGCGATAAACGGGTCGTGCGATGTTATAACAACTACTGAAACGGTATATACATTCACTGGGGTCACCGCCGACTGGGACGATATAGTCGGATACGGAAGTAACTTTGGTATTCGAATTAACTGCCGTAGAGCGTCGCGAAACACCACTGGATACATGTATATCTATGGCGCGGAGATATTAGTAGATTACACTGTTCCGGTTCATTACGATGTAACTATTAATAACAGCACCTCGGCGACGGTGACTGCCAGCGACACAAATCCTCTTGAAGGCACAGACGTAGAGATTCGATCCGACACTATATCCGGTATCACAATTAAAGACAACGGAGTAGATGTAACTTCGCAGTTTACTCAGAGACAGTCGTCTGCAGAAAGCTACTCGGTTAATAATGTCGGTACGTACGGTTTTACTCTTAATTCCAGTACTGGATATTACGTCAGCAACAATACAGGCGTCGATAAATCAGCAGCAGTGTGTCGTGTTGATTTTTACGTGCCGGTAGCTGCGACTGTAACCTTTACCTATATCAACTATGCCGAGCAAGGATACGACTTTGGTGTTTTTGGCAATATAGATGTTGCACTCAATAACAACTATTATGCTGCAGGAAGCAGTGGAGCAACAATAACGGATAGTAGTTATAAGCGAGCCTGTAATACCAGTTCATATAACAGCTCATCTGCTCAGACGTTGACTTACGATATGTCAGCCGGAGAGCATTCGATATGGGTTAAGTTCAGTAAGGACGATGCTTCTGCGTCTAATAACGATACGCTTCAGTTTAGAGTAGCTATAACTCTCGACGAGCCTTTCACTCCAGGAGTCTATTACGGGTATGATATTTCCAACGTATCGGCGGATCACGTAATAGTCGTAACAAGCTCCGGTGGGCCGACAGAGACTTTATATTTTAAGCAAAACGGAGCTTATGTGGCTGCTGTAAAAGCGTATAAAAAAGTTAACGGAGCGTGGGTCCAGCAAACAGACCTCACTTCTGTATTTGATTCAAATAAGAATTATGTAAAGGGTAACTAAATGGCAGTTAGTAAAGTTATATTAAATGGAGAAACATTAATAGATGTCACCGTCGATACTGTTACATCTAGTAACCTTTTATCGACTTATCAGGCAACTGGTGCAGACGGAGAAAAGATTACAGGTGCATATGTGCCCCCTGCGTTTGCACCAAGCGCTCTGACCGTAACCCCAACCGAGACTCAGCAGACGTTTAATGCCGCGAATGTCGATGGGTATAAGCCTGTGACGGTGGCTGCTGTAAGTTCTACATATGTAGGTACTGGCGTTGCACAAAAGCATGCTGCTGATCTTACAGTAAACGGTTCGTACGTAACAGCACCAATTGGATATTATTCGTCAGCCGTTAGCAAGCCAGTAGCGGCAGGAACCTTTAACACTCCGGCAGCCACTTTTAATAGTACTACTGGAGTTTTTACGGCCACGGCATCCGTTACTGCCGGATATTTAGCAGCCTCAACAAAGACATCTACATACACGCTTAGTGCAACTGCTGCTAATACTATAACTCCTACAGAAACCGCTCAGACAGCAATAAGTGCTGGATATTATGCTAAAGGTGCTATTACGGTTAATCCGATTCCCAGTGAATATCAACAAGTAAAAGATTATATGGTGTATGTCGGATCGGGGATTGGTACAGATGCCAAAATGGGATACCCCAATGGTATTTTATCAACCTTGTCTGCCCTAGCAGGTACTAAGGGCTTTGTAAATTCCGGAGAGTCGCTTCATTTTCGTATAACCGACGGAGGGACGATATACTATAACGGATTAGCCGTATCCGGAAGCGGATCCACAGTAAATTACTATTTCTCCGTATCCTCCACGAATTTGTATGTAAGCGGCGCAGTGCAATCTATATACATAACTGACTATATTGCACCAGCGGGAGTAGTAGAAGCTACAACTATAACACCAGGATCAACCGTTCAGACAGCCATTAGCGCTGGATATTACGCTAAAGGTGCTGTTACAGTTAATGCTATAAGTTCTACATATGTAGGATCAGGGGTAACGCAAAGAAGTGCTTCAGATTTGACAATCAGTGGCAGAAATATACAAGCTCCATCAGGATATTATCCAAATGCAGTTAGTATACAAATGGATACTGGAGCATATTCTGCAGAAGCGATATTTGACAGTGCCATTGGAAAATTCACTGCAAGGGCTTTAATTACTTCTTCTGGATATCTATCAGGCGGAGGAACCACAGCATCATATTATCAACTTAGTTCAGTTGGTGCTAAAACTATTACCCCTCCTATGACTACAAGTTCTATTGCTATAAGTGCTGGATATTATGCCAAAGGAGATGTTGTTGTCAATCCAATCTCTGAATATCTTATATACCATGATAGTGCAATACGTGGAACAATATCAGAGTCTGTTTTTATATCTTCTAAAAAAGTCGATGGATATAATGACTGGAAACTTGTGTCTGTTGCACGAAGTGCAGCATTGGCTTTTTGTACTAATATAACAGATGTTGTTTATGGGTATTATTCAGGCGTTCCTGCAATGTTTTTATATTCTTGCACAAGATTAAGTACGTTTAGTACTGTTAGTTATTCTACTACGGCTCGGACAGTTGGTGCTTCGGCATTTTATAGTTGTAAGTCATTAACTTATGTAAATATTTCAGGAATCGCATCAATCGATATTTCGGCTTTTGATACTTGTAATAAACTAACCGAAGTTATAGGTCCAGATATTGTAGCTGTTTATTCTAATGCTTTTCGAAGTTGTCAGCTTTTGTCTCATCTAGAAGTTAGTCCTAATTTTAGCTATATAGGGGATTCAGCTTTCATATCATGTAGTAATTTACCAGCAAGTTTTTTAGAGTCATTACATAATGTAACAATGGTTAATGCCGCTCCATTTACTTATGCATCTCTTCTTTCAAGTGCTAAAACCTTTGATTTTACAAAAATGAAATTTGTTGGTAGTTCAGCATTCTACAATTTTACCTATTTATCATCCCCTGTTTATGGTCCGATTAGTTATGTAGGATCTTCAGCTTTTTATAGATGTTCAAATATACCATATTTTAGTACAACTTCTTCTATAACTAGAATAAATACTAATGCTTTTTATAATTGTACTTCATTAAGTGCAGCCACATTTAATGAAATAGGTGGGGGAATATCATCTTCAGCTTTTTATGCTTGTACTTCATTAAAAACTTTTTCGGCCACATGCATTAGCGGAGAAATAGGGTCCCAAGCATTTTTAAATTGTACTTCATTAGAATCAATTACTATATATAATCGTTCTTATACGATGAATATTGGTAGTTCGGCTTTTCGTGCTTGTGAGGCATTAAGTATTGCTATATTTAAACCTTACTCATTATCGTCATTTAGTCGTTTGAGTATTCAATCGAATGCGTTTTATAATTGTTATGCATTAAATACTATTTATTTAGAGCATGGGTCTAGTGCAACTATAGATGATAGTGCGTTTTGGGGTTGTCCAAGTTTATCTTCATGTTATTTTATTACAAGTGATTCAAGTAAATATATGGCATTAATGTATCCAATGAGCAAGGTCATTCCTTATGCAGGAGGTACCATGACCTTCTACGTTCCATCAGTACTACTTTCTAAATACCAGACCGCCGCAAATTGGTCCCAGTATTCCTCTCGTTTTGTAGGCTTAACAGACGAAGAAATAGCAGCATTACCATTCTAACAAAAGGAGAACACTATGTACGTAAAACCACCACTGACAGTCACGTTCTTAGAGGAGCATGACGACGGAGTTATATTCTATGAAGTAAAATCGCCCGATCCGACCAAAGGAGTTTTACAGGTCGAGACGGGCATTATTTATGGCGGAGTAGCCATCACGGATGACGATCCTCATCATTATGAGGAAGCTGACATCCCTGAGGACGAAAGGCCAATAGAAGAGGAGGAACACGAAAATGAATGACAAAACTTACAACATTCTCAAACGGATATTTACTACCCTGATCCTTGTCTCCGGCGTCATGATAGGCATAGACAAGTTCTGGGATGTACCCATGTTGACACCTATCGCAGGAACTATTTCAGTTATTGCGTACGCAGGACTTGAGTATCTGCAGGGTGAGTCAAACAAGTTCTTCACCAAGCATGATATTGTCGAGATGGGTCATATTACATTTTTAAACCCCGAGCTTCATAAGGAAGAGGAAGAAGAGGATCCTGCATGGAAGCTGTAGATAAAGTTATAGATGTAGCGAAGTCTGACGAAGGATATTTAGAGAAATCGTGGGGTGCATACAATCGTAAGCACGCTATAGTCTATGAGAAGGAAGCCGGAGCTGGTAAGGATAATATCACCAAATATTGGGAAGATACAGACCGTGCTATGCAAGGACA
>RHMF01006007.1_pt1 | contig 10693 bp, 13 predicted proteins | sample 5365151 | NCBI WGS metagenome assembly RHMF01 (sample SAMN10266501, study PRJNA497801) | feces metagenome | isolation source: feces | host: Bos taurus | place: China: Prairie of Fairy Mountain | collected 2017-08-14 | reverse complement strand
GAAATATAGCAAAAACTGTCCACAACCCTCCCGGAAACTATAAACTACAGCCGTAAAGGAGAACGCCATGCCCCAGCCCATCTATGCAGCATTTACCGGCAACACGCTGAAATTCCTCCCCCTGTCCCCCTACCGCGAAATAATCCCGGAGGGGACCGTAATCAACGGGTTCCCCGACGGCATCAGGGGCAGCGTCGGGGTGAAGCTCGTCAAGATCGAGGACGGCATGTTCGAGCGAGTATTCTTTGACCTGGACGGGGCGAAGAACACCGAATACTACCCGGTCAAGGTGACTACCGCCGATCTCGGCGACGGGCGCATAAGGGAGCACCTCACCAACGACGAGGCCTGCCTCTGGCTCAACGACCTGCTGGACGGCCCGGAGAAATATCTTCGCGGCGAATACGAGAAGACCAGGCGGAACGAGCCGGCCAGGTTCGTGTTCATGCGGAAGTTCGAATACCCGGACGACATGTACGAAATCCACAACCCGGAAACGAAGAAGTGCAACGTGTTCGACGCGTCCAGCGGGAAACTCATGTTCCCGGACTGGTGCGACACGGTCGAGTTCAGGGACGGTAAGTGGTCCGGGTCGAATACGCCCAAGCTAGAAGGCATCGACGCGCTCGCGCAAGCCTTCGTCGAGGGCATCACCGAGAAGGACCTCGCCCTCGACAAGTACCTGAAGGGCATGCAGGCGGATGTCCCGCCGCAGCCGGAAGGGGTTGCCGGAAGCGCCCAGGCGTACTACTACATGCTCGGCCACAAGCCGAAGGAGACCGCGGACCTGCTGTCCGCCGTCGCGAAGGCCGCATCGGGCGGCGCCGCACCCGGCATCGAGAAGGCGCTCGGGCCCGGAACCAGCGAGGCCGCGGAAAAGCTCGCCAGGGACATGGAACCCGACTACAACAACCTGAAGCCGGACATGCTCGAAAAGGCTGCATCCCTCTACCGCGAGGGCAAGGTGGCCGACGGCTTCCGGGAGGCCCGCGGGGCCATGGAGGACTTCGCCTTCAACCACATGTGCTACGCCGTCTCCAAGGTGTGGAACACCGGCGACGACAAGGGCTCGCTCTCGGTCGACAGCAGCCTCGGCAGGCGCGTGGTCCGAAACTCATGGCTCGTCCACGGGACGACGCCGGAATCCGCGGTCAACATCGCGAAGCGCGGGTTCGACCGCGGAAACAAGATCGGGATGCTCGCATACAACCTCTCCGACGGCGCGGACGGCCAGAAGCACGACTATTCCGGCGACTACCTGTTCGCGTTCGACGCAGGCGACGACATCCACGGCTCGGGGGAGACCTCGGTTGACCTCGACAAGTACGGCGACGCCCTCGTGGTGTTCAGGGGGTCCGGCTACAAGGCCTTCCACCACGGCGACAACGAATACCAGGTCATTTTCGACTACCACGAGCCGAAGGCCTGCTTCCTGGTAATTTCCAGTTCGTCCGCGACCGAGCTCGGGTTCCCGGTCAGGAAGGCCGGGGAGAACGCCATGGCCATCTACAACGACCAGGTCTTCGGGCAGAAGGACGGCAAGCCGGTGCCACTGTTCGCGGCCCAGCACGCCAACGACTGCGTCGAGTGGATCGTGGCGCACGGCGACCAGTACAGGAACTTCATGTTCAGGTGGGGAACGGGCGAGAACAATGTAATGGCGGAAGGGATTTCCGCGGTAGCGGCCGCGTTCGTCGAGAGCGAGAGCGACGGCAGGATGCTCCGCATCGCCACCGACATAGCGACCCAGTTCTTCTCCGGCGACACGCTGAAGCAGATAGTCGACAAGCTCAATGACATGGAGTCCCTCTCCGTGTTCGGAAAGGACGAGGACTTCTACGTGACCAAGGAAATCAAGGAGCCGGTGCATCTCGTCATACAGGCATTCCTCGGCTACGACCCGTCCCACGAGCAGCGCAGCGGCGTCACTTTCTACGGGAACCCGCCGAAGATTACACTCTACCTCAGCGACACCACCGGGCGCCTGCGCGGATCCTACAACAAGGCCGAGCACGTCAGGAACGCCTCGGCGCAGGACGTCATCCAGCGCTGGAAGAGCACGGCGATACACGAAATCGCCCACGCCCTCGACCAGGTGCTCCGCGGCAGCACCAGCCACGGCAGGAACACGAAGAGCAGCCTCCGCCAGACCGGGGACTACCGCTACGCCAACGACCTGCTCGAGACCAACGCCCGCATACCGCAGATAGCCCGCATGATGTGCGAGAACCTGATAGCCCGCCGCGAGTTCGACGGGAACTCCGTCCCGCCCATCCAGACCATACTGAAATTCTTCAACGACAGCATCATGAGCTTCTCCGCCATGTCCGAGGACACCAGGAAGCGCACGATGAAGCGCATCCACGACATCTACTCGAAAATCGCCCCCGTGTGGAAGGCCCACGCCGACGAGATAAAGGACGCGGACGACTTCATGAAGTTCCTCGGCGGTGAAGGCAAGGACACCTGCGGCATCGGGGACATCCTCGGAAACGGCGCCACCGTCCAGCTGGCCAACGGATCCGTGCTGAAACTGCGCAGGGAACCCGACGGGACATACACCGTCACCGGCGGAAGCTACGAGGGCGACGTCGGGACCAGGATTACCTTCGACCCGAAGGCATCCTACGACCCGCACATGAAGACGAAGACCCTCCGCACCGTCAAGGTCGAACGCAAGGACGGCAAGGTGTACGACAGCCTCCCGCTCACCGCGAAGAGCGTGACACCGCTCCACGAGGGCATCGACGCGCTCGCGCAGGCCTTCACCGAATCCGCCCAGACGCGCTTCACCCGCGAGGAGGACCTCGACAAGTATGCCGACGAAGTCGATCCGAAAAAGCTGAACGAGAAGGCGCCCGAGAAGAAGGCCGGCCTGGTCCTCGTCCCGGCGGACCTGGTGGCGATTGTCGCTAGGCGCATGCAGGAGGCCGCGGAATACGACGGCCTCAACTACGTCATCGACCCCGAAGGCCTCAGCCTCCACCTCGACAACGGCTACATGACCGGGACGCTCTCCTACGACACCCACAAGGAGGCGCTCGTCTCCCCGACCGCCAGCGGGACCTACCCGCTCGACGACAACACCGACCTCGACTGGATTACCAAGAAAATCCTCGACGACATGGACCCGGAACGCTTCGAGGAGAAGATTGCCGGGAAGTACGACGAGGGCCGGGACCTAGTGGCCACGCTGGCGAGTTCCCTCCGTTCCAAGGCGGAACGGATGGGAAGGAAGTTCTCCTTCCGCGAGGACGGATATAAACTATCAGTCGAAAACAAGGAAACCGGGGACAACTACTCCTCGACAGTCCTGGAATACGACCCGGAGGCCAAGGAGCTGAAAGGGAAGGACGGCGGCTCATCGTTCAGGCTGGACGACGGCACCAACATCAGGAAGCTGGCGAGCGAGATTTTCGACCGGACGGAGACGATGGACCTATGAGCAAACAGCTCGACAAGATTTACGAGAACTTCCTCGAAGGCACCTGCAAGAAGTACAGCGTGCCGGCAGAGGCCGAGAGCCTCCTGAAGGAAGGCTTCGCCAAGTACACCGCCATGTGCGAGGCATCCACCACGGCGCACGCCAGCTTCGCCAGCGACTTCGCGAACAGGATCTGCAAGTTCCTCATACCGCACTTCCAGAAGATACCCGACCGCGGGGAGACGCTCACCGCCCACTTCACCATCCAGGACTGCCCGTGCGACGCGAAATACACGCTCGACGGCTTCACCATCGAGAGCGGGAAGTATGCGCCGGCAAGCATGGGCCTCGGCAAGCGCAACAGGTACGAGTTCGTCATCAGAGGGGGCTACCCGGGATGGCTCAAGTCTTCCCAGTCGAGGAAGCTCGAACTCGCCAAGGCCGCAAACGAACTCGCCACAGAGTTCTAACCGAAAGGATAGCCGGATGAACGCCCTTGACAAGATTTACGAGAACTTCCTCGAAGGCACCTGCAAGAAGTTCAACGTGCCCGCGGAAGCGGAGACCCTCCTGAAGGAAGGCTTCGCCAGGTATTCCGCCATGTGCGAGGCCGAGGAGGCCGAGGTCGAGAAGTTCCGCAAGAAGCCCGTGTCCGTCGACGCGATCGAGTGGACCGGCGACAACTTCGACGACATCAAGGACTTCGCCGGCGACAAGGTGAAGATCAAGGACGGCGAGCTCATCGTCGTCACCCGGGAAGACGGCAAGAAGACCAAGGCCGAACACGTGGCGACCAAGGGCGACTACGTCATCCGGGGCGTCAAGGGCGAGTTCTACTTCTGCAAGCCCGACATCTTCAAAAAGACTTACAGCCCCGCATAAGGAGACTGCATGAACTTACTGACCGAACAATACCAGGTATTCGTCGAGCAGGTCTGCGACCGCTTCAACCTCGACCCCAAGTGCAGGGAAGAACTCGTCGCGGGCCTCGAAAAGTACGACATGGCGCTGTGCGAGGCCGAGGGAAGGCTCCTCCCCCGCGAGTGGCTCATCAGGAACATCAGGAACGGCGAACACCTCACCGAGAACGGCAACTGGGGCGTCAACGTCCCGGCAAAACGCTTCCCGTCCCACGACAGCGCATACGGCGCATACCGCGAACTCTTCGGGGAAGGCGGGGAAGGATGGGACAAGGGCTACCGCATCGAGGAGGCCCCGGAATACCGCTACGAGAGCGACTCCCAGATAGGCGAACTCGTCAAGAAGGCCAAGGAGCTCGGCGGACGGATGGACGAGGGCAACTGGGCGGAAATCGACAGGGACGACGCGGAATGGATCAAAACTGCATCGACATGGAAAAGCGCCTGACGACCGGGACCAGGGACACCAGCTTCGACGACGCGGTCGGGGCGCTCGAACGTTCCATCGGGAAGGCCGAGAAAATCCTCGCCCGCAGGGACGCCCGGGAGAAGAACCCCTACGCCAAGTACCAGATAGCAGGACGGCGGTAAAAGATACCATACATTGGCATCCGGGTTAGACTGATATGACTATGACATCTGGCCACATCGGGAAATATTATTGCGGAGAACCTGCATCCATTGTAATATCAATGCAGTCAGGATTGCATAAAAATCTCGGTGTTTTGCTATTTTCCATTATTCATGCGCATACCCAATGCCATATAATCCTACGTTCAAACGGCAACCAATATAATTTTAATGATTTACCAAGTGATATAAAATTACTGTGCTCAGCAAACCTTGTTGAATATCAGCAAGAGAGTAAAACTGGCATCACAATAGAGCCTGGGTTTCGTTATAACGAAGCATACCAATGCCCCGAATTAGTGTTACCAGATAATATTTTATATCCACAGCCACTAATTGCGGATATGGTTGCGTCGGCAATTAAGCATTCGCCAGCCTCAAAACTTGATGTTATAGTATCATTAACTACGTGGAAAGGGAGAATTTTTCATCCAAATTTTCCAGACAATTTGTTATCGTTACTTAGTCAAAACACAACATTCAATTATAAGGTGGTATTAGTATTATCCAGAGATGAATTTGGTACCGATTTTATAATCCCACCAGAAATTGACCGGTTGGTCAACATGTTTGCCCATTTTGAAATTTTATGGACCAAACGAAACACAAAGGCGCTTAAAAACTATAATCCAACCGCACAAAAGTATCAACATACGCCAATAATTGTGTTGGGTGATGATACTATTTATAAAAATACCCTAGTTCAAACAGTTTTCACTACATTTTTAAATAGTGATCGAAAAACCTGTTTTGGATTTTATATTTCGAAAAGCTCTAAAAAATATAATATTTTAAGCCCATTTCGAATCCGAATTTTCCCGCCAAACTGCATGTATGACTTAGATGAAAACTATTTTGACGACTATTTCCATGGTCACAATGATTTATTCAATGGTCTTCGTTTAAGACTGGCTAACACAAAAGTAATGAAAGGTGAGTGGCCCATATTATGGGAACAGGCGTTTGCACAAGAAGTCCGACTTACCGAATATCATACGATACCGGAAGAAACAATGATTGACACATTTCTCGCCGAGCACCCAGAAATACAATCATTATTATAAAAATTAACAGTTACTATACTATCGGTAAAAAATATAAACTATATTTAATACCATCTTAATGTCAAAAAGGATATTTTATGAAATACAGCGTTGTGATGTATAATTTTAATGATTATGAAATAATGCGGCACATTCCGCGCTATGCGCAAAACCCGGAAATTGAATTTTTATATATCACAGATAACCCCAAATATGTGGGAGGTGGGTGGAAAACCATTGTGGATGAGACATTATCACAACTGTCTCCATTTGATAAGTGCTATGCAGTTAGGTTCAATTTGTTCAAATACGCAACAAGCGATGTGTGTTTATATCTGGATGGTTCTATACAAATAATTAGTGATTTAATGCCGCTGTTTTTACAATTTGATGAATCCAAAAAAGATATTGGTGTAATGGTCCATCCATACCGAAGCACCATGATTGATGAATATATTAAATGGACAATAGATCGGCACTACGACAAGAAACAGGGATTTAAATGTTTAGCATATATGCACAATGCCGGTTATGATTGCAAAACCTATCATGGTTTATATCAAGGTTGCCTTCGCTTTATTCGCAAAACCGAACGTAATGCACAACTAGATAAATCTACTTTAGATACTTTAAAAACACTTGGAACCAACGGCATCATTGAACGACTAGACCAAACGATTTTTTCATTTTTGCTTAATACCACGTTTAGCGACATGAGTATATACCCGATAAGTGAATGGATTATACATTCAGCTTATTTACAATGGATGGTACACGCGACGAATACACCCATTCCACCACCACCGCATCAACTAACCGGGTATTGCCGAAACCACATAACGAATTTACATTACGCAATTTAACGGAGGATACATGTTAAACTACCACAATTACCGAGATTTTAATACAGTCAACCAGCTAATTATCAATAATTTGCAGCAAATTCCAACTGATATTGATTTAGTAGTAGGAATCCCACGTAGTGGACTGGTTGTTTCAACCATGATTGCAGAATATACTAATCTGCCATCGAGCGATTTATTTTCATATTTGTCAAATGTAGGAAATTATAAATTAAACGAAGGCTCATTTGCCCCGCGCACTAACTACGAAACTACAAAGAAAATTCTGCTAGTGGATGATGCAATGGGGGTTGGGATTACAATGAATTTAGCTAAGGAAAAAATTCGGTCCGTTTATCCTAACGTATCTATCGTAACCTGTGTCGCCTTTGTCGAACCTGCAAGCGCGAGTAAAGTTGATATATATTTTGAACAACTATGCGATCAATTTTTGCCATGGTCAATACTTAAACGCGGTATATCGGATGCGTGTTGCGATATTGATGGTGTCCTAACAGAAGATGTTCCGCCCGAATGCGATGACGACGGAGAAAAATACACAAATTTTTTGGCCGCACAACATCCCAAAATTCGACCGGACCGCCCAATCAATACATTAGTAACCGGACGGTTAGAAAAATATCGAGACATCACGGTAAATTGGCTTAACCGTAATAACATAAGATACACGAATTTGGTAATGTGCCCTCATGCAACTAAAAACGAACGAAATAAATATAATATGGGATTATTTAAAGCGTTCGTATTTGCAAAATCGCAGCTACCTTTATTTATTGAAAGCGATATAAATGAGGCGCAAACAATAAAACGTGCCCTACCAGATAAATCAGTATATTGTGTCGGTCTCGGAACATACGTTTAATAATCAATTTCCGGCAAAGGTTCCGCTAATTTTGGTAATATTGCATTAACATCATTAACATTTAATGCCCCCTCAATAGCGGAACTAATAACATTAACATTTGGTAGATTGCACATTCTATATTCATAGTAATATCGATCTCGATCGAAATGAAATGTAGGTAATATTTCATTTGCCGCAGCGGAATTGATAATCATTCCATTCCACCATGTCTGTTTCTCTGTCCCCGCCACTGGGCAAATTACCATAGGGTTACTACAGCATACACGATTATAGCTCTCAACTACCTTTTCTGTTCCAAATTCATGTTCCCATACCTTTTTAACAGGGGTTTGATACCACATGTGATATGGATCAGATGCGCCTTTGGTGTGAATATACAACACTGGGACTCCACTGTCAATACTTGTTTTTAATGCAAACCATATTGCAGGAAATTCATACCATATACCCGGCGGCTCTTGTTCAACATACATAATGTTAAATCTAGGCAATAAATAATTACTTATTCTTTCCTTTATTTTCAGCCCTTTATTAGTTTTCAACACACCCATTACACAAGGAAACATCAGGTCAACCCCCATTGGTTAAATCAATATTCATTATTTCATTGCGACTAAGCTCTTCCACGCCCAGATAGTTACGCACCGATGGCTCGCTCACGATCCGGCAAGGCGCACCAATCCAACGAATCATTCTCGCCTGCTCTTGAAGCGCAGTCTCGGTGAAGAAGTGCAGGTTAAGTAAAATACGACTGCGAAGGATCCACCGGTCCAGCTCAGACCCGTTCCAGCAGTTGGTTAAAATTTTCACATTGTGCCGTTTAGCCAGCGCATCGAGTATTCCTTTCCTATGGTCGTTCATTGACCCGTAGAACAGTATGTCGATGTCTTTCTTGGCTTCATTCGGCCAGTCCTTGTACGGTTTCAGGACATGCAGCTTGGCATCGGGCCTAATCAGTCTGAGATACTTGATATTCTCATCGTCATAGTCCCAAAGCTCGTCCGCATGCTTCATCCACTCGAAATACTGGAAGTGCATGAACTTTCGCTGCTTGGCGCGAAGCGGCTCCTGGTTGAAAACGATTACCTTTCCGTATTGTTTCCGGTATTCATCGAGGGAATGACTGCGGGACAGGTCGTGTGCGCCACAAATGACGACCCCACGGGTCGTGTCATCCCTGAACTCATGTTTTAGCGAATCAATAGTGTCATTGAAGGCCGGGTGCGATGAAACAAACTGCATGAAAGGTATCTCCTTACATGCAGTTTATAGAACGCTCGCCGGGCTTAGAACCTGGACCGGGTCAGGGGCTTGATTTTTGGCGTTTTCACGTTCCCAAATTTATCAAGCCGTGATGTAGGGGAAGACCTGGATGTAGCCTGTACTACCTTTCCTGTGCGAGTGATGTAAGATTTGACGGGGACGGAACCCATACCGTATGTTGTTCTGGTCATGTTTGACCTCCTAATTAGGATCGGGCGGAATTGCCTTCTCCTCCACACTTAAAAATAGGCGAGTTTTGTCAAATCCAGCAATTTCATCAAAATATTTTTCGTAAAATTATTTTAACACCTCCACCCACGCCGCGGGTATGACCTTCCTGTACCTCACGCACCGTCTCCGCCTGCCCATGACGATGTCCGGTTCCAGGGCATCCCGGTCCAGCAGGTCCCGTCTGACGCGAAGCAAGACTTCCCCGACATAGATACGCGGCGTAGACGCCAGGAATACGCAGGGATAGATTTCCCTAGCCTCCCTCGGCCAACGCAGGTTGAACTCCTCGTAGTGGTCCCGGTAACACTTTCCGATGCCCGGGACCAGACCGTCCCGCAGGATCCCCGGCAGGTTCTCCTTACGGGTCCCGTGGTAGTAGTATCTATTTCGCGACATCTTCGGTGGCCCTACGGTCCCTCTCCTCGAACTCCACGTTGGGGTCGAACGCGGGATAGTTGCCGATTTCCCCGTCGGAGACCTTCTGCTTGAACGTGAGCCTGGCATACTGCCGGCAGGCCGGGCAATAGTCGTTCACCCACGACATAAGGCTGTCGTAGGCTATCAGCTTCTTGCACTTTCCACACCTGTATAGACGGTTCCACAGCATGGGCGCCTCCTGTTCAGTCCACCGGGTCGAGGTCGCATGCCCAGCACCCGAGGGCGTCGATGATTTTCCTGCCCTTGAAGCAGACCTTGACCTCGTACATCTCGTTTCCGGGGATATACCACTTGATTTCGTCCCCGTCCATCAGGTTCACCAGCACAGTCGAGCTGATGCCCTTGGTGGCCAGTGCCTTTTTGAGCAGTAAGAGCGCGTTGCGAAGGTCGTTCTGGACGGCGATATATTTTCCATTCATTATCGGGCCGAGTGCACCTGAACGAATGCTGCCGAGCGTGCCGTCGTTGTCCCTGGGACCGACAGCCTTGACGAGCGCGTCGTCGGCCTTCTTGTATGCGGCATATTCCTCCGGGCAGGCCTTGGCGAGGACGCTTTCCGGGATTGAGTAGTATTTGGCGATTTCCTGTGGCATGTCAATTCCTTTACATGTTCGTTTCGATTATGCCGAGAACGCTACAGATGAATACTGCGGCAACGAACCATACGATAACCTTCTCGAGCATGTCCAGCCCGGAAAAGTGCTTATCGAGCCAATCAGTCCTTCTCACGGGGCGGCTCCCACTTGCAGATGTAGTAGTTGTATGCAGCGTCCAGGTTCTCGACGAGCAGGTGCCTGGGGTTCGGGATGGCGATGTCGTAGAACTTGCCCTTCTCCGCGTCGTAGCAGGAAACCGACACGCCGTCCACTCCGAACGAGTTGTCCATCAGCGGCAGACCGTCCTTGACATAGTGTTCGAGGAGCTTTCCGAGCGGGTACACGCTGAGCCAGCTGCCGGTAAAGTATGACAGTTGCCTGTAGTTGGCGAGGATTGCGAGCCGGATCAGTTCGGGCGGG
>RHMF01001494.1_pt1 | contig 10697 bp, 8 predicted proteins | sample 5365151 | NCBI WGS metagenome assembly RHMF01 (sample SAMN10266501, study PRJNA497801) | feces metagenome | isolation source: feces | host: Bos taurus | place: China: Prairie of Fairy Mountain | collected 2017-08-14 | reverse complement strand
GATTGATTTCAACAACGATGAAAAATTAGACCTCTTCATACCAGGATTCAACAACTACGACTACAACGACCTTAACGACGTTGCAGCATTTATCTACAAAAACAATGGCACCGACGCCAACGGTGTGGCTCAGTTTGAAGAAATCAATCAAGCCAACGCCGACAGCAACCTCATGGGCATTGCTCCTATCCGCAACCCTCTTGGTGGCGGCCGCTCTCGCCACTGGGTGTCAACTGGTGACTACGACAACGACGGCTACACCGACATCGTGGTGATTGGCCAAGAAGACTACGTTGACCCTAACAGCGTTGACGAAAACGGAAAACCTTATATTCAAACCGACAACCGCGTGCTGCAACTCTACCGCAACAACGCCGGCCAAGGCTTTGAACTACAAGAAACTCCGCTCAACGGCAACGCTCCATTCACCGGTCTTTCTCGCGGCTCGGTATGGTTTGCCGACATGGATGGCGACGGATGGCTCGACATCTTGGCTTCGGGCTATGGCGCTCGCGAAGGCAACATGATGATATACTACAACAACGGTAACGGCACATTCAGCGAAAGCGCTCAAGAGTTTATCGGTGTGTACGATGGCTCAAGTTTCCCTGTGGACCTTAATGCCGACGGCAAACTCGACATCGTTTGCGCAGGCTTCGCTAACCCAAGCGGCAACGGTAGCAGCAAAAACATCTACATCTATCACAACCTTGGCGACCGCATTTTCGCTTTCCTTCCACAAGCATATTGCGGATTTGAAGGCGTTGACGGCGCTACACCCGACGTGGCCGACGTTAACAACGACGGTTTGCCCGACATATTCATTGGCGGACACGGCAGCGAACACGAAATCACCACTTGGCTATATCTTAACAATGGCGACTTCTCGTTCACTCCTTGCGGTGCCTACTATCAAGACGTGTTTGGCAAGCAATGGTCGTTCGACAGAATTAGCCACGGCAACAACCACTTGCTCGACTTTAACCACGACGGTTACCTCGATGCTTGGAGCATGGGATGGGCACAAACATCTGTGTGCTCAAACTCTTGCGCTGCATTCATCTATCAAAACGCATCGGCCGACAAGAGCATCGCTGCCAACACCGCGCCTCAACTACCTAACGGTTTGAGTTGCAGTTACGACAAAAAGACTGGCATGGCCACTTTCACTTGGAATGCTTCAACCGACGATATCACACCATCTGAGGCCATCGCCTACAACTTCTACATCATGAAGGCCGGCAGCGACATTTGCAGCATGGTGATTCCGGCAAACACAGCAACCGGTTTTATCAAGGTTAACCAATACACCAACCAATTGATGCGCAATTCTTACTCGATGAAGATTGAAAACACCGATGAAGACTACGAATGGGGCGTTCAAGCAATCGACAACGGTCGCATGAGCAGCACATTCGCTACTTCTACATTCAACCCTACCACAGCATCGGGCATCAGCAGCGTCAGCACCGGTGAAATCAAGATTCACACCACTAAGGGTGTGCTTCACTACTGCACTCCTAAGAACACCACCATCGAAATCTATAACACCATTGGCGGTTTGGTTCACAAAACTAAGGTTTCTGGCACTGGCGTAATCACCGATTTGGAAAGTGGCGTCTACATGGTTCAAGCCAAAGCAAAGAAGACTCAAAAGTCACTGAAAGTTCAACTCTAATCCAGTTGCAAAGATGAAAAAACTAACAATTGCCATATTGTTGATATTATCGGCTGTCACAGCCATGGCAAGCAACAATTTTGGATATAAAAACCCCGTTATTCCTGGTTTCTATCCCGACCCAAGCGTGATTCGTGTTGGCGACGACTACTACTGCGTCACCAGCAGTTTCCAATATTTCCCTGCTGTGCCAATTTTCCACAGCACCGACCTCATTCACTGGACTCAAATTGGCAACGTGCTTGACCGCGAGTCGCAAGTGAACCTCACAAACTGCAACTCTTGGGGCGGCATCTACGCTCCTACAATTCGCTATAACAATGGTGTGTATTACATGATTACCACCAACGTGACCAACGGCGGCAACTTCTTTGTCACTGCCACCGACCCTCGCGGCCCTTGGAGCGAACCTATCAAGGTCGATGAAGGCTGGATTGACCCCTCGCTTTATTTCGAAGACGGCAAGTGCTACATGGTGTCGAACCCTCACGATGCCATCTACATGTGCGAAATCGACATCAACACCGGCAAGGTGCTTAACAAGGCTCAATGCATTTGGGGCGGCACCGGTGGCCGTTATCCCGAAGCGCCTCACATATACAAGAAAGATGGCTACTACTATCTTATGATAGCCGAAGGCGGCACCGAAATAGGCCACAACGAAACCATTGCACGAAGCAAAAACATCTACGGCCCTTACATGCCTAACCCTTCAAACCCTATTCTTAACCACTTTAACCAACTGAAGCAGGGCGACCACATTCAAGCCACTGGCCACGCCGAAATGGTGCAGGCTCAAGACGGCTCTTGGTGGCTGATGTGCTTGGCCTACAGAACAATGTCGAACGGAACCCACAACTTGGGCCGCGAAACATTCCTTGCACCAGTGAGATGGGACAAAAACGCTTGGCCGGTGGTTAATGGCAACGGCACTATCGAAATCAACATGAAGGTGCCAACTTTGCCTCAATCAGAGCCAGTTATCGCGCCTCGCCGCACAACTTTCGAAAACGGAAAATTGGGTTTCGAATGGGTGTATTTGCGCAATCCTATCACCAGCAACTACTCTTTCGAAAACGGAAAATTGCATCTAAAGGCATCGAACGACGACCTCAACTCGATGCAATACCCTACGGCTGTGTTCCGCCGTCAACAACACATCGACTTCGAAACACAAACCGAAGTAGCCCTCAACAATGCTCGCAATGGCGATGAAGCCGGACTAACCATGTATATGGACGCCGGCGCTCACTATAACCTTGTGGTGCGCAAAACCGACAAAGGCATGACAATAGCCCTACACTGCCGTCTCGAAAGCCTCGACCTCGACATTGCTACTGTTAAAATCAATGCCAACAAGGCTACGCTGCGTGTGGTGGGTGATAGCGAAAACTATCATTTCGCCTACTCTACCGATGGCAAAAACTTTAAGGATTTGGGCAAACTCAACACCCGTTACATCAGCACCGAAGTGGCTGGCGGATTCACCGGTGTGATGATTGGCATGCACTGCACCAAAACATCGCCTAAATCGCAAGTTTCGGCCGATTTCTCTTACTTCGACTATAGCCCAAAGAAATAAACGTTTACCCCTACATTCAAATAAATAAACATGTTTAAACACCTTCTAAACCTACTATTGCTGACCACCATCTGCACGTTCACTGCAGCGGCAGCCCCTAAACAAACCATAAAAATCGAAACTAACAAGACGTCGCTAATCCTAAAGGTTGCCGACAATGGCCGCCTTTACCAATCTTACTTGGGCAAGCGTCTAACCTTCGACAGCGACATCAATCATTTGCCTGACGGAATCGAGGCCTACCTCACTCACGGCATGGAAGATTATTTCGAGCCTGCGCTGCACATTCAGCACCCCGACAATAATCATTCCACCGAACTAATCTACAAAGACCACAAGGTGACCACCAATGCCGACGGCGCTAAAGTCACCACCATCACACTCTACGACCCTCAATATCCGGTGACTGTGGTGATGAACTATGTGGCCTATGCTCAAAACGATGTTATCGTGGCCAACACCGAAATCATCAACAACCACAAAAAACCGGTGGTACTTCACAAATATGCCTCATCGCTGCTTTCGTTTAACCGCAGCCGTTATTTCCTAACCGAATATAGCGGCGACTGGGCAAACGAAGCCAACATGAGCCAAACCGAACTAAACTTCGGCAAAAAGGTGCTCGACACCAAATTGGGGTCAAGAGCAAATATGTTCCTATCGGAATTCTTCCAAGTGTCGTTCGACACACCTGCTACCGAAACCCATGGCGAGGTGCTTGTGGGCACTTTGGCTTGGACTGGCAACTTCCGTTACACCTTCGAAGTGGACCAAAACAAGAAACTTCGCGTGATTTCGGGTATCAACCCTTATTTCAGCCAATACACGCTGCAATCGGGCAAATCGTTCGTTACTCCTGACTTCATCTTCACCCTTAGCAACAACGGTCTTGGCGACGCAAGCCGCAACCTTCACTCTTGGGCAAGAGACTACCGACTAAATAACGGCAAGGGCGACCGTATGACGCTGCTCAACAACTGGGAAGCAACCTACTTCGACTTCGATGAGCAAAAACTACCTCAACTCATGGACGACGCTGTGAAACTTGGCGTTGACCTATTCTTGCTCGACGACGGCTGGTTTGGCAACAAATACCCTCGCAACGGCGACACTCAAGGCCTTGGCGACTGGCAAGAAACCGAATCAAAATTGCCTAACAAGGTGTCATATCTTTGCGACCAAGCAGCCAAGAAAGGCATTAAATTCGGCATCTGGATTGAACCTGAAATGGTGAACCCGAAGAGCGAACTCTACGAAAAGCATAAAGACTGGGTAATCACATTGCCTAACCGCAAGGAATATTACTTCCGCAACCAATTAGTGCTCGATTTGTCGAACCCTAAGGTGCAAGACTTTGTGTTTGGCGTGGTTGACCACCTGCTTACCGAATACCCTCAAATTGCGTTCTTTAAGTGGGACTGCAACAGCCCTATCACCAACATCTACTCTAACTACCTCAACGACAAGCAAAGCCACCTTTACGTTGACTATGTGCGTGGCCTATATAACGTGCTCAATCGCATTAAGGCGAAATATCCTAATGTGCCTATGATGCTTTGCTCGGGCGGTGGCGGACGCGGCGACTACGAAGCGTTGAAATATTTCACCGAATTCTGGCCAAGCGACAACACCGACCCTCTTGAACGAATCTACATTCAATATGGCATGTCGATGGTATTCCCAAGCAAAACCCACTGCGCTCACGTAACCACTTGGAACCGCAACGCAAGCATCAAGTTTAAGGTAGATGTGGCAAGCATGGGCAAACTCGGTTTCGACATCAAACTAACCGATATGTCGCAATCCGACCTAACTTTCTGCCAACAAGCAGTTAAGAACTACAACCGCTTGAAAACAGTGATTCTCGACGGCGACATGTATCGCTTGGTATCGCCTTACAGCGGCAACCACGCTTCTACCATGTTTGTCAGCCCCGACAAGCAAAAGGCTGTTTTGTTTGCCTTCGACATGAACCCTCGCTACAACGAGCATCTGCTTCCGGTGGTGATGCAAGGCCTTGACGAAAACAAGCAATACACAGTGAAAGAAATCAACCGCTACAACCAAGACGACCACACTGTGGGCACGTTCTCTGGTCAGTATCTGATGACTGTGGGCATCAACGCATTCAGCCACAATCACCTTTCAAGCCGTGTTTACGAAATCAACATCGCAAAATAGCACACTCTCATTTTAAGATAACTTAGATTGCAGCAGTCCTCGCATTTGGATAGTGACAATTTTCCATCACACCAATAAGCGAGGGCTGCTTTTTTCGTTCCCATCACCACAGCACACCACTGTTTCCCTAGGGTTTATCTCTTCAATTAGAATTTTTTGACGTATCTTTGCTAATAACATTTATTTCCACATAAATAATATATGCAGATACTTCTGGCTTGTGCCAAGATAATGACCGACAGCACTTCTGTTGCAGTGCCTATGCTCTCAAAGCCTCATTTTGCCGATGAGGCAGCACGGTTTGCGCTCGACATGATGCAACTTTCGGTGCCCGAAATCAGCAACTCGCTAAAATGCTCGGCGACTATTGCAGCCGAAAACCTCAACCGATATATGCATTTCTTCGAAGAGTCGCAATTTCTGCCTGCCATTCTTGCCTACAACGGCCAAGCCTACAAGGGACTGAATGCACCAACGTTCACCCCACAGGACTTCACATTTGCCCAGGAGCACCTGCACATCACATCGTTTCTCTATGGCCTGCTGCGTCCGCTCGACAACATTCACCCCTATCGCATGGAGGGAAAAGTGACTCTGCCGTCGGGCAACGGACTCAACATGTTTAACCACTGGAAACCACTACTCACAGAGCGACTCATCGAATCGGTCAAGGCCGACGACGGCATATTGGTGCACCTTGCCACCGAAGAAATGCAGCACCTTTTCGATTGGAAAGAAGTGACACGACAAGTCACCGTCATTCAGCCGCATTTCCTTGTAAAAAAGGGCAACAAACTGAGCACCGTCACCGTCTACGCAAAGACTTGTCGAGGCGCCATGACTCGCCACATCATCAAGAACCAATGCAGCCAACCAGAGCAATTGCTCCAGTTTGCCTACGAGGGTTTCACCTATAACCCCAACTATGGCGACAGCCGTAACCCTCATTTTATACTTGATGAACTTTTTTAACACATTTTGAGGACTTTTTGAACACAAATAGCACAAATTAGCAAAACAAGGGCTTATAGTTTGTCTATGAAAGCCTATTTTTGGCAAAATGACAGCGTTAATTTGGAGGTGTTGTTTACATTTGTTTACAAATAACCCCCTTTTATTACCTCAATTTAACTCTACTTCACAATCACTATAGTGATTATAGATTTTTTAACAGTTTGCTAACAAAAATTAAACATAAATTATTTTTTATGCTATTAATAAGTCCTACATTTGCTTGAATTTTAATGAAACCGTACATTTGCGGTTCGCTTTATAGTGTTTGAAATTAAAGACAACAAACTAATAATTTTATTTTTTAATAGATTATGAAAAGTAACGTAAAACCAGCTGAAGGCAAATTAGGTGTTCTTGTAGTTGGACTTGGAGCAGTAAGCTCTACTTTTATGACAGGTGTGTTAATGGCTCGTAAGGGTCTTACTAAGCCAGTAGGTGCATTGACTCAATACGACAAGATCCGTGTTGGTCGTGGTGCAGAAAAGCAATACCTACACTATAAGGACATCGTTCCTATGGCTGACCTTAACGACATCGTTTTCGGTGCATGGGACGTTTACCCAGCTAACGCTTACGAAAGCGCTATCAACTGCGAAGTTCTTAAAGAAAAGGATATCAACCCAGTAAAGGACGAACTTCTTCAAATCGTTCCTATGAAGGCTGCGTTCGACAAGAACTATGCTGCTCGTCTTGACGGCGACAACGTGAAGACTTGCAAGGACCGTTGGGATATGACAGAACAAATCCGCGAAGACATCCGTCAATTCAAGGCTAACACTGGCGTAAGCCGCATCGTGGTTCTTTGGGCTGCTTCTACTGAAGTTTATGTTCCAGTTAACGAAAAGGTTCACTACACTCTTGCTGACCTTGAAGCTGCTATGAAGGCTGACGACAAGGAAAACATCGCTCCTTCTATGTGCTACGCTTACGCTGCACTTTGCGAAGGTGCTCCTTTCATCATGGGTGCTCCTAACACTACTGTTGACATTCCTGCTATGTGGGAACTTGCAGAAAAGACTAAGATGCCTATCGCTGGTAAGGACTTCAAGACTGGCCAAACTCTTGTTAAGTCAGGTTTCGCTCCTATCATCGGTACTCGTTGCCTTGGTCTAAACGGTTGGTTCTCAACTAACATCCTTGGTAACCGCGACGGTCTTGTGCTTGACGAGCCAGCTAACTTCCGCACTAAGGAAGTAAGTAAGCTTTCTACTTTGGAATCTATCCTTGTTCCAGAAAACCAACCAGACCTATACAGCGACTACTACCACAAGGTACGTATCAACTACTACCCACCTCGCAACGACGACAAGGAAGGTTGGGACAACATCGACATCTTCGGTTGGATGGGTTATCCAATGCAAATCAAGATCGACTTCCTTTGCCGCGACTCTATCTTGGCAGCCCCTTTGTGTCTTGACCTTGTTCTTCTTTCTGACCTTGCAGCTCGCGCTGGTCTTTGGGGTACTCAACGCTTCTTGAGCTTCTTCCTAAAGAGCCCAATGCACGACTACACTCAAGACGAAGTGCCTGTAAACCACCTATTCCAACAATATGTAATGCTTAAGAACGCATTGCGCGAAATGGGCGGTTACGAAGCTGACGAAGAAATCGACTAATAATTTGTTCCACAACAATATTATTCCCATTAAAGGGTGTGCTCAGACTGGGCACACCCTTTTTCTTTTTACCCACCGGCGCTTGCATTTACTGGCTGAACATTTTTCACAATAAGATTGTTTTCATTATATTTGTGATAACATAGTGCTAACATCACTATCATACACAAACCATAACGACACAATTATATCTTAAATTTATGAATACCTCCTACTCTTATAGTCCTAACAAAGTGGAAGCCTACTTAGGAAAATCATGCCACAAGTTCACTAAGGCCGACATCGTGAAATACATCGTCGACAACAACATCCACATGGTTAATTTCCTATATCCAGCAGGCGACGGACGACTAAAAACACTCAATTTCGTTATCAACAGCCTCGAATATCTCGACACCATTCTTAGTTGCGGCGAACGTGTGGACGGCTCAAGCCTGTTTTCATTCATTGGCGCCGGCAAGAGCGACCTCTATGTGGTGCCTCGATTTAAAACTGCTTTCCTCGACCCATTTGCCGAACTGCCTACTCTGTCGTTGCTTTGCACCTATTTCGACAAGGAAGGTATGCCATTTGCAGCCACCCCTATCCAAACCCTGCACCGTGCTTGCCAAGCATTCAACCAAAGCACGGGCCTTGAATTCCAATGCATGGGCGAATTAGAATACTACGTTATCGCCGACGACGATGAGATGTATCCTGGCACCGACCAACGTGGCTACCACGAATCGGGCCCATTCTCAAAATTCGGCGACTTCAGAGCACAATGCATGGCCTACATTGCTCAATCGGGCGGACAAATCAAATATGGTCACACCGAAGTGGGCACTTTCAAGCAAGACGGCAAACTCTATGAGCAAAACGAAATCGAATTCCTTCCTGTTGACGCCGAAGACGCTGCCGACCAACTTGTTGTGGCTAAGTGGATTATCCGCAAAGAAGCACAACGCCGCGGCTTGAACGTGACATTTGCTCCAAAAATCACCACCGGCAAGGCTGGTTCGGGTCTGCACATTCACATGCGCATCCTCAAGGACGGACAGAGCGTGATGGTTAACCCCGACGGCACTCTTAGCGACATCGCACGCCGCGCAATTGCCGGCTTGATGGACTTAGCGCCTTCAATCACTGCATTTGGCAACAAAAACCCATCATCATACTTCCGCCTTGTGCCTCACCAAGAAGCACCAACCAACGTTTGCTGGGGCGACATGAACCGTTCTACTCTTGTGCGTGTGCCTCTCGGCTGGCAAGCAAAGACCAATATGTGCCACTTGGCAAACCCTCTTGAAGCCGAAGAAAAGCACAACACTGCCATGAAGCAAACCTTCGAAATGCGCTCGCCTGACGGTTCGGCCGACGTTTATCAACTAATTGCAGGTATGGCTGTTGCTTGCCGACATGGCTTAGAAATGGAAAACGGCCTTGAAGTGGCTGCCGACACCTATGTGAGCGTAAACATTCACAATGCCGAGCATGCCGACAAACTCAACTCACTCAAGCAATTGCCCGACAATTGTGTGGCATCGGCCAAGTGCCTCGATGCTCAACGCGAACACTATGAGGCAATGGGCGTATTTAGCCCAGCCATGATCGACGGCATCATCAAGGAACTCAACGCATTTGCCGACAGCACTTTGCGTGCCGACATCGAAGGCAACCACGCTGCCATGCAGCAACTTGTGGAGCGTTTCTTCCACTGCGGATAACTCTCATCTCCTCATATTCCCCAAGCGGTTCTCTAATTGCAGAGAACCGCTTTTTTAATTCCATTTTACCCCACTTTCCTCTCTTCTTGGCACAACTCTCCACTCCGCCACAAAACTCGCATCCAAGCGCCTCAAATGCCGCATTAATGTACACTCACGGCCACCACCAGCGCCGGCGTGTTGACAATGCCAGTTTTTTTTAGTAGTTTTGCATACACAGAACATCTCACTTGAGCATCATTATGTTGAATATGAAACAATTAATCCTATTGGCAGCAATGTGTATTGCATCTACAAGCCTTAACGCACAAAAGTTGTTTACCCTCGAAGACCTAAACTTCGGAGGAAATAATTATCGAAACATGATTCCTGAGCGCCTCAACGCTCAATGGCAAGGCAACGACCTCGTTACAAAGTCGGGCGACCAACATTTCCGTTACGACACCAAAACCGGCGAAAAGATTGCCATCGACGCACCTGAGCAATCGGCGTTTAAACTTGCCGAAAACGCCCAAGGCTTGGAATGGAATGCAGCAAACAACACATGGGCCTATCTTATCGACAAGAACCTTTATATTCAAACTAAAGACTGTGAGCCAATTCAATTGAGCACCGACGGCTCACGCGAAATCGTGTATGGCCAATCAGTTCACCGCAACGAATTCGGCATCCACAAAGGCACATTCTTCTCGCCCGACGGCAAGAAATTGGCGTTCTACCGCATGGACCAATCGATGGTTACCGACTATCCTCAAGTGAACACCTTCACTCGCTCCGCATCGCACGAACCCGACAAATATCCTATGGCCGGAATGACCTCTCACAAGGTAACTGTGGGCATTGCCGATGTTGAAACAGGCAAAATCACATACCTGGACCTTGGCGACGTCACCGACCGCTATTTCACCAACATCGCTTGG
>RHMF01001493.1_pt1 | contig 10699 bp, 4 predicted proteins | sample 5365151 | NCBI WGS metagenome assembly RHMF01 (sample SAMN10266501, study PRJNA497801) | feces metagenome | isolation source: feces | host: Bos taurus | place: China: Prairie of Fairy Mountain | collected 2017-08-14 | reverse complement strand
TACTGGTACCGTTAGCGATGCCATGGGCCCCGTTATCGGTGCGAGTGTAGTCATTAAGGGTACGTCAAACGGTGTTGCCACCGATTTTGACGGAAACTTCAGTCTTCAGGCCAACCCAGGCCAGACGCTGGTGATTTCCTACATCGGCTACCTCACGAAGGAAATCAAGGTTACCAGTGCTAACCGTTACGACATCACCCTCGAAGAGGACAAGAAAATGCTCGACGAAGTAGTGGTTGTAGGTTATGGTACCATGAAGAAGAGCGACATCTCCGGTGCATCGGTATCACTGGGTGAAAGTGCCGTCAAGGGCTCTATCATCACTTCGCTCGACCAGTCTCTGCAGGGCCGCGCCGCCGGTGTGACCGCAGTCAGCACATCAGGTGCTCCTGGCACTTCTTCAGCCATCCGCGTTCGTGGTACCGCTACCATCAATGCCAATGCAGAACCTTTGTATGTTATTGACGGAGTCATCGTACAGAGCGGTGGACAGAGTGGTGCCAGCTATGGTCTGGGCGACGCTCTGGGTAATGGTTCGGTTTCTACCATTTCACCACTTTCAACCATCGATCCTGCCGACATCGTATCGATGGAAATTCTGAAGGACGCCTCAGCTACTGCAATTTATGGTGCTCAGGGTGCTAACGGTGTCGTTCTGATTACTACCAAGCACGGTAAGGCTGGAGAAGCGAAGTTCTCCTACAACGGCATGGTAGCTTGGAACCATCAGGGTAAACGTCTGGATATGATGAACCTGCGTCAGTATGCCGAGTTCTATAACAACCTAGTTAGCCAAGGTGAGCTACAGGCCAATGCCAACTTGGCAGATCCTTCTATTTTGGGTAGAGGTACCAACTGGCAGGATGCCGTATTCCAGACTGCATTGCAGCACTCTCACCAAATTAGTGCACAAGGAGGTACCGACAAGGTACAATACTACGTATCTGCTGGTTACATGAATCAAGAAGGTACTATTATTGGTTCAAAATTCAACCGCCTGTCCGTTCGCGCTAATATCGATGCACAGCTGAAGAGCTGGTTGAAGATGGGAGTTAATGCCACCTTCTCTGACACCAACGATGATTTGAAGTTGGCCGACTCTGACGAAGGTTTGATTAACTACTCACTGACCACAATACCTTCTATACCTATTTATAATATAGACGGTTCTTACTCCAGCATCTCTCAAGAAGGTTACACCAACCCGAACCCTATCGCTTTGGCTATGCTGGACGAGATTAAGCTGAACCGTAAGAAACTGACGGGAAACATCTTCTTTGAGGTGACGCCCATTAAAAATCTGGTATGGCACACTGAATTAGGTTACGACATTAGTTCCAGCAAGGGTGACCGTTGGAAGCCCACCGTCAGTTTGGGAACATGGACCCGTGACGACAACTACTCTTCCATACAGAAGAATAGCAGCACATTCTGGCAGTTGAAAAACTATATCACCTATAGCCGCACCTTTGGTAAGCATTCAGCTACCGCAATGGTGGGACAGGAGTGTTGGGAGTCCAAATATGACTATAACAATATAGCAAACACCTCACTGCCCTCTAATGAAGTACATAATCCACAGCTAGGCGATGGTACTCCTCAGATTGGATCAGGTTTTGGTAGTAGTTCTATGGCTTCGTTCTTTACTCGTTGGACTTATAGCTATGACAACCGTTACAATGCCACATACACCTATCGTTACGATGGCAGTTCAAACTTCGGTCCTGATAAGCGTTGGGCAGGCTTCCACTCTTTGGCAGCCTCATGGCGTTTCTCTAATGAGAAGTTTATTGAGAGTTGGGCTGGTAAATGGTTAAGCAATGGTAAGTTGCGTATCGGTTGGGGTCAGACTGGTAACTCCTCTATCGGTGGATATGCATGGGGTGTCAGTGTAGGCGCTATCAATACTGCCTTGGGCAAGAGTTTCCGTCCCTTGAACATTGCCAACAAGAGCGTACAGTGGGAGAGTCAGGAGCAGTGGAACGTAGGTCTTGATCTCGGTTTCCTGAACGATCGCATTAACCTTACCATTGACTGGTATCGTAAGGTATCAAACGATATGCTTATGCGTCTACAGGTTCCCATCTACATGGGTTCTAGCGAGATTAGCAACGGCTCTTCTCGTCTACAGCCCCCTTATGGTAACTATGGTACCATCCGCAATACCGGACTTGAGATTACTCTGAATACCCACCCATTGATCGGTAAGTTCGAGTGGGACTCTGAGTTCCAGATTTCATTCAATAAGAACAAGCTTGTATCATTGGGCGACTCTGACACACCTCTGCAGGGTTATGGTCAGTGGAGCGATGTAGTCAGTTTGACCCACGTTGGTGAAAGTCTGTTCAACTTCTACGGTTATGTTACCGATGGAGTTTATGAGAGTCTGGAGGACATTGAGACTTCTCCCAAACCCGTTAAATATCCTGCCAACGGAGGTTTTGCTAAGGCTACGACAGTATGGGTTGGCGACATCAAGTACAAAGATCTGAATGGTGACGGCATTATCGATGAGAAGGACCAGACCAACATCGGTTCACCGATGCCTAAGTTCACCTTTGGTTGGACCAACACCTTCCGTTGGAACAACTTCGACCTGAACATTTTCATCAATGGTTCTGTGGGTAACAAGGTAGCTAACTACTTGAAGATGAAGCTGACCCACATGAACTCTGCATGGACAAATCAGCTGGTAGATGTTATGGACTGCACACGTTTGGAGCCTATCAATCCCAACAAGGACTACTCAGCTGGTGTAGATCGCGGTGATGGTGTATTGGTTTACAACTGGTATGACGACATCACCAACGTGAAGGTTGTCAACCCCGGTACTGGCCTACCTCGCGCAAGTATACAAGATCCTAACGATAACGATCGTTGGAGTGACCGCTATATTGAGAACGGTTCTTATGTACGTCTGAAGAATGTCACCTTAGGTTATACATTCCCCAAGAAGATGATTCGTCATATCGGTCTTGAGAGCCTCCGCATCTATGCAAACTTCCAGAATCTGTTGACCATTACCAAATACAGCGGTTACGATCCTGAAATCGGTGTTAGCACTGCTTCTGTAAACGTCATGGGACTGGACAACGGACGCTATCCCTCGCCTACGACTTATTCTTTCGGAGTGAACGTATCATTCTAAAACCCTAAAATAAGAAACAATATGAAACTCAATATATTTAAATATGGTATTTTCGCGATAGTTCTTTCCTTAGGAATGACTTCCTGCGATGATTTCCTCAACAAGCCTGCCGAAGACAGCTACAACGAGGAAAACTACTATCAGACTGATGCACAGTGCATTGCTGGCGTAGGCTATCTATACAGTTCGCCTTGGTACGATCTTCAGCGAGGATACTTCATGATTGGTGAGATGCTCGCTGGTAATATCTATCAAAGTAACAATGCATATGTGAGCTTCACCGTCAATGGTTCCGACCAATACTTAAAACTTGCCGCTGCTTCCATGTGGTCAGTTATTGCTCACGCTAACACGGTATACAATAGTATCAAGGGAGCTCCTTCCAGCGTTTCCAGTTCGGCACGTAACACCAGCATGGGCGAATGTCTTACTTGGAAGGCTATGGCGTATTTCTACCTCGTTCGCACCTTTGGTGAAGTGCCCATTATCCACGACAACGCTGCTTCTCTGGCTGCTGGCGACTACAACACAGTGCAGAAGGTGAAGATTGCCGATGTTTATGACTATGTCATCATGACATTGGAGAAGGCCCGTACTCTTCTGCCCAAGAAAAATTCCACTGGCCGTGTTGACTACTATAGTGCTACAGGTCTTTTGGCTAAGGTTTATCTGAACAGAGCTGGTGTTACCGGTTCGCTGAATGCCGACGATATGGCTAAGGCTGCCAAATATGCCAAAGAGGTGATTGACGATTCCGGTCGCAGCCTCATGTCTAACTATGAAGACATCTTCCGTCTGCAGAACAACAACTGCGAGGAGAGCCTCATTGCTTGGCGTTGGACTGCTAATGGTAACGTTTGGACTGCACAGAACTCACTGCAGTGCGACTTAGGTATGCAGGGATTCGACGAGTTTGGTGACACCTGGGGTGACTGGACTAGTCCCACTGTCGATCTGCAGGAAGCCTTTGGCATCAAGCTGTTAGAGCAACAGCCCGATGCATGGATCAACAATGTGGACACTCGCCTAAAGGGCACCATGATGCTGCCGGGATTCTTCTATTCTTATTTCTGGCAGGACAAAGGTGGATTCGACTACCTGAAGTTCCAGTTCGATACCAGCTACAATGCCAGTGCTGCTGGTGAGGTTAAGCCGGCTACAGGTGCAAACGTTGTTAAGCACCTCTATGGTAATGCTAACGACCACGTGGCTGGTATAGGTCACTCTGCTGCCTATATGTACAATAGTCTGGCTACTCACCTACTCCGTTTGTCGGACGTGTATCTCATTTACGCAGAGGCTATGACCGGTACTTCTGGTTCTACTTCTGATGCCAGTGCTATTGATGCCTTCTATAAAGTACGCTCACGAGCCATCAAGAATTACGAGCGTCCCTCAACAGTCACTTGGAGCGACATCTGGAAAGAGCGCCGTCTGGAGTTTGCCTTCGAGGGCGACCGCTGGTATGACTATGTACGCGTCAGCTACTACAACCCCGATTTCTGTATTAAGGAGTTGGAAAGCCAAAAGCGCAATGTATTCTGGAATCTCACAGGACTGTATAAAACATACTTTGAGACGGGTAATTGGACTGTAACCAATCAGGGTTACGACACGACAACATCACCTCCCAATGTGCAAATGCTGATGAAGAAGAATCAGGATACTGGCAAGTTGATGTTCCTGCTTCCCTTCGCTACTGAAGACGTCACCACCAACCCGAACATGGCTACCAGCGTGGATGGTGTTCATGTCGATGTGTATTCAACCTATAGTTATGACTAATAAAATATAGAACCTTTGAATTATGAAACTAGCAAGATATAACAAAGGCTTTATCCTGGCACTAGCCGCTTTTGCAGGACTAATGCTAACCTCATGTAAGGATGAGCCCAACAAATACGAAGTTGCTGATGGCACTCCTTCCATCAATTATATCCGTTGCTTGTCGACAGAGATCGTAAGCAACAGTGATGCTGAAGGTACCCACTACACCAATGGTGAGCTTGTTACCAGTGCTTCACCCCAGTCACTTCTCTGTCTGGTAGGTGAGAACCTGCGTAGTGTATATGAATTGTACTTCAATGACCAGAAGGCCATTCTCAACTCAAGCTACATTACGGACAACACTCTGATAGTAACTGTTCCGAGAAGCATCCCTCAAGAGGTATCGGACAAAATCTATATGATTACCCAGAACAGGGATACTGTAACTTATGATTTCAGTGTCATCATCCCTGCGCCAACTGTTAATTCTATGTCCAGTGAGTATGCTGCTGCTGGTACAAAAGCAACTCTCTACGGTAGCTACTTCATTGACGATCCAAACGTTCCTCTGACAGTAACATTCCCGAATGGTGTAGCAGCTGAAGATGTCAAGATTAACGATAGCTATAGCGAGATTACCTTTACCGTTCCTGAGTGTGAGGTATCCGGTCCTATCACTGTAAAGAACATCTACGGTACTGTCAATTCTGTTTTCTATTATAAGGACACCCGTGGCATGCTGTTCGACTTCGATACGCCAAACCCCGTCACCGGAGCAGTATTAGGAAATCATGGTTGGCATGCCCGCGACATCTTATCGGACGAGACTTCACTGTCCGGCAAGTTTGTTCAGTTCGGTGATGCCGAAACCACAATGGACGAAACCGGTAAATGGAACGATTCTAAATTCTCGTTCGAGTACTGGCCTGGCAACTGGGCTGATCCCGAGAACTATAGCGGTGACGGTGTCCGTCTGACCAGTCTGGCAGACTTCTCCAAGTGGGAGAACATGGCTTATAAGTTTGAGATGTACATCCCCTCAAGCAACCCCTGGATGGCAGGTGCTTTGCAGATTATCGTTGGCGGTGTTGACAAGGTTTCTATGGGTAACGCTGGCGTAAAGGACATCTATGGTAATACACTTGGTGGATGTAACAACACCTACTTCAACAATGATGAACTTCCACGTGCACTCTATCGTCCTTGGACAGCAACAGGTTCTTATGACACTGGTGATCAGTGGGTAACGGTAACCATCCCCATTAAGTCGTCATTCACCTACGGAATGACTGGCGCTGCTGCAACGGGATCTCTGAGTGAAAGCGATTTCACCAGCCTTATCCTCTTCGTAGTTGGTGGTGGTGTCAATGGTACTGAGTGTAACCCCATTATCAAGATTGACAACATCCGTGCCGTACCATATAAATAAATCTAAAAAGTTTAGCTATTATGAAAAATATCAAGAATATTCTCACCCTGTTAGTGGTAGCCCTCATTGGGCTATCGCTGACAGCGTGCAGCAAAGACGATCTGGATACAAACCAGTATAAGGACGGTATCAGTCTCAATGCCTTCGGTCCTAACCCTGTCATGCGTGGCGGTCAGTTACGATTCGTGGGTAGCAATCTCGACCAGATTGCCAGCATCAAGATTCCAGGTGTAGATGCTATTACTAGCTTCAACGTCATCAAGTCAGGCGTTCCCTCAGAAATTCGTGTCACAGTGCCCAAAGACGGTCCTACAGAAGGTACTATCACGCTGACCACCAAGACTGATCAGACGATTTCGACAAAGAATGCTCTCACCTATACAGAGCCCATCGAGTTCGAAAGCTTCTCGCCTGCTTCGGCTATGCCTGGTGATGTTGTAACCATCAAGGGTGACTACCTGAATCTGATTTACTCACTCGCTTTCACTGACAATGTCATTATAGGCGAGGCCGATTTCCTCACTCATGATCGTTATTCTATAACCGTAAAGGTACCCGAGGAAGCTAAGACAGGTAAGATTGAGCTATACACAGCTGACCTAACTGTTTCTGTAGAAGATGACGATCTTGACTATCAGATTCTAACTTCTGATGATGCTATCGAGATTGGTGTTCCCACTATTACTTCCCTGACAGGTCGTAACACAGCAGAGGCATTAGGCAACATCACAGCTAAGGCTGGTGAGACCATCACTATTAGCGGTACCTACTTTAATGTTGTAGCCGATGTGACTATCGGTGGTGTCAGTGCTGCTGACCTAAAGATTGCCAACGATGGTAAGGGTATTACCTTCACGCTGCCTGCAGAGGCTCCTGATGGCGATATCTCGTTGGTATGCAAGTCTACTGTTGTGGTTCCCGTTGGTACACTGACCACAGTGAAACCTTCAGAGGGCGTTGCTGCTCCTGATCCTATCAAGGCAGGCCAGAAGTTAACCATCACCGGTAAAGATATGGATATAGTAACCTCTGTGAAGTTTGACAATGCTGACGCTGTTACCGAGATAGAGAAAACAGAAACTACAGTTGTTGTCACTGTTCCTGAGACTGCTATAGAAGGAAATCTGAACCTTGTGATGGCAAATGCTGCTACCGTTGCTGTACCCTTCACATTGGTAAAGCCCACAGTAACGGCTTACAACGCTAATCCCGCAAGTGCTGGTTCTGCATTACAAATTTCCGGTACAGATCTTGATCTTGTGAAGACCATTCAATTTGGTGATGGCTCAGACGTTGTCAAGGTAGAGAATGCGACTGCAGAAGCTATCGCCCTGGTCATCCCGATGAATGCCAAATCTGGTGCTCCCGTTCTCACTCTTGCTAATGGGAAAACTGTAGAAAATGTTCCTGAGATTACCATCAATGAAGCCTTGTTCTGCTACGTAACTGAGTTACCAGGAGACGATGTAGAACTTAAAGCTGGTAACTCCATGACCGTACCCGTTGCCAATGGTGATAAGCTGACAGGTGTTCAGATGAACGGTGTTGATTGTCAATGGATTTTGACGGGTGAAGATAAGAACCAGTTAATTATTGGTATCCCTGAGACTGCTTCTGCATCGTCTAAACTCCGTCTGATTTCTTCGAATGGTGAAATCACCTATGATATTACTGTCATTCCTGCCACATCAGTTTCAAAGACAGTGTGGTCTGGCTTGAAACAAATCACATGGAGCGATGGAGGTCGTGTAATAGTACCCGCTGCTTCATTCGAAGGTGTACCTGCTGGCGCTATTTTGACCTTTGCTTACTCTCAGGTTGATCAGCAGTGGGATCAGGCTCAAGTCAACTATGGTGATTGGAGCGGTATCAACTTCACTGAATCAGGAGAGGGAGTTGTTACCTTCAATGGAACTCTAGTACCCACTGATATTTACGGATGGTTCGTAGATGGCATCCTGAATCGTGAGACTTCAGTGATTCTAACTCAAGAGATTCTTGACAACATTCAGGCTAAGAAGGGATCTTGCGAAGACCAGACCAACTGTGGTATCATTATTCAAGGTTCTGGGCTGACTTTCTCAAAGGTTACTATTTCATACGAGATTTCACTTGAACAAGATTTGAAGAACTGTATCGTTTATCAAGGCGATCAGAGCACTGTCATGCCCCTCCCCATCAAGATGACTTGGGATGATAGCGGTCGTTTCCGCGTTCTCATTGACAAGGATCCAGCTATTAAGGACATGAAGCTGGTTGCCGGTAAATCTGCTATGTACTTCTATACTTCTGGTACAGGCCAGTTGCAGATTAACAACCCCAACTGGAGTTCTATGACAACTGTAGCAGAATGGAGCGATGCTGGAGACAAGAAGATGGAACTCGTCTTAACAGATGATATCATAAACTGCCTCAAGGGAGTGACTACTGACGGATGGAGTTCAACTGGCCTTATTATCCAGGGTGACGGTATGACCGTGAATAAGATAACTATTTTACCATAATCTAACACGAACAGTATTATGAAACTGAATAAGATTTTCAATACACTGTCAATCGCAGCTGTGGCCCTCTTTGCCACAGCCTGCGCTGACACAGATGCCCAATACAGCATCCCCAATATTGATGCTCCGCAGTTCACTTCTGCCAAGCTCACGGCAGAAAAGCCAGTATTCTTTGGCGAGACTACCATTAAGGTTAACTTCAACAAGAAAGTAGGCTTCGCAACCAAAAATACCAGTCAGATAACTGTTAATGGCAAATCTGTTGACAAGGCAATAGTTTTAGGTGCAGATACTGCGCTTACAATCACTACTAACGTTGAGTTCTGCAATACATTGACGCTTCATATTCCAGCAGGACTTATCGTTGGTCCACAAGGAAAGACATACGATCAGGCTATTGATGCAACTTTTAGTGTTAAGGCTATGCCCAGCAATGATGCTACTGCTATGACACAAAAGTTGGGATGGGGATGGAACTTGGGTAACCACTTCGACACCAGCGGTGAAGCTATTGAGAAAGGTTGGGGCTACTGGGATGGTGTAAGTACGATAACCTCAGCTCCTTTCACAAAACTGGCTTCAGTTGGTGCAAAGACCGTTCGTATGCCGGCTACATGGACAGACCATATGGACAAGGACTACACCATCAATGCCGACTATCTTGATGAGGTTGCCGGTGCTGTAGACTTAGCCATTGCCTCTGGAATGAACGTCATCCTGAACACCCACCATGATTCTTTCGAGACAGACTTGGGCAATGCCGCTACTGACAATGAGGCATACTTGAAGGATTCTACCATCATTGTGAAGTTGTGGGAGCAGGTTGCTACCAAATTTGCGAACTATAGCGACAAGCTTATATTCGAGACCTTTAACGAGATTCATGCCGGCGACATTTGGGATAAAGGCACAGCTGACGAATACGCTTTGCTGAATAAGTGGAACCAGTGGGCAGTCGATGCTATCCGTAAGACTGGCGGTAACAACGCTACCCGTTGGATTGGTGTTCCTGGCTATGCTGCCAACATTGACCTTACCATTGCTAAATTAGTATTACCTGAGGATCCTGCAAATAAAATCATGATTGCAGTACACTGCTACGATCCCTACAACTTCTGTCTGGCTCCCGTAGCATCTGGAACTAATAGTTGGGGACATAATGCAGATCCAGACCATTCTGTAAGCGGTTCTAACGAGGAATACGTTATCAATCAGCTTTATAAGCTTCGCACTGCTTATATCGAGAATAATATCCCTTGCTATTTGGGCGAGTATGGTTGCGTATGGCAGGGCACCGACAAAGCTAATGCCTTCCGTGCGTACTATCTGGAATTCTTCTGCCGTGCTGCCAACTATGCCGGTATCCCTATGTTCATCTGGGATAACAATGCTAAGAATAGTGGAGATGAAGCCCTCGGATTTATTGATCATGCCAATGGCGAATGGTTGAACGATAGCGAGACAACAATTCCCACCATGATTAAGGCTTGTACCAGCACTGACAGCTCGTACGATTTCCTAACTATCTGGGCTAAATCACCTGCTGCAGAGTAAGCAATTCTGAAACAAATAATAATAAAGGGAAGGCAGACCTGCATGAGTGTCTGCCTTCTTTTGTAAAAAGGAGAACGAATGAAGAAACTCTTGACGACTCTTCTGGCAACCCTTCTCATGGTAGCTTGTGGTGGTGACGATGATGTCAAAAAAGCCCCCACCCCAACCCCAACTCCACCCATTAGCATTAAGCTGGAAAGTCAAAGTATCAGTAATGGTGATGAGGTGGATGCAAATAAAACAACTATACTGACGCTGACATACAACATAAATGTTAAGGTGTACAGCTACGCAGAC
>RHMF01003424.1_pt1 | contig 10705 bp, 8 predicted proteins | sample 5365151 | NCBI WGS metagenome assembly RHMF01 (sample SAMN10266501, study PRJNA497801) | feces metagenome | isolation source: feces | host: Bos taurus | place: China: Prairie of Fairy Mountain | collected 2017-08-14 | reverse complement strand
CGAACCTGGAAAAACAGGACCAGAATCTGTTGTGTTACCATTACACCATAGTCCAATCTTTCAACAGAACCACCCGTTCCGTTTTTGACGATGCAAAGATACTGCTTTTTTATTACACACCAAACTTTTTCTATATTTTTTTTGCTTTAAACTTGATTTTTTCTTCATGGAGCACTAAAAAAACAAAAAGACATGCAGATTTCACCTCCATTTTTTCATTCATACAACAAAACCAAGTATCTTTGCACTTTGTTTTTATCAAATAAAAACCTAATTTATCTCAGCAGAAATAAAAACAAGAATGAACGAAACAAAAAGATTAGTAAATAAAATCATAGAAGGTATCCAAGAAAAGAAAGGCCAAAAAATCATCGTAGCGGATTTGACCGAAATAGAAGATACCATATGCAAGTACTTTGTTATCTGTCAAGGTAACTCACCTAGCCAAATATCTGTCATCGCCGACTCTGTATGGGAATACGCCTTTATGGTAGAAGGCAACAAACCTTTGGCCATCGACGGACTTCGCAATGCCCAATGGGTAGCCATGGACTACAGCGATGTCCTAGTACATATATTCTTACCAGAAGCCCGGGAATTCTACAACTTGGAGAATCTATGGGCAGATGCCAAATTAACGACCATTCCAGACATTGACTAAATCTATTCAGAAACATGAGTGAAACATCAAACAATAAGCCGAAGAACAATATGCCACGCTTCAATCTAAGCTGGCTATATATGCTCATAGCAATGACCATCGCTTATTTATACTTTACAAGCGATGAGAACGTAGGAGTAAACAAAAATTTGACATATACGGAGTTCAAGAATATGGTCAATAAAGGGTATGCCAATAAAATCATTGCATACAACGACAATTCTGTAGAAATGTATATCAAGCCGGAATATGTCAAGGAAGTATTCAAGGACGATTATAAAAAAGTAGGAAGAAATCCGGCTATGCATGTCGAGGTCGGTTCCATGGAAGCCTTGGACAGCTTTTTGGAAAAGGCACAGGAAGAAGGACATTTCACCGGCGAAATCAGCTATGAAAAGAAATCCGACATGTTCGGAACTATTTTCTGGAACATCGCTCCTATCTTTTTCATCGTTGCCATCTGGATGTTCATCATGCGCCGGATGGGAGGTGGAGGAGCAGGCGGAATGAATCCATTTTCAGTCGGAAAGAGCAAAGCACAAGTTTACGAAAAAGGAGACAACACCAACCGGATAACATTCAAGGATGTAGCCGGTCAAGAAAGTGCCAAACAAGAAATCCAGGAAATCGTAGACTTCTTGAAACAGCCACAAAAATACACCGAATTGGGTGGTAAGATTCCTAAGGGAGCTTTGTTGGTAGGCCCTCCGGGAACCGGTAAAACCCTATTGGCCAAGGCTGTAGCAGGAGAAGCGGATGTTCCTTTCTTCTCAATGTCGGGTTCCGACTTTGTGGAAATGTTTGTCGGTGTGGGTGCATCTCGTGTCCGTGACTTGTTCCGTCAAGCCAAGGAAAAGGCTCCTTGTATCATTTTCATCGACGAAATTGATGCCGTAGGCCGTGCCCGAAGCAAGAGCGTAAGCATGGGCGGCAATGATGAACGCGAAAATACCTTGAACCAGTTGCTGACCGAGATGGACGGATTCGGCACAAATAGTGGTGTCATTATCTTGGCAGCCACCAACCGTGCGGATATTCTGGACAAGGCATTGCTCCGTGCCGGACGTTTTGACCGACAAATCCATGTAGACTTGCCGGACTTGAACGAACGTAAGGCCGTATTCGATGTACACTTGAAACCATTGAAGTTGGATTCAACAGTCGACCCGGAAATGTTGGCTCGTCAAACTCCGGGATTCAGCGGTGCAGATATTGCAAATGTATGTAACGAAGCAGCCTTGATTGCTGCCCGTCACCAAAAAACAGCAGTCGGCAAGCAAGATTTCTTGGATGCCGTAGACCGTATCATTGGTGGTTTGGAAAAGAAAACCAAGATTATGACAGCTAACGAAAAGCGTTCCATCGCTCTCCATGAAGCTGGACATGCAACTATTTCCTGGTTCTTGGAACACGCCAATCCTTTGATTAAGGTGACCATCGTTCCACGTGGTCGTGCATTGGGAGCCGCTTGGTACATGCCTGAAGAAAGACAAATCACGACCAAGGAGCAGATGCTGGATGAAATGTGTGCCACTTTGGGTGGTCGTGCTGCCGAAGAATTGTTCATCGGCCACATATCTACCGGCGCCATGAACGACTTGGAAAGAGTCACCAAACAGGCATACGGAATGATTGCCTATGCAGGTATGAGTGACAAGTTACCAAACATGTGCTATTATAATAATGAAGAGTATTCTTTCAACAAGCCTTATAGTGAACGTACCGCTGAATTGATTGACGAAGAAGCAAAGCGCATGATTAATGAGCAGTACGAACGTGCCAAGAAAGTATTGTCCGAACAAAAGGAAGGACACAATAAATTGGCAGAATTGTTGATAGAAAAGGAAGTTATCTTTGCAGAAGATGTAGAACGCATCTTCGGTAAGCGTCCATGGGCTTCACGCTCGGAAGAAATCATGAATCAGAGCGCACAAAAGCAATTGGAAGAGAACACAACAGAGGGAACACCATTATTGGAAAACAAAGAAGAATAATCATAAAAAAACTCAAGCAACATGAAAAATTTCATTCAACGCGCAATTACCGGTCTGATTTTTGTAGCTGTACTGATAGGCTGCATGATAGGCGGACCTATCTCATTCGGCGTATTGTTCTGCATCATCAGTGCATTGGCTACCGCCGAGTTCTGCAACCTGATGAACCAACAAGAAGGGGTTCGGATGAATCGCAACATTTGCGTGTTAGGCAGTGTTGCCTTATTCCTTTGCTTTTTCTATTATGGCATGAATCCGGCACAAACCGGAATCTTCATCCCTTACCTTATTATTATTATCTATTTAATGATAAGTGAATTGTATTTGAAGAAGGAACATCCGTTGAACAGTTGGGCATACGCTATGTTCAGCCAACTTTACGTCGGCTTGCCGTTTGCTTTACTGAATGTATTGGCTTTCCATTCCAATGGTTGGGAATCGGTATCGCAATACCAATTCATCCTTCCATTGTCCATCTTTGCCTTCAATTGGGTTAATGATACCGGTGCTTATTGTACAGGGGTCTTGTTTGGCAAGCATCCGTTGTTCAAGCGTATTTCCCCGAAGAAGTCATGGGAAGGTTCAATCGGTGGTGCAGTATTCTGTATTGCAGCTTCTTTTGGATTGGCGCACTTCTTCCCCATCATGTCCACAGCCGCTTGGGTAGGCATGGCATTGACCGTAGTTCTCTTCGGCACTTGGGGCGACTTGACCGAATCGTTGATGAAGCGCCATTTGGGTATCAAGGATTCAGGAAACATCCTTCCGGGTCATGGTGGGATGCTCGACCGCTTCGATAGCGCAATCATGGCTATTCCAGCGGCCGTAGTCTACCTCTATTTCATTTCCCTTTTCTAACGGAAAGCAATTCAATCATTTTCGATGCGGCCTGGTGGGATGCTCCTGCCGGGCCTAATATTTTTATCATGCGGTCATATTCCTGGAACATTGCATTCCGATAATTCTCATCATGCAACAAGGCATCTAATTCGGCACGGACATTGTCCACCTTCATCGTATCAGCTACCAATTCACGAACCACTTCCTTATTAGCCACCAAATTTACCAACGAGATGTATTTTACTTTCAGCACTTTCCGGCGCAAGAATGAGACCAACTTCCCCATCGAGATATAGTAACAAACAACTTGAGGCACACGGAACAAAGCTGTCTCCAAGGTAGCCGTTCCGGATGTTACCAAAGCCGCTTTGGCTTGTTGCAACAACCGATAGGTCTGTCCGAACACAATCTTCAAAGGAACATCTTCGCGGACATATTGCTGATAATAAGCGGGATCAATACCTGGAGCACCCGCCAAAACCAGTTGGCACTCTCCCACAAAAGGTCTTGCCGCCTCCAACATTTTCGGCAAATTATCCTTTATTTCCTGCTTACGGCTCCCGGCCAACAATGCAACAATAGGTTTGTCATCCAATGAATTATCCTTCATAAACTCAGCAAACGACTCAACGTTTTCCTTCTGAAAAGCATCAACTGCATCCACACAAGGGTTGCCCACATAATGAATCGGGTATTGATGCCCCTTGAAGAAATCGACTTCGAAAGGAAGAATGGAAAACAATTCATCCACATCCCGCTTGATGTTCTTGATACGATATTCCTTCCATGCCCAAATCTTCGGAGAGATATAATAATAGATAGGTATATCCGTATGCTTCTTCACAAATTCGGCAATCTTCAAGTTGAAGCCAGGATAATCCACGAGAATGACTACATCGGGATGCCATGCCACAATGTCCTGCTTGCACTTGTCCATGTTAGCAAAAATGGTCCGCAAATGCAACAGTACGGGAATGAAACCCATGTAGGCCAGTTCCTTATAATGTTTCACTCGGGTTCCACCGACGGCGCTCATCAAATCTCCTCCAAAGAAACGGAAATCCGCTTCGGAATCCCGTTCTTTTAAGGCACGCATCAAATTCGAAGCATGAAGGTCGCCAGAAGCTTCACCTACAATCAAATAATACTTCATACGTTCAAATCCCAGGTCTTCAATTCATTGATCAAGGCATAGGCCGTCATATCTATCTGAATAGGAGTAATGGCTACATACCCATGCTCCAACGCCCAACGGTCGGCATCCTGTGCCTCGGGTTCGTTGTTAGTGAACTTTCCAGTCAACCAGAAATACTCTCCACCCTTCGGATGCTGGCCACGGGCCCATTCACTGCCCCAACTTGCATCCGTCTGCCGGCAGATTCGGACTCCTTGCAATTCGGAAGTCTTCGGAACATTCACATTCAAACAAGTTCCCTTCGGAAGTCCTTTTGCCAAAACCTCTTCCGTGATTCGACGGACATAAGGAATCATCGGACCGAAGTCGGCATCCGCATCGTGGTCGCACAAAGAAAATCCGATAGCTGGAATTCCCTTCAAGCATCCTTCAATCACGACACCCATCGTTCCCGAATAATGGACATTCACCGCCGAATTGTCTCCATGGTTGATACCACCGATAACCAAATCCGGACAACGGGGCAACATTTCAAACATAGCGAGCTTGATACAATCTACCGGTGTTCCCGTACATTTATATATAGTCAGATCTTTTTCCTCGGACACTTTGAAATAACGCACCGGCAATTCTGAAGTAATCGCTCCCGAAGCTCCCGAACGAGGTCCATCCGGAGCCATAACCACGATTTCGCCCAAACCTGCCAACGTTTTGATCAAAACGTCTAAGCCTTTTGACGAAAAGCCGTCATCATTCGATATCAATATCAATGGTTTTTCTGTTTTCATAAATTATATCTTTGTTTATGGAGGGTAAAGATACAATCTTTCGGCGAACTAATGGCACGAGATTTAGAAAATAATCTTAATATTCTACAACCTAAAATAAAATTTGAATGGAATTTGAAAGGAAATACGTATCTTTGTCCCGTAGAGTTATTAACAAAACCCTTGAGTTATCAACAGTTTTGGTAAAGTCTGCAGAAAATAATAGGTGCTTTCAATGATTATTTGTTATTTCGCAGCGAGAAAAACTGGATTATTATGGGAAAAATTATTGCTTTAGCCAATCAGAAAGGTGGAGTAGGAAAGACAACAACAACGATCAATCTGGCTGCATCTTTGGCTACATTGGAAAAAAAAGTGCTGGTAATCGATGCTGACCCTCAGGCCAATGCATCCTCTGGATTAGGAGTAGACCTGAAGGAAGTGGAATGTTCCATCTACGAATGCCTCATCAACCAGACAGACGTTAGAGAAGCAATTTATACAACCGACATCGACGGTTTGGACATCATTCCTTCGCACATCGACTTGGTAGGTGCGGAAATTGAAATGCTGAACTTCGACGGACGGGAAAACATTATGAAAAAAATATTGGCCCCCATGAAGAATGAGTACGACTATATTCTGATAGACTGCTCTCCTTCGTTGGGATTAATCACAATCAATGCGCTGACAGCCGCCGACTCGGTTATCATTCCGGTACAATGCGAATATTTCGCTTTGGAAGGTATCAGCAAGCTGTTGAACACGATTAAGATTATCAAATCAAAATTGAATACAGCCTTAGAAATTGAAGGTTTCTTGCTGACAATGTACGATTCACGCCTCCGACTGGCCAACCAGATATACGATGAAGTGAAGAGACATTTCCAGGAACTGGTATTCAAGACGATTATCAACCGCAATGTCAAGCTGAGTGAAGCACCTAGCCACGGAATGCCTGCCATCCTTTACGATGCAGACTCAACCGGCGCTAAAAACCACTTGGCATTGGCTAAGGAAATTATAACAAAGAACAATAAGTAAAAGAATAATATGGCAGTACAGAAGAAATTTGCTTTGGGACGTGGACTGGACGCCTTGATTTCAACCGAAGAAGTCAAGACCTCCGGCTCTTCATCCATCAACGAAATTGAACTGAGCAAAATCTCCGTCAATCCCAATCAGCCACGACGCGAGTTCGACCCCGTAGCCTTGCAGGAATTGGCAGACTCTATTGCCGAAATCGGCATTATCCAACCGATTACCCTCCGCCAACTGAGCGAAGATTCCTATCAGATTATTGCAGGAGAACGCCGCTACCGCGCTTCTATCCAAGCCGGCTTGAAGAGTGTACCAGCCTACATCCGTACAGCCGATGACGAAAATGTCATGGAAATGGCATTGATAGAAAACATCCAGCGAGAAGACTTGAATTCGCTGGAAATAGCCTTGGCATACCAACACCTGTTGGAGCAATATGGTCTGACTCAAGAACGTTTGAGCGAAAGAATTGGCAAGAAACGTACTACCATCGCCAACTATTTGCGCTTACTGAAGCTACCGGCACTTATCCAAGTAGCCTTGAAGAACAAGGAAATAGACATGGGACATGCCCGTGCCTTGCTGGCATTGGACGACCCCAAGACACAAATCCGCATATTCAACGAAATCCAATCGCAAGGTTATTCGGTTCGTAAAGTGGAAGAAATAGTCAAGGCACTGGCTTCCGGTGAGATGGTAGAAAGTGGAGGTAAAAAAATCCGTCCGACAGGCAGTAAATTGTCCGAAGAATACCTCATGCTACAAAATCATCTATGCGGTTTCTTCGGTTCGAAAGTACAATTGTCCTGTACGACCAAAGGAAAAGGCAAAATTAGTATACCATTCAATAATGAAGAGGATTTGGAACGCATCATGGAAATCCTTGACTCATTGAAAAAAGAAAGTTAAGTTTTGAAAAAGATACGGTCAACATATATAATATGTATTGTCAGCCTCCTTCTACAATTGTTTTCAGGAGGCTCGGAAATCTATGCTCAAAAAGTGTTGCAACAACGCATGGACACTCCAAAGGATTCCTTGAAAACAATTACCAAACCAACCAAGGATGTTATCTTGGCAGATGGACCGACTGAACAAACAAGAATTGGAGATGTTGGAGGCACCGGTAGACACAGCTATTCTAGTACGGAAAACTGACTCCATACAGAAAAAGATGCCCCAACCGAAAAAACGCTTTATTCCAAACTCCAATCGTTCCGTATGGCTAGCCATGGCATTCCCTGGAGCTGGACAAATTTATAACCGAAAATATTGGAAACTGCCTATTGTCTATGGTGGATTTGTGGGCTGTGCATACGCACTCAGCTGGAACAATAAAATGTACAAGGATTATTCGCAAGCTTATCTGGACATCATGGACGATGACCCCAAGACCAACAGCTATCAGGATTTCCTTCCACCCAGCTATAATATTTCCGGAGAAGAGGAACGATTCAAAGAAATCTTCCGCAAGAGAAAGGATGCCTATCGCAGACAGCGCGACCTCAGTATCTTCTGCTTCATCGGTGTATACCTTTTGTCCATCATCGATGCTTACGTGGATGCCGAATTGTCTGATTTTGACATCACTAAAGATTTAGGGTTGAAAGTAGAGCCTACAACTTTCAGCAACGGAAATAACAAGGATTTCAATTCTGTAGGATTACAATGCAGCTTTAATTTTTAAATTACATCCGCATGAGAAACATTTTTATCGGTATATTCCTAATGATAGGATTGCTTGGCACCCAAGCACAAACAAATAAAGAAGATTTGTCGGAGTTCCCCGAAACCATGTTGTCTGACATGGACAGCCTCTATTGGGACTGGCAATCCAAGAACCTTCTATCCATTGACGAAAACTGCCGGATGCTTCCTGAAGGTCCGAAAGTCAGTGATTCGGTGTACATTGACCGCTTGTCGCGCATCCCTTCCATCATTGAGATGCCTTTCAATGATGTGGTAAAAAAATACATCGAAGCTTATACCGGACGTTTGCGTAACAAGGTTTCTTTCATGCTGGCTGCCGCAAACTTCTACATGCCCATGTTCGAAGAAGCATTGGAAGCTTACGACCTTCCGATGGAACTGAAGTATCTTCCCATCATCGAATCGGCATTAGACCCCAAAGCACAATCACGCGCACGGGCAACCGGTTTGTGGCAATTCATGCTCCGCACCTCAAAAAGCTATGGTCTCGAAACCAATAGTTTGGTTGAAGAGCGTTTTGACCCACAGAAATCCACATGGGCTGCAGTACGTTATTTGAAAGACTTGTATACCATCTATAAAGACTGGAATCTTGTTTTGGCAGCCTACAACAGCGGTCCTGGCAATGTAAATAAGGCTATCCGCCGTGCCGGTGGTTCAACTGACTATTGGGAAATTTATCCTTTCCTTCCTAAAGAAACCAGAGGCTATGTGCCAGGCTTCATTGCGGCCAACTATGTGATGACTTATTATTGCGAACACGGCATCTGCCCGATGGACTCCCAATTACCGGCCATCTCGGATACCATTCATATCAACAAGGATTTGCATTTGCAACAAGTAGCCAATGTCTGCAACATCGACATCGAGCAATTGCGTAGTCTGAACCCGCAATTCAAGAAGGATTTGATTCCTGGCAATAGTAAAGTATATGCACTCCGCCTTCCGAATAATACGGTAAATACCTTCATTGAGCGCGAAGACAGTATCTATAAATTCGAAGCTCAAAAGTATCTGAACAAACGCCGTACTGTAGCCGTGAGCGACGGAACCGCCAAGAATGGAAAGGGTGCCCAATATCACAAAATCAGAAATGGGGACACCTTAGGAGGTATTGCCGCACGTTATGGTGTATCCGTCAAACAACTGCGAAACTTGAACGGAATTAAGGGTAATAACATCCGTGCCGGCAAGACAATTCGCGTCCGATAAGCAAAAATGTGATTTTTTTTGATAAATGCTTCTACAAAAAACTTGTAGAAGCATCTTTTTTATCTATTTTTGCAAGAAAGAAAATAAAAAGGAGGCTAATACCATGACGACTGATGAAAAACTCAAGCAGGAACAAGCTGATGAAGAGATGATAAGCCAAGCGTTTGACCATCTTTTGAAGAGTTACCTTACAAGCAAACATCGCAAGAAGGTAGAAATCATAACCAAAGCATTCAACTTTGCCAAGCAGGCGCACAAGGGTGTGAAGCGCCGCTCAGGCGAACCTTATATCATGCACCCTATTGCCGTAGCTCAAATTGCCTGTTCCGAAATCGGATTGGGCTCTACATCTATCTGTGCAGCCTTGCTTCACGATGTGGTGGAGGATACGGACTACACTGTAGAGGACATCGAAAACCTCTTCGGTCCGAAAGTGGCACAAATCGTAGACGGCCTAACCAAAATTTCGGGCGGTATCTTCGGTGACCGCGCCTCGGCACAGGCAGAGAACTTCAAAAAGCTTCTTTTGACCATGAACGATGACATTCGTGTCATCCTCATCAAGATTGCCGACCGTCTGCACAATATGCGTACTCTCGGTTCGATGCTGCCCAACAAGCAGTACAAGATTGCAGGCGAATACATTTATGCTCCGATTGCCAACCGTCTGGGCTTGAACAAAATCAAGACCGAGCTGGAAGACCTCAGCTTCAAATATGAGCATCCGGAAGAATATGCCCACATCGAATCCTTATTAAAGGAAAGCAAGGATGAACGTGATGTACTATTCCAGGAATTCACGGCTCCTATCCGCGCTCAATTGGACAAAATGGGTATCAAATACCACATTACAGCCCGTATCAAGTCACCTTATTCTATATGGAATAAGATGCAGACCAAGCACATTCCTTTCGAAGAAATCTACGATATTCTGGCCGTCCGCATCATCTTTGATCCAAGCGAACCTGAAGAAGAATCGAACGAATGCTTTGGCATTTATGTGGCCATTTCGAAGATCTATAAACCACATCCTGACCGTCTGCGCGACTGGGTGAACCATCCGAAGTCCAATGGTTATCAGGCACTTCATGTCACCTTGATGAGTAACAAGGGACAATGGATTGAAGTACAAATCCGAAGTGAACGCATGAACGACATCGCTGAACAAGGCTTTGCCGCTCATTGGAAATACAAAGATGGACCTACCCAAGAGGACGAGGGCGAATTGGAAAAGTGGCTCCGCACCATCAAGGAAATCCTGGACGACCCGCAACCGGACGCTATGGACTTTCTCGATACCATCAAACTGAATCTCTTTGCATCCGAAATATTCATCTTCACCCCG
>RHMF01001491.1_pt1 | contig 10705 bp, 14 predicted proteins | sample 5365151 | NCBI WGS metagenome assembly RHMF01 (sample SAMN10266501, study PRJNA497801) | feces metagenome | isolation source: feces | host: Bos taurus | place: China: Prairie of Fairy Mountain | collected 2017-08-14 | reverse complement strand
CCCCTTCGGGGATGAAATCCGCCTCGACGGCGGATGGGTGGATTTAATTTCATCTGCGAAGCAGATTTCATCAGCATAGCTGATTTCATCCTTGCGTGAGCAAGGATTTCATTATATAATGCACTTGAGGTGATAACTGTGGCAGAGAATAAACTCGCTGACTTGTCTACTGATTTTGCAGTGAAGATTCTAAAACTGACCGATGGAATGAAGGGTCATTATTCCTTAGTGAATCAATTAGAACGCAGCGCAACCAGCATCGGCGCAAACATCCGGGAAGCGAAATATGCGCAAAGCAAGGCGGACTTTGTTTCTAAATTGAAGATTGCGTTAAAGGAATGCTACGAATCAGAATACTGGCTAGAACTTATGCAAAAGGCAGAATTGTTGTCAGAAGAAACAGTAAAGGGATATTTGCACGATTGCGGCTCCATCCGCCGGATGCTGATCGCCTCCATTAACACTATAAAGGAGAAGCAATGAGGTTTTGCAAAATGAGAAAAAAGGTGCTTATACTTATAATTGCTGGATGTCTGTATGTTGGACTATTTGCTTATGGTATGTATAACAAATACAAACCAAATGATGATGCAACGAGCAATCCGACCACGATCCCAGCCGAAACTCAGCCCTCTGTCATAGAAATCACACAAGATAATTTCTATGACTATTTTTACTTGGAGTGTGAGGTTGCAAACTTCAACAAGACATCCGGTGGTTTTCAGTTCTATTTTTCTGATAAAGAATATTGGTATGAGGATGGTACGGCAGACTTGCAAATTTCTATAGGGCAGAAAGTACAAGGAAAAATAAATAATGTCACTGTATCTATTGAGGCATGGTCTGAAACAAATACATGGGAAACAAAGGAGCCGTACACAGAAAGTATAGTTGTGCCAATTACCGGTGTAGTGAACAAAACGATTCCTGTAGATAACAGTGAATCAGGTGGTTATTTTGTTAAAGTAAACGAGCCGGTTTTTGAAATAAGGATTATTGACGTTTCTGGCACAATAGAACTTGACAATTCGTGTTTGCTCACTTTGTCGCACATAAGATTTTGTTATAAAATACGGTGAAAATCCATATTTTTTTGCTTATCTTCGAACTTTCGACCCCCTCTTGCTAAAAACGACCCCCTAGGGCAGAAAGCGACCCCCTCTTTGAGAATTCCGACCCCCTTTAGAAGAAAAACGACCCCCGGGGGTCGCAGCATTTCAAAATTAGGGTTATTACACATAAAATAACCGTAACTTTGATAGAAAGTTACGGTTATTTTAATGATATCCGTTCCCTTGTGGTCACGGATGATATAGCTGACGCTATGCTATCTGCTTTGCAGATGATATACGCTTCGCGTATGAGGAAAGCGGATAGTATATCATACGGCGCAGACGTATAGCATATCCCATAAGCGATATATCATTACATACTGCACCGCAACAGGACACCCGGCACCAAAAAGCAGATACCCCAATGGGTATCTGCTTTTCTTTATTCTGGCAGAATTACTTATCCTTCTCGTGCTGGGTGCCGAAATAGAAGCTGATGACGGAAGTGACGATCAGCATCACATTCTCCGGAGAAATGGCGTCTTTTAGCGCCAACACCCCAAACACTACCATCACCCCCAGGGTGACCAGGGTTTTCACTTTCACTAAATTGGCCAGATTCTGTTTTACTCTTTCCATTGCTCCTCCAAATCCGCCAGGCGGTGGTTGATCACCTTGATCTGCTCCTCCACCACCGGCATACGCATTGCAAAATTGTTGTGCAGACGCACTTCCCGGGTCAATTCTTCCAGCTTGGTATCGGTAACGGCCTGGGAGGTCTGGATCTTGGCCTCCGTCTTTTTAGAGGTTGCCAGATTGGTGACCACCACCCCCAGAAGGGACAGGCCACCGCTGATGAGCGCCACTAAGATGGCCTCGGTCATCTTTCGTTCACCTCCCGTCAGGCTTCCACAATAAAGCCTGCCACGCCTACCTCTTTCAGGTACTCCACCATCGCCTGGGCATTTTCTTTGATCTTATATGCGCCCACCTGCACCCGGTACAGGGGCGTTTTTTCCTCTTCTCCGGGAGCAACATAGGTTTCCCCGAAGTGCTTGCAAACGCCCTTACAGATGGCTTCACCGATGGCAAGGGCATTTTCCGTCAGCCACTTGGCAACTTCCTTGTTATCGTGGAAGTCCACTTCCAGATATACCGCCGGGGCTTCGGGCTGCTTCAGTTCGATCAGCTCCGGATAGGTGGAGATATTCTCGCTCCTGCCGGGGGTGACGGGGGCAAGTTCATTATAGATCGCCTTGGCTGCCTCGTAGCTCTCCCCTTTCTTCTCATAGACGAAGACCCGGGTGCCGGTGACGTCGCCGTTAAAGGCGTTGGTGTGAATGGGAATATACAGGTCTGCGCCCCATGCATTTGCCGCCTTGCACCGCTGCTGAGCAGTTTCCCACTGCATGGTCTTTACTGCAAAGCCGCAGCGCAGCAAAGCCGCCTCTGCGGCAGCAGCCATCTTGCCGCACTCAGCGGCCTCGTTGGTATCGCCATAGGCATAGCGGTTATCCGACTGATTAGACGGAGACAGAAATATCTTCTTCATAGCGTTCCTCCTGTTTTTCAACTATGGCATTATATGTATCTTCTGTAATTTCGTGCCAGTTTTCGGCATCCTCCGCAGACGGGAGCACCACCGTTTTGCCATAGGTTTCTCCGTTGGTCAGGTAGTGGCCCTCCTCTGCGGTCAAAATGGTTTGGATTATAGTGTTGATTTTCATATGTTTCTCCTAAAATACCAAAGTCCAGTTTTTGGCGGTAACGGCCGCCTTTTGTTCCGGGGTTAAGGCTGCTCCCACAGAAGCGTGGAGGGTCAGGGTCTGGGATGTATTTCCTGTTCGGTCTGCCAAGCCCCCGATAATGGAATCAACAGAGGACGCCTCCAGATTGCGGCTATGGGAAAAACTGATGGAAATGGGAATGCTGCCACTGACAAAACAGACCTTTTGCAAGCCGGTGCAGTAATTGAACATACCGTCCACATTCTGGGCGGCAGAAAGATCCAGTTCCCCGATTTCCAAAATGCAGGAGCTCCAAGAAAACATACCGGAAAAACTCGTACCTTTCCGCAGGTCCAGACTTGGAACGGTATGCGCCCCCGTATCCCAGCCGCTGTACATATTGGAAAATGACCGGCCATTGGCAGTATCGCTGTATTGCAGATTCTTTCCCAAGCTGAACCGTCTGCCGGCGCACAGATAGGAAAAATCCGTCCAGGCGGGGTCCACCCTGATTGACCCAGCAGGCAACCCATCCTTTGCGCTGACCAGAATATCGTTAGGGCAGTACTTGCCCCCGGTGGGCAGGCGGACTTCCTTACCTGGCTGCACTTCTACGGTAAAACTCATACAGCCTCCACCTCCCCGTTATACACCGGCAAGGCGCTGAGCACCTGCTGCACCAGTTCTTTCCGGTCTGCTTCCGTATCGTAATCCACGCCCTTTTTGGGGGTGAACTTGCCCGCATCTGCATCGGCACGGACAGAATTGGCCACTGCCAAAATCTGCCCATACACATCCGTTGCAGGCTCTTTAGGGGTATCCTCCGGCAAAGTGGCGCCCGGCTCCACCTTTCCGGCGCAAGCCCACACCGTGGGCAGAATTTTCCCCTGGCCGTCGGTGCCGTAGACTCCCACATAGAGATGGCACCCCGGTGCTTCCAGCACCTGCCAGGGAATGATGGCAGTATCCTCCCGGCAAACCACCGGCAGGCTTACCTTGCCGCAGCGGAATACCGCTGTTTTCTGTAGGCCTTCCCAGCCTTCAAAGGTAAATGCCACCCCCTGCCCCACTGTGCCGCAGGTGAGGGTGGGCAATTCCGTGACCTGGGCATCGGCCCCGGTCACCAGGATTTTGATTGGTTTCATGCACTTTCTCCCTTCATTTGCCCCAGTATTTGCTGTAATTGCGTGTAGGAAACGGCGGCAGAGCCGTCTGCCAGAATCACCGGCACATGGAAGGTAAAATCCCTTTGTCCCCAGTCAAAGACCGGCACACCGGGATTGACCGTCACCGTCAGACTCTGGACCATCAGTTTATCTTCCACCGTTATGGCAAGCAGATGGGCTCGATCATAGGAAAGCCCCTCCAAAGTAACCGTGGCGGTGTAACGCCCCTCCTGCACTTCCAGGGAAAGGGGGATCTCCACCTGTCCTACCCGACATTTTGCCGTCAAGGCATTCTCCTCCGCGCCGAAATTCCCCGCCCACCAATCACCGGCCACCGTCAGTTCCACCCGGTCAGAGGTAGGGGCTTGCCGGCGGGTGGTGGCTTTGGCGGTGAGTTTTACGTAAGGGATCAGCGGGTTTTCTACGGTGTATTCCCCCCGGTAACCCCGGCTGTCGGTGACCTGAAATACAAATGTGCCGGTTTCTGCATTGGGAAGTTCTATGTGCTCCCCGGGGATGGGCGTACCGTTCACCTGCTGTCCGGTAAGGGTGGCCCCCAGTTTTGCCCGGGCGTAGATACTGCAGCCTGCGGTGGAGAAAAACCGGACGATCCGCACCGGATCTCCTGTTAAAGAAACGGTGCGTCCATTTAGGTCCATCACTTCACCTGCCACATACGGTGCGCAGTCTTCTTCCCGGGCATAGGCCCGGAAAGTGCTGACCTGGGGCTGCCCGATCTGCACATCGCCTGCATAGGTAACGCAGATCAGGGTGCATTGGGCCGCCCGCTCCGTAGGGATTTGCTCATATAAAAGGTCGGATATTCCCATAGAAATAGAAGTTTTTTCCAGTTTCTCCCTGACCGGAGAAAGGGTGCCATCGCTTTGAATATAGCCCCCATAGGTGCCACATTCCAGCCGCAGGCTGTGGGTGTAGCCGCTGTTTTTCCGATCCACCAGCACCATACAGTTGCCCCCAATGAAGCAATCCGCCGCAGAAGCGGTGCTGGCCCGGGGATTGGCATCCAGCTCCCAGTCGGCCTTGGCAGTCCGCAGAACGCCGGTGTAAATGGAGGTTTCCAGGCTGCATTCGGCCCATTTGCTGCCGTCTTCCCGGTGCTGCACTTCCAATGTGCCGCTGACTGCACCCTTTCCTGCAGGGAACTGATGGGCGTTCCAATAGGCGGTGGGGGCATAATAGACGGTCTGGCCGTCAATCTTCACCGTGGTTGGGCCGGTGGTGTAGTAGTTGGCGTTGCCGCCTTCTGCACTTAAGGTCCAATGAATCACAGATGTATTTTCTGCAATTTTCTGCTCCTGGGTGCAGACAAGGCGCAAATACCGGCCGTCATAGCTGTGAGAATCAAGTTGAAAGGTCTGCATAACTGCCTCCTATCCAAAAGCAAGCGGTGCGACAAGGGTCGGCAGCGTTGCTGTAATCTTCCAAGCGGGCGTACTCGCCCACGTGCAAATAATTGCGTACTGTCACATCGGTGGCCTCCACGCCTTTGGCGTTGGCCTGGAGGAGGTTCTGCCCGCCTCTGCGGACATACATGCCGGTGTGATCCAGCCTGTTTTCCATTTCCTCGCCGGATTTGCTGATCCAAAGGCCATCTGCGTCAAAGCGATAGCCGGTGTGGGTGGTCACTGCCTGGGCGCTGCCCTCCTCCACCTGGGAAAGACGAATTTCCAGTTTTTGGCTGTTTTGCTCCAAAAGAGAAAGCTGACTTTTCAGGCTTTCCCCATCCTCCTGCCGCTGCAGTACCTGGGTTTGGATGCCCTCCACCTGGAGCTGCAGCTGGGCCATATTCCCGGCAGCATCGGCATTTTGGGCCAGCACCCCATCCACATCCATCTGTAAATGGAGCAGCTTTCCGTGAAGGGCCGTCACATCCAGCCGGTTGGAAACCAGCGCCTTTTCCCGGCTGTAAATGCCGTAGCAGGAGAGGGTGTCCTTTCCCCCGGTTCGCACCCGTTCCATCACATAAAAGGGGCGCGCCACCCCGAAAGCATCTTCGATGCTTATGATCTGCCCCGGGGCGATTTGCAGGGCTGCAGGCACTGCCACCTTTCCGGGGGCATAGGTGATGCCCTCCAAGCTTTCCCATAGATTTTTGGCAATTTCCTCCAAATAGGTGGCATTTTCTGCCTGAAGCAGAGGATTTCCCTCCACTGCGTACACATTTTGCCCTGCTGCATCAGCTGGGTAAAGCGTGCCCACATCCTCTCCATCCTGCCGCAGCTGCACCTGATCCACGGGTAAAATCGGCGCTTCCCAGCTGTAGCTGCCCCGGAAATAATAGGCTTCGCCCCGGGGTCGCAAAAGGGTTTGCGTCAGGGCATATCTTCCGAATTCCACCTGCCCTGTGGGGGTAGCCCGGCAAAAGCAGCCCGCTGCCTGGGCAATCCAGCGAAGTAATTGCCTGCCGGTCACCTGCCGGGCCCGGAACGCCCCCACCAAATGCTCCCCGTTGGGCAAACTGCCCTGCAGGGAAAGACCGCACTGGCTGCAGGTCATGTCCGCCAGCTCCTGCAGAGTATGGGGCCAAAAGGACAGATTCTCCAGCCAGGGAGTGATGTCCCGGTCCAGTTGGGAAAGGGCATCGTAGGCAGTCACCTGGTAAAGTCCCTTCCCGGTTCGTTCCACCGTATCCACCCAAAACAGTCCCACCGGCTGCCCGTCTGCCCGAAGCTCTGCCCGCTGCCCCACCGAAAGGGGTAGCCCTTCTTCCGGGCAGAAAAGGCTCACCTGCAGGCAAGCGGCGCAAACACTTCCCCATGCAAAGGCCTCCCCGTTGTTCACTTTTTCCGTCAGGGTCACCTTCCGGATGGCGGGGGTAACCCCCGCTCCGGAAGTCAGTGTCCTTCCGTTTTCCAAAATAAGGGTATGTATGGCCATAGTGCCTCCTAACAACCGATGATTTGAAAGCCGTAGCCCATCCAAAGGCCGCTTTTAGCGCTTTTCCAGCTGATGGCGTACTTACTGCGGTAGCACACCATCTCCTGGGGCACGGCTGCATCTTCTTCCGAAGGAAAGGTAAAGGTGAAGGTAGGCGCCTTGGGAAAAAGGCTCTCCATATACTGCCGTTCTGCTTCCGTCAGACCCTGATAGGAAAAGCTCCACACCGGAATCTTATAGCGCAGCACCTGGCGGTGCATAAAGCCAGCCTCATCCCGGCCGGAATTGCTGTCGTCCAGGTCTTCATAGCTGACCTGCACCCGTTCATCGGGGGCAAGCATAGGCTTGCCGTTGATTAAAAATAGATTTGTTGTTTCTCTCATACTCCACCAGTGGCGTAGGCCATTCTCCTTTCATAGCGTTTGACTGCCCCGGCAAGGGCGCCATCGGACACATCCAGACCCAAAATTGCCTCCAGGATCTGTTCCTGCCGGTCGGTGACGGCGTTGAAGCCCGCCATCATCCCTTCCAGCCGGTCCTGCAGGGTCAAATCCAGCGCCTGCTGAATGGTGCGCAGAGGGGCTTCCACGTTGGTGCCGTGGGTCTGATCGCCCACCACCGCCAGGAAAGGCTTGTTGGCAGGCAGGACTGCGCCCTGGGCCAGCCGGGGAATGGCGGGCATTTGCATCTGCTTGAGCCGCCTGCCGATGCTGCCCACACTGGGTGCCACCGTTTCAATGTTCTCCAGGTTTTCCCCCATGCCTGCAAACATCTGATTGTAAGCGCTGCTGATGCCCCGAATAGAGCTTTCAAAGTAGCCGATGACCTTGTTCAGGAATTTCTTTGTGCCATCCTCCGCAGGGGCCATCACATTTGTCTGGGTAAAGCCCAAAAGGTCACCCAGCACCTCCTGGATGATGCCAACTGCCTCCTGGGCGCTGGCTCCCAAGCCGTCAAAGCCGCCGCTTATGTTGTTCAGCAGCTGGAAAAAGGCGCTCAAAATTCCCATCACCGCTCCAATGGGCCCGGGCAGAAGGCTCATGGTCAGGTTCAGGGTGTCCATGGCGGGAGCCAGCACATTCAGGATGCTCTGCCAAAGGCTGGCATCGGATTGCAGGCCTTTTCCCAGGCCCAAAAGGGTATCGATTTTCTCAATGATTCCCTGAACGATGGGCATATATTTCCCTATGGTTTCCCCGATGGACTGGAATTTTTCCCCCATAGCCTGAATGTTGGCAATGATCCGTTCCCCGTACCATTGCGCCAGTTTTTGGAAGAAGTTTTCCCAAAGCCAGCTCAGCACCGGGCGAATCTGTTCAATGATCTGCCCTAAGGTCTGCAAAGCGGTGGTCAGCACCTCCAAAAAGGCGGGCAGCACATTTTCTGCCGCCCAGGTGGCAACAGGCACCAAAAGATTCTGCCAGGCCCATTGGGCGGCCTCCAGCACAGCATCCAGTACCGGCTCCAACGCCTTCAGGGCCTTTCGCACCCCTTCCACCGCCGGGCTGAGATCGATTTTCTTCAGTGGCTCTGCCAGCTCTATGATCTTATCAGCCAGGGCCTGCCAGCCGGGAATCACCTGGTTCGATTCCGGAATCAGCATCCCCGCCAGACCGCTGCCGCTGCTGCCGATCCGCTGAATTTGGTCAAAGCCTGCCAAATAGCGGCTGGCGGAGGCGGTGGTCTCTACGGCGCTTTTCAGGCTGCTCTCATAGAGCTTGATGCCCAGGCTTCCCTCCACGAAGGCGGCCAAAATCTTCCCCACCGTGTTGGAAAGAACCGTCAGCGCCTTCACCGCTGTGTTGACGATGGGCAGCACCGCCTGGGCAAGGGGCGCTGCCGCCCGGATGATGGCGTTTTGCAGTCCATCGATCCGCAGTTGGGTCTCATAAAGAGCGGTGGATAGTTCCTCCCCGTAAATCTCCGCCATTTTGGCGGCCTTTTGGGGGGAATCCACCGTAAAGGCGTCGTCGATCATGAGAGGGATCTGCTCGATCCGTTCCCGCACCGAGTCCTTCACTCTGGCAACAGAAAGCCGCAGGGAGCGCTCCGCCCGGACAACCAGGGTCTGCACCCCTTCCTTCACGAACTTCACCGCCTTGTTCCATTGTTTTTCAATGGCTCGAAACTTCTGCTTCAGGTTTGTCAGAAGTTCCCGCAAAAAGTTTTCAAAATAAAATGTCATTCTTTCACCTGCCTTTATAATGGACAATTCAGAATGGATAATTGACAATTATGGTGTGGGCAAAGCCTTCCCCTATCCACGCAACATGTCCAGCAGCCTTTTCTTTTCTTCCTGTTCTTCCCGGCTCAATTTCTCCCGGAAGTCCACCACATCCCGGTTGCGGCGGTAGTAATCTGCCTCCCAGTCGGAAAGGGGCTTCCCCTCCAGCCGCTTTTGCCGGATGGACACCACGGTGGAAAGCTGCCCTTCCCCAATGCCGTGAAACCAGGCAAGAAAGGTCCACCAGTGGACATAGGGCAGCGCCCGTATTTCCTGCCCTGCCACCTTGTTGATATCCGCCACAATCAGGGCAGCATCCTGCTCCCAGTCCAAAAGCCGGGGGCTGGGGGCATCGGATTCTTCCTTGCCCCCGGCAAGAAACCAGGCAAACCATTCCGCCCCCTGCCGGATATGCTCCCGTTCCAAAGGCTCCTTGTAGAAAAGGGACAAAGCCACCTGCCAGCGAATGTAGGCAGGCAGCTCAGGGTTTTCCAAATAGGAGAAGATCTCCAAAATATCCCGGAAATCCGTATGCAGGCCGTAGGTTTTGCCGCCGATCACCACATCCCGGGGCAGGGTAAAGCCGGTCATAGCCCACCTGCCCTGCGGTTTTGGGCTTTTTCCACCGCTTTTTTGGATTCCTCCCGGGCGCAGGCCTGGGCGCCCTTTTCCATAATGGGCTGGAGGGCGGAAAGCAGATTCACGATCACCCGCTGTCCGTTTTGCCCCCTGGCCAGCAGGCTGACGCCTCCTAAGATCTCTGCGAAATCATTGTGCTCTCCAAAGACCCAGGAAAGCATCCCCTTCAGCTTCCGGTCTGCCTCCTCCATCAGCTGCAAAGCCGCAGCTTTCTCCTCCGGCAGGGCCTTGGCCTTTTCCATCAGTTCCTTTTCGATGGCCTGCAGCTTGTCGGCGCAGGCCATAAACCGGGCATAAAGATTGGGGTCTGCGGGATTAAACCGCAAAATGCCCCCCTCTCCAATGCGGTACGAGCGCATACCGCTGTCTAATTTGATCGTCTCCATTTGGCTTTCTCCTTTCTTCACTTCACGTTCGCCCCAGGCGAACATATCGCTTGCGTTAGCAAATATCGCTTATCGAAGATATATATCGCATGCCGTAAGGCATATATCGCTTCTGCCCAAAGGGCGGAACAAAAAATCATTCGCTTCGCTCACGCGATATGCCCTGTGGGGCGCGATATTGGGCATTCGCCCAGCGATATATTGTTCCCAATGCGATATATCTGCCTTCGGCAGATGCGAAAGTACCCTCCGCACCCAAAGCCTCCCTCTGACGAGGGAGGTGGATTTTGCATAGCAAAAGACGGAGGGAGAGAATTCTCTCCCCCAGTCAAGAATCAAAGATTCTTGCCAGCCCCCTCATCAGAGGGGGCCTTTATTTGCTTTCCATCTTCTCCACGCCTTCTGCCCAGCGATATATTGTTCCCAATGCGATATATCTGCCTTCGGCAGATGTGATCAGCCCGCCACCGTAAAGGTCTTGGTTGCCACCTCAAAAGTGCCTTTTTCCCGTTTGCCGGTGTAGTGCAGCGTAAAGGGAATCTGATAGCCGGTGGTGTCACCGCCGTAGCTGTTGACCTCCACAAACACTTCCTCCCGGATGGCAGGATACACC
>RHMF01002082.1_pt1 | contig 10706 bp, 7 predicted proteins | sample 5365151 | NCBI WGS metagenome assembly RHMF01 (sample SAMN10266501, study PRJNA497801) | feces metagenome | isolation source: feces | host: Bos taurus | place: China: Prairie of Fairy Mountain | collected 2017-08-14 | reverse complement strand
TATATGCTTTACTATGCCAAAAAGCTCTTTGGTCACGAATCAAATCCATCACATATTCTTTGCTTAATTCTGATGAATTTTCAGGATAATTATATTTCTTAATTATTCTTTTGAAAAACTCCTCATTCGACCATATTTCGTAATATTTGTTTCCGTTCTCAGTGTCGTCTGTAAGATAGCAAAACATTGACTTTATATAAGGATTCCAATTTTCATCATTAAGTTCATTAAAAATATATTGTTTTGCATATTCAACATCTGTGAATTCCCGATACCTTGAAATATAGTCGTTTGCAAGTTCTACATATTCTATGACGTCTTTTTCAAATTGCTCTTCGTTGATATAGTTAATAATTTTTTCTCCCACCCTAACGTTTTTATTAAACGCATAACAGAAGGATAAATCGGATTTATCAAACAAAAAGTCTATCCCTATATTTAAATAAGTACCTTTTTTTAATGAATGTGGTTGAAATTCAATTATTGTGAAATAGTAACCATTATCATCTATGTATACTCTGGAGTTTCCTTTTTGAAAAACATCTTTTGGAAATATTTCTTTGCATAGTTTTTTTATTATTTTATTAATATTATCTGAACTCATATTACTAATTCACCACTCAATATATTTACAAAATTGATGACTTGAATTTATTCAAAAAGCAATTCATATCTCAAACCAGTTAACCCATTTTCTTCGATAATGTTTTTTAAACCTTCGGTTATGAATGGAAATGTATTGTTTTCATCAGGGATTTTAAAAATCTCCACCTCGTTAATTCGTTCTGTAAAAAATGCATACTTATCAAAACGCATTATTCTACCCGAAGATGGGAAGCGTACAATATCACATTCATTATAATCAACACAATCGTTAATATTGAATACGTTCATAAGGTAAACATTACCAAATTCAGTTGTTGTTTCGAGAAACTGCACATAATTTTTTAAATAAGGATACAATACTTCTAATGCATTAGGCTTAAGTAACGGGGTATCAATACATACGAAACTTAAATCCGGTAATTCTTCAACCATTTGTGGTTCAGGTTGCACTGTTGTTAAATGAACTGGTTTCCAATTATTTATGATGTTACCATCAAAATGACAAGCGTCACTATTTTCAGTTGTATAATTGAATGGTCTATAATGTTTATAATAGTTACTTGGATAAATTCGATAAATTTTCATTTTATACTCCATTGAAAAAACACAATTTTAGATTCATCGAAATCATTATACCACAAATAAAAAAATAGAACAACAAAGGTGTAAAATTTTTATACACATAAAACAAAGAGAAGCAGGTGACTTGAATCAGAGATTCGAGCCACCTGTTAATTTATTTTAAGACATTTTCCAAAGCGTGTTTAAGCATCTTTCTCAATTGGTTTTTGAACAAGATTTTAAGTACGAAATTCGCCCTGAAAAATAGAAATAAAAATATCAAAAATATCTGTAAAATTTCTATAAGTGGGCAAATTTGTGGTCAAAACGGTTAAATTACGATTTCAGAAAAAAGTAAAAACCGCTGAAACCCAATGGTATCAACGGTTTTCGTGGTCCGAGTGGCGGGACTTGAACCCACGGCCTCATGACCCCCAGTCAAGCGCGCTACCAACTGCGCCACACCCGGATAGTATATTGTATATTATCATATTAATCTGAAAATTTCAAGAGAATTTAATTAAATGTAACTAGTAGAGTACAATTATTCTGTTTTAGAAATATATAAGAAGAATTATCATTCGCTTTTTGAGTTTTTAGTTGAGTATTACTACAAAAACAAGATGAAATGAATGAAATCCAACAAAAAATATGGCTTTTATTGGAAAAAATAACATTTTTTTAAAAAATATCGAAAAAATTACAAAAAAGTCTTTACAAATGAAAAAAAGTATGATATATTATAGACAAGAAATCCGAGAGGATTTCGAAATCTCCTTTTTATTTCATTATAATTCTCCCCCAAAAACTAAGCGAAGCGATGAGAAGAACTCCCAACTTCTCATCGTTTTCGTTTTTTATATTTATACATTTATGTTTAATTCTTTTGTAGCAATATAAACTAATTTTGTTGGTTAAATTTGCTAAATATTGTGCAGATAATCAACTAAAATGTATGAAATTTGAATTTTTAATCAAATAATATAGACAAAATGTTGTTTTTTTGTTAGAATATATATTGAAATAGGTATATTGTCCCCCAATGTATCTGGTTCCCCAATAAAGATTATACTTTGTCGAGGTGTGTTATGAAAACAATTTCTTTAAAAAAAGCAAAAGTTTCTGGTGAAAGTCAAAAAAAATTCGACTTCAAAAAGGTTGGTACTGATAATATTAAAAATATTAACTTTTTAAAGAAGAAAAAGACAGCAAAGCAAACCCGTGAACAGCAAGAAGAAGGCCTTCTTATCAAGAATATGTTCATTATTGCTGCTATTGCTATGTATTACGCAATTAATAAGGCTACAAGTGGTCTTGTTACAGAGGGTATTGTTATTGCAGTTGCGGTTGTAATAGTTGTTGGTGTGTTCTTCCTTCTTAAAAAGCTCAAGGTTAAAATTTATGCACGTGGTGCTTTGATAACTGCTGCACAATTACTATTGATATTTGGTATTTCGTTCTTCGGAAAAAGCCTTACAGATGACTTTATTTTATATGCGGTTAGTGCTGTTATGACTGGTATTTATTTCAGACCGTCGTATGTTGTTATTCAGGCAGTGCTTCTTAATGCTTTCTTATTATTTGTAAAGTTATGCAGACCAGAAATGTTCGGCTTTAATCCCGATGATATTCCAATGTGTTGGATTTGTTCAAACGCTTCAATGATAGTTTGTTATATGATGGTTAATCGTGGTAAAACTCACATTGAAAATGCTCAGAAGGAAGCAGAAGAAACTGCAAAGCTTTTAGGTGAGCTTGCAAATATTCAGACTCAACTTTCAACAAATGTTTCAGATACATATCATGAAATCATAAGCCTTACAGCTGCTGGTGAATCAATTCAACAAGCTGGTGATAATCTTCAGAATACTAACGAAGATATTGGATATACAGTTGCAGAAACTACAGATGCAGTTCATAACCTCTTCTCAGATATTGCACAGTGTGTAACATCATCTGATAAAATCTCTGGTGTTGTTTCAAGCGTTAATACTATGGTTGTTACTAACCATGATAATATTGAAGCTACTGCTACACATCTTTCATCTGTTGATAACAGCATGGTTCACCTCGATGAACTTATTACAAGACTTCAGGAAGCAATGGAAAGAATTAAGACATTCTCTAACGAGATTGATAATATCGCTCGTCAGACAAATATTCTTTCTCTTAACGCTGCGGTTGAGGCTGCTCGTTCAGGCAAGGCGGGTGCTGGTTTCGCAGTTGTTGCTGGTGAAGTTAGAACTCTTGCGGCTCAGAGTAAAGAGTGTTCAAATGCTATTAACGAGGTTATTGGCGAACTCGATGCTATGATGGTTTCAACTAAAGAGCAATCTGAAATTGGTGTTACTGCTGTTAACGAGTCTCAGAAACAGCTTGGTATTCTTAATGATAGCTTTACAACTCTTAAACAACAAATTGATGAAGTTGAGCAGGCTATTGATGAGCAGACATTCGCAATTCAGAGAATGCAACAAATCGGTTCTGACCTTGTTGAAAAGATGAAGAAGGTTGATAACAACTGTGTAAGTGGTAAAACTGATGCAGATGGCTTATTTGAACAAATCGTTCTCTTCAATGACAGTATGCAATTGCTCTCAAAGAGTGCGGATAGCATGAAGACATTGACAGACTCAATTTCTGCAGAAATTGATGGCGAATAAAAATCAAAATAACGGGGGTTGAGTAAAATCAATCCCCGTTTTAAAATTTATTTTAAAGGTTATAATTATATAGTATGAGAAATGTTAAAAATTTAAAATTTGTAATAATTACTATTTTAGCAATTGCGGTTCTGGTATGCGGAGTATTAGTAGGATATAAAACGGGCATATTTGAGGAAGAAACAACGGAACCTGTTACGATTCCAACTACTAAAATTACATTTATTGAGGGCATAACGCTTACAGAAGCTTTTAAATTATTAGATGAAAATGGCGTTGCTACCTATGATAGTCTGATGAATGTTGCTCAGAATTATAGTTTTACAAATTACCCAATATATTCAGAGATTCCACAGGACGAAAATCGTTGTTTCAAGTTAGAGGGATATCTTTTTCCGGATACTTACGATTTCTTTTTAGATGAAGCTCCTGAAAGTGTAATAAATCGTTTTTTAAGTAATACAGATGTAAAAATTACCGATGAAATGAAAGCGAGAGCAAGTGAACTTGGCTACTCTATGGATGAAATAATTATTATTGCATCTGTAATTCAGGCTGAGGGGGCATTCTCAGATGATGCTGCAACTATTGCGGGTATTATTTATAATAGACTTGAAGAGGATATGAAGCTTCAAATGGATTCCACATATTTTTATGTTGAAGAAGATATAGCTTCTTTTGTTGGTGAGGAAAATATTGAGTCTTATAGAGAAACCTATGATACTTATGAACGTTATTCACTTCCACAAGGGCCTGTTTGCAACCCAGGGACTTTCGCTATAAATGCAGCACTTTATCCCGAAGAAACGGATTATTACTATTTTTGTCACGATAAAGAGGGTAATACTTATTACGCTAAAACTTATAGTGAGCACCTGAGGAATTGTGATAAAGCGGGATTGCAATAAAAATGTATATATAACAAAAAACCGAGATATCATAAAATCTCGGTTTTTGATATATACCACGAAGCTTGATTATAAAGGCTTCTTTGCTTCAACTCTGTTTATTGTAAATCCAAGCCCGGAAAAGCGTCTCTCATATTCAGTCATAACATTGTTTTCCATATATTCGGAATTATGTAAATCATAAGTTAATTTGTTTAATTCCCAGTTACATTCTTTGAATTCCTCGACAGAAAAATCAAATAGCCCACGATTATCAGTTTTAAAATGGATTTCACCATCATCTTTTAATATTGTTTTATAAATTTCTAAGAAATTGCGGTGGGTGAGTCTTCTTTTTTCATGACGTGATTTCGGCCAAGGGTCGGAAAAGTTAAGATAAATTCTGTCTATTGATTTTTCGTTGAAAAGCTCTGTCAATTCTTTAGCATCACAGCAGCAAACCTTAACATTAGTAAGTCCAGAAGCCTTGATTTTTTCTGCGGCCATAACCAGAACATCATGAACTCTTTCAATAGCAAGAAAATTAACATTGGGATTCTGTGAAGCGGTACCAACGATGAAATCACCCTTACCACACCCGATTTCGATCCTTACTTCTTTCTCATCACTGAATAAATTTTTAGGATTCTTTTCAGCAACCTTTAAATTCTGAACAACAATATCACCACAGGCTGCCATTCTCTCGGCACCGTGTTTTTTCTTTTTTACTCTCATAATTACCTCGCAAGATATAAATTATACAAATAACATTTAATAGTATTATAAATACCCAAAAAGCATTTGTCAATTGTTAGATAAATTAAAAGTATTGTACATTGTTAAAGTTGATTTTATATGTTATAATACCGAAGATTATTTGTATTTTATTTTGAAAGAGTGAAATTATGAAGTTTCCCAAATACATAGAACCGGATTTCAGCAAAGAGCCATTTATATCTGCTCCTGATGTTACTACCGAAAAAGCCGGGGAGAATTATTTACCTGTTAATTTTTATGCAACAACAATTTATCCAGAATATTTTAAAATCAACGGCGAGTGGAAAATGATTAAAGAAAGTCGTATGGATGGTGTAATTGTAATAAAAAATGGTGAACCTGTTGTTACTGAACCTCGTAAGGTTCAAGAGGGTGATGAGGTTGTCGTTGGAAGATGCGATGACGGCTCAACTGGCGTTTTTGTTAACGCTGATTGTTTTCTTGAAGAAGATGATGAGCAGGGGCATGACTCAACTTTTGCTTTCAGAACAGGACAATCAAGAGAAACCTCTTTCTCACGCGAATATGACAATCTTTATGAAATATTAAAAAATGATAAAGATAATGGTCATATTGTCTGGGTGTTGGGTCCAGCGTGTGCTTTTGATAATGATAGTCGTAATGCTATGGCAAATCTTATTAAAAGAGGATACTGTCACGCCCTTTTTGCTGGTAACGCTCTTGCAACACACGACCTTGAGGCATCTGTTTTTCACACAGGGTTAGGACAAGATATTTACACTAAAAAGCTTATGAAGGATGGTCATTATAATCACCTCCATACAATTAATCTTGTAAGAAAATCAGGTTCAATTAAGAATTTTATTAAAGAAAATAAAATTGAAGATGGAATTATGAGTGCTCTTGTTAAAAATGATATTCCGTTTCTTTTAGCTGGTTCAATTCGTGATGATGGTCCGCTTCCTGAGGTTATTCACAGCGTTTACGAGTCGCAAGATAAAATGCGTGAGCATACCAAAAAGGCAACAACAGTTATCGCTCTTGCTACCCAGCTTCACACTATTGCAACAGGTAATATGACACCATCTTATTGTGTTGTGAATGGAGAGGTAAGACCAGTATTCATTTATAGTGTTGATATTTCAGAATTTGCAGTTAATAAATTGCACGATAGAGGCTCACTCTCTGTAAAAGGTCTTGTTACAAATATTCAGGATTTTTTAGTTCATCTTGAAAGGAATTTAAAGTAAAATGAGTAATGAAAAAATAAATAATACAGAAAGCAAAGAGCTTGGTCTTACTCTTGATAAAAAGACGGTAGTTGCTATTATTACGGCTCTCGTGCTTATAATGGGTGTTGTAGGTGTTTTAACTCAGGTGTTACCACGCGGTGAATATCAGGTTATTGAAAAAGATGGTTACGAGCAAATTATTGATGGCACATATACTGAGCTTAATGATTATAAAATGCCTATTTGGAAGATTTTTTTAGCACCAATTCTGTGTTTTACAAGTAGCTATGCAGGAACGGGTATTTTAATAATTGTAATGGTTGTTTTAATTGGCGGTGCATTTTTAATTCTTGACAAATGTGGCGTTATGAAGTATTTGATGGCCTCGCTCATAAAAAAATTCAGTAAAAGAAAATATACCTTAATGGGCATTATAATTTTTGCTTGTATGGCATTAAGTTCTGTGGCGGGTGTTTTGGAAGAGTCTGTGACACTTGTTCCAATAGCCGTTGCAGTGTCCTTGGCATTAGGTTGGGATTCACTGGTGGGCTTAGGTCTTAGCCTTGTGTCGATAGCGTGGGGCTTTACTGCAGCTACATTTAACCCATTTAATGTTGTAACTGTTCAGAAATTAGCTGGTTTAGAGGTGTTTTCGGGGCTTTCTTTAAGACTTTTGGTTTTTGTAGGGATTTATCTTATTCTATTTGCGTTTTTATTTTTCTATGCAAAGAAAATCGAGAAAAATCCTAAAAAATCGTTGGTTTACGAATCTGACAAAGCATTAAGGGAAAAATATAAAATTGAAGATATTGATGCTATTTTAAGTAACCCTGAAACGAAAAAAGGTGCAAAAGCATTTTTGATTTGTATGATAATTGATATTGTTGCAATCGCACTTGATTTTGTTTTAGATTTAGGCGGTGGACTTTCACTTCCTGCGATGGCAGTTCTTTTTACTTTAGGTGGTATTCTTTCGGGATATTTTACTGGTCTTAAGGGTAAAGCTCTTTTCAAAAGCTTCTTACAGGGTGCAAAAACTATTGCGCCAGTTATTCCTGTGGTTGTATTTGTTGTTGCTATTTCTTATATTTTAGCAGAAGCAAAAATAATGCACACTATTCTTTTTAGTGTCTATAATCTTATAAAAGACCTATCACCTTATACAGCAATTATTCTCTTGTTTTTACTTATTGCATTTTTAGAGTTTTTTATAGGTAGTGGTACTGCAAAGGCGTTTTTGATTATGCCACTTATTGCACCACTTTCAGATTTAGTAGGGATTACAAGACAATCAATTGTAACTACTTTTTGTATGGCTGATGGTTTCACAAATCTTTTGTATCCAACAAGCGGGATTATGATTATTGCAATTGGTTTAGTTGGTGTGTCTTATACAAAATGGCTCAGATGGTCATGGAAATTATTCTTAGGAGAATTTATTTTTTCTGCGGGAATGATGATTTTGATGGTTGTGATAAATTATAATTAAACGATAAAAATAACAAAAACCCGACAACTTCGAGTTGTCGGGTTTTTGTTATTATTTATCTAACTTTAAGCACAAATTTAAAACATTACGGGCTACACTCTGCATTTCACCTAAAGTGATGCCGTTTTCTTTTTTGTATGTTTCAAGTAGTGTTCCATCAGGCTTCTTTCTGCCTGTTCGTTTTCCACCAGGCATCAAAACATCGACACCGGCACGAACCCTGTATGCATTATCTCTTAATTGTGGGAATTCGTGACTATTAGCGCTACGCATCCACCAGTCTGTCATAACGTTTCCGGTGTAACCCCATTCGTCTCTTAAAATCATAGTGCAGAGCTCATAATGATAGTGACCCCATACACCATTTATTTTATTATAAGAAGTCATAATGTTAAGTGGTTTAGCTTCTTTTACACAGATTTCGAAACCTTTTAAATAAATCTCTCTTAATGCTCTTTCAGAAACACGTGAGTCATTATAAGTTCTGTTTGTTTCTTGATTGTTACAAGCAAAGTGTTTAGGGCACGCTGAAACACCAGCACTTTGAACACCCTTAACTACAGCACTTGCAATTTTACCGCTGATAATAGGGTCTTCTGAAAAATACTCAAAATTTCTGCCACAAAGCATACTTCTGTGAATGTTCATACCAGGGGCTAAAAGAACGTCAGAGCCTTTTTCTTTCATTTCGTTACCAATAAGCGTGTAAAGCTCTGTAACTAAATCTGTGTTCCAACTACAAGCTAAAGCCGTACCATTAGGAAGAAGCGAACAACAAGAACGAATTCTTATGCCGGATGGTCCGTCAGTGGTAACGACTGCTGGTACTTTTTTGGCTCTTAGACTCTGTGTTGTTCCACCGAATGCACCCGCATTACCTTTGTTTCCTAAAGGACTATCCATTGTGTAATGACCGTGTGAAAGTGCTTCTAACTCAGTTGTGTTAAGTTGAGCGATGAATTCATCAAGAGTGTTTTTGCCTGATTTTACGTCTGTTAACTTAATACCTTTGTCGCCAGTGTATTCTATTTCTTTAGGTAGTTTTTTTAGTATAATATCTCGTAAATTTATTGTGGCGAGAGGAGCGTTTTCAAATTCAGGGATTAATTCGCCACACTCATTTGTTCCAGTAATCATTCTCTGGAATTTATTTTTAGGGGCACAAACCTCGCTTAAAACGTTGATAATTCTTAATTTTTCAACTGTAAAGTTCCAAACATTTACAGCGTCACGGACATTGTCTCCTACAAAAATATTGTAAATTCCTTCTTCTAACACGTAGCACGATTTATTACCTGTTTTTCCACTGTCATCGTATGAAGCACAGAAGTAAATTGGGAATGTAACTGTAACGGTTTCGCTTTCGTTTGGTGCTAGTTCTTTTGTTTTGTTAAAACCAACTAAAACTTTTTCGGCTTTTCCTAATTTACCTTGCGGAGCATTAACGTAAACTTCTACAATATCTTTACATTTAAAATTACCAGTGTTTCTAACCTTGACTTGTAAAGTAACTACATCGTCATCTAATTCAGCATTTAAAAATTCTTGTGTGAAAGTAGTGTAGGTGAGACCAAAACCAAAAGGATATAAAACCTTTTCTTTATTAAAGGTTTCAAAATAACGGTATCCGACATATATATCCTCTACATAATTTGTGTATTCCTTGTAACCGAAATTTTCACTGCAGGGATAATCTTCATAGTTATAAGCAATAGTGTCAGTCAGTTTACCACTTGGGGATTCTTCTCCCAAAAGCATTTTAGCAACTGAATTACCACTTTCCATACCACCTTGCCAACACATAAGAATTGCTAAGTCACTATCAATTAAATTGATGTCATAAAGACTTATAATGTTACCTGTGTTAAATAAAATAGCAGTCTTTTTAAAGTGCTTTGTTACGTTGTTTATAAGATTTTTTTCGTCCTCTGTAAGTAAGTAACTACCTTCTTTCAGATAGTTTTCACGGTCTTCACCCGCAGAACGACCAATAATAACAACTGCACATTCTGAATTCTTGCTTGAATTCTCAATCTCATTTTCTGTAATAGGCATTTCATTATAATAGTGTGGCCAGTGACCCCAAAAACCGTGGTCAGGTGGGTTTTTGCGACACCATTCTTTATATTTTTCTTTTAAAGGCTCGTTTAAATTTGCTCCTGAATTCTCAAGACCTTCAATAAGATTTACTGTGTATGGTTTTATAACATCACCACCAGAGCCGTAGCCAACGTAAAACCAGTCGTACTGACATCTGCCGAAAACAGAGATTTTGTCAGTCTTTTTAAATGGTAAAACGTCATCATTTCTTAAAAGCACAGAGCCTTCAATTCCTGCCTTTTGAATGAGCTCTGGCGCACCCTCTGTAACAGTTTTTGGAATGTCACTCGTGTTACCTGCTTCGTTTTGTGCAATACTGTTTATTGCTTTACCTATGATATTATAAACCTTTCTTTTTGCTTTTTCTAAGTTCATTTTATAACCCCACCTTTTTAGACAGAATAATCTACTAACTATTATACTTGTAAAT
>RHMF01001490.1_pt1 | contig 10707 bp, 11 predicted proteins | sample 5365151 | NCBI WGS metagenome assembly RHMF01 (sample SAMN10266501, study PRJNA497801) | feces metagenome | isolation source: feces | host: Bos taurus | place: China: Prairie of Fairy Mountain | collected 2017-08-14 | reverse complement strand
TTCAGGAAAGCGTTGGAATCGGCACTCTTACGATAGTCCTCGCTCACCACCTGGAGGGCGAAGAGGCGCAGGATATAGACAATGACAATCAGCAGTGCCGCACCAGCTATGACATATTTACGGTAAGAGATGTCGGAGAACAAGTTGACAAATTAACGAATTAACAAATTTACAATTTAACGAATGTGCACAAATCAACCTTATTGCGACAAGTCGATGTTGTCCCTGCCGGGAAACTTCAGCACTATATCAAGCCGATTATGAGAATTAGGATATATGTTATCAGTCCACTACTGCCGGCTGTCATCAGCAGATAGCCCAAATCATGCAGAGTAAACGCATTGAGTCCGAAGTAAATAATGCAATAGAGAGCCACCAGACAGAAGGCGTAGAAGGAATACTTCCCAAAACCCATCGTGCGTATGGAGGGCTTGAAGTCTGCCTCATCCTCGCGTCCCAGGAATAGTTCAAGGAAATACGACTGTACGAATCCCACCACCGTAAGTGAGGCCATAACCAGCCCAGAGGTATTGGCGAACGTATCTATCAGGGCTCCCAGACAGAAGCACATCAGCAACCGCTTCCAATGCGGCAAGTCACGAGGAAGCATGAGTACGAACCATACATACATCAGAGGCGTGGCAATACCCATGATATGGATATTGTCAAAGAGCAGCCCCTGAGCCAAGGCAAGGAGGATTATGTATATGATGTATCTCACGATTATCTATCGGTTAGTAAGTGCCAACGTGTCGGAAGCGTGTCGCAACAACTCCAGCTGTTCTTTTACTTTTTCATTGTCTATTACCATGACATCGCGCAGCGTAGAGAAGTCCGTGTATAGATGTACCTGTATGCGGTATGACACTCCGTCGGGGGAGTTATACACGTGAATAATCTTTCCTACAGGGATTCCTTCGGGGAACACCGTAGAGTAGCCCGAGGTAACCATTCTTTCGTAAAGCTTGAAGCGTGCATGACGCGGAACATCGTCCACATACGCCATATTGCTGGCACCGCCGGTCCAGTGCAGGTAACCGAAGTAGCGGCGACGCTCTATCATGCAGCTGATATTGGATTGAGTATTGAGCACCGGGATGACAATGGAATAGTGCGGACCTGCCATATACACGATGCCTACGACACCATTACCCGACACCACACCCATATCCTTGTTCACTCCATCCGCCGTGCCCTTGTCTATTGTAAGGAGATTGTCCTTCAAGTGAACGCTATTCTGGATTACCTTTGCAGGTATGAGTTTATAGCCGGCCAGAGGGTTGACGGAGTCTTTGCGCACCGTGGATGAGCCATTCTGTTGCTCCAGCTCGTCCTGCAGTTGCTTCACGCGAAGGTTCAAATAGACATTGGCACTCGTCAGTTCTTCATTAGCCTGAGCCAGTTCGAAGAATGTGGTAACCTTTGATTTCCCCTCATATATCCACCCCACTACACTGTTGGTAGAAGATATGAGCGACGTGCGTTGATACCCGTCACGGGAGAAAAAAAGGGTAAGCCCTATCACCTCAAGGAAGAGGAATAGGGCCCAATGGTAATGGTCTATTATGAAATTTATAAGATTTCGCAAACCTGATTATCTCATGAGGAACGAGAAATTATTGATATTCTTCAGCGCTATGCCGGCACCGAGAGCTACGCTGCGTAGCGGATCCTCTGCCACATGGAATGGAATACCAATCTTTGTCTCCAGGCGTCTGTCAAGACCACGAAGCAAAGCTCCGCCGCCACTAAGCCAAATGCCATTCTTCACGATATCAGCATACAACTCCGGAGGTGTCATCTCAAGAGCAGAGAGCACTGCCGCATCAATCTTTGCCACAGTCTTGTCTATGCAGTGAGCTATCTCCTGGTAATCTACGCTGACTTCCATTGGAAGAGCCGTGATGCGGTTAGGACCATAAACAGTATAATTCTCTGGAGCCTCGTCGCCAAGATCAGCCAACGCAGATCCCACATGGATCTTGATGCGCTCTGCCATACGCTCAGAGACACGCATATTGTGCTGACGAGACATGTACTCCTGTATATCAGCCGTAAGCTCATCGCCTGCAACACGGATAGAGGTGTTGCTGACAATGCCACCCAGTGATATGACGGCGATCTCTGTGGAACCGCCACCGATATCTACTATCATGTTACCCTCTGGAGCCTCTACATCTATACCTATACCAATGGCTGCTGCCATAGGCTCAAATATGAGATATACATCGCGTCCATCAGCGTGCTCGGCAGAGTCGCGCACTGCACGAAGCTCTACCTCCGTACTGCCTGAAGGTACACCGATAACCATACGGAGCGAGGGAGAAAACAGATGTCTGCCAGATGGCACCATCTTGATAAGGCCACGCATCATCATCTCGCATGCGGAGAAGTCGGCTATCACGCCATCCTTTAACGGACGGACTGTTCTGATGCGGTCATTGGTCTTCTCATACATGCTCTTGGCCGCTTCACCAACAGCAATCATCTGATTGGTATCGCGATCTATTGCGACAACGGACGGCTGGTCAACGACTATCTTATCATCCTGCAAGATGATGGTGTTGGCCGTACCCAAGTCCATCGCTATCTCTCTTGTAAAAGAAAAAAATCCCATTTAAGTTTCTAAGTTCTTATGTTTTTAAGTCCCTGAGTCCTTCAGGTGTTATACTTTCGCGCTGTAATGTCTATTACAGTATGTGGGAGTGTAATCAGCGCGTGACTTACTCTCTATTTCTCAAACCATGAGTGAATGGCTGTATCATAATGCGAGCTAACACCGAACGCACGTGTTGCAAACATCCTGCGATCCTCGATGTCTGTCTGCGCACCCTTACGATTCAGAATATCGAGAAGCACACCGTACTCTGCCTTTGATGGAACGATAACCACATCCTTGAAGTTCTTTGCTCCGGCACGTATCAGCGAAATGCCGCCAATGTCTATCTTCTCTATGATGTCTGCCTCTGATGCTCCACTGGCAACAGTCTGCTCAAATGGATACAAATCCACGATAACAAGATCTATCTCTGGTATCTCGTATTTAGCCATCTGTTCCTGATCACTCTCCAACTCACGGCGGCCCAGTATGCCTCCGAAAATCTTTGGGTGCAGAGTCTTCACACGACCACCAAGAATACTGGGATAAGTCGTAACATCCTCCACTGCCTGGCATTCATAGCCAAGAGACTCTATAAACTTCTGTGTACCACCTGTAGAGAGGAACTTCACTCCTTCTGCATTCAACTTTGCAAGCAATTCATCCAGACCGTCCTTATGAAACACACTGACAAGTGCGGTCTTAATCTTTTTTACTTCTGACATATATGTTTTACCTTTACAAATTTGCGATTTATTGAATTAATCCACCCTAGGATAATTCGCGGCAAAATTACGAAAAAGTTGTGACATACACAAATTTTGCTTACATATTTCATTAAAACTCAATAAAACTTGACACATCTATTGGCACGCCGACATAAAAATCTTACCTTTGCCTTCGTATGATACATCTACGACATTTAGCCCACCAAATTGTCGTTGCATGTCTGTTGCTGTTGCCACTGCATACCGCAATAGCAATGTCGTGCCTACTTACGCCCCCTGAAGAGAAGGGCGCTGCTAGTGTTACCCCCGCATCGACCACGAACAGGCAAAAAGGCAAAGCCTCATTCTATTCGCGGCGTGCCAATGGGGCACGCACATCTTCTGGCATTCGGCTGAACAACGACTCTCTTGTCTGTGCCCACAAAAGCCACCCGTTCGGCACTCTGCTGTTGGTCAAGAACCCCGCCAATGGCAAAGAGGTGATAGTGAAGGTCATAGATCGCGGCCCACACATCAAAGGACGCATCATAGACCTGTCATATGAGGCAGCACGCCGTCTCGGCATCATCGCTGCAGGCGTGGCTATGGTTGAGGTATCGGTCTATAATCCAGACCTGCACATTCCCATGCGCCCCACAGAGGAATCGATACCCGAGTTAGAACTTGAAATATCTACTCCAAAGGAGAAGGGAATACTTAAGTTGGAGTATTAGAGCAGAGACCATCAGAGAAAAGAATGTATGTAGGCCTCACCAGGCCATGATTGGATAATACGATAAATCAGTAATTAGCACATTTGAAAGAATATACTGACGCAGAACTGGCACAGATCCTTGACCAACCCATCATGCATACCATCGCCGATGCAGCAGATGAGCTGGGATTGGAATGTTATGTCGTTGGAGGGTACGTGAGAGACATCTTCCTTGAACGCCCATCTGACGACATTGACTGTGTTGTGGTAGGCTCTGGTATCAGTATCGCACGCGCCGTAGCCAAGAGACTCGGGCGTAAGGCGCACCTCTCCGTATTCAAGAATTTCGGCACGGCACAAGTGAAATACGGTTCGCAAGAACTGGAATTCGTTGGTGCCCGACGCGAGTCCTATCAGCATGACTCACGCAAACCAATCGTAGAAGATGGCACATTGGAGGATGACCAGAACCGCCGCGATTTCACCATCAACGCTATGGCTATCTGCCTCAACAAAGCACGCTTCGGCGAACTCGTTGATCCCTTCGGCGGGTTGGACGACCTTTGGGACGGCATCATACGTACCCCCCTTGACCCAGACATAACGTTCTCCGACGACCCACTGCGCATGTTACGATGCATACGCTTTGCTACACGCTTCAAATTCTACATTGAAGAGGAAACTTTTGACGCTCTCTCCCGAAATGCAGAACGACTGAAAATCATCTCAGCAGAGCGCATCAGCGAGGAGCTGAACAAGATACTAATGACTGACACCCCCTCCCGCGGCTTCGTTGACCTGCAACGCTCGGGACTATTAGACATCATTTTGCCGGAGTTGTCAGTAATGGATATGGTTGAAGAGCGCAACGGCAAAGCTCACAAGAACAACTTCTATCACACACTTGAGGTGCTTGACAACATTGCCAAGAGCACATCTCCCACCACCGCATCTTCTCCTACGGCAGCGGACTCTGAGGATGTGGCTAACAGTAGCACACCCTCTACAGCTGTAAATCCCAACAACATTCTGTGGCTTCGCTGGGCTGCACTGCTGCATGACATTGGCAAGCCCCGCAGCAAACGATGGGATAATCTGCAGGGATGGACCTTTCATGCTCATAACACCATTGGAGCAAAGATGGTTCCAGGCATCTTCAGAAAGCTCAAATTGCCATTAGACGGGAAGATGAAATACGTGCAGAAGCTCGTAGATCTGCACATGAGACCCATCATTATCGCTGATAGCGAGGTTACCGATAGCGCCGTTCGCAGGCTAATGAACGATGCAGGGGAGGACATTGACGACCTTCTCCTGCTGTGCGAGGCAGACATAACGAGCAAGAACGAGGTACGTAAGCGTAACTTCCGCAACAATTATCTGCTTGTCCGCCAAAAGATTGAAGACCTAAAAGCACGCGACTACGTACGCCTGTTGCAGCCTGTCATTGACGGAAACGAGATAATGGAGCTCTTCAATCTGAAGCCATCAAAGGAGGTCGGTGAGTTAAAACAGTTCCTGAAAGATGCCGTTCTTGACGGTATTGTGGAAAATGAGCGCACTGCACTCATGGAGCTTCTCATGAAGAGAGCAAAGGAAATGGAGCTGGTATAGATTGCTCAACTGCTGATATAGAGACTATAGTTAGCAGCCAGACATCTCGTACTGGCTGCTATTTTTTTACCTTTCTTATTGACTAGGCAATAAAAAATGGCCATCAGGATATGCCTCTTGACATTGTCCTGATGACCATTGTATCATGATTTTAAATAAAATGCTCTTACTTAGCGAGTTTGCCGTCAGAACCGAGCACATCCACAATCTTGTGAATATACATCTGCTTCATTGCATCACGAGCAGGAGTCAGATACTGACGAGGATCGAAGTGACCTGGATTCTCTGCCAGATACTTACGAATAGCAGCAGTCATAGCAAGACGAGAGTCTGAGTCAATGTTGATCTTGCAGACAGCAGACTTAGAAGCCTCACGCAGCTGCTCCTCAGGGATACCTACTGCATCTGGCAACTTGCCACCAAACTCGTTGATGGTGTCAACGCAATCCTGTGGAACAGAAGAAGAGCCGTGGAGTACGATTGGGAATCCTGGGAGCTTCTTCTCTATCTCATGGAGAATGTCGAATGCCAAAGGAGGAGGCACGAGCTTACCTGTCTTTGGGTCACGTGTGCACTGTTCCGGAGTAAACTTGTATGCTCCGTGTGAGGTACCTATAGAGATAGCGAGTGAATCGCAGCCTGTACGTGTAGCGAAGTCTATTACTTCCTCAGGCTTTGTGTAGTGTGACTCCTCTGAAGCCACCTCATCTTCTACGCCGGCCAGAACGCCCAGCTCTGCTTCTACAGTCACATCAAACTGATGTGCGTAGTCAACTACCTTCTTTGTAATGGCAATATTCTCCTCGTATGGCAGTGAAGAGCCATCGAACATTACAGATGAGAAGCCTGTATCGATACAGTCCTTACAGGTCTCAAAGCTGTCACCGTGATCAAGGTGAAGAACTATCTCTGGGTTAGCGCAGCCGAGTTCCTTTGCATAAGCAACGGCGCCCTCTGCCATGTAACGCAGGATTGTAGGATTAGCATATTTACGTGCGCCACGAGAAACCTGCATGATAACAGGTGACTTGGTTTCAACTGCAGCCATAACGATGGCCTGCATCTGCTCCATAGTATTGAAGTTAAAGGCCGGAATAGCATAACCACCGGCAACGGCGCGCTTGAACATCTCTCGGGTGTTAACAAGACCCAGGTCTTTGTAATTTACCATAGTTTAGTTTGAGTGTTAGTTTTGTTTATGTATTTGTTTTATTGGTTTTTCCGTTCAGTACGTGAATGCAAAGGTAACAATTATATATTTCTCCGACAAATTATTTAATAATAATTAAAGTTTTATCTTTGTCACCTCTATGTCTTCATTGAGAAATACGGCAGCACACTCTTTGAATCTCTCAGGCGACTCGGTGGTATAGTATGTTACTGTTCCTCCTTGCGAGCATGCTTCTGCCATATCGGTGTGGCGCTGCAGGTAATCTTCCAACGATGCCGCGACATATTCCCCCTGTGCCACAATTTTCACTCCTGGCGGCACGGCCTTCCGCAGGGCATTCATCAGTAGCGGATAGTGTGTGCAGCCCAGTATGATAGTGTCTATCTGCGGATCTTTCTCCAGAAGTTGGTTTATTCGCTTCCGTACAAAGAAGTCTGCCCCTTCGCTTTCTGCCTCACCCGCCTCCACTATTGCCGCCCATAGAGGACAGGCCTGCCCCGTCACGGTGATGTCCGGATAGAACTTTGATATCTCCAGAGAATAGCTCTTTGAGCGTATCGTACCCTCTGTTGCTACTACACCTATATGCCTTGTTTTAGTCAGCAAGCCCACCACTTCTACAGTAGGACGTATGACTCCGAGCACCCGATAGCCTTGTTGCTCGAGGGTTGCAGCATTTTCTACTTGCCCTTCACCCCCGTTGTGGCTAGAGGCAATATAGTTATATGGCAGAGTCAAGTCATTCTGCTGTATCGTTCGGAGTGCCTTCGCCGAGGCGGTATTACAACCGAGGATTACAAGACGGCATCCCATTGAGAACAGACGCATTACCGCCTCGCGGGTAAATTCATATACGACATCAAAGGACCTTGAGCCGTATGGCGCACGGGCATTATCTCCGAGATATACAAAATCCCGGGTTGGCAGGCGGCGTCTCAGTTGTTTCAGTATGGTGAGCCCGCCGTAGCCTGAGTCGAATATGCCGATAGGACCTGTCATATTGAGCTCTGTAATGTCAATCCTTCTGCGATAAGCGTCCTTTGACGCCATACGAGAGAGCGTAAATACTTATTTCAATTTACTTGTGATGTTCTCAGAGTATGCAGGATTGATGTATGGGCATGCCTTTGAGTCTGTATCTACTATCATAAGATACTCCTGCTGTCCTGCAACTTTCTGCACGGCGTTGCTGATACGCTGCAGGGCAGGTGCCAGAGCCTCGTCCTCTGCAGTCTTAAGGCGCTGCTGCGAGTCTCTTTTGAACTGTTCGTTACGCTCCAGCATCTCACGCAGTTCTGCCTGACGCTTTTCCTTTATGGCAGCATCCAGCATGGACTGCTGCTCCAGAAACAGCTCATACTTCTCTGTGAACTCTTGCTGTGCGGCCTCCAGTTCTACTGTTGCTTGCTGACGACTCTTTGCTACTGCCTGCATAGCAGCCTGATATGTAGCATCTGCTGCCAGCACCGCCTGGGTTGAAAAATAACCAATCTTCGCTTGCTGCGCCATCAATGATGTGCAACAAGCGAAGAGGATTGTTGTAACAAATAGTGCTTTCTTCATTGCAGAAGTGTGTTTACTTTAGTTTATTCAGCTCTGCTCTTACGTCCGCTGTCACGTCCTTTGAACCTGGGCCGATGTAGAGAGCAGCGCCCTGTTCGAAGATATATGTGTACTGACCGGCCTTACCTACATTCTGTATGGCGGTCACAATCTTCTGCTGAATGGGCTGCATCTTCTCCTGCTGCTGCTTCTGGAAGTCCTGCTGGTTCTGCTGAGCAGTCTGCTGTATCTTCTGATACATCTCCTGCAACTTTGCCTCCTGGTCCTTCTTAGCAGTCTCGCTCATTGTGGGCTGAGCCTTTTCATATTCCTCTGCCTTGCGTTGCAGCTCGTCCTGCATAGCCTTCAGGTCGTTCTCATACTGCTGTGCGATAGCCTGCAGCTCACCGTTAACCTTTGTCAGCTCTGGCAGGTTTGACATAATGGACTGTGTGTCCACGTGTCCAAACTTCTGTGCGTTAGCGCTTATTGTGACAGCAAAGAGTGCTGCGAGCGCAATGATAACTTTCTTCATTTAGTTTTGATTCGTTTTTTGAGTTTATTCTGTTGTTTAATATCCTAATTTCTGCAATACCTCGTTGGAGATATCTATTCTTGGAGAAGCATATATGATGCCATTATCCGATGCGCGGTCTATGACCATTTGGTATCCGCGCAGCTCCGACACCTCCTTCACGGCGTTGTATATTTCCTCCTGAATAGGCGTCATGAGGCTCTCGCGCTTCTTGAACAGTTCTCCTTCCGGACCGAAATACTTTTTCTTAAGCTCTGCTGCCTCTTTCTCTTTTTGCGTTATGGCATCCTGTCGAGCCACCTTCTGCTCCTGTGAGAGGAAGACTACCTCATTCTGATAGTTCCTATACATGGTGCTTGCCTCGGTATTGAGTGCCTCCACCTCTGCCTGCCAGCGTTTGCTGACCTGATTGAGCTGCTCGCTGGCACGTTCGTATGCGGGAATATTCTTCAACACATACTCCATATCGATGAGTGCATACTTCTGTGCTGCTGAGATGCTGATGAACAGCGTTGAGCTCATTATGAGCATTATTGCTACTGAAAGTATTCTTTTCATAACTGTTTATTAGTGCGAGAATTCTATATTACTACTGATTATGAACTCCAAATTATGAATTATGCATTATGAATTATGCATTATCAGAACTCCTGTCCGAGTACGAAGTGGAAGTTGCTGCCTCCCTTTTTGCCCGAAACCTCATCAAAGCCATACGCCCAGTCAAGTCCCATAAGTCCTACCATAGGCAGGAAGATACGTACGCCAAATCCTGCAGAGCGTTTCATCTTGAACGGGTTGAAGTCTGATATGTCTGTCCACGCATTACCTGCTTCAGCAAATCCGAGTCCATAGATGGTGGTGTTGCCCAGGAGGAACGGATATCTCAGCTCCACTCCGAAGCGGTCGTATGCATAGCCCGGCGAACCGTATGGCGTCAGCGAACCGTTCTCATAGCCGCGCAGGCCTATCGTTTCCTCTGAATAGCTGCTGGAGTATCCTGACATACCGTCACCACCCATGTAGAAGGTTTCAAACGGAGACTTGTTATACTCGTTATAGTGTCCCAGGATACCTATCTCGGCGCGTGTCATAAGCACGAAGCACTTCTGGCCAGAGGTAAGCGCGGTATATGTCTTAGACTTGAATTTCCACTTGTGATATTCTATCCAGCGGTACTTCTCCTGCAGCTCGGCATTGTAGGTCTTGGATGCAGAGTTCGTAGCGAGGTTCTTATAGTCTTTCTTGAAGAATGATGACCACGGTGGCGTGATTGCCAACGACAGCGTGAACTCTGAACCCGTACGCGGGAAGAGCTGGTTGTCGGTAGAAACACGCGACAGCGTGATGCCCAGATTCAGGTTGTTACTGTTACCGTTCTGCATGAGGAAGTTGTAGCGCCAGTTCTTTATCATGTAGAGCGTGTACGAGAGATTGAGCGACAGCGTGAAGTAATCATCAGGCCAGCGCAATCTCTTTCCCCATCCTACGCTACCGCCAAGCAGCTGGATGTACTTATCCGGGTCATAGTAATTCTCATAGTTAGAGTATCCGTATGTGGAGCTATAACCAGAGTAGAGGCTATAGATGCCGGAGTTATACCAGTTGCTGTTATAGTAGTTGCTGTTTACGTCTGTCTGCTTCGAATAGAATATGCCGACAGAGAACTGAATGGGTCGCTTGCCTCCGAACCATCCAGTATTATACGACACGTTGTACGACTGGTAGTATGTTCCGTTCGTCTGTGCGCCGAGTGCAAGCTGCTCACCATCTCCGATAGGCATGATGCCACGATGCTCCTTGTTCTTTCTGAACAGGTTGGCCATT